>Ga0187850_10004132_pt1 | contig 11687 bp, 9 predicted proteins | sample June2016WEW_4_15_FD_132436 | JGI IMG/M metagenome (GOLD analysis project Ga0187850, IMG submission 132436) | Peatland microbial communities from SPRUCE experiment site at the Marcell Experimental Forest, Minnesota, USA - June2016WEW_4_150 | ecosystem: Environmental > Terrestrial > Soil >... | reverse complement strand
CGACTTGTGGGTGCACATCTGCGGAAAGACCGACCACATCCTGCCCCTGATGAGAGACCTGCCCTTCCAGGGATTCGAAGTCGACGCGAAGGTGGACATGAGCGCTGCACGCGGGCTCCTCGGGGACGGGATTGCCCTGAAGGGAAACCTCGACACGACTTTCCTTCTCCAGCGTGCCCCCGACGAGGTCTCCGCCGCCTGCCGGCACATCCTCGGCACCGGGCCTTTCACCACGGGCGTGGTGCTCTCACCCGGCTGCGGTGTGCCGCGGATGACCCCGCTCGCGAACCTTCGCGCAATGGTCCGCGCAGCCGAGGACCACGCCGCGCGCGTCAGAGGATGACGGGCGGAAGTTCGAAGGTCTCGCGGTAGGCGTTCACCATGGCGAGGTAGTTCGCCGGTGGGACGCTCGATGTGATGGCGTTGCTCGCCGTGAAGATGTGGCCCCCGCTGGTCCCGCCGGCCTTGAGGATCTCGCGGGTCACCCGGGCGACCTCCTCCGGCGGGGAAAAGCTCAGGATCCTGCCGCAGTCCATGTTGCCCAAGAAAGTGATGCGGGTGCCGTACCGCTGCCGCAGCCTCGCCAGGTCCATGCCGGCTCCCATGTCGATTTCCAGGTACGCGTCCACTCCGCAGCCCAGAAGGAAGTCATCCATCACCGGCCACAGGTCGCCGTCCGATGCGTTCACCGACCACGCGCCGGCCGCGCGGACCGCCTCCGCGCACGCCCTGATCTCGGGAACAATGAACGACCGGTAGCATTCGGGTGAAATGAGGAGCCTGGTGCCGGCAAAGTCCCCGCCGATCCCGATCATCTCGATTCCCCGCCGCGCATAGTCGGCGACGACGGCAAGCGACCTCCTGGTCGCCAGCCGGAAATGCTCCCGCGCCTCCTCCGGTTCGATGAGCATCACCTGCATGAGGTCGCTGTCGGTCCAGATCCCGTGGAAGTACGCCGGAGCGAGGATGGGCAGGTCCAGCCCCCGCCTCTCCATCTCCTTCCTCAGCAAGTCGTAAACGAGCAGCGAATCCTGCGGGAGGGCTCCCATCATGGTCTGCTCGACGCGGCGGTTGCGATCCTTCAGGCGCTGGACCGGGTCCCCCTCGTGGGCGACCTCGAACCGGGCACCCAGCTCGGAGAGCGGATCGTACATGTACGACGCGCCGGGGACGGGGTTGGGGCTGGCGAAGATCATGTCGTGGCCCAGGCGGGCGGCGATCTCCACCCTCGCTTCCGCATACCGGCGCAGGGCGCACTCGAACCCGGTTTCCTGCGCCATCTCGAGCCACGGTTCCATGCCGGCGAGGTATTCGACGAACGGGCGCCCCAGAACGCTCTCCGCAACGGGGGGGAGCAGGATATATTCGAACACGGGGGTCCGGTCCGGCGCCGAATGGCCGAATGCGGCCTGCACTCTTTCGCGGGAGGTCATCGGCTCACCGCCTATCGGGAGAAATAATCCATGAGGATTGCGCAGCCGATTCCCGCGAACCGGACGTCCTTCCTCTCGGTGGAGTACAGGATCCGCAGGGCCCGGGTCGTCGGCCGCAGGCTCTGGTCCATCACGGTTCCCCGCACCCGTTCGAAGAGAAACTCGTTCCCGTCTATCACCGGACCCCGCAGGATGATGAGCTCCGGGTTGAACAGGTCCGCCACGTCGCTGAGCTTGGTGCCCAGCGTGTCGGCTGCCTGCGCCAGGATGTTGCGCGCGAACCGGTCGCCGTCGTTCGCCGCCGCGATGACGTGTTCGATGGAGATGTTGTCGCTGTCCCCGCCGCAGTGCTTGAGAATCTCGCTGTTGACTCCCTGGCGCAGGCCGCTGCAGCAGGCGGAGAGGATCGACTGCTGGGAGCAGACCGTCTCAAGGCAGCCGGAGTGGCCGCAGTAGCACAGCACGCCCCCGTCCACCGCGTGCACGTGGCCGAACTCCCCGGCGTAAGAGCTCTTGCCCTGGTACAGCTCGCCGTTCACGACGATCCCCATCCCGATGCCTTCACCGATCCAAATGCACAAGAAGTGATCTACCCCCACTCCCATGCCCCTGTACTTCTCCCCCAGGGCACAGGCATTCGCGTCGTTCACCAGGTAGCAGGGGACCGTGTAGCGCTCCTCCACGAGCCGGCGCAGCGGCACGTCGTACCAGTCGCGAGCGTACAGGTACTCGTGGGAGATCCCCTCCCCGGGGTCGATGTAGCCGCCCAGGCCGATTCCGATCCCGAGGATGCGCCTCTGGTAGCCGCTGGCACGCGAAAGGAGCGTGTCGATGAGGCCGAACATCAAAGCCAGCAGCTCCTCCCGGGGCACGCCCTGCCGCGAGGGAGTCGATTCCTCCACCAGCGCCCGGCCCGAGATGTCCAGGAGGCTGCCGCGCACCGTCGTCGCCTCCAGGACAATGACGATCTCCAGGCCCGCATCGGGATTCAGCTCGAGCACGGACGAGCGCCTGCCTCCCGTGGAATCCTCCCGGTCGGATTCCCGGATGAGCCCCTTGTCGATCAGCACCTTGGTGTATTTCACGATGGAGGAAGGGCTCAGCCCAAGCAGCGAGGAGAGGTTCCCCCGCGTGGCGCGCGGCGTTTCCAGGACCGCCCTGAGGATCGCGTTCATCCGCTCCCGCTGAATTCCCGGCAGTGCGTCGACCATGCCGCCTCCTGATCAGCCCTTGAGGGCGCCCGCGGAGATGCCGCTGATGAAGTCCCTCTGCATGGCCCACATGATCACGACAACCGGCAGAATGACCACGCAGCCCATGGCGGCCATGGGTCCCCAGACAAGGGCCTTGTCGGTGATGAATCCGGCGATGAGCACGGTGAGCGGCTTTGCCCGTACAATGGTGAGGATGACGGCATAGAGGAACTCGTTCCAGCTCGCCACGAAGGTGAGCATTCCCGTCGCGATCAGCCCCGCCTTCACCATCGGGGTAGTGACGTAGAAGTAGCGCTGCATCAGGTTGCAGCCGTCCAGCATGCTCTGCTCCTCCACCTCGAACGGGGCTTCCTGGAAGAAGCCGACCATCAGGAGGATCACCAGCGGGAGGTTGAAGCTCGTGTTCATCAGCACGAGGGCCGCCACGCGGTCCATCATCTGGAGGCTCCGGATGATGTAGAACACCGGCACCGCGACGACGATGGCAGGGTACATCTTCTGGATGAGAAACCACCAGGCGAAGATGTGCTTCATCCTCCTCGGGAGCATGCCGTTGACCAGCGCGTAGGAGGCGAGGCTCCCGAAGAGCACCGTGCAGAGGGTCGTGAACACGGCGATGAGCAGGGAGTTCTTCAGTCCGGTGAACAGGTTCCGGTTCACCACGATATCGACGAAGTTCTGCCCGGTGATCTTCGTGGGAAACATGATCGGCGGGCTGTGGTAGTACTCCTGTTCCTGCTTGAAGGAATTGGAGACCAGCCAGTACAGGGGAAACAGGATCACGGCAAGCAGTACGACGACCACGACGATCCTGGCCGGACGCCCGAGAAAGTTGCTGAGCTGAAGGTCCCGGCTGCGGCGGGAGCTGGCATGGGGGCTGCCCATGCGCCTAGCCCAGCCTCAGGAGCTGCCGGTCGCGCAGCCGCTGGAACGACCAGGCGATCACGGACATGGCGATGACGAACAGGATGGCCGTGGCCGAGGAGTAGCCGATGTTGAGGAACTTGATTCCCTGGCGGTAGATGTAGGTCGGGAGCATCTCCGTCGCGTTGCCCGGCCCCCCCTGGGTCATCACGAAGATCGTGTCGAACACCTTGAATGCATCGATGAAGCGCAGCATCGCCACGATGATGATCACCGGCGAGGTGATGGGGAGGATGATGCGCCAGAACACCTTCCACGGCGAGGCGCCGTCCACCCGGGCCGCGTCGAGGAAGCTTGTCGGCATCGCCTTGATTGAGGAGAGCACGAGCACCGCCACGAAGGGAATGAACTGCCAGCTGTCCACCAGCACGATGGAGTACAAGGCGATCTTCGGGTCCCCGAGCCACAAGATGGGATGAATCCCCAGGAACCCCAACAGGAAGTTCACCACGCCGTAGGTGCGGTCCAGCATCATGCGCCACAGGGTCCCCGCCGCGACCGGCGCGATGATCATCGGCACCATGAGGATGCTCACCAGCCGGCGGGTGAAGCGGTTGTCGTCGGAGAGCATCATCGCCACCGTGACGCCGATGAGGAGCTCGATGGACACGGAGAGCATCGCAAAGATCACGTTGTTGCGCAGGCTGCGGATCGTGAGCTCATCGCTGAAGATGTCGAGGTAGTTCTTCAGACCAATGAAGGCAGTGGCGGATGGCATGTTCAGCTTGTAGCGGAAGAAGCTCAGGTACAACCCCCACCCCAGGGGGATGAAGGCCGTGATCAGCAGGATGATGATGACCGGCATGACGAACAGCCACGACAACGCCTTGTCTGTCGGGCTCTGGTACAAGGTCCGCGTGACGAGCATGCAGGCTCCTCCAGAAAGAGAAGGGGAGCCCCCACCGGGGCCCCCGTTCATGCGCGAGAGTATCCTATCTGCCCGTGTTCATTACGCCCTTGGCGGGGGGATAGTCGGTGAGCAGCTTGTTGAACCCGTCCTCCATGTACTTGACGGCCTTGTCCTGGTCCCACTGGTCGGTAATGTAATTGGACACCGAGTCGCGGACGTAGGTCTCGGCCATCGTGCCGGCGGGGATCCTCCACCAGATCACCGCGCCCTGCTGGGAGGCCTGCCAGTGGGGATAGAGCTTATTGCTCTTCACCTGCGGCAGCTGCCACACCGAGATGCGGGACGGCAGGATCGAGTACTTCAGGAAGTTGTTGAGCTGCTTCTCCTTGCTCGTGTACATCTTGATCCATTCCCAGGCAACGTCCTTGTTTTTCGCCGCCTTGGGGATCCCGATGTCCCAGGAGGAGAGTACGGTCACGCCGTTCTTCTCGTAGGGAATCAGGCCGATGGCCCACTTGCCGACGACCTTCGACTTCTCAGGATTGTCGCCGTTGGGCGCTATGGAAAGCGTGGGCCAGGAGAATGCAATGGCCGCATTGCCGTTGAGGAACGCGGCATCCGATTCGGGGAGTCCCCAGGCGGGGGCAGCCGGGTCCGCGTACTTCATCCACTTCTTCGCGATGTCCAGCGACCTTCGCGTTTCAGGAGAGTCGATTGTGACCTTCCAGTTCTGGTCCGCCCACCGGCCGCCAATGGACCAATCCACCATCATCCACAGTCCGTCGAACTGCTCCTTCAGCCCGGGGATTGCCAGGGCGTAGAAGTTCTTTGCGGGGTCGTTCAACTTGTCACAGAGGGCGAAGAAATCGTCCCAGTTCTTGGGCATCTGCTTGATGAGGTCCGTCCGGTAGGCCAGTGTCTGGGGCGTGTTGGAGAAGGGGATCCCCATGATCCTGTTGTTCCACTTGCCCGACTGCTGCCACAGGCCCGGGATGATGTCCGCCGAGTCGAACTTGTCCTTCTGGATCATCGGCGTCAGGTCCTCCATGAAGGGCTCGAACTCCCCGTCCCACTGGCATGCCGGCGTCACGGCGTCATACGACGAGTCGCCGCTGGAAAGCGCAAGTCCCATCTTCTCGTACAGCGTGAGGTAGGGAAAATCCACGACTTCGACCTTGGCTCCCGTCGTGGCCTCGAACTCCTTGGCGTACTCCTTGGCCGCATCCGCGTAAGTCGCGGAGAAGTACAGGACCCGAATGCTCCTGCCGGCAAACTTCTTCTGGCCAATGGCGGCCCCCGCCACTACCAGAAGAAGCACGAGCAGCACAGTGATGATCTTCCGTGTCTTCATGATTCCTCCTCTGAGTAGTCTTTAGAACTGAAAGGGACTCGTCGTCCCGATCTCCCTCCTTTCGTGGAACCAATTCTATATGATGTACTTCTCCAGTTGTCAACACTTTTGTGATTGAGCACAGAGATTTTGTCAAGTTTCGGCAATATTCGTTGACAGGTGAATATGAGAAGGGTACAATTCCGGCCTCTTCAATGAATTTTTACGCTTTTAATCGCTTTCAGGAGTGATGGAGGGGAAGAAATGACAAATCGCCGCATCGAACAGCTCAGCAAGGAGTTCAAATCCGCGCTCCTGGATGACACGATTCCCTTCTGGCTGAACCACGCAACCGACAGACAGTACGGGGGCTACACGACCTTCCTCGACCGCAAGGGCGACATCTTGTGCCCCGACAAGCCGATGTGGGTCCAGGGACGGATCGGCTGGGTCATGGCGCGCCTGTGCAACGACATTGAGAAGCGGCCGGAGTGGCTCGCCGCGTCGAAGCACGCCGTGGACTTTATTCTCGGGCACGGGTTCGACACGGACGGCCGGGTTTTTTACTCGGTCACGCGTGAAGGCACACCCCTGCGGAAACGGCGGTACCTGTTCTCGGAGATCTTCGCCATCATGGCGTTCGCCGAATACGGCAAGGCGGCGGACGACGCGGGGTCACTCGAGAAGTCGAAACAGCTCATGAGGTTCGTGCAGGATATCTACGCAAAGCCCTGGAACGCGCCCGGCGCGCTCGAGCCGAAGGTCTTTCCGCAGACCCGGCCGATGCGGGGTCATTCCATGGCGATGATCCAGATCAATACGCTGCAGATCCTTCGCCAGGCCGATTTCTCGTCGAGTCCCCTCCCCTATGACCGCATGATCGATGCACAGATCGACGAGGTCTTCCGGTACTTCGTGAAGCCCGAGATGAAGGCGCTCCTGGAAACCGTCGGGCCGAACGGGGAGTACCTCGGGGACATCCCCGAGGGACGGTGCGTGAACCCCGGCCACGCCATCGAGACGGCCTGGTTCATCATGGCCGAGGCGAAACGCCGCGGCGATAATGCTCTGCTCGCGCGCGCGCTGGAAATCCTCGACTGGTCGCTTGTCCTTGGCTGGGACGAAAAATATGGAGGCATCCTGTACTTCGTGGACATCGAGGGCAAGCAGCCCGTACAGTACGAGTGGGACATGAAGCTCTTCTGGCCGCACAACGAGGCCATCTATGCCACACTTCTCGCCTGCTCCCTCACGGGGGAAAAGAAGTACGAGGCCTGGTTCGAAAAGATACTGCGATGGACAATGAGACGCTTCCCGGACAAGAAGTATGGAGAGTGGATCGGATACCTCCATCGGGACGGCACCGTCTCCCACGACCTGAAGGGAAACATGTGGAAGGGAGCCTTCCACGTTCCCCGGATGCAGCTGTACTGCCACGTGCTTCTGGAGGAGATGCGCGCAAAGCACGCGGGGTGACGGACCCCGCGGACCGGCTCCCGGGTCAGCCCGCCGCCGTTTTCGGAAGCTGCCGAGCTTGCCGCACAAGCCTGCGCCGCGCGGCCTCAGCCGTCCTTGGACGTGAACAACTGCATCCAGAACCGGTCGTATTCCCGCCACTTCATGAAGTTGATACCCCAATGAGGGCTGGCTCCGGTCATCCAGCAGCTCACCCGTCCTCTCTCAATCTCGCGATCGGCGAGAAGTGGAAACCAGGCGCCGGAGTCCTCGATTTCAAAGACCTTCAATGACCGCCGACGCGCCGCGAGCGAGCCTTGTTTCATTGAAGCCCAGATCGCTGCTCATGTTTGCTCTCCCTCCTCGAATTGGAGGGTACGCTTCGGCAAACCTGCTGGCAACTGACACCCCGCCCGGCTCTCTTGATTCCGAGAGCTGAGGACGCTACCGTTGAGACATGAAGGCGATCCAGGTTCAGCGTTTCGGCGGCCCCGAGGTCATGGAGCTGCGGGACATCCCGACACCGTCTCCCGGTCCGGGCCAGGCGCTCGTCCGACAGTCGGCAATAGGGGTCAATTTCATCGACATTTATCGACGAACCGGCCTGTACCAGGTGCAGCTCCCCCTGATCCCCGGCATGGAAGGGGCGGGCACCGTGGAAGCCGTCGGGGCTGACGTGAAGAGCCCCCGGCCGGGCGACCGGGTGGCGTACGCAAACCTCCCCGGCGCATACGCGGAGCTCGCGCTCATCCCCGCCGACCGCACCGTGACCCTCCCCGGACGGATCACCTTCGAGCAAGCCGCGGCAGCGATGCTCCAGGGCATGACCGCCCATTACCTCGTTTTCGACACCTGCCCGCTGCAGAAGGGTGACGTGGTCATCGTCCACGCGGCCGCCGGCGGCGTGGGGCTCCTTCTCGTGCAGACCGCCCGGATTCGCGGCGCGACGGTGATCGCCACGGTCTCAACGGTTGAGAAGGCCGATCTCGCCCGGAACGCCGGCGCGCACGAAATCATCATGTACACCGAAAAGGATTTCGTTGCTGAAGTGAAGCGTCTCACCGGCGGCAAGGGAGTGCGGGCGGTATTCGACTCCGTCGGGAAGGATACGTTCATGAAGAGCCTGGACTGCCTCTCGCCGCGCGGGATGCTCGTCTCCTACGGCCAGTCCAGCGGCAAGGTCGAAGGTTTCGAGCCCCTGATTCTCAGTGCGAAAGGCTCCCTCTACCTCACCCGCCCCCTCCTCGGGCATTACGTGGCGGACACGGAGAGCCTGCGGCGCCGGGCAAGCACCGTTCTCGGGTGGGTGGCCGGCGGCAAGCTGAAGGTGCGTATCGGGGCGAAGTTTCCGCTAGCAGATGCCGCCGAAGCGCACCGCCAGCTCGAGGCACGGAAGACCACCGGCAAGGTGCTGCTGATCCCGTAGGATGATGTTGACAAATCCCTGACTATCTTCCACGCAGCAGGCTGCGCAGTATCGCGGCGCGTTCGAGAAGGAATTCCGCGAGCGTGACCCAGCCCGAGAGAACCTGAGTGGCAGGACGTCCGAACATCGCAGTCGCGTCAACCGCCTTCGCGGAGCCCCGCCTGATACCCGTCGAGGACGGTCGCCTCGACCTCGTCGATGCGGTCCGGCTCGATCTCGAAGAAGCAGGTGCTGTCCCCCCTGTCCTGCCGCACGACGTCGGTGATGGTGGCGGGATCGATCGCCTCACGCTGTGCTGATATGTTCGCACTCAACTCGATGCTCCTTTCTCTTAGGATGGTCGACTCGCATGGGTTCGACGGATTGACGGACGGCGTCCGGTGACATTGAAGAACCCGATCCTCCGGGTCACTTCTGCCCGAGGAACCCCTTGATCGCTTTCAGCTGGCCGCGGCCGTCGAGGCCGGCTTCCTTCATCACCGCCTCGGCCTGGCCGCTTCCCAGGAAATGCCCCTTGCCGAAGGGGTGCAGGGTCCAGCGCCGCCCCCGCTCGCTGGTGATCCAGCGGTGCATGGTGGGGAGAGTGAAACCTGTGATTCCCATGGCCCGGGATTCAGTCTTTTCCGGAAACGCCTGGATGCGCCGGGATGGGCTCAGCATGTCGAAAAGCTCGGCGCTCGCAACGTAGTACGCGTCCAGATCGATCCCCGCCTTCCTGAGCAGGGGCAGCGTCTCCTGGACAAAGGCATATGCGACCTCGCTCCCCTGCAGGACGACCGTGCCCTCCGTTCTTCTGCCGCGCGCAGCCAGGAGCCGGTACACCCCGGTTGCCGCCTCGTCGACAGGAGCGAGTCCCCGCCCGGCGCGGTCGACAACGGTTTCGTTCGGGCGGGTCACGAATATGGCGATCACCGCCGGCCGCTGCGCGAGCGCTGCGGAGAGCAGGGTCCAGATTTCCTGAGGGTCCCAGGGGGTGAGGGTAATCAGCGTGCCCCGGGGAAAGTTGCCCTCCAGGAGCTGGAGCTGCTGCGGATCCGCGTGTGTCGGCCCATCCTCGCCGGTCTTCAGCCCGGCGTGAGCGCACACGAGGATGAGAGGACCGCAGGGCTCCCGGGCGACGGCCTGGCGCGCCTGGAAGCCGATGGCGTGCAGGCGGGCCGCGATGTGCCCGAGCGGCGCAAGGAAGGCGCCGTAGGAGGAGCCGACTCCCAGTGCACCGCCGTAGCTGGAGATGCCGCTCAGGATGCCCGTCATGGCATCCTCGCAGATCCCGCCAACGGACAGCACCCGTGCGCCGGGATTCGTGCGTGCATTGAAGAAGCCCTCGGGAAAGCCCACGCCGGCCAGGTTGCTGCTCGTCGAGCCCATGAGATCCGCGGAGGCGATGAAGAGTGCGCCGCCGCTTGCCCTGTTGATGTGGCCCAATGCGCGGCCCAGCTCGCCGCGCAAGGTGGTGACCGTGCCCGGTTTCAGGCGAAGCTCCGCGGGAATCGGGGCGTGCTGCAGCGAAGTGATTCTCGAGATGACTTCGAGCCGCGGATGCTCCGCCCGCGGCGTGCGGGCTCGCTCATTCAGGCGAGCGCGCGCCGCCGACAGCCTGGCCGCCATCGCCTGCGTGAGCGCGGTGGACTTCTCCAGCTCGCCCCTGATGACTCCGAGCGCCTCCCAGAAACATTCGTCCATGACACCGGGTTTTTTGCCGCCCGCGCAACGCTGGTTATCCGCCGTGCACCGGGGAAGCACGGCCTGTGCCTCTCTGAGGAAAGGATCGAGGGCATCGAAAAAGCCCTCGGCGCACAGCTTGTGCCCGGCCCCGTGCGACGCTCTTCCCTCGATGCCGTACCGCCAGCCCTTCACGGTGCGGTACACGATCGCGGTGGGTTGTCCATTCGTCAGGGCCCCTGCGCGGCGCTGCGCGGCGACGATCTGCAGGAAGGACATCCCGTCAGCCACCTGGATCACGTTCCAATCATGGAGGTAGGCGAGCTCAGCGGGATTCCATTGGACGTAGTCACCGGCCGCGTCCCCGTCCCGGCAGACCCTGCTGGAATCGATGGAAGCCTGGTTCCAGTCCACGTGGAGCACGACATTCCCGATGCCCATCGTGCCCGCGGCAGCCATGGCCTCCGAGACGCGGCCCGGTGTCATGCCCCCTTCACCTTCGACGATATGAACGAGGGGAGCGTCGCGGCCGTAGCGGTCCAGCGCCCCGATCGCCAGCCCTATGGAGCTGGCCAGTCCGACGCCCGACGCTCCGGTGGAAAGCCGGACGAACGGAGTTGCCGGGGTGGGATGGCCGTCGAGTGCTTTCACGCGGAGCTTCCTCTGCAGGGCCGTCATTCCTACGGGGTTCTTTCGGAAGCCGAGGAGGTCTTCCAGTCGAAGCTGGAGCCGTTCGTCAGAAGCGAGAAGCTCCGGCGCGCTGATGCGGACAATTTCATTTCGAAGCGCCCAGAGCGCGTACAGGCCGAGAGCCTTGTGGCCTGCCGCGAAGGAGATGATGTCCGCGTCTTCACGATCGGGCAGCGCCGTGTCGTAGTCCATTGTTTCGAAAAGCAGGGACGCGACGAACCGGCCGGAAGAAATCGAGCCGCCCGGGTGGCCCGATGTGGGCACGTAGTTGTACAGCATCGCACAGAGTGACCGGTAGATCAGGTCGAAACGCTCGAATGCCGGGAGATCTTCCGGTGAAAGCGGTGCAGGCTGTTCACGAGTTTCTTCCTGGATATCGAGGAACATGCCCCTTCGCGGTCCGAATGAGACTGCCATTCACCGCCTCCTCTCAGGAGAGGTTCTCGCCCTTCTCGAGGAACCGTCTGAACCCCGCGGCGTCCTTCGCCGCTTCGCCGATCCGGGAAACCGCGAGCCTCAGAGAATCGATGTCCGTCGCAATGGAGAGCCGCAGGAAGTGGAAGTTTTCGCTGCCGATCCGGCCGAAGGACTTGCGGTCCATCGTGGCAACCTGGTACTCGAAAAGGAGAAACATCTGCAGCAGGGTGGAGGGAGTGGTGAGCTTCCGCACCTCGGCGGGAAGCCGGCGGTACGCTTCGATGAT
>Ga0187850_10004122_pt1 | contig 11700 bp, 14 predicted proteins | sample June2016WEW_4_15_FD_132436 | JGI IMG/M metagenome (GOLD analysis project Ga0187850, IMG submission 132436) | Peatland microbial communities from SPRUCE experiment site at the Marcell Experimental Forest, Minnesota, USA - June2016WEW_4_150 | ecosystem: Environmental > Terrestrial > Soil >... | reverse complement strand
AGGTCTGTGGTACAGTCTGTTTGCATCGTGAAGCCTTTCTGTTCTGGTTATGTTGTTTGTAGTAAAGCAATTATACCAGAGCGAAAGGCTTTTTCATATGGGCGTATGAGAAATCCGGGTTAGCTCTATGTTAGATGGCTCAAGGGATGTGTTAGGTATCTCAGACTCTGATGCCTACTGGGGGTACCAAAGTGAACGGAGACGACATCCACCAACGAGAGGGGCCATTGCTCCTCCTGGCTGGCCCTGGCACAGGCAAGACCTACAGACTAGCCAAGCGCCTAAAATACCTCATCGACGAAAAGGGCGTGTCTCCCGAGGATATCACAGTTATCACATTTACCAGCGCAGCCGCCCAGAACATGCGGGAGAGAATATCCGACGAAAGCAACGCGGAGCTTTACCTTGAGCTGCTCAGGCAGCCGAAGCGCATTTGCACGATGCATAGCCTTGGTTTCAACATAATTCGGGAGAATGCCGACCGTCTAGCGATCCAAGATGAGCTTGAGGTAATAAACGACGACTATCTCAGATCGCTACTCATCGGAGACGCAGCGCAACTCGCTAACCACCGGCGCGAGACTTCAGAGGAAACCATCGCGTGTAGGCAGAGCGGTGGCTGCACCCACGACGCTTCCCTCAAGTGCCAGATTTGCGACAAGTATAAGGAGATCATGCGAATCTGCGCGGCAATTGACTACGACGAACAGATCCTGCTTGCATGCGACCTCTTGCGGAGAGAGCCGGCAGTTCTCGAAAAGTACCGCAAGGCTTCGACACACCTTCTCGTTGACGAGTACCAGGACATCAACTCGGCCCAACACGAACTCATTCGGCTTCTATCGCAGGGCAACCTGAGCGGTCTCTTTGTAGTTGGCGACGACGATCAAAGCATCTACTCCTGGCGCGGTGGCTCCCCCGAATACATCCGCAACTTCGCAGCCTGTTTTGGCGAGAACGCGCAAATAGTCCCGTTACTACACTCCTTCCGTTGTCACAAGAACGTCTTAGAGGGGTCGTTCGGTGTGGTGGAGAAGCACGACCCACAAAGACTACCAAAAGGTCAGTTTACTTACCGGCAAGAGGAAGGCCCAAAGATCGCAATACACAGCACTCCGACCGACGAAAAGGAGGCCAGGGAAGTACGGAAGATAATCCAGCGGGTGCTTCCCGCTCAAGACGTCCTCGTGCTGTTCCCCAACCGTCAGTTCTCCGCCGCGATCATGAAGGAACTTCGGTCCGCAAAGATTCCTTTCACTGCACCAGCTGTCATACCCGGGGCCGGTCTTCCCCTGATCTCCAAGCTAGCGGATTGGATTTCGAATCCGACCGACAGTCTTTCCCTTAGACGGGTGCTCGATTCAGTAATTGAGAGCCCTGCCTTAGGCATACCTTCCCATAGGGCCAGAAAGCCAGAGAAGAAAGAAGAACGCGAAGCCGCATTGCATCAGGTCGCGCGACTGTGGGAGAGCATTCTAGAGGGAAGGACTGGCAGTCTATGGGAAGCTATCGCCCAAGTTCGAGATAGCAGCGACCTTCTCCGGAAGGTACACGCGGCCCTGCAAGAACTTCTCGACAACGCGGGTGACGGCACCAGCCTTGAGCAGGTCCTTGCATCGATCGCAAAACACCTGCATCCGTGGCGCAAGTCCGCAGACTTCCTATCGGAAGCCGGCTCTTGGGTCGAGGCGTTTTCCTACACCAATCAAATGAGCCAAAGGGCGAGTGTTAGGCTGATGACTTTCCAGACCGCGAAGGGGCTGGAGGCGAAGGTAGTCTGCGTCATCGGTCTTGAAGATGGCATCATTCCCCGAGAAGGTCCGGAAGTCGACAAAGCGGAGCAGGCAAGGCTACTGTTCGTCTCCATGACGCGCGCGAAGAATGAATTGCACTTGTTCCACGCCCGAAAGCGGTCGAGTTATGTCGTCCAGAGAAGCATCTATGGCACAGGGTCGCAGCCCGACTTGTCCAGGTCCACATTTCTCAACGCAATCGACAAGCAGTTCTTGGATCCGGTGTACCATCGCTACTGATCGTTCATCCCGAAAGAAAACATATCCGTGAAGCTGCCCCCCAGAGTGCTCTTCTGGTTCGAGTGAAGCTGACTACCGGGGTTCGCTTCGCGCTGGTGATTCGGCGGCGCAATTGAACTCCATGTTAGGCATCTCGAAGGTGGCCCAGTGAACAAGTTCACCAAGCGAAACCACTACAATCCTTGCTTCTGGAGCGCGCTATGGTGCCCGACCTACTACGAGAAGTGGCTCCATGGCAAGACACAGAGCCAAGTCGCTAGAAACCAAGTCGTCTACACGCTTAACTTCCGCTCTGGACATATCCATGGTGCAAAGGTCGCAGATGTTCATTACGACAAGGATCTTGGCGTAGCAGAGATTTCATCGGATTCGATGCGGAAGTTCTGTCGCAAATGGCAGCCTGATATGTACGGCGAAATTGACGCGTACCTTGCGGCCAATCCCGAAGCCTTATACATGGACTTTGAGGATGTCCTAACATTCGTTGAAAACTGCGGAGTGTACGATCCGCTCATGCAGATTGCGAAGGAAGGAAGAATAGCGTCACCGTGGCAGAAGGGCGTCCTAGCATGCATGCTTGTAGTACACGCAATGCGAAGTCATGAGCTGATGACCTCAATGACGAAGCACACCCTACCGCCAGACGCTCAGAAATGGGAATACTTCTGGCTTCTCCGAAACGCGTGGGCCAATCCGCTAATCCTGGCGAGGGCGGTCACACCAATAGCCCTTGGGAAGTGGACGCTTTTTCGAACTTCTCAACACCACTTTCCCCTGCCAGACTCACCAGTCATGATTGGTCAATACAGCCTCATGGCGGTCCTTTCCCCGAGACTACTTCTTGAAGTTGAACTGGACGCGACAAAGCACAAAGGCATTTGTGTAATCAGAGATAGAGTGCCGGGCTCCAAGTACAGGGAGTTCCGTAGACGAGCCATCAGAAACACGTTCAAAGAGCTCGTATTCAGTGATGATTCCATTCTAGACGAATGGAGAACAACTGCCGACTGTCGAGAGCAAATTCGCTTGCTGTCGGACACTGAGACAAGAACCACAGTAGTCAAAGAGGCCGCGGCACGTGTGCTGTGGGCGTGTGATGGATTTGGTCGCCTACCATCTGATTTCGAGAGTGCAGTCCAAAAATACTTCGATGCCTAACATCTCGTTGCAGTTGACGCCTTGGGTGCGTCTCTGATTCGAGGAAAGGCCGATTGCCGGGGTTCGCTTCACGCTGGTGATTCGGCGGCGTAGCTTAGCTCTATGTTATGGCTTTCTGAGAGGCGCCAACCAAGGGCTCGCTCACTCAACTGCAGAGCCAGGGCCGCGGATTACCTGTTTCGCTCGTGAGCGGTAACCGACATGGGGGAGCAATGCTGAGCCAAACTCGAAGGGCACTGGAAGATTTCGACAACCAACATGACTTCGAACGGATGGTTGCCGACCTCCTGAACGGACTTGGCTACTCAGCGGTTGAGCCTGTTGCACCCGGAGGCGGACCGGACTCAGGAAAGGACATCAAGTTTCGTGATGGGGATATGCCGGGCATTGCGTTGGTGACAATCAACAAGGACATACGGGGTAAGTTTAAGCAAGACTTGGAAAAGCAGCCGCATGCGGAGGGAATCATTGCCCTCTTCTGCAATGTGATAGTAACTCCCTCAACGAAGCTCCAATTTACCAGAGACGCATTAGCAATGGGCTATCGCCTTGAGATATATGACTTGGAGCGACTCAGGAGCATACTAGACACTAGCCAGCGGGAAGTCCGCCGCCGTTACCTCCATATCGATGACGAAATCTCCACAAGGCTGCGATCGGAAGTAGCAAAGTTGACACGGTTCCCGGATGCAGTACCCGACGACATCAATCCACCGACAATACTGGAACGTCTCTTGGCAGATGTACTACCTCGCCGACTCTTTGAGCTGCTTTTGAAATATGAGGAAGCTGATATCAAGGAATTGCCTGGACTCGGGGATGCTCTCCACCACCACCTTATTGGATACTATGCTTTTCGAACGGAAGCGACCCGAGTTGAGAACAAGATGATCCAAAAAGTTGGGAGCGTGGTGGGCGTTCGATTCCCTGTTGCTTGGCGAATCTATGCACGTTACTGCCTTATGCGGTTTGCTGGGGCAAATGCGGAATTGATCCAGTCGTGGGGTGACTTCCTGAATTATGGAATAACCTGGGAGGATGCAGAAAAGGTCTTCGCCAGGCTGTCTGCAGACGAAGAAATTGCGTCTTCAATTGCAAAGGTGCTGGAGCAACACGCAATGCTGGCTAAACAGATTCAAAACATCGACTCAAACCACTGAGCCGTCCGCGCGGCACGCTTTGCAGCAAGGATTAAGACGGTCGCAATACCGCTTGAATTGAAATGATCGCGGGAAAGCCATAACAAATCGTTGGAGTTGTTGCCTTAAGCGGTGTTCTTTTTCATACGAATGTCGTCGCTGTGGTTCGCTTTGCACTAGTGATTCGGCGGCGCAACTCAACTCTATGTTATGGCCAGCAGGGGTACTCTGTCGGACAGCCGGATATCATGAAACCTAACGATGTTGACTTCAACCAGGAGAGAGCTTGGTGGGACAGCAAGGTCTCCCAAGAGGAGACCGACCTTGCCGACGAAAGGATCAACAGACTGCTTCGATGGCGAGTTATTGAACGCTACCTAAAGGATGTGCAGACAATCCTGGAAATAGGTGGCGGGATTGGTGCTTTCTCGATACCGCTGGCTCAGAAAGGGCTCAAAGTAGTACACGTTGATTTCTCCACGCCTATGATTGACGCTGCCAAACAGAAAGCAAGAGGCACGCCCAATATCGAGTTTCTTCTAGGATCTCAGTGTATTTGCGGATCGTTCGATAGACTTGGTATTGAATATGGACGGTGCAATCTCATTCTGCGGGACTGGTGCGGAGAAAGCGATTGCTGAAAGTTGCCGAGTTGCCAAGGCGGCTGCAATACTGGCTGTATCAAACCGGGCCTGGATGATTCCTGTGTGGCTATCGGAAAGTATCAACAAGCTAGGGAGCATCATCCCGGCTGTGTACGAAATGATGAATAATGGTTTCTGGCACAAGGAACAGTACTCAGAAAATGAAAGGCTCGTGTCTGGCTACATCGGGACGTTGAAGGCTTTCCTACCGGAAGAGCTCAGGACCGTAATCGGTCGGAACGGGATGAAAGTAGTGGAGTTGAGGGCAGTGGGCTCTTTGGCAAACCTTTCGGCTGATGTACTCCCGAAGATACTATCCGATGATCATTTACTGCATGAGTTTGCGGATCTGTGTGAAGAATATGATATGGCAGTTGACCCGGGTGGTCCTGGTACCAAGCAGAGAGCGGGTCTGCTGGCTGTAGCGCAAAGCTGAGCGGGCTCTGTCTTCAATTGCGTCCAACAAATCGTTGCAGTTGTCCGCCCTGGCTGACGCCTTTCACGGTTGGTGAAGTACAGAATGACATCCAGACGAGCGATCGCACTCGGGGGCGGCAACTGAACTCTATGTTAGATTTCCCAAAAATGGACCGCATGCCAGGAAGTATGCCTCTCTAGAAAAGAAACTCATATTCTGGTAGTAGCCCGGACGGCCTGTGCATATGCAAGACTTGATGAGCAAAGTTGTAGAGATTAGAAGAAGAAAGAGTAGACCTGATGGCGGGGAAACTCAATCTGATCCAACCCTAGATGGTGTTCCAGATCGTGCTAAATACGCTGGCCGAAAATGGCATGTGGAGCCTTGGGCAAGGACTTACCTCCGTCGTTTCTTACGGGCGAGAATGAGTTAAGTCTTTCGGATTAGTGTGTCGTGGGAATCCACCCCGCCATCAGAGGTTGGAAAATCTAACAAATCGTTGCAGCAGACCCCTAAAGTTTCTTCAATATCGGTAGATAGAGACGGGAACTCGGTGCAGTGCTGAAGTGATGCGGCGGGGCTGCTGAACTCTATGTTATGTGTACATGGGTGACGGCAAACGCGGCTTCCGGCCGGCCTGTTCCGTATCTCGCACCATGTTTTCCGTGGCTCCGGTTGTGTCTTGGAGGGACTGTGGATACCTGCTTCATTTGCGGGGGAAAGGCAACCACTAGGGAACATATCGTCCCCAAATGGCTGCAGAACAAGCATGGACTCTGGAACCAAAGGCTCCAGTTGCCCAACCATACCACGATCAAGTATGGGCAGGTGACCATACCTCTTTGCGCTACGTGTAATAACGAGGTCCTGGCGCCGATCGAAAAAAGGATACAGACTCAAACCGCTTCAGACACTGACATATGGAAGTGGGCATTAAAGATACACTATGGACTCCTGCACAAACACGACTTCCTAGAATGGGATCGGAGGCACCCCGGGTACAAGATGGGCCAGGTTCTCGCGCGAGATGATCCAGCCGAGCTGGACAGGCATCTATCCCACAGCATAAGCGGCGCCTTCCAAACAGACCCAAGCCCATTTGGGTCGGTCTTCCGTTTCGACTTCGATAGCGAAATGGAGTTCATGTTGGCCAACTTGATGAAGAATCCGGGCATCTGCATCAACACCGGGAGGCGGGGCTACGTTGTATTCATCAAGGACACTGCCACTCTCAACAGACAGCCAAGTATGATTGAACTGTACAGGAAGATGTGCATTAGGACTCATGTTGGCAAGATGCTCAACTTCTTTGCGAACGCCTGGATGCACCTCGATAGACACGAATTCCACATCACCATTCTGATGGCTGACAACTGGATAAAGCTTCTGGACACACCAGAATTAGTGAGCGTCCGGCCGTTTGACGAGTCCTTGTTTCAAAAGCTATGGGACGGCTTCAACGCAGGAAGAAAAACGCGCATCATGAACAATGAAGAGTACGAAGCCACTAACGGGATTCTGTCATGATGTACACATAACAAATCGTTGGAGTTGTCGCCTTAAGTGCGTCTCTAATTCGTGTTACGGTCGATCGCTGTGGTTCGCTTCGCGCCGGTGATTCGGCGGCGTAGCTTAGCTCTATGTTATGCCGCCACAGGCGATGGGTGATTCTGGCAGTTGCCGGACATCTCGGCTGAACCGAGGATTCCATGCACTGTAGGACTTGTCGCCAGGAGCCGAAACCTTTGGCACTACCAAATATGGCATGATTATTGAGTCCGGAAGAGATCGAAGCACGATGGCACATCGTTGGATTCCTTAGGGTTGGTTGCGTTGCAGAGAAACAGGCTGGCGGTGGACGAGTGAAGAATGACCAGACTGACTAAAAGCAAAGCGGAGGTTGTCCAGTGGTCCTAAAGTACAACACTGAGCTGAAGAAGCTGATTTCATGGACAAGAAAGACTCTTGGCAAGGCTCTACTGTTTCGAACGTACGCGGAACTGATGCAGCAGACTAAGCCAGGCATGTACATAGTATTTGACGGCGTTAGGGCCATCTATGTAGGCAAGACGACCCGGAGCGGCAAAGTGCGGGTCAGTGAGATGGCTTCCGACTACCGAAGCCACACTCTGAACAAGAAGTTGCTGACCTCCCTACTAATTGGAGCGAAAGTAATAAACAAGGGACCTCTTAAGAGGGAAAGTAAGGTAGAATTGATATCAAGAGGAAAGATTTCAAAGAAAGGTTTTAGAACGGCCCAGGCTAGAGTGAATAGCCGTATTCGGAATAGCTTTCGATTCATCTTCATTCCATGCAAGTCGCATTTGAGTCGCCTGGAACACTGGACAATTGCACTGCTGAACCCCCGATTTAACGACTAGGAACGTCGCCCAAAATGGGGGAAGAGAGGCGGCGGGAGTTCAATCTTGAATTGCAACTCTTGGAGGGTTCATCGTACACCTCCTGAGGCAACTTTATGTTAGGTAGTTCGACACAGCCTACGAGTGCCAAATACGATTCATTGGGCCAGGCATCGGTGCTGGAATACTGGACAGAGTCGAAAGGATCCTGGAGATGCTGGAAGACAAGTACACGTGCGGGCAAGAAAACTTGACGGAAAGGTGGGTCACTCCGACTGAACATCGTCTTGCCGGGCGATGGAGAGCAAGTCGCAACGAGGCGAGCGTAAGATGTCGCAAGTACACGTATTCAGTTTGAAAGTCGGCACCGCGCACGGAGTGTGGCAATACAAGCTCAGCGGCACGCACGACAGGGTGATGATGCACAGCCTGCGGCACATCCTTAACAAAACTTGCCAGTTGCTGGGGTTTGACTGCGCTGATCGTTCGGTTGTCTACCTTTTCTACTTCTCTGCGGAGCCCTTCCAAGGCTACCAGATCTGTTTGGAGAAGATGAGGGAAGCCAGGGACGGGGACTGCTACTACAGAGTCAAAGCGTCCAATATCGGAGCCTTCATGGCAGAAGGGCTTTTCCCTGCTCTCGTCAACACAAGCTACCTTCGCGCTTGGCCTGAGAGAATGTACTTCAAGCTCGAAAAGTCAATAACTGGGGGGATCATGAACTGAGGCGAGAGGGGGCCTCCATGTTGAACGTTCTTCAACAGGTGCGGAATATCCCTGATCTTCGTCTCCCGTCTACTACCCACGGCGTCCGTGTGATGTCTCTGAGCCCGATCGACAGGTTGTGAAAACTCCTCGTCGAATAGTCACCTGATCCTTCTTGTGATACGCCATTGTTTGTAGGAAGCGAAAATCATGAATAGCCTTTATGATGAACTATCCGAAAAGTTGAAGGAAGACACGCGACTTACCAAGAGGGGCGGCCCGAGAGTTGACATCGGTCTCCTGTTGCTCTCGAATAGAGATGCTCTGCATGATTTATGGATAGCGGCGGAGCGGTACGATAGACTTCAGGATACAGGGGCATTATTCGCCCTTCATAATGCCATCAAGAAGCTGCGCCCGCTATTTGGAGAGAGAACCGAGTCGTAGGCAAGACACGATATGTTGTGGGTATCTTGGTTCGTAGTAAGGCCGTCTGCTTTGGTTCCTTCGTGGCTTTGATTCGGCGGCGCAGCTTGGCTCCATATTAGGAGAGCTGCCCCGAGAAAGTGCTGATGGTGAGAATGAGGAATACTAGACCACACAAGGACTTTCGATCGCTACGCACGAAGCTGCCTCCTGAATCATTTGCTATGCATCCGAAAGAACCAGACCAAGTGCCAAAGGACCTCGTAGATAGAGATGTCTGGAACGAAATCACTTGGCTAACTGATGATGTTTCTCTACGAACGTCAGACCAGTTTGGGACAGAACTGAAAGCTATGAACGAACTGTGGGGCTCGACGATAGAGATGTCCCAAGAAGGTGGAGATCCATGGTTTCATGTTGTCCTAGATGTTGCCGACAATCTACAGGCGGCACTATTCAACGCGCTATGTGGCTACTACAAGGTTTCCGGTTGGTGCCTCCGCACAGCTGTAGAAAACGTCGTGGTTGGCACTTACCTTCAACTAACTCTGACAGAGAAAGACGCACAAAGGTGGCAAAAGGGAGACCTGGAGGTAAGTTTCAGCCTCGCATGCGATCAACTACAAGGACACAAGACCCTTAAGCGTATGGAATCCTATCTTAGGACGTCTCAGGGATACACGCTATTTCAACAGAGGACTTCCCGACAGAAGCCGGGCTGGGTCCGCAGAATTTTCAGCGAGTTGAGCGAATTCTCGCACGCACGTCCGCCGTATTCGGACGCCCACATGTGGGAGGGATCAAACGGCCCTGTTTTCATACCCGGCTCCTTCGGCCGCATCTACTCATTGTTTATGAACACAGCGTTTGTGCTATTCTTGATGGCAAAGCTAGGTCGTGCAGGACTTGAGATGCCTTCAAGCGCAAAATGGATTTTCCACTCTAGAAAGGTTCAGGTACCCGATTTCATGAAGGAATGCTTCAAGTATGCATTTGGCAAAATCCCTTGAACCGGAGAGTGGCTTGCGCCGGAGTCCCTACAAGGCTCTGATTCGGCGGCGCAGCTTGGCTCTCCGTTTGGTGGCAATTTGGGAATGTGATCTTTGCGGGCGGTCGAGTCGATCCTTCAGGGGGCTATGCAATGGTCGCGCAGATGAAATCGAAGAAGGCGGCTAGAGCATACATGAACAGGATAACGCAAGGCATGCTTGGGTCTTCCGAGGGAGATAGGATTCTCCTTACAAGGGAGTGGGCAAACGCAATCACCGATCAACAAGGTGTTTATCTAGTTTTCGCAAAAGACACACTGGTGTATGTTGGAGAATCAGGTTGCATCCGCAAACGTATGGTAGACCTGCTTGATTCAAGGCACCATCAACTGCGCCGAAACATTGGCGATGCGCTCTTTCGAAACAGAAGGGGATTCAAGAAAGCAAGTTCGAAGGACAAGTTTCCACCACAGATCGAGAAATTATTGGAAACATACATAAGGGAAAACTTGAAGGTGGTGGCCTTCCCAATCTACCTTGGTCGTGCAGAGATCGAAGAACACATATATGAAGCCGTTAAGCCTGTCTACAACAAGAAGGGCAGAAGGACGTGACTAAGACAGAACTGCGACTGGTCACCTCTCTACACTCTGCAGGTACTCGGCATCAGACAGCTTGCTGTGGTCATAAAAGGCTTTCGTCGTGGCGATGCTGGAGTGCCCTAGCTCACTGGCAGCCTTGGAGATCCCGAACCTCTCGCTGAGCAGAGTCCCGATGATGGCGAATGAGGTGCGCTGTCACTTCCTTGCCGATCGTTCTGGCCGAAAGCTCTCGGATACGATTGGTGACGGCCACACGATTGTACCCTCGGCCTGCATGTTCGAACAGTAGAGTCGTCCCCTTGAACTCAGCTCGAATCGCGTCATAGAGGGGTGTAGGGAGCCGAAGATCGCGAGTCTTACCCTTTTTCCCCGCAATTTCTAGATAAGTGATCCGGCCCAGCGACGAGCCTTGCCGAGCTCGGCGTGCAGCATCTCGCTCACATGACAGGAAGTCGCCTCCAAGAACCGGACCATGAGGGAGAGCCGCGGGTGCTGAAGGCCATCCACCGTCCTCCTCTTGGAGTCCCGGGTCATCGAGGAATCCAGTATACAGCCACCCACCACCTTGATCATCAACGCCCTCCAGAAAACTTCAGGGCGCATCATAACAACTGTTAGCTCGCTTAATCCTCTGTTGCTTCTCGCTTAACCATCGAACAAGCGTTTGGAGGGGGGTAACGTCACGCGGCCAGAAAACAACGGCCCCCGGATGCGAGGATCCCGGGGCCGAGGGGGGTTGAGGATTTCCGTCTACCTTTTCGGCAGACGCGTTAGGCACTTAAGTCTCTTCCTTGCCTTGGGCAGCCGTCTTGATACGCGCCTGCTCCGCCTGGAGAACCTGGTCTATCAGTTTCAGCGCGTCCTGAAGGCTGATGCGCGGCCCGAGCTGAACTCCGCGGCCCTGGGATCTACCGCCTTTGATCCTGCGCGGGCCGAGTCCAGCATGGTAGACAATTCCTCGCGCAGCTTGCCGAGAGTCACCGCAGTGTTACTAGACCGCGATGCAGCTCGACATCTCCGCCTACATCAGGGGCTGGAAGTGAGCTGAGGACGCGCTTCCGGAGTCGGGAGTCTCCGCGGCCCACCCGGCCGCGTGGAGCGCATCAGGCGGTTGATCTGGTCCAAGGGGGGGAGGAACCTGCGGAAGATAATCGTCCGGGTAGACCCGGATGGTCACCCACCCGGGCCCCCCACAGACCCGCACGTGCAGATTTCCCGCATGCGGT
>Ga0187850_10004112_pt1 | contig 11709 bp, 12 predicted proteins | sample June2016WEW_4_15_FD_132436 | JGI IMG/M metagenome (GOLD analysis project Ga0187850, IMG submission 132436) | Peatland microbial communities from SPRUCE experiment site at the Marcell Experimental Forest, Minnesota, USA - June2016WEW_4_150 | ecosystem: Environmental > Terrestrial > Soil >... | reverse complement strand
GCCCATCAGGTCGGCGGCGATGGTGATGCTGCCCACGTAGTGCAGCTCCGCCTGCGTGACGGTGGCGCGGTGCAACTTCCCCTTGCAGAGCGTCAGGAGCACGGTTCGTTTCCCGGCATGAGCGACGCCTCCCTCAGGCGTGCGTACGGGTTCTGGGCGTTCTTCTACGACGTCATCGTCGGCGGCATCGGCTACGCGCGCCGCCGCTCCATCGAGACTCTCGCGCCGCTGCCGGGGGAGCGCGTCCTCCTCCTCGGCGTCGGGACGGGCCTCGATCTCCCCCACCTGCCGCGCCACGCGCGCTACGACGCGGTGGACCTCACCGCGGCGATGCTCCGCCGCGCGCGACACCGGGCGGAGCGGCTCGACTTCCCCATCACCCTAACCGAGGCCTCCGCCGCGTCGCTCCCCTTCGCGGACGGGCGCTTCGACGCCGCCATCCTACACCTCATCCTCGCCGTGGTCCCGGACCCCGCCATGGCGCTGCACGAGATGGAGCGCACCCTGCGGCCCGGTGGCCGCGCCGTCGTCTGGGACAAGATGCTGCCCTTCGGCGGCCGCCCCTCGCTCCTGCGCCGCGGCGCGCACGCGCTCACCCACCGGCACCTCACCGGGTTCCTCCTCGATCTGCCCGCCACCCTCGCGGCCGCGCCCTCGCTGCGCGTCACGCAGCGCGAGCCCTCCATCTTCGGGGGCATGTGGCAGGTCGTGCTGCTGGAGAAGGCCTCGACGTGACCGGTCGGCGCCCGCCCGCGCGTTCATGGCGCGCGTGCGCGTTATAGAAGACTACTTCTCTCGTATATGGGTTCGCCACGACGGCGGGCTGGCGGTGCTCACGCCAGGCCCACGCACTGCGGGTCCTTCCGATGGGACGGCGACGGCGTCGCGCCCGCGGGCCCGATCCCTCCCGGTGCTGCTCCTACTCCTGGTAGAACAGTTGAAGAGCCGGGGTGCCATGGCCGTGGCCGGAATCGGGCCTTGTCCTCGCCGGCTTGGCGTCGCGGCCCGTCTGGGGCGGCGTCGTGGGAGCGCGTCCAGGAGGCGTCGGCCTCTGTGCCGGAGCGGGTGCCACCCGTTGCGGCGCCGGTTGCGTCGGTTGGCCGCGGCCGCGGGCCGGCGGGGCCGTGGGCGTTGCCGTCGCGGGGACGGGTGGTCTCGGAGACGGCTGCGTCGCCGGTTGCGTCGGCTGGCCGCGGCCGCGGGCCGGCGGGGCCGTGGGTGCCGTCGGCGTCTGGACCGGCCGGATGGGTGTCGGCAGCGACCGTTGGTCGCGGCCCCGACCCTGGTTCTGGGCCTGCTTCGGCGGGATCGTCGGTGCCGTCGGCGGCGGCGTCACCGTCGGCTGATTGCCGTACCTCTGTCCGCGATCCTGCTGGCCCGGAGGAGTGACCGGCGGCTGAGAGGCGTTCGGACGGCCACGGCCGTGCTGACCCGGGGGAGTCACCGGCTGCGGGTTGTCGTTCGCGCGTCCGCGATCCTGCTGCCCCGCAGGGGAGATCGGTTTCGGCGTCGCCGCCGCGCCGGGACGCCGCGGCGTCATCGGCGAGCGCGACAGCGCGACGGGAGGTTGCCGGATCGTGCCGGCGTTGTCGGGCCGGGCGCGATCCATCGGCGACCCGCGAGGTGGCGGCGCGACGGGCACACCCGCGGCGATCGGTGCCGCCGAGACCCGTACCCTGGCGAGATCGGCCGGCCGGACCGGCACGGCCGCGCGTTGCACCGGCCGTGATCCCATGAAGACGTCACGCGGCACCGCCGTCACCGCCCCCGGGATGTTCCGGTTGGCGTAGTGTGCCGTGTTGATGTCGACGCGTGTGACATCGATGCGCGTCACGTTGACGTTGGTGACGTTGATGTTGCGGGCGTAGGTGGCGCTGTTCCGGTACGCGGGCACTAACACTTCTTACGGGCCGAGCGGCACCCAGCCGACTCCGCCGCCGGCGCCCAGCGACAGCGAGGCGTTCCAGCCGTCGCCGCTCACGAACGCGACCATTGCCGGGGAATAGACGGGGCGCGCGCGTTCGCTGCCCGGGATCCAGCCCCACCGCCCACGCTGATTCGCCCAGCGCCCGTAATGGAAGGGCGCGAATCCCCACGGTTCCTCGTCGATCCACGTCCAGCCCCACGGCTGCACCGACTCCCAGCGTCCGGTGCGGTACGGCGCCCAGTCGGAGGAGACGGAACGGGGATACCAGACTGGGCCGTACGCCGCGTCGACCTGCCAGTCGCCGTATCGGTCGAGATCTTCGTAGCCGACCATCTCGCGCGAGACGTAGCGCGTGGCCGGCACCGCATCCTCGCGCCGGTCGCGCGCGTCGGCCCAGTTCTCCCAGTCGTCCGGCGCCATCGCGCCACCGTTTGCAATCGGCGGCGCCCCGTTCCCGGTGAGCGTGACCGAGGTCCCCTGGCGCAGGGGATACGTGTCGTTGCCGACCATGACGTCGGCGTCCCCCTGGCGCACGGTGACGGTGGTCCGTCGGCCGTCCGGCGTCACGTCGATGCGGTAGTCTCCCGCCGCGTGCAGCAGGATGGCGCCCGCCGGTGAGTCGATCTCGTAGCTGTCGTCCTGGCTCAGCGCGCGGAGCCGGACCTGCACGGCGCCCTGTCCGATGCGCAGCTGGATGAGGTTGTCCTTGATCGCGTCGAACGCGAGCGAAGTCCCCGCGGCGATGCGGACCGCCGACGAGCCCACGTGGATCTCGGCGCGCCCATCGGCGTCGGCCCAGACGGCGTCACCGGTGGTCAGCGGGTAGTTGAGCGACGCGCTGCTCCAGGTCGTCTCGCCGACCGGCAGGAGCGACACGGAGCCGGTCACATCGCTCACGCGCCCGACTCGGGCTGGCGGATCGTTCGATTGTGCGGCTGCAGTCTGACAGCCGCAGAGGGCGACGGCCGCGAGGATGATGGCGATGCGTTGACGAGACACCGGGCGCTCCTTTGGGGGCACGATCGCGCGGCCCTGCAGAGCGGGGAAGTGGTCTCCTACGGAAGGCTCTGTCGGGTCGAGGGAAGGGTAGGGCACGGCGCGCGTCCGGGGTATCGCACGGAAGGATGAATCGGGGGTCGCTCGGAAGGACTAGGGGCGGTGCAAGGCGCTCCGCTCCCCCCCGGCCTCCGGCCGCCCGGCGGCGCACCGAAGGCGCAACGCGACCCCGGAAGGTCGCGATCGGTGCCACCGCGCTGTCGTGAGCTCGTCAGCTCCCGGGATGGTACTCACGCTCGGTGTGGCCCCTGAGTTGCGGGCGGTAGAAATAGACGTCCCGCAGATTCCCCGTCACGTACCGTCCCGCCTCGTCGTTGAAGTGCGGCGAGCCGGGATGGCCGTTCTCTCCGCCCGCCGTGACCGCTCTTGCCCGCACGCTGTCCCCGAACTCGACCACGGCCACGAAGCTGTTTCCGCTGGTCCCGTACCACTTCCTGGTTCCCGGCCAGGCTCGCGCCCCGAATGCGGCCAGCGAGCCCCACAGCGAGGATGTGAAGCCCACCGGAATGCTCGGCCCGGAGTCGCTGAAGGGCTGGACGATGTCGCCCGTCAGGCGCTGGAAGCGGTTGATGTCGCCCCACGGCGTTCTCCAGGTCCCGAATCCGGCCGCGAGCGTGTCCGACGCCGCCGACAGCGCCGCGAGCAGCTCGCCCGCCGCCGCCCGCGTGGCCACGTAGTCTTCGACTGGCATCCTCGCTTCTCGCGCGTCGCGTCCCACCCGCCGCGAAGCGTTCTCTCCCCAGAACACGGCCAGGGACGTGGGGACGGACGACACCGACCACCGGAGGTCCCAGGCCCGCAGCAACTCGATCTGCCCCTGCAGCTTCGCCTTCAGCGGATCGGTTGCCGCGGTCCCGTCCCACGCCCTGACCAGCGCGGGAATCGTGCGCTCGAACCAGGGCAGGTAACTGTCGTACGCCGCGGCCTGGAGGGAGTCGAGCGTCCAGACCCGCGCGTGCTCGAGCACCCGCACCGCGTGGCGCCCCCGGGCCGATGGGCCGCCGCTCTCGACGTAGGCCGGGAAGTCGGCCCGCCGCGGGCTGTCGGGTCCCGCGGCCGCCCACGGCCAGTCGTTCGAGTTGTAGAGCCAGCCGCTCGGCGGATTCACCACGTGCGGGGTCTCGTCCACGGACAGCACGCCGTGCCAGTCGGTGGCGGGGTCGCTGCCGTCCACCGGCCGCGTCCAGTCGAACGCGGTGTCGCGCCGCGGGATGAAGTTCGAGTGGAAGTAGGCGATGTCGCCGTCGGCGCTGGCGAAGATGGTGTTGTTGGACGAGTTGGTGTGCAGGTCCATGATCCGCCGGAACGCGCGGTAGTCCCTGGCCTTGGTGCGCGTGTAGGCCTGGATCAACGCGTGGAGCGGGTCGTGCATCAGGCGCACGCTCACCCAGCGGTCGCCGGCCCGGCGGACCACGGGCCCGTGCCGGGTGCGGTACACCGTGAACCGCCGCTCGGCCATGCCGTCCGGGGTCCGGTAGCGGAGGGTGATCGTGGAGGCGGCGATCGGCAGGTCCGCGCCCCCGTACCGGTACGTGTAGCCGATCTCGTGCGGCGTCACCGTCTCCAGGTACTCGTCGATGTTGTCCACGCCGCTCGACGTGTGCATCCAGCCGATGCGGTCGTTGAAGCCCTGATACACGAAGAACTGCCCCCACGTCACCGCGCCGTAGGCGTCGAGGCCCTGGTTGCTCGACACCTGTGCTTCGGCCCGGAAGAAGAACGACGTGTGCGGGTTGATCAGGAGGAGGGCGTGGTGGCCGGCCGTGCGCGAGGGCGCGATCGCGATGCCGTTCGACCCCGTCGGCTCGCGCTCCGCGTCGCCGGTGCCCTCCCCGTCGCCGGCGGCGGGCGCCGTGACCCCGCCGTAGAACGCCGCGAGCTGGCCGAGGTCGACCCGCTCGATGTCCCAGCCGATGCTGCCCTCCGTGAAGGTGAGCGCCATCCAGGGCTCGAAGCGGGTGAGAACGCTTGGGCGCACCTCAGGATGCCGGGCGAGGTAGAAGTTGAGCCCGTCGGCCCACGCGTCCATCAGCCGCCTGAGCCACGGCGGGCTCGCCCGGTACAGCGCCCGCGTCGAGTCCGGGTCGACCACCAGCCGCATCCGCAGGTCCTGCCAGATGCGGGACGCGCCCTCCGCCTCCGCCATCCGTCCCATGGCGTTGAGGAGGTTCATCTCCACCCGGTTGAAGTCATCCTCGGCCTGGGCGTACATCAGGCCGAAGACCGCATCGGCGTCGGTCCGCCCGTAGACGTGCGGGATGCCCCAGTCGTCGCGGATGATTGTGACGTTCCGGGCCTCGCGTTCCCAACGGGCGCTGTCCAGGGACTGGGCGACGAGCGGGGCGTGCGAGGCGCATGCGATCGCGACGGCGAAGACGAGCTTCTTCATGGACGACCATCTGATGCGGGTGAGGCTACGGCACTCGTCTTCAGGGTAAGGCCGGCCGACGGCCGGGGCAACCGGGGCGCGGACGCGCGAGGCGCGGCCTGCTGCGAAGACGGCGCGCCGGGCCAAAGCGTCCGGTGCGGCGGCGGGCGCCTGGATCGCAGGGCGGACTCGCGGCCCCCGGCCGGACGGGCGAGGCTTCCGCCAGGTCCCTCTCGCACGAACGAGCGCTTGAATCCCCCCGGGTGTCCCGACACCTTCCGCGGTGATGCTCGTCCTTGGCAGTCTCCTCACTCACCTCCTTGTAGGCGTCCTTCCGTTCGCGGCGTCATGCGGGCGAAGCGCGCCGTCGTGGTAGCCTGACCGGGATCGACACGCCCATGCCCCCCTCTCTATTCGCCTTCGCGGCGCCGGTGGTGCTGTTCCTCCTCTTCTGGGCGCTCTGCTACCGGCCGCTCGCCGGCCTCGTCGCCATGGCGAAGGCGGGCGCGAAGGGCGCTGCGACGTGGGTCGTACGCAGCCGCGCGGGGAAGTGGTCCATCGGACAATCCGGCCCGATCGGCTCGTACGCGCCCATCGTCCTCGTGATGGTCGTCGGGGGCGTCGCGGCGCTCGTCGCGGGTTACCTGTTCGTGGAACTTGCGGAGCAGGTCCGGCTCACCACCTCTGCGGTGGTTCGAGCCGACCAGGTCATCCACACCTGGTTCGGTCAGGAGCGCCAGGCCACGATGACGGTCCTCCTCAGCGCCGCGACGGCAGTCGGCGGGACGCTCGGCCTGGCGGCGATCGTGGTGGTGGTGGTGGCGGTGCTACTCATCCGGAAGGAGCGGGCTTCCGCCGTCTTCGTGGTGGTCACCGGCGTGACGGGCGGACTCCTGGGCTTGGGACTCAAGCTGATCTTCGCGCGGGCGCGGCCCGACCTGGCCTCGGCCATCGCCGTCGCTCGGTGGTACTCGTTCCCGAGCGGCCACGCGATGGGCTCCCTCATCACCTTCGGGGCGCTTGCGTACGTCGTGCTGCGACAACCCTGGCCGTGGGCGGCCAGGTCGGCGGGCTTGGCGCTCGCCCTGACGATGGTGGTCCTGGTGGGCGTCTCTCGCGTCTATCTGGGAGTCCACTGGGTGTCGGACATCGCCGGCGGGTGGAGCGCCGGCGCCGTGTGGCTGACCTCCGCGGTGGTGGCCTTCGAGATGCTGCTCCGCCTTCGCGCGCGGCGCCGCGGCGTGGCGGCCGCCTCCCCGGCGACCGATGTCCCCGACAAGCCCGCCCCGGCCCATCGGGCGACGAACTAGGTCCCCTCGGCGAGGACGTGGAGGGTCAGCCCCGCCCGATCGCGGGCGCGGCCGGCTACTGGCCGAAGAGCGTCTCCTGCCCCTTGGGCGCCGCGAAGCCGAAGTGCCGGTACGCGGCGGGAGTGGCCACCCGGCCCCGCGGAGTGCGGGCCAGGAACCCCTGCTGGATGAGGAAGGGCTCGTAGACCTCTTCCAGGGTGCCGGCGTCCTCACCCACGGCCACCGCCACGGTGCCCAGCCCCACCGGCCCCCCCTCGAACTTCTCGATGATGGTCTTGAGGATCCGCGCGTCCATGTCGTCGAGGCCGAACTCGTCCACGTCGAGGCGCTGGAGCGCCACCTGGGCGACCTCGCGCGTGACCGTGCCGTCGGCGCGCACCGACGCGTAGTCCCGCACGCGGCGCAGCAGCCGGTTGGCGATGCGGGGCGTGCCGCGGCTGCGCTTGGCGATCTCGTCGGCGCCAGCGTCGTCCACCGCCACGTCGAGGATCCTCGCGGAGCGGCGCACGATCCTGGCGAGGTCCTCCGCCGGGTAGAAGTTGAGCCGTTCCACCATCCCGAAGCGGGCCCGCATCGGCGGCGTGAGGAGCCCGTAGCGGGTCGTCGCGCCAATCAGGGTGAAGGGCTCGAGCGCCATCGGGATCGTCTCGGCGTGCGGTCCTTCGCTGATCCGCACGTCCACGCGGCGGTCCTCCATCGCCGGATAGAGGAACTCCTCCAGCGCCGGACGCAGACGGTGGACCTCGTCGATGAAGAGGATGTCGCCGGAACGCAGGCCCGTGAGCAGCCCGACCAGGTCGCCGGGACGCTCGAGGACCGGCCCCGTCGTCGTGCGGATCCCGACACCCATCTCCCTGGCGAGGAGGATCGCCAGGGTCGTCTTGCCGAGGCCGGGGGGGCCGAAGAAGAGGGTGTGGTCGAGCGGCTCGCCCCGCCCCCGCGCCGCATCGATGGCGATCTGGAGGTTCTCCTTCACCTTCGCCTGGCCGACGAACTCGTCGAGCCGCGAGGGGCGGAGCGACGCCTCGGCGCCGCTGTCGTCGGGGAGCGGGTCGGGCGTGGTGATCTGGGCGCGGGGGGCCACGTCAGCTCCGGGCCAATCGTGCGAGGGCGCGCTTGACGAGCGCGGCGGTGGGGAGCGTCGCGTCCTCGGCGAGGGTGCGGCGGACCGCCTCGTCCGCCTCGGCGGCGGTGTAGCCGAGCTGCTGCAGCGCCCGGGCGGCGGCCTCGCTCACCGAGGTGGCGGGAGTGCCGGCCTCCGCCACCAGGTCGTCGGTCTTGTCCCCCAGCTCCACGATGAGCCGCTCGGCGGTCTTCTTCCCGACTCCCGGGACGGAAACCAGCACGGCGATGTCGCGCTCCCGGATGGCGCGCACGATGCGCTCGGAGGGGAGCACCGAGAGCATCGCCAGCGCGAGCCGCGGACCCACGCCGCTGGCGGTCATCAGCCGCTGGAAGACGCGGCGCTCCTCCGCGTTCGCGAACCCGAAGAGCGTCTGGCCGTCCTCGCGGATCACCAGGCAGGTGTGGAGCTCCACCGGCTGCCCGGGGCGCGGCAGCGCTTCGAGCGCCCGCGTCGGCACGAACACCTCGTAGCCGAGGCCGGAGGCGGTGCGCACCACCACGCGGTCGGGCTCCTTGAGAGCGAGGGTGCCGGCGACGAGGGCGATCATCCGACCACCGCGCGGCGCAGCACCCGCCCTGAGCGCATGGCGTGGGTGAGCGCCACCGCCACGCCGTCGGCCGCGTCGCTCGGCTCGGGCGGCGACTGCAGGCGGAGGATGCGCGCCACCATCTGCTGGACCTGGACCTTGGTGGCGGCGCCCGCGCCCACCACGGCCTTCTTGATGGTGGCGGGGGGATACTCCGCCACGTCGAGCCCCGCCTGGGCCGCCGCGAGCAGGATCACCCCGCGGGCGTGGCCGAGGACGAGCGCGCTGCGGACGTTCCTGGCGACGAAGACGCTCTCGACGGCGAGGGCGTCGGGACCGTGGCGGGCGATGAGCGCGGAGAGTTCCTCGAAGATGGCCTGGAGACGGACCGCGAGAGTGGCGCCTGCCTTGGGGCGGATCACGCCGCACTCGACGAGGCGCAGGGTGCCCGCGGCGCCGCGGTCGACGACCCCGTAGCCCGTGGCGGCCGTGCCCGGGTCCACCCCGAGCACGATCACACGCCGGCCAGCGCCTCGAAGTCGACGTCGAAGTTGGAGGACACCCGGGACACGTCGTCGTGCTCCTCGAGCGCCTCCATCAGCTTCACCAGCACCTCGGCGTTCTTCCCCTCGACCTTCACCGTGGACCTGGGGATCATGGCGATCTCGGCCGACTCCGGGGCGATGCGCCGGGCCTTGAGCGCCTCCTGCACCGCGTGCAGGTCGGTGGTGCCGGTGCTCACGATGTACTGATCGCCCTCGCGGACGAAGTCGGTCGCGCCGGCGTCGAGCGCGGCCTCCATCACCGTGTCCTCTTCGTGGCGCGCGGCGTCCACGTAGATCTGGCCCCGCTTGTCGAACTGGAAGGCGACGGCGCCGCTGGCGGCGAGCTTGCCGCCGTGCCGGTCGAAGATGTGGCGGATGTCGGCGACCGTGCGGTTCGGGTTGTCGGTCGTCACCTCGATGAGGATCGCCGCCCCGCCGGGGCCGTACCCCTCGTAGGTGATCTCCTCGTACTGGACCCCCTCAAGGGCGCCCGTGCCCTTCTTGACCGCGCGCTCGATGTTGTCGAGCGGCATGTTCGCCTGCTTCGCGGTGTCGATGGCCGTGCGGAGGCGGGCGTTGCCCGCGGGGTCGCCCCCGCCCGAGCGGGCGGCGACGGTGATCTCCTTGATGAGCTTGGTGAAATGGGCGCCGCGCCGCGCATCCGTCACGGCCTTCTTGCGCTTGATCTGCTTCCACTTGCTGTGGCCGGCCACGGCTCACCTCCCGACGATGCCGGGAATCTATTTTCCGCCGGGGACCCGAGCAACGCGCGCTTGACCGCGCCCGGCGTCGAGGCGAGGTTTCCCCCCGTGAGAACCCCTCTCCTCCTCGTTGCGGCCACCCTCGTCGCGATCGCCGCGTGCGTCGCGAAGGACGACACGGGCAAGCCCGTCCGGACCCCGCCGGTCCTCACCGGCGTCCCGATCCCCGACGTCGCCCAGGTCGTGGACACCGCCGGCACCGCGGACGCCGCGCGGATCGTGCTGACCATCGCGTGGCCGCCCGACTCGGTGGCGGCCTACTATCGCCGGGAGCTCCCGAAGTCCGGGTTCCGGATCGTCGGGGACCTGGCCGACAGCACGCGGATCGACCTCTACGCCCAGCGCGACGGGCCCCCGCTCTGGATCCAAGTGCGGCCCGGTCGCCAGCCGAACGGCACCGAGTACACGATCATCGGCGCGGTGGGTGGGGCGGCGGGAATGGGCGTGCCGGTGACGGACAGCGCGAAGCGCTAGCGGTCCGGGTCGAGCATGTCCTCGAACCGCATCCACTCCCGGTAGAAATAGAGGTCTACGAAGCCCGTCGCCCCGTGGCGGTTCTTCGCCACGATGAGCTCCGTCGCCCCCTCCAGGCCCCGCCACGCCTGGTACATCTCCTCCCGGAACAACCCCAGGACCACGTCGCCGTGGAACTTCACGGCGCCCAGCGCCCCGAAATCGTCGAGGTTGGGGCGGACGTCGCGCCGCTTCGGGTTGTGGTGCGGCAGCTGTGCGGCCAGGAGGACGGCGGTGTCGCCTGCGAGCGCCGCCTCCTTGAGCAGGCGCACCGCCGCGGCGGCCTGTTCGTCGTGGGTGCCGGCGGCGGCGGGCGGCAGCGCCTGCAGGTAGTCCACGACGGTCAGCGCCGCGCGCTGTTCCCGCACCTGCGCCACGATGGCGTCGAAGTCGAGTCCGGTGGTGGGGATGGGCACCAGCGGCCAGTCCCGCAGGCGGACCGCGCCGGCGCCGAGCGCGGCGCGCGCCTCGTCCCCGAGTGTCGCGCGGCGGATGTCGTTGAGGCGGACGCGGCCCTCGATCGCCAGGGCGCGCTCGTAGAGGCGCTCCTCGTCCATCTCCGCCGAGAGGACCACGGCGCGCTCGCCGCGTGCCGCGACCCGCAGCGCGATGCCGAGCGCCAGGGACGATTTCCCCGCGCCGACGTCTCCCCCGAGCACCACGAGGTCGCGCCGCCGCAGGCCGCCCCCGAGCATCCGGTCGATGCCGGGGAAACCGGTGGGCACGGTGTCGGGGTTGGGGACCCCCGCGAAGGTGTCGTCCAGGCGCTCGACCACGCCCTCGGCGGAACGGCGGCGACGGGGAAGGTCGGGGCTCACCGGCCTACCTCCGGAGCGGCAGGCCGGGCCGAGCGGGCCGCGGCCTGGACCGCCGCGGCCGCTGCGGGCGGGCAGTTCTCCGCCGCGGGCGCCACGAGGTGCGAGAGCACCACGGCGGGCGCCACGCCGCGCGGGGCGGCGAGATCGGCGAGCGCCGCGGCGATCGAGCGGCGGAGCGGCGCCGCCGCGGTCAGGCTCCGTACCCGCTGCCCGACCGCCCGCAGCCGCTCGGTCTGGCGGGACGGCGCGCCCTCCGCCGGCGCGCCGGCGAGGGCGGCGCGCACCGCCAGCCAGAGCGCGAACACACCGTCGCGTTCGGGGCCGCGGGCGCTCGCCGCCAGTGCGGCGACGAGGGCGCGATCGGCGGGCTCGAGAGCGGGATGCGTCATCGTCAGTCGGGAGAGGGCCTCGCCGCGAATGTAGCGGGGCGGGAGGCCAGCGGCTAGGTTCGCTCCATGGCACAGCGGCCCCGCACCGTGCTCTGGGTGGACGACGAACTGGAGAGCCTCGAGTCGCACCGGCGCTTCCTCGCCGACCACGGGTTCGAGGTGGCGTGCGTGGCCCACGGCGACGACGCCCTTGAGCTGCTTCGCCGTCAGCCGTACGGCGTCGTCTTGGTGGACGAGCAGATGCCGGGCCGGCGCGGCCTCGAGCTCTTCGGGGCCATCCGCGCGCTCGACGCCGCGGTGCCGGTCGTGATGGTCACCAAGTCCGAGGACCCGCGGATCATGCGCGAGGCGATCGGGCTCTCCGTGGACG
>Ga0187850_10004108_pt1 | contig 11714 bp, 9 predicted proteins | sample June2016WEW_4_15_FD_132436 | JGI IMG/M metagenome (GOLD analysis project Ga0187850, IMG submission 132436) | Peatland microbial communities from SPRUCE experiment site at the Marcell Experimental Forest, Minnesota, USA - June2016WEW_4_150 | ecosystem: Environmental > Terrestrial > Soil >... | reverse complement strand
TTGGAAGTTCCAACTGGAAAAATAGTCTTATTGATAGGACCCAACGGAAGCGGGAAATCCACACTGATCAATTGCGTTTCAGGTATTTACAAACCAGACGGTGGAAAAATATGGTTCAATGGAGCGGATATAACCGGGAAACAATCCTATGAAATAGTTGAAGTTGGAATCGGCCGAAGCTTCCAAGTTCCGGCGCCATTCAAGAAGTTGACTGTTGCCGAAAACTTGTTGGTATGCAGTCGCGACAATCCAGGTGAAGGCTTCTTGGCCTCCATTTTCAAGATGACATGGAAGAAGAAAGAAGATGAATTGGTTCGCAGGACGTTTGAGATCCTCGAAGTGATCGGTCTCGATGGAGTAAGTGATACGCTTGCCGGCGAGTTGAGCGGAGGGCAGCTGAAACTTCTTGAACTTGGCAGGCAGCTAATGCTAAACGCTAAGCTAATGCTCTTGGATGAGCCGATAGGTGGCGTCAACCCAGTTCTGTGCCATGAAATACTAGCTCATATCCGGAGGATCAAGGAGAGTTTGGGAATTAGCTTCCTAATCGTGGAGCACAGATTGGACATAATAATGGAATACGTCGATTGTGTATATGTCATGGCGCAGGGCGGGATAGTATGTGAGGGCACGCCGACCGATATTGTTAACAACAAGAAACTATACGAAGTTTATCTTTGATCGTCGTCGTGGGAGTCAACAATGATAGAATTTCCGGTCATAGTTACCGCGGTAGTGTCTTCATTCCTGTTGGGTCTACTGGCTATGGGTTTCACCCTACAATACATAACTTTGAGTGTTCCAAATCTCGCTTACGGAACAATTGCCTTCTTCACGACATACGTGACTCTAACAGTCACTTTATTGGGGTTACCCCCTTACGTTGCATTGCCATTCGCATTTCTGCTTGCGGGGTCGATTAGCTTTCTGCTCTATAAATTCATGGCTTTCCTGAGAAATCGCGGAATGCCTCTGACTGCTCTAATGATCTCAACACTCGTGTTCGACTTCGTTATCGGCGCAATTATGAACATCTACGCGGATTACATATCGTACACAATGAAAGTTTTCGCACGCATGTTCTCGCTAACGGAGAACGATTTTAGCGTTTCATTGCCGGGGGGTCTCCATATGCCAGGAATTCTCCCCGTATCTATGCTTGCATCGATCCTGATAGTCCTGATCTTTCATACGGCTTTGGTGAAAACTAAGTTTGGGATAGCCATGAGAGCCGTTATGGAAAACTACTCAATGGCTGGCGTTCAGGGGATAAACACCGAAAGGGTACTTGGATTCTCTTGGTTCTTCGTGGGGGGAATCGCTGGAATTGCTGGGTCTCTCTATCCCATGTGGTTCTTCATGGATCCGACCGTTGGGACGGTAATGTTCGTCAGCATATTCGCATCTTGTGTTGTGGGGGGTTTGAAGAGCATGTACGGTAGCTTGGTGGGAGGCATTGTTATCGGCTTTTCTGAAACATTCGTCACTTATGGCTTAGTAGGTGTCTTCGGCACTTGGTTGTGGATTTACAAATCCATTACGCCGATGCTGATAGCGGCAATAAGCCTCATGGTAATGCCTCAAGGCTTCGGCGGATTAGTAAGCAGGCTGAAAGAACGGTGAGAATATGATCGGGATCGCGGTTATTGTTTCGGGTGTGTTGATGTTTTGTTGTGTGTATGCGATTGTCACCTTATCCGTTAATCTTCAGTACGGATATACCGGGATAAGCAACCTCGGACTATATTTGCCGATAATCATCGGAGTTTTGACGGTTGGGGTTCTTCCTGGGAGGCTGGCTTTGGCAGTCTACGGTCTGTCGAATCTGGACTTCGTTAACGACAATGCGAAGGCTGTAGCTCTGCTTGAGGCCAGGCTTCAAAAGGATCCACTAACCTCTGTCATGTTGCTTGTTGTAACGCTTATTGTGGTGGGGGGTGTCTCCGCATTTGCAGGTTACTTAAGCGGTTATCCGGCTTTGAGATTACCCGGAGATTACCTAGCACTCTTCATGCTGTGCTTAGGCGAAAGCTTGAGGTTGTTTGGAATGGAGACCATGTCGCTAGCTGGAGGCATCTACGGAATCAGTATCGTTAATCTGTTTGTGTTTCTGGGCCCCTATGCCGATCTTGGCGTAATTTCCTTCATCATGGTTTCAGCCGCGATAGCATACATCGTTTGCGATCGAATGTGCAAGTCTCCCTTGGGTAGGTTACTAAGAAGTGTAAGGGACAATGAGCTCACAGCTCAATGTGTGGGTAAAAACGTATCCCTGATCAAAAAAAAGCTGTTGGCGATTACGTTCGCAATGCTGGGCGTAGCGGGATCCTTGTTTGCATTATTCACAAACGCAGTGGTGGTTGAGGGGTACACCAGAAGCGACTTCAGTTTCTGGCCGTGGCTGATGATGGTCATTGGAGGCACAGGGAATGACTCGGGAGGTTTACTCGGGACAGGTGCGCTGGTAATAATGAGGAGAGTCATGATTGTATCCAAGAACTATTTCGGCTTCTTGCCCTTCGATGTATTGTGGCTTGAACCGATTCTGTTAGGTGCAATGCTAGCGTTAGTCTTGATTTTCAGGCCGGCGGGAATCCTACCCGAGAAGGCTCCCCATGTCAAAAGGCCGTATCCCAAAACTACTGAAGAGCATCGCACATGACCCTGCTTGAAGTCAGCTCGTTAAACGCAGGCTATGGTAAGTCACCCATTCTATTTGATCTCTCCTTAGAGGTTTCGAAGGAGTCTATATCCGCCATATTGGGACCTAACGGCAGCGGTAAATCCACACTACTAAAGTCCATTTTCGGCCTAACTACGATCTACAACGGATCGATAAACTTCAACGGAAATGACATTACGGGTATGAAGCCATATGAGATCGCAAGGCTCGGCATGGCCTACCTGCCCCAAGTCGAAAACACGTACCTGAACCTCAACGTGAGGGAAAACCTCCTCATGGCCGGCTACATTCTCTCCAAAGAGGAGACCAACGCGCGTATGCAGGAGGTTCTAGACTTCCTTCCGGTTCTGAAAGGATTCTTGGAGAAGAAAGTACTAACGCTTAGCGGAGGCGAGAGGCAGATGGCTATAATGGCCATGGCCCTTATGCGCCGGCCCGCTCTTATGTTGTTCGACGAACCATCAGCCAGCCTCGCTTCCAAGGTAGCGGATAAAATCTTTGAGAAAATCAAAGAGCTAAATAGAGATTTTGGCATGACAATCGTAATCGTGGAGCAGGACACGAGGAGAGCTCTCGAAATCAGCGACGAGTCTTATCTACTTGTTTCAGGCAAAGTCAACTTTCACGGTAAGTCCAAGGAGTTGGCGGAGAATGCGGAGCTCGGCAGACTATTCCTAGGATTACGATCTCATATCCAAGACAAACGCGTTTCAGTTTGACATGAAGATAGCGATACCGAATTGCATGGTTTAGGCTTCTTCTTTACAATATAATGATCTGGTAGTGGTTATCCAGCAGATAGAGGAAGCATTAATGGGCAACTCATCTTTGTACCCAACCAATCTGCAGGCAGTCGGCAGAGTTTGACTGAAGTTGAAGGCGAAGGCACCCGTTCCCGTTGAACCGTCAAGACTGCGAATTCAGGTTCCCGCGTATTGTTGAGAATGGAACGGAATACACCTGCATTTGCGGAACGGACAAGCATCTGTACAGATGGGAAGCAAAGACAGGCGGCGACTCCCCATCATTCCGAGTCATGAGCCTCTTGCGGCGATCGGAGAGATTGATGGCGATTCTTAGCAGTAAGGCTACGATATCTCCCGGGAATTCAAAGACGGCGGCAAACATTGCGAAGCCCTAGCCAATCCGCGGTCCGAAGCCTACCTGCTTGGTAGCCATCAACGAACTTTATGAATAGGAAAACAGATTGCCAATACATGAACATCCTCGAAGTCGACAAGCTAAGCGCGGGTTATGGTAAATCCCAAGTCTTGTTCGATGTTTCCCTAAAGGTTGAGGAGAAATCTATGTGCGCCATCATGGGGCCCAACGGCAGCGGCAAATCCACGTTGCTCAAGACTATTTTCGGCTTGACGGATGTTTACGGTGGCTCGATAAAGTTTGGCGAGAGGTCACTCGTGGGTGAGAAGCCGCACAAAATTGCGAAGCTCGGCATAGCCTATTTGCGCCAACAAGAAAACGTATATTTGAACCTTAAAGTAAGGGAGAACTTGACTATGGCTGCGTATATCCTCTCCAAAGAAGAAACCGACAAGCGCATGAGCTATGTTCTAGAGATCTTCCCTGAGCTAATCGGGTTTCTGGAGAGGAAGGTATCAACAATGAGCGGAGGTGAAAGACAAATGCTCATCATGGCCATGGCCCTCATCAGGGAACCCTCGCTTATGATGCTTGATGAGCCTTCAGCAAACCTGTCACCGAAAATAACAGAGAAAGTTTTCCAGAGGATTGTGGAATTGAATAGAGACTTGGGCGTAACAGTCCTTCTGGTGGAGCAGAACACAAAAATGGGTCTTGAGGTCAGCGATGAGACCTATCTACTTGTCTCGGGAAGGGTCAACTATCATGCAAAATCTACAGACTTAGCAGCGAACAAGGAGCTAGGCAGGCTGTTTCTGGGATTGTAAGTTACCGCCTTCCGAGTTCGGGGCCTTTACGTGGGAGGGTTTCTCGGGCACAATTCCCTGCGGCCTCAGAACCAAAGTTACCATCAACATGATGGCCAAGAGTAACGGTTCAAGCCACAACATGTCGAAGGGCAAGAAGGGCTGAAAAATGGGCTTTCCATTTATCATGATCTGTCTCATGAGCACAAGCGCCAATGTGCCAAGGAAAACCCCCAGATTGTTGCCTGACCCTCCGACGACCAACATCAGCCAAGGCCAGTAGGAAAAATCAACCCTCGTATAGCCGTACGCGATTACCACGCCTAAGTTGAGCCCATGCATCACACCCCCGATCCCCAACACTCCGAACGATAACGCCATCACTTTCCTCTTAATCGAGGCCACATCTTTGCCAACACATTCCGCGGTGAGCCCGTTCTCTCTTATGCTCTTCATTAGTCTGCCGAAAGGAGAGCGACAAATCACATAGTAAACGAGACATATCATTGCGGTAAAACCTATGATCAGGGCCATTAGGCCAAAGTAGGCTAGTGAACCCAGCCACCAAAACGGATTCAGGGTGGTGATTCCAAAGGGACCTCCGGCAATCTCCATCGTTTGCATCCCGATTATCCTCAAGCTCTCCGCGAGGCAAAGCATGAATAAGGCCATGTAATCCGCGGGTAGCTTCAGCGCTGGGTAACCGGTTACATAACCTAGCAACCAGCAAACAGTAAATGCAACGATGAGTGTCACAATGAGTATACCAATTGAAGTCAAAGGGTCATTTTGAAGTCGTCCTTTCAACAACACCATTATGCTGCTGTTGTCGGTGACGTAATCTAAGCCCTTCACACCATAGATCATCATCGCCAGTCTACCAGGGAGGTACCCGACGACTAAAGCTCCGGCCAGTATGGGTAAATACAGTCCAAGGTTGAAGATTCCGGTATATCCATATTGAAAGTTCAGGGAGAGAGTAAATATGACATAGATACCGAAAAATACTATACCTTCCAAAAGTAGGTTGAAAGCTAGACCTATTTCAACCATGAATTTTCACTTCCTTGAAGTTATGAATCCACTAATGCCTTCGGGCATCTTGAGGACAACTAAGGCGGCGATCAGAATCGACCAAATGGAACTGTAAGCCCATAATGCCGGACCGAAAACGCTTGCGAGCGTGAAACTAATGAGGTTTTGAGAGACGGCGATCAAAAAGCCGCCCAGCAAGCTACCGTAAATGCTCCGTAACCCGCCCACCACGCAAGCCGCGAATATGCTGATGAACATTGTCGCCCCGGCCCATGGATCCACGTAAAACCAGATAGGGTATAGGGAACCGCTGATTCCGGCGATTCCTCCGACGAAGAACCACGATACGCTGAGCACTAGCTCCGTGTTTACTCCATGGACAATTGCAAGCGAGTGGCTTTCCATAACGGCCCTCATAGCGATTCCGAATTTGGTCTTCGTCAAGATTAACTGGAACAGCAAGACTAGCATCGAAGTTGTGGCTGCGGAAACAATGAGAATCCCAGGGATCCCAGCAATCTCGAAATCGCTTTCCATGAGATTAAAGGCACCGATGTAGGCATGTAGATAATGTGGTATCAGTTCCGCGTAAATGTTCATCAGAGCGTAGATTGCTAAATCGAACACCAGTGTCGAGAGCATCAAACCGATGACGGGCATGCCACGATCTCTCAAGAAGGCTATGAATTTGTAAAGTAGAAAACTAGCTATACTTCCTAGCACAAATGCGAATGGTACAGCAACGTAAGGAGAATAACCCAGCACTACCACCGTCACCGTTATGTATGCTGAGAAGAACGCCATTGTTCCGTATGCTAGGTTAGGGACGCTCATCGTGATGTACTGTAGGGTGAAACCCATAGCCAGTAGACTCAAGAGGAATGAAGATATCACCATGCTCAAGATAACAGCTGAAGGAATAATCATGACCCATGGCCACCTAGATAAACGTCGTAGACCTCTTTGCTATTTACAACCTCGTTTGGTGGTCCCTGAAATATCATTTTGCCCTGCGACAAGGCGTATACGTAATCTACGTACCGCAGTATGATATCCAATCTATGCTCCACTGTAAGAAAGCCGACTTTGAAGTCATCTCTAATATTCTGTATCTGTGACAGTATTTTGTGGGCTAGAACTGGGTTGACGCCACCTATCGGCTCATCCAAGAGCATTAGCTTAGCGTCTAACATCAAAAGTCTGCCGATCTCAAGAAGTTTCAGCTGCCCTCCGCTCAACTCGCCCGCTAACGTATCCGCTTTATCTTGCAGGTCGACTGCCCTAAGAATTCCAAGCATCTTTCGAATTAATTCATCTTCCCGTCTCCGCCATCTCTTCTCCAGCATTGAGGTAAACAAGCCTTCGCCTGGGTGGTTTTGACCACATACCAAGAGGTTTTCAGCGACCGTTAAAGCCTTGAATGGACTCGGTATCTGAAAGCTTCGGCCCATTCCAAGCCGAAGTATCTCATGTGGCTTCTTCTTCTCCAGATCTATTCCATCAAGCCATACCGTACCACCGTCTGGTTTGTAAACGCCTGAAACGCAATTGATCAGTGTGGATTTCCCGCTTCCGTTGGGTCCTATCAATAAGACTATTTTTCCAGTTGGAACTTCCAAAGATACGTCTCTTAAAGCATAGAAGGCTCCGAACCTCTTGGACAACTGTTCAACTTTTAGATCCATCAGTCCGCCCCCCAGCGGAGGTACCCGCAACAAAAAAACAGATGGAGGGGCAGGGCAACCTATTGGATTCTCGTATCTATGAGTTACTCCAAGTAATGGTATCTGCGCTACCGTCGTAATGGCCGTAGGTCACCCACTTGACAACGCTATTGTCTATAACAACCCTCTGGAAATTGTATGAGGGGTATTTCCTGTCGCCAGCGTCATTGAGGACACACCATCCAGTAGCTCCGTAGTATGAGCTGGCAACTGATGGCAGGATCTTCTGGATAGCAGGTCCACTGTTTCCGGCGCAAAGGACGGACAAGGCGCCGATCCACAAACCATCGTAGCCTGTAGCGGACCAAGCCCAATTCGGGGGATATCCGGCCTTCGTTTGAAACGCAGTCGCAAAGTCTGCGAATTTCGAAGAGGACGAAGGGGCGAAGCTGTACCCGGCATACTGTACCTTTGAGGCAATCTCTGGGGCGAACTGGACAACAACCGGCTCGCCGGCTCCATCGGAGTCGAATACTCCCGGACCTACTCCCGGACCCTTCACCAGCTCCGGATATTTAGCTAGACCAGTTAACCACGGAACATGCAATGAGCCAAAGTAGAAAATGGCTATTTCATTCGGCTTGTAGCCAGCTTTCAGGGCTTGGGCGTAATATGAGTCAGCTGTCCCGGCCTCCCCGATGTATTCGTTCTTTGACGGGTCTAGTGGTATGCCCTGTATGAACTTCAGTCCCAAATCTGTCCATCGTTTTTGGTTCGCACCCCAAACACCTGTTCCATACGCGTCTGTAGCGTATCCCGCTATTACAGCTTTAATGCCGGTCACGGCGGTAAACTTATTCAAGCAAAGCGATGATTGGTTGTCGTCAGGACATATTCTAAATAGGTAATCATTTGGAATTGCTAACTGTGGAGATGTCGAACCTGCGCTAATTAAAACAACCTTGGCCGCATTTGCAGGATCAAGCAGGACTTTGTTCATGCCACTCCAAGTAGGTGACATGACAAGTTGAATGCCAGATCCGACTAGTGCATTAAACCTCTCCAACGCTTTTGTGGGCGTCCCCTCAGCGCCCTCAACTCGAGCGACAAACGTCGCATCAATGCCGGATTGTGCACAGAATGCGTTGATCTCTTCCAAAGCTATATCGTAAGCTGGTTGTGCTGGCCCTGCCTCCTCGGGAACAGCATGTATTATTCCAATAGTTATCTGACCTGAGAGAGCGGGTTTAACAGTCATGGTCGCGTTTGTGGGGGTCGGGGAAATCATTCCTTCTCTGCCGAACCAACCGCCTAGGCCACCAACAACCAGGCCAGCAGCGGTTGCCCCTGCAAGTTTTACTACATCTCTACGGGTGACTTTCTCTCCACTCATAAATTCCACATGAAACCTTGCAGCACAAGACCGATTTAAGACTATTCTATTTATCGTGCGCAATTCTATCTACCGCTCAACCCGAAACCGTTGAGAAGGTCCTCCTACGCAGAGAAAGCATTGAGACAGGCCACAAACCATCTAAGCAGAGAAAGACTACGGAAAACAATTTGGAAGAATGAGAAGTGACGAGCATAATCAACAGGCGCCTTCGATGATGTCATTTCGAATTTAGAGAAACTTCTCGGTCACAAGATAGACGAAATCGCAAATGTGATTGAGGAATGTCTTGCGGAGCTTGGTTTGACCAAATCGGAAATTGAAACGTGGTTTCGGAAACGAACCTGATCTCCCCAACCGAATTGTTACACCATTGCACACCGACCGTGAAGGTGACTTTACCAAAAATGGAAAATACCACATATTCTATTATTGGGAAGCCGGCACAGACTGGCCATGCAAGAAGCATATGGACAATATCTTAAGGGCCCTCTCGACGGAAATCTAATAAGAAAAATCAGGGCCGAGTTCCCTAGGTGCGAATCTGACGCTAATGGCCGCAAAAGGGCCTTCTTCGACAACGGTACTGGTACACTTGTGGTCGGGAGAGCAGTTCAGGCTTACGCTAAGACACTTACTGACTGCAGTGCCACCGTAGGTGCGTCTTTTGACGAATCTCACGCGGCCGAAGCTGCCTTCTCTGAAGGTAGGAAGGCCGTTGCCGATCTCTTGAACGCGCCGTCGCCAGAGAATATCGTCGCTGGTGAGTCGACAGGGAATCTTCTCTTCAAGCTGAGTTATGCGCTGGGAAAACAGTTCAGTGGACGAGAGAACATAGTCACCACAGATTATGAACACTATGCGAATATCAGCCCGTGGATTGAACTAGAAAAGCGACATGCGATCCGCGAATTGAGGTTTGCACGCATCGATAAGGATGAATGGACGCTGGATATGGAACACTTGAAAGAGTTGATAGACGATAACACCAGAGTCGTGACCGTCACCGCTGCCTCGAATCTGCTTGGCACAAAGAGTCCTCTGCAGGAGATCGCAAAGATTGCTAGGGAGGTTAACGCCTATTTCGTCGTAGACGGAGTACACCATGTATCTCACGGCCCTGTCGATGTGCAAGCCCTTGACTGTGACTTCTATGTCTTCTCCGGATACAAGTTGTTCACCACACCCGAAGCCTTCCTCTACGGCAGAGAGGAGCACCTGAAAGCTCTCCAACCCTATACCACGTACGGTCCGTTCTCTTCTTCTGTTCCGCCTTCCAAATGGGAAGGGCGATTTGACCAGGGAGTGTTTGCAGCCATATGTGGTGTTGCAGACCATCTGAGTTGGATCTCCGATCTTGTGAAAGAACAATATGAAGAACAGTTCACGGGTTACTCTGGCCGGGCGCGATCTCTGAAGATCGCAATGAGTGCAATCGAAAAATATAGTGAAGAACAATCTAGGGCTGTACTGGAGGGGCTGGATGATGCGCCAGGTCTACTAGCAATGCCCCATGTGAAGGTCTACGGACTTACAGATCTGGACAGGTTGGACGAAAGGGATCCAACATTCGCATTCAAAGTAAAGAACATGCCAGACGAAGAAGTTGCAAGGCTCCTCTGGACGAAATACGGCATCGCCCTACGAGCGAGCAACTTTGCGTCAAGAGTACTAGAGGTCTTGGATGTGTCCACCATGGTGCGGGCCGCTCTAACGCACTACAACAATTTGGAAGAGATCTACCAGTTCCTAAAGGCATTAGATGATATCGGAAAAACGCTAAAGTAGTCATTTTTCCTCCTCCTATTATTCTAAACTTTCACAGTCCAACGATCTCACAGTCGGGCCGAAGAGCTCGAGCTAACTCTAACTCCCTAGGAGTTCTGATCACCTTTCATTCCAATTTCCTCCCGAAGCGCGATATCCGCCCCTTTCAATCGTTCGATCAGACCCAAGAATTATGCTTCGAAATCCTACATAGAAGACTTACAAATCGCCTAAGCTGGCAAGTGGTAAGTAAAGTTACTAAAAAGGCAAGGTTGAACAACAATACTTTGAAGGGTGGTTCAAGTTTCTCGGGGGACATGAGACAGTAACGAATAATAGCGCTCGTAATTCTAGCCTTTTGTTTACCCCATTCATTGCTCTGGTCCGGTGGCGCGATGCCTGAACTGCTGGGGCGACACATAATCTAGATAGAATTCTTGTCCTCGCGCTAGACTTATAGATTCATGGCGTTAACAACATCAAGAAACAAGTTGCAAATCACGCAAGTAGAACGTTTAGGTTTGATTAAGGCTCCCACTCCATTTGAGAGGATGCCAAGATTAGAAGCAGAACTCGATGGACCACAGCTCTTCGTGAAACGGGACGACCTCACTCCACTCGCGATGGGGGGAAATAAGGTCAGACATCTGGACTATATGCTTGTGGAAGCAAAGAAACGACATGCAGACGTAGTAGTCGCAGCATGCGGCTTACAGTCCAACTGGGCGAGACAGACCATCGGTGCCGCTACTACATTAGGAATGAAGACTGTGCTTGTACTCAGAACTGCTCAATTCAAGAGAAAACCAACAATCTACGATGGAAATATCCTGTTAGACCACATCCTAGGAGCAGACATAAATGTAGTTAATATGAGGATGACTGACGACCCGAGACAAATCATGGAGTCGGTTGCAGAAAGGCTTAGGAAGAAAGGACATAATCCCTACATTGTTCCTGATTCGCATACAACCTTGGCGCGAGGCGTCGTTTCGTACTTCGATGCGATGAAGGAGATAGCAGAACAGGCAAGAGCATTCAGAGTTAAGCTGGATGTAATAGTTGTGGCAGTCGGAGGAGGAGTCACCCAATCCGGTCTGATGCTGGGCTCCAAGGTATACGGAATGAAAACAAAAGTGATCGGAGTCCTAACGGGAGCATCTGATAAGAAGGTTATCACTAATTCAATATTGGAGACATCGGCCGAGGCGGCGAGGCTGTTGGGTTTAGAGACGCGCCTCTCTTCGAATGATATCAAATTACTT
>Ga0187850_10004102_pt1 | contig 11737 bp, 11 predicted proteins | sample June2016WEW_4_15_FD_132436 | JGI IMG/M metagenome (GOLD analysis project Ga0187850, IMG submission 132436) | Peatland microbial communities from SPRUCE experiment site at the Marcell Experimental Forest, Minnesota, USA - June2016WEW_4_150 | ecosystem: Environmental > Terrestrial > Soil >... | reverse complement strand
GTGACGAAAGGGGCCCAATACGTCCAAGAGGTCAAGGAAATGGTTATTGCAGGTTACCGCTGGGGAATAAAAGAAGGCCCCCTCGCGTATGAGCAGATTCGAGGCGTCAGGGCAAAGGTCACGGATATCTCACTTCACGAAGACCCGGTGCACAGAGGGCCGGCCCAAATCATGCCCATGAGCCGGAGAGCTTTCTTCGTGGCATTCCTCAACGCAGATCCAGTTCTACTGGAACCAGTCCAAAAAATCACGGTGAAGGTACCACCAGAGCTCCTAGGAGCCGCCACAAGTGTAATTTCTCAGAAACGAGGGAAGATTCTATCGGTCGACCAGCGCGGCCATTTAGTCTACGTTGTGGGTGAGCTTCCCACAGCGGAGACCTTCGACCTCTCAGAGGTTATGCGCGGCGCTTCGCAGGGACGAGCATTCTGGGGGCTGGAGTTCTCCCGTTGGGCCCCTGTCCCCAATTCTATGGTAAACCAAGTCATCGCAGGCATCCGCGTACGCAAAGGCCTACCGCCCGAACCACAAAAAGCAGAAGACTTCATGGAGGCTTAACCATGAAGTCATATTTGCTGTGGGGCACGTCATGTTTCGAGTTCTATGAGGGCCTACTCCACTCTTCCGCGATCGCGTGAATGCACAACCGAAACATGCTCATGAAACTCTTGATTTTTGAATCACCGTTACCGATTCAGCTGCGCAACGCTCTGCCTCATCGTTCGATCGGTCAGATATTGCAGAAATCTAGTTCTTCAGCCCACTTCAGGTAACAAGCCTAGTTTCCCTCGATATTTACTTCGACTGTCTCTCATTCGTTAAGCCCTTAGTCGCCCAGGGTACTCCTACTCCGACTGATTCCGTCATTCCGTTACGGACACAACGATTCCAAATCATTCAACCGCCTCTCAATCGCCAAAGAAGTTGATGGACAACTTGACATTATCATAATCTAGTTCTCCATGTCCCGACACTTTACGAGCCGAAACGTGTCCCGTATTCTTGACAGAACCCTTTTTACTAATCAAAATTCAGATAGTTCATTAAGAACTGTTGCGAATTTCAGGTTTCGTTATCATCAAACAATCAAGCTAAGTTTCTGCATAACAGTTAAATTGTTCCGCCACCTGCTCTTTTCTTGACTTTCAGGTTTCGGGTTTGGGTCGAAGTCAGGGCACAATAACATTACTCACAGCCGTAATTGTTCTTGTTCTTCTTGCGTTAGTAAACAGCGTGGGGTATGTGCATGCTGCAAGCCTCACAATTGACAGCCAAGCTGGAAGCGGGGATTGCTTTCCTTCCCCTTCTTGTTCGGTGACACTGTCTACCATTAACGCTAACGACATCATACTCGTCCTAGCCGGAGGTGGTGGAGGCAATGGATTGAATTTCGGGACACCAACCGCTACTGGCCTAACATTCAACACACGAGAAACACTCTATACGGTAATACTCTCTCCAACAGCCGATGGGGTGGGCGAATGGTGGGCGGTCGCCTCGTCAGCGCTCTCAAGCGAAACCATAACCCTAACTGAGAGCGTCACAGGCGCCGATTACGCCATGATTGCGTACGCTATTTCGGGGGCAAATACGGTGACCCCGTTCGATCCTGATGTGGTGCTTCCAGCAACAGGAGAGTATTCCTGCGCCCTTTGCTTCCCCCTTGCCTCTTCGTCTACCGTCACGGTCTCCACAACGAACCCTAATGATGTGATTTTCGGAATTGTGGGTGGAGGCTCGGATGTCGGGGGCGGCTCAGCAGGCACCTCAGGCTTCACCATTTGGTCCGTCTTCAGCAATCCGGCAGCTGCGGAGTATGATATTGTCAGCAGCACACAATCCGGCCTTGCGGTCACAATTAACTTCGGGGCCAGCCCAGGCTCAAATTGGTCTATGATTGGGGACGCAGTGCAGGCAGCGGCAACCACAACTACTACCGTCAACTGTTCCCCTACCGCGATTGATGTCGGTGGCTCATCAAGCTCCTGTACGGCCACGGTAACAGGCGCGACCGGTCCCATCTCGGGTGAGACGATAAGTTGGAGTCAATCGGGTGGTACGGGCTCGGTCAGCTTCCCCTCAGGACCCACTTGCAGTCTCTCAGGAGCGAGTTGCTCTATCACCGTTAATGGTGCGACCGTTGGTAACCCTACGATTCAGGCCTCATACCCCAGAGACTCCAGTAATCTTGCAAGTTCGGGCACAGGGAGTCTCACGGTGAACAGTATGCTTGTAGCTCCAACAGTAACCGCACCTCAGACCCTGATAACGCAAGGCCAAAGTGTAACCTTAACATCAAGCCCAGTAACAACCGGAACGCCACCCTACACCTACCAATGGCTCGCGAAAGGCCCAACGGACTCCTCCTACTCCCCAATACCCGGCGCAACGTCGTCGAGTTACACTTTCACGACAAGTGCGTCGACGGCGGTGGGAGTTTGGTCGTTTGAGTTGAGCGTCACTGACTCAGACCCGTCCATAATTTCAACCCCCGTCACCGTCACCGTTAATTCATTCGCAACAACAGCAACAACATTCATGCCTGTGCATCAAACACCGGTTGGTGGAGTAATGCTTCCAAGCGTCGGGTACACAGCTCTTCTACCATGGGCGTTAGTGTTGTCTTTGCTTGGAGTTCTGTCGGTGGAAGCGTTCCGCGTTAAACGCCGAGCAAAGCAGTGTTAGTCAATAGGCCACGAGAAAGTCGCTGTGGGAGTTTGTTACAATCATTAGCGAATAATGATAAACAGGCAGATGACGGGTTGAGTTTGGATTGAGGTTTGGTTTCAATCAATGAGCCACCATTGTAAACTCTGTCAACCAACCAAGGCATTTCGATTGAACGACCAACTGCATGAACATCATTGGACGGCTCATAGAGAATCGTGTTGTGATGTCTGTCGTCATTTGCGCCAATTTCACTCAGGATTTCATGGCTGTGCAGTCTGCGGTTGCCGATACACAAAGAAACATCCGGAACTAGACTAGCGTGAGCAACGACTTAACCACGCACACGCCAGACGGCAGTTGGGTTAAACGATCGAAGTTCACGAAAGGCCATCCAAGCACCACGTATAACGGGCTCGAACTCCATCAATATCAGAAGTTTCTCGAAACCTAACTTTATCGAAAACTGAAGACTACGCAGAAGACTTCATGGAAGCCTGACCTAAGCCCCTCCCCCCTAAGGGTAACTGTTTTAGCCCGTTTCCATAGCCATCTAACACTAGACATGCCGCGCCCGATTGAAACCCTCCTGTCCCTTCCACGCGTGCGCCTCATCGATAGAGTCCCAATTCTAGAGACGAAAAAATATGTGAAACGTTTCATGGGACAACCGGTTCTGCTACCTCTTCGTTTGGTGAATACTTTCAGTGGCCTGACGGTCTTATGTACGCCGAGAATCGCAGGGTAGGATAGTCATCAGTCGATGAAGACAGCTCTCTAAGCGAAATGTGGATCTCAAATCCGAAAGCTGAGTTGTCCGATGTTGGGTATCTGGTTGCTTGGACCGAGCGTAAAACCCAGACTTGCAACATGGTCTAGCTAGCCTGGTGAATGCCAGGCGAGAGCCGTGAGGTTCGCGGCCGTCGGACTCGCAGTTGAAGCGATGGTACAGGAACCGCAGACTGAGCGCAATCCTGAAAGTCGATGCGAGCCAGTTACCAAACGAAAAGGTAACAGAACCGGACAACCAGCATACCGCTCCAAACTCGTTAAACAGGCTATGGAGGTCTCTGAGCGGTCTGCTCAACAGTTCTCCCTAGACGACATGGGGCTGGCGATGTTATTGGAAGAGGTTGATTCTGCCGAGTACGTGGTCACGAAGCGTTCGAAGCGAATTATGGAGGAGATGCTGAAGGGCATCTGCGCTGACGGGTTCGTCTTCAAAGAGTTCGAGGGCGAGATTAACCCCTTATGCGAAGTTTCGCCACCCCTCCGCCAAGTTTCCAAAATCGCCCACGGACTAGCGGACAAAGCGAAGGAAGAAACCATCGACGTTGCGAGAGCGCTACTAATCGACCTCCCCACACATACAAGCAACCTGCGATAGCCACAGCGGAAGCTCAGCTTAGTCAAGAGGAGATGACTATCATTCTGAAGCTTCTATCCCTCGACAAGCTTGAATCCGCTGGCGTAACCGGCAAAATGCTGCTGCACATCAAGGGTGGATCCACCCATCAAGGGGTGGTGCCAAACGGTGCCAAGCGAAACGTGTGGCCTTGGCGGGGAAGACGGCTTTTGATTTCACATGCATACATCTGATTCGGGCGAAGTCGGGAGATTTTTATTGTGAACTCGATGCTTTCCGGATTTGCGGTCGTCGTGGCTGGACTCTGAGTGCGTGAGCATGGATTGCTCCATTAGGCCGTGGTCCAGTTCCCAGCCTGGAAGGGTTGGAGGGATAGCCTGGTCTATGACGGGGGCTTCCCAAGCCTCAAAGCTGCTTAACAGCAACGAGGAAACCCGGGTCCGAATCCCGGCGGCCGCACCATCTACACCACACCCCCCTATCATTTCTAACGTATCGCACCAAGTTTCGCACACCCACTCAGTTAAAGTACGGAAATAACCAACAGCGTATAACATGGTACGGCTCTCCTATCCGAAGAGTAAGGACGATAAACTAGCTGACCTTCTACTCGCACGAATCAACACCCGCGAAACCTCAACGTTGACGATTGTTACCGTAACAAGTTCCGCGTCTTTGGTCCTGCTGGGCCTTGCCGGGGTCTCCGGTTCTGGGATTGTTCTGGTTCATCCTTGGCTGCGTTTGGGAGCCTTCGCTTTCGCAATGTTTGGAATTCTTTACCGAGAAATAACAATTTTGACGATTGATTTCCGCGACTTGAAGGAGTTGTACGAATTGGAACCACGACTTAAACAGGAATATCAACCTGGCCGGCGGTCACGCAGTTTTCTCCTCCGACTCCTTTTCCTATCTCCTCTCGGCGCGACGGTCCAACTAGCCTCCAATTCCGTAAGGACGCTCTACGCGGAATTGTGGAACCTATCACCGCCCTATTGGTGGCCTTACATACTCATTCCATGTTTTTGGCTCGTCTTCCTCCCGAGCCTGTATCACCTACGCAAGTTCCCTCAGCGATGGAAGCTAGTCACGTTAGGAGTAATAGGAATCCTGTTGGCCGTAGGTATGTTTGCAATCACCAGCCCTCCCCCGTGGCTCCCGTGGCTCGCGCAAATTCCATATGCCATAACATTCCCACTTGCTGCTGCCTCATACGTATTGGTCTCGTCAATACTCCTGACATTGATAGAACCCAGACCGTGAAGACTCGGCACTCGCACTAACGTATTTGATAACAAATTCAGAAAAAGGCGTGCTAGGGCCCTATTCGCTCAGCCCCTAGTACGCAGGTCACGCAGACGCTCATAGGTGTCGTAGCCTCCTGTAGATTGTTGACCGGAGTGACCATGTTCGTTTCCAGTGACACTCACAGAGGCAGAAGGATGATTCTCCTGCCATCTCGGCGGCGCAATCATTATGTCGTTTCTCGAAAATTCCTAGACTTGTGCTTGTTTGTTGTTGACATAAAATGTGCCGCGGCCGCCTAAAGGCTTATCAATTGCGAGAAGGCAGAACCCTATTTTAGCTGCGGCGTAACAATGCTTTCAACCAAACATATGGCTATCATAGTCGTCGGAATAGTAATCTTATCCTTCCTGCCGTTCGCTGTTGCGCTCCCAACGCCACAACTAGCGCCTAGAATTCGAATCGGACCTTCCACCAGCACTAATTGGAGCGGCTACGCCGTCACGGGCTCTGCGGGCTCCGTGAGCGACGTTAAAGCATCATGGGTTGTCCCTGCCATTAAGGGGACCTGCCCATCAACCAATCAGTATGCATCTTTCTGGGTCGGAATCGACGGCTACAGTTCAAGCACCGTTGAGCAGACTGGTACAGACTCGGACTGCCAAAATGGATCGCCTCGATACTATGCATGGTATGAGTTCTACCCGAAGCCATCGTTCATAATCAACTCAATCACAATTCACCCAGGCGACAAAATTTCCGCGGAAGTGAAGTACTCTGGCGGGGGATTCACCGTCACAATCACTGATCTTACTACGGGTAAGACCTTCAGTAACTCAGCGAAGGTCAACAAGGCTCAGAGGTCTTCAGCCGAATGGATCGCAGAGGCGCCTTACTCCGGTGGAATTCTGCCTCTGGCCGATTTCGGGACAGTTTCCTTCGGTTACGTCAGCACTGGGGTCGCATCAACCTGCTATGCTACGGTTGGCGGAGTCACTGGACCAATCGGATCCTTCGGTTTATCTGTTCAGAAGATTACCATGGTAAGCCAATCATCTTCTACAACCATCAAAGCCGCGCCGTCCGATCTGTCAAGCGATGGAACCAGCTTTACCATCGCATGGTCCAACGCTGGGCCGTAAGAATCTGAATGCTCACTCCATTACACTCGTCATTAGCAGCGGCCGATACGGTTTGCAGTTTTTGTTTACAAGCGCAAACAATAGGCATACATGTGAATTAGACTCTAGATGATCGGCCTCTCCAGAGCCCACCCGATTGTTTTGTGTGTGGGGTCTATTGGTGCAGGCGACTCATTGAACCGTCGTAATTGTGTGTGTGGGTCAGCTGGTGCTGGCAACGGAAATTGAACTGAGACAATTCATTATACGGACCACATGGGTTTAGTTTGAGTAATATGCACGTTTGTGAACCAATTATCGGACGAGAAAGGTTCGCAGGCCGATAATCATCCGGTGTTCATCCAGTCAAGCATGGGAAGTGCGGGGGGTTCAAATCCCACCGACTAGCGTTTCGGACAAACCTGGGGGGTGCGCACCATCAACACCACACACACTTACGACGACGAATGAGAGTTCACAACGAAATTCGTGATTTAGGAGTTTTCTGCTAAATCATTATGGCCATTAGGGCCAAGTCTTGTTCAATTCTTGGTACATTTGTTTTAGAATTGGTTCCGTCATCGCCCTGGCCGGGGCTCGGGACTTGTTAGCAATTGGTACAAAGTCAGGTTCTTTCTCAAAAGTTTTCTGGACTTTGGGGGGGTGGGTCTAATGGTGCGCACACACACAACTTTAACCGCGAACAACGACGGTTCAAACTACAGCGTCCGTACGAAGCGAGCACACACAGGAAATGGAACTGAAAATCTAGAGATGAGAGGAGATCTTTAGGGGAGTAGCGAAATCATTCATTTTATTCGAGCATCAACCTTGATCACATGGGTCATGCTGTACATTGCTGGACATCGCTCCATTGTCATCTTCACTATCTCTTGAAGTCGCTCTTTGTCTGCATTATCACTCTGCGCGTCGATCTGAAAGCTAATACCCTCATTGATTGGTTCATCTGCTACATCGAATGATTTTGCCCAATTGATGCTGCATTGAGCATCGACTGCCAGTTTGGTCAGTTTAATGCCTTGTTCTGCTGCAATGTTTACGAACGTGGCAATGAAACACGACGTTTCGCCTGCTACGCAATACGACATTGGGCCGAGTCTGTTCCCAGATCCTCCCATGAACGAAGGAGAATCTATCTCAATAACCTGTTTGCCTTTCTCGTATGACAGCTCGGTTTTGAACTGGTAGCCTTTAGCGGGATCTAGGTTCCATTCACCTTGCAGTTTTACTGGCTTCCTAAGGGTGCTTTTGTCTTTCTTCCCGCCTGCAACTGTCTGCGCAATCTTGTCAAGGTCCACATTGTTCAGAACATTAGTCATGGTCGCAGATCAACCGGTCATGAAGTTGAGATCTCCGAATAAGAGACTTGCGGTCTTATTTTTGGTGGTGGTGGTGTGCGCACCAGCTGACCCACACACACACGAAACTAGACCCAGGACCGTTACAAAGCTTTGCAAATCTTTTTACCATCAGATTAAACAACTGAAATCATGCAGCGAATGCGCGACGAAGACTGGCGAAGTATCGCTCTCGTTCTACTGGGCGTCGTCACGGGTTTCATTCCCCTTCTTGTGAATCAACCGTTTACTGTCATCGTGCCAATTCTATTAGCGATGGCTTTCATCATGATTGTTTGCCTCCTGTTCGGGGTAGGCGTGTTGCAGAATCGGTATCACTTGCATATTCTGGGAAAACGCAGAAAGCAGCCATTTCGGATAGGCATTCTTAGTGACATGGGAGAGTACAAACCCGAGGCAGACTACTATGTCTGGACCGATATCGGCCTCGATGCCTGGAAAAAAGCCATTGAAAGAACTGCTGAGGCAATGGATGTCAAGATCGAAGCCGTTTTGCTGAGTGTCGAACATCACCTTGATGGCTACTCCGCCATTCTCAACCCTTACGGAGGCGCTTACCCCGAGGTTGACCTAGGAAACTTGAGAACGCTGAACAACATTTTGAGATACGTGCGCGAAGGCGGTTTGTTCGTAAACGTCGCAGACATTCCTACGTACTGGGCGTACAGTCCACTCTTAAGTCGTAAAATCGATAATACGCCTTCAACCGACATACCGATCAGCAGGGAGGGAAAAATAATCGTCATGCCATTTCGGCCGTTTGGTCGAACTCCCCTAATGAAAGAACTAGGTCTAGAAGGATTCAATACAGAAGTAATTGGGAAGATAGAGCAACGTATTGATTCGATTGTTCCCTCCGTGAATGGTGTATTTATGGCCGCCAGAGTTGTGAAAATCGAATCAAACGTTGAACCATGTGTTCCGCCAGTCGAGTTGAAGGTCGGAGATATAGGTTCTCGACAGGCGTCGTCAATAGTCCGTGTCAGGTACGGTAATGGCCACTTTCTGCTGTCGCTGGCTTGGATAAATGATGAATCTCACACTGATGTAACAAAGGGTCTTCTGAGAGATGCGCTTGCCAAGCTTACGTTGGAAACGCTCGCTCGCCAAGAGAGAGAAATTTCCGGAGGGGTAGAGTAGCCCGTCAAAGCTGACTTGATATGGTCACTGAACCTAATCTTGAGAAACTTTTCGCGGACTTCTGTGAGCACTTCAACAACAAGCTACTATGGAAACGCAAAGGTAAGCCATTGACAAAAGCAATTTTGGATTTCTTCTCTGCTGAAGCAGGGAAGCTGGGCTATCGCATTGAGAAAGAGGAGTACATGCGTTTAGACCAAGTGTGGTGGTCTGAAACAAGCGACATAGAATTAGCCTTAGAGCATGAATTGCAGGAAAGAAGGGCCGGGAAGCTCATTCAGAAAGAAGTGCGTCATCTCATTGACATTAAAGCTCACCGAAAGGTATTGATCGCATACCTGAGCGAGCCCGATGAAAGAACTCTGGTTGCAAATGTTCAGAACTGGATTGGAACTCACAGGTTCAAAATTACCTACCCAGCAGAAGAATACATGATTGTCATCGGAAGACCGACAACAAAAGAGGGGAAGCGTGTTTTTCTATACCGACGATACCTATTCTACTACACCGGCGCTCCGAACGGACAGCCAAAGGACTACATAATCACTCAGGCCAAATCCCCCTTAGACCCTACGCTAAACCCACCTGAACCCTAACACATGCCGAGAATTCTAAATCGACGACGAACCGTCACTAAGCAGTTTGGTTCGTTCAAAAATGTTCCCAGTTCAAAGCACAGCTCAAAGCTTTCATTCAGGGATGGTAAGGATAAGTTCTGTATATCTATCATGGCTGGTGACTTCGTTCGGCTATTTGCTCAAGAGTTGGAAGAGCTTACGCCTGTTAGCTCTTGGCATATTCATTTTTCTCCTAGCCGTTTACTTAGGTACTTCCGTTTATCGTGCTGCGCCTGGCTGGCTAGTGGGCATGGGGTTTGTCGGTCTTGCCATGGCCTATGTTGGTTTCATAGTTGGTTTCGCATGGGCACCTCCGGGCGGAGAATCCGTTGGTTTTGGCGATTGCACTATTTGTGGTGAGACAAATGTGGCAGTCGCCTATCGGGGTGGCGTCAACTATTGCGGCACTTGCTACGAGAACGGTGCTGCCCAAGCTTACTTTGACGGGATGGATAGACAAAGCCGAGAATCCGAAAGAGCACAACCACTAATCGATGAAAGACCGCCAACGCAACCGCAAGTGAAGGAAATAATCAAAGAAAGAGAAGTAATTCACAGAGAGACGATAGTCAAGATACGCTGTGGGCATTGTCACAGGCTATTTGAGGAAGAAAAAGGAAGTTGCCCGTACTGTGGCGCACCAGTTTAGTTGGCCAACACATGGATTCATCGGACGTGACGGCTGAGTGTTTGAACTGCGGCTTTCCTCTATCTCCCACTCATTCCGGTCCGTGTCCAAGATGTGGGAAGGTCGGCAAGCGAGTTGCAGTTCGCATCGTGGACAATCTCAAAATCAGTGATATGGTAACTGCCGCGGTAAACACTTCCGCTGGCACCGCTTTTGCCGCTCGTAACATCCCAATTCCAGAGTGGTGGCCCGAAGCGGCCCAAGAAATCATCAGCAATGTAACCAAGCAAGTCATGACATCTATCGAAAGCAAAATTCCAAGAATTCTTGAACAACATGAAAAGGTTGTGAAGGCGCGTGATAGAAGCCCTCGTAGTCTTGTGAAGAAGGGATTCTGGTTTATACTTGTGACAATAGCGAGCTTGATACTAGGGGCAATCTTCACGCGGTATATCCTTTCTTGGTTGCACATGTAATTGTGTTGTGGCTTGCAATCTCCGCATAGTCTCATTGTGTAGTTTGAATGGTTGTGGGCTTCTAGCCTTCACTCTCAAGTAATGAAGGCTTTGCTTCGGAATGCCAACACGTCTAGCCTCCGACGTATTCAATGAGAGAATCCTAGAACGCAGCTCCCTACTGTCGAATCGCTCCAAAGTCGGGGAAGGTTCCATGAAGTCTTCTGCTTAGTCTTGCGTTTTTGATGAAGTTGTTTTCGAGGAAGTTCTGATATTGATGGAGTTCGGGACTGTTTCTTGATTTGGGTATTCGCCAGTGGGCTTTCGTGAACTTCGATCGTTTAACCCAACTGCCGTCTGGCTTGTGCGTGATTAAGTCGTTGATCTCACACTAATTTAGTTCCGGATGCTTCTTTGTGTATCGGCAACCGCAGACTGCACAGCCATGAAATCCTGAGTGAAATTGACGCAAATGATGACAAACATCACAACACGATTCTCTATGAGCCGTCCAATGATGTTCATGCAGTTGGTCGTTCAATCGAAATGCCTTGGTTGGTTGGCACAGCTTACAATGGTGGCTCATTGATTGAAACCAAACCTCAATCCAAATACGGCCCGTCACCTGCCTGTTTATTGTTTTCGCTAATGATTCGTAACCCACCTCCTGCTCGGCTCTTCCAGTAGTTTCGCCGGCTAAACACGGGACTGTGAGACGATCCCTAGGTCCCAAGAGGAATAGAACTCACTCTGAACGCAATGAAGAAACGCGCAGGGTAGGCTCAACTGCCTACTAACCTCCTTTTTTCTTCTAACAATGGACCTTCTTGGTGTATTCGTTGGTGCGGCCGTCGTAATTTGAACCGTCGCGTGTGTGTGCGCACCAGCAGACCCACACACGAAAAGGTCATCTGCTACTTCTCTTCCAGTGAGGAGATGGTCAAATTAGAATTGGCTTCATCGACGAACGCAGATCGTCTCGAATGGCAAGAAATTGACTGGACGTACATACCTACGGCTAGTATCGTTGCTGTTCGACAGAAAATTCATACGCAGGTGTCCTACGGATTGACCTCTCAGGCTCCACCACCCGAGAGCTGGACAAAGGACGACGTTCTCACT
>Ga0187850_10004083_pt1 | contig 11782 bp, 5 predicted proteins | sample June2016WEW_4_15_FD_132436 | JGI IMG/M metagenome (GOLD analysis project Ga0187850, IMG submission 132436) | Peatland microbial communities from SPRUCE experiment site at the Marcell Experimental Forest, Minnesota, USA - June2016WEW_4_150 | ecosystem: Environmental > Terrestrial > Soil >... | reverse complement strand
TCGGCGTGTACTATAATACGGACCCCAATGCCGTACAGGCAACCACCTGGAAACAATGGTATATCCCTCTCAATGACCCCAACTTCAGCGGCGTGACCATGACAGCAATAAGCAATTTCTACCTCGGCGTTGGCCTGCGTTGTAACGATGGTGGTCATGGCAGCACCGGTACCGTGATGTTTGACAACATTCGGCTTTATGCTAAGACATGTAATCCGAATCCGCCGTTTGATTTAACTGCTGATATGGACGGCGACTGCGACGTTGACGTCAATGATTTGGACGTCTTCGCGAACGATTGGCTCGCAAAAGCCCATACTTATACGTTTGCCATAACAGCACCCCAGGCACCGGTACTCTGGTACAAATTCAATGATGGCACCGGTACTTCTATTACTGATTACGGTAAGACCGGCAGCTATACAGGCACTGTCCTAAGCCTTAGTTCTCATGGATGGGACACTACTGGCGGCCGTGATGCAAACCACCTTGTCTGCTTAAATCTGCTCTCGGGGCAAAACAGCTACGTGTCGTGTCCTACGTCAGCGTTAAGCTTTATGAGTGACGCAAATCATTCCGGACCTGATGGCGGCAGCGTAACCTTCTCCGCGTGGGTAAAAGCGGATGTGATGGCTCCTGAATTTCAGAATTGGGGCGAATTTATTCTAATCGCAAACTCCGCCAACACCGAGGCAATGGAAATTAGTTGTCCGTATCACAACTTCGGTACTTGGGGGTGGGCCGGCTGGGCAAAGGGCGGGTCCCCCGGTTGGAGTTGGGGGCCAGCCGCACCACTGTCGGACTTTGGAATTCACTGGAACCACTGGGTATGGGTTAAGGAACCCCACGCAATATCCTTCTACTGTAATGGCAATTTGATTGGGCATGAAGCCGACACCGACGCAAATATGAATCCTGGGGATGACGCGCATATCTACGGACCGTTGTTCACTCCGCCGGCGACAAATTTCACAATCGGCACCCGCTGGTGGGCTTGGTGGGCTGGCAGAATCAACGATTTCCAGGTTTATGACTATGCACTGTCAGCGGCAGAAATAGATTACCTGGCAACAGACGGCACAGGAAGCATCATGGTACCGCTTGCAAGCAATGCCAATTTCAATCTGAACGGCGGTACAGCAGGAGACGCGAACCAAATTGTCAACTTCGAAGACCTATCTATAATGGGTGATCAGTGGCACCAGCTCAAACTGTGGCCGTAACAACGCAACTTGTTAATTAGTTAATGTTTTCTTCGGGGCCTGCACCGCCGAGTTGGACGCCGAGTTGGCGGGACAGGCCCCGCTTATTTTAGGTATGTGTAAATTTTCATTCTTTTGACGAAGGTGCCTGATAGAAATGAAGCCGATGTCAAAATGGCAGAATCACGATTGTTTTCAATTTCTACACCCCGGTCTTGTGTGCCGAAAATGGTGGATGTTAAGCAAAAAATGGCATTCTTTTTTTTGCCCGTCTCGCGCAAAAATAGAATGTGTTGTTGTGTAAATAACTGTTTACGTCTGTAAAACGCAAAGGGATTGAGCTTTTCTCTGTGTGCTTTGTGTCCTTTTGCCCATCCTGTGTAACCTTTTGGTGAAGCAGAGCGGCTAAAATGTAGCCAAGGATTATTATGAGCAAACGCAGCGGGCTTGTCCACCGTAGCTTTAGCGAAGGTGGATTTACATTAGTCGAACTATTGGTTGTTATTTCCATTATTGCTCTGCTGATGGCAGTGTTGGTTCCTGCGCTGGCTCGGGCCAGGGAACAGGGAAAACGGGCTGTATGCCTTAATTATCAGAAACAACTGACTACCGCATGGATGATGTACGCCGACGATAACAGCGATAAAATCGTCAACGGCGACGTGGAAGAATACGGACAATGGAATGAACCACCATGCACTACATTCGCCGGAGAATGTGCGTCTGGTGGAGTCCATTACTATGAGAAACCCTGGGTTTTATGTGATTGGAGGTCTCCGCCTTGTTGGCCGGCAGGGACTGTACTTACTATGGCCCAAAAAAAATCACAGATAACAAAGGGGGCGCTCTTCAGGTTTATCAAAGATATAAAGGTATTAAAATGCCCGAGGGGTAATGCCGACGAGGTGAGAACTTACTCTTTTGTTGACAGTATGAACGTTATAAACACTAGCGTGATGAGCGTTGGCGCCGGCGCAATTGTGTTTAAGAACCGCCTGCAGATTCGAAAAGCATACGAACGATTCGTCTTCATTGAGAATGGCGGCTTATTGCAAGGAGGCGGAGGAAGTTGGGGCGGCTGGTCAATCTTTGTCAACAAAGATCAATGGTGGGACGCACCCTCGATAAGGCACGGTGACGGAACAACATTTTCTTTCGCCGATGGACACGCCGAATATCATAAATGGACTGATCCGAGAACTCTCGAAGATGCCAAAAATCCCCCTCCCACAGGCCAATCATATAAGCCAGATCCCGGCAACAATGATATTCGCTGGTGTGAGAAAGGCGTATGGGGTTCAGATGTTGCAGGAAAAGGAACAGATAAATAAGATATGAGCATCTTTAGGTAATCTTTGGCAAAGTCAATAATAGACATCTATTGGACAACAATTGGCATATCTTCTATAGTCGAATATGCATTATACTATATGATGCCATGCCTTAAAGCAGAACATCGCCTGTATGAAAAAATTTCGAGGAAAATAATACGATGAAGGTCAAAATTTTCATAATATCGTGGTTATTTATTTCATTAAATTTATCGATTCAAGCCGCCCCTATTGCTGTTACTTATACCATTAAAACCGATACGGGCCGAACTCCCATCAGTAAATATATTTATGGTACCAACTGGTACGATACCGGAACAGATTATACCATTCAAAGAATCGGCGGAAACCGCTGCACCGCTTATAACTGGGAAAATAACTGGTCTAATGCAGGCAGCGATTATCTTTTTGAAAATGATACATATATGGATTCGTCTACTACCCCTGGCAAAGGCTACACAAAAGGGATTGACCTGCATAATTCAATGGGCCAGGACTCAATAGTAACCTTGCAACTGGCTGGCTACGTTTCCGCTCCAATCTCTGGGCAACATTTAGATCAATACCCGGCTCCATCGCAGTATTTTTATCCCGTTCAATTCGCCAAAGGCGCTCCATTCTGCAGCCCGCCGGATAATCCAAACACTTCCGATAACATTGTTTATATGGATGAATTCGTGAATTTCCTCGTTTGGAAATATGGTTACGCGGGCACAGCGACCGGAGTCAAATTCTACTGTTTGGATAATGAGGTTGACATTTGGGATTCAACTCATAAAGAAGTTCACCCAGCAGATCCCTTATGCCAGGAAATTAGAGACAAAAGCATTGCTTGTGCGACAGCAGTCAAAAATGTTGACCCCAATGCCCAGATAATGGGACCTGTCCTTTGCGTGTTCACGGGGTTCCTAAATTTTTGCGATGCTCCCGACTGGTCAAGCGTCAAAGGAAGCCGTCCCTGGTTTATAAGTTATTATCTTGATGAAATGAAAAAGGCGTCGGACGCCAATGGAAGAAGGCTTCTCGACGTTCTTGATGTTCACTGGTATCCCCCGGAGGATGATGGCAACGGCCATGGTATTTGTACCGACGGTCTTAACGATGCGCGACTGTTTAACGCGAGAATGCAGGCGCCGAGAACCCTTTGGGACCAAGATTATGTTTATCCTCATATGACTTATCCTGATGGTGGTTCAAGCTGGGTAAACCAATCGTATTGGGCGCAATTTTTGCCGATTCTCACAAGATTTAAGACCGACATAGCGAATTATTTCCCGGATACTAACATCGCAATTACGGAATATACGTGGGGCTCTTCTACGCAATGGGCAACCGGTATTACCACAGCGGATTTCTTAGGTATTTGCGGCAAGTACGGCGTATATATGACTAATTACTGGGGAACTGGCGGCTATATTGACACAGCGATAAAAATGTACAGGAATTACGACGGTCTCCATTCGACTTTCGGTGATACCAACGTTCCTGCGGCTATGTCAGATAAGGTGAACAGCTCTATTTACGCCTCTGTATTCGCAAGCAATGCCAATGAGCTTCATCTTATAGTTATCAATAAAAGCCAAACTGACAATATCACCGGGACATTCACTATCAACAGTCCGCAAAACTTCTTGGCCGGCAGGGTCTGGAAATTCGATAACACCAGTTCAACCATTTCGGAAACCACCGCAATCAACACCATCACAAATAACTCGTTCACTTATACCATCCCTGCGATGACTGTTTGCCATATTGTGCTTCAGGTAACCCCGGTAAACGTTTCCATAACTTCGCCTCTCGACGGCGATAGATTTACATCGGGAAGCGACATTGTCATTGAGGCAAATGCTTCCGCTGTTAACGGCTTCGTAACAAAAGTGGAATTCTTCCAGGGTTCGACAAAACTGGGTGAAGTTACAGAACCGCCGTATTCTTACACGTGGAACGATGTCAACTTGGGCCGATACAGTTTGACCGCACGAGCTACGGATAATAATAACGGGACAACTACCTCAACAGCAGTAAATATCAATGTTGTCAGCGGCGATGCCACCGGCTTCATTTTAAGAGAATGGTGGACTGGAATTTCAGGAACCTCAGTCAGCAATCTGACCTCGGATATAAATTACCCGGTTAATCCGAACGGACAAGCATTGCTTACGTCATTCGAAGGACCTACCAACTGGGCGGATAATTATGGGACGCGCATTCGCGGGTATTTGTACCCACCTGCGGACGGCAACTATACGTTCTGGATTGCAAGCGATGACGCTGGCTCATTGAGGCTTAGCACAGATGACGACCCTTGTCACGCTTTCCAGATTGCGTATGTGGCAAGCTGGACGAATTCTCGCGAATGGAACAAAGAAACTAATCAGCAGTCGTCGCCAAAACCACTACTTGCCGGGCACAAATATTACATCGAGGCATTACAAAAAGAAGGCGGCGGCGGCGACAATATCGCGGTCGCCTGGCAGGGGCCGGGTATAGCGACTCAACAGGTAATTGACGGGGCATATCTGTCGCCCTGGTTGTATAATTTCAAGGATTACGCGACTTTTGCTCCCCAGTGGTTAAAAACCAACTGCTCCCGGTCAAACGCCTGGTGTAATGGAGCCGACAGAGACCGCGACGGTAGTGTACAAATTGATGACCTGATGATATTTGCCGAATGGTGGCTATACGGCGGCGAGTAGTTGATAGAACCAGATTAATTAAATATAAGAGCCGCAAACTATTTTGTGGCCCTTTTTATTGTTCCACCGCAATACTACGGGTAGTAACCCGTAGATGAAGTTATCCGCCAGGGGCGGACGCTTTTTTTACTGCTTAAGATTTTAAATTTGCGGTCTCTGTGTTTTTAACGTAAGTTTTTAAAGGTGCCGGGGGATATACCGAAAATCCGTTTAAATACTCTGGAAAAATTGAAAGGATCGCTGAAACCGAATTCCTGCGCCACTTCCTTTACCGATGTATCTGGTGATTGAAGCCGCTGTGCCGCGAGATTCATTTTCATTTGCATCAGATATTGATATGGGCTTTGGTTGCCGAATCTTTTGAAGAGTCTGCAAAGATAGGCGTTATCTATATTACATTCTTTGGCAATCTTATCGAGGCTTCGAAGCGTAAGGCAATTCTTCTGTATTATTTCTCTGGATTTTTGATAAGTGTAAAAAGCAGCAGACTTTCGTGTATTTTCAATTATAGAAGTTTCGGCGATTTTAAAAATGAGCTGCTGCAAAATGGCCGTGCATAAAAGGGGAGTATAAGAACTGCCATTTTTCCCATTTTTTATGAGATCTTCAAAAATTATTATTATCGCATCAGGCGCAGATACCTGAACAGCGCTTCCCAAAACAGGACCGAATTTTCGCAGCATTTTTAAAGCTTCGGGTCCGGTAAAATCGACGAAATATTTGACCAGAGGAAATTCAGTTTCATTTGTAATTATATGAGCTATACTCGGGCCGTAAGAAAAAACTTTTCCGGCAAAAAGTGTATTTTTTTTATCATCAAGTACAACCGTGCCTTTTCCTTTTGCTACAAATTCAATGGAGTAAAAAGGGAAATTAGAACGATCGATTCGATACCCTGGCTGACAATGTTCCCGGCCGCCGCATACGACCTTAAGTTTTTGATTTTTTTGAGATTGGGTATCTATATAAAAACGATTTGACTCCAGAACCTGGTTGGAAAAAAAGTCCGGCTCTCTTTTATCAACAGGAACCATAAATAATCCATAAAAGTCAACAATAGACATCTAGCGGACAACAATTGGCATATACTGTAATCATATTTGCATTATACTAAATATGATGAGAAAATCAAGAGTCAATAAGATACAGGTATTAACTTCCTATTCTAAAGTCATTTATTGAGCAGGGTAAAAGTAGAGGATAATAATGGCAAAGAAGAACAATTCGGTAGCGGTTTCATGTATGAAAGAGGATGATTTAATTATCATTACAGGGGCCGGTGGATTTATCACCGGGGCATTAGCGAGATATTTCCGCAAACAGGGCTTTACCCGCATCCCGAAAACCTGTCCCCGGCGCTTTCCATATTAAAGTTAGAATCAAAAAAAATTAATATGAGGATTTATATGAAAAAGACATTCAAAAGATACTGTAAATTTCTCCAGCTTAAAAATGATCCCAAACTCATCGAAGAATATAAAAAAATTCATGCTATGAGCGCAGGTTGGCCTGAAATTACAGAAGGGATGAAGCAAGTCGGTATCATCGATATGGAAATCTATATCGCCGGGACAAATCTTTTTATGATTATGGATACCAGGGTGGACTTCGACCATGAAAAAGCGATGGCTCAATTAGCGAAAATGCCAAGACAGGCCGAATGGGAAGCATTGGTTTCAAAATATCAAGAAACAAATCACGATGCGACGGCTGGTGAAAAATGGCGAGTGCTTGAACGAACATTCAAAATGGACAAAAAACCGATGAAGACGGTTACATTGAACAGATAGAGATATAATTTAATCAGGAATCTTTTTGGGAAATTCATGAAAACATGGAAAATAGTTTTATTAACCGCAATTTCAGCCATCCTTTTGTCAATTAATTTATCCTGTCAGCAAAACAATAAAACAAGTCCACAACAAATTCAGTATTTTGGAATGAATTTGACCGCCAGGCAGGTTTTAAATTTCAATAAGGACTGGAAATTCTCAAGAGGCGACATGGATGGAGCAGAAGCTGTAGCTTTTGATGACTCGGACTGGCAGCCGGTGCGATTGCCGCACGATTGGGCAATAACCGGACCATTTAATGAAAAAGTTGAGGGCTCTACGGGCAAACTGCCGTGGGCGGGCGTCGGCTGGTATCGCAAAATATTTACTCTCGATAAAGCTGATAAAGGCAAACGAGTTTATTTCGATTTCGATGGCGTAATGGCATTTCCGAAAGTTTATGTAAACGGCCAGTTGGCAGGGAATTGGGATTATGGTTATATGTCATTTAGAGTCGATGCCACGCCATTTGTTAAATTCGGCGAGAAAAATATCATAGCCGTAAAGGCCGATACCCGTAAACACTACTCACGCTGGTATCCCGGCGCTGGCATTTACCGAAAAGTTGTGATGACAATAGCAGAGCCGGTGCATGTTGCCCACTGGGGAACTTATATTACTATACCGAAAGTCGCTGATGAATCCGCGACCATTAATGTCTGCACAACTATTGAAAATCACAATAAATCGAATTCAAAAATAGCTTTAGATGTTGCCTTAATTGACCCCGATGGGAAAATCATCGCCATACTGACAAATGATGGTAAAATCCCTGGCAATAGTTCAAAAGATATTAATCAAGTGTTTATAATTCCAAATCCGCAGCGGTGGGATATCACAAGCCCGAAACTTTACACAGCAAAAACAATCGTCCGTATGGGTGATAAGATTGTCGATAATGACTCGACAACATTCGGCATACGTGAATTCAAATTTACCGCCAATGATGGTTTTCATCTTAATGGCAAGCGAGTCCAGCTTCAGGGCGTTTGCCTGCATCATGACCAGGGCGCTTTAGGGGCGGCCTTCAATACGCGCGCAATGGAAAGACAACTTGAGATTATGCGTGATATGGGTGCAAATGCCATTAGAACAAGCCATAATCCCCCAGCACCGGAATTGCTTGAGCTTTGCGACAAGATGGGTTTTGTAGTCTGGGATGAAGTTTTTGATAAATGGGACAGGACCGCTGACCGTGTAAATGATATGCCTCCATTTGTGGAATATGGCGAAAAGCAGGTAAAAAACTTTGTGATGCGAGACCGCAACCATCCCTGCGTTGTAGTCTGGTCAATCGGCAACGAAATTCCCAGGGATAAACAGGGACTCAATCCTGAACGTGTAAAAATGATGGCCGACTATTTCCGTAAATACGACCTTACAAGACCTGTCAGTTTGACTTCCAATGACGACAAGGATGCTTCAAGACATAATTACGACGCCCTCGATATAGGCGGCTTTAATTACCACCGCAGCTATGGGACCTATCATAAAATGTTTCCGGATAGGCCAATAATTTACAGCGAATCCGCATCGGCTGTCAGCTCAAGAGGTTATTACGATTTTCCGCTGCAGATGAAAAAAGCAGACCTGACAAAAGGCGTATATCAGGTCAGTTCTTATGACCGAACCTCCAGATGGTGCGATATACCGGATGTCGAATTCAATTTCCTGGATACAGATAAATATGTCAGCGGCGAATTTGTCTGGACTGGATTCGATTATCTCGGCGAGCCTGAACCTTTCATGAAAGAGGCAAGAAGCTCGTATTTCGGCATTGTGGATTTGGCCGGCATTCCAAAAGACCGTTACTATTTATATCGCAGCCGCTGGGCGCCTGATAAAACAACCGTCCACATCCTGCCTCACTGGAACTGGCCCGACCGAGTCGGGCAAAATGTCCCCGTTTATATTTACACCAATGGAGACACCGCTGAACTTTTCCTTAATGGTCAGTCTCAAGGCAAAAAGTCAAAAGCAAAAGAGGCTGGACCCGGTTATTACGGCGTGATAGACAAATACCGTATCTGCTTCAACGATGTTAATTACGAGCCGGGTGAACTGAAAGCGGTTGCTTATAAGAATGGGACTGAAATTGGTCAGGCGGTTATGCGAACCGCGGGAGATCCGGCGAAAATCCGGCTGACGCCTGACAGAAAAGAATTATCTGCCACCGGCGACGACCTCTGCTATATTCTTATTGAGGCGCTCGATGCAAATGACACTTTGTGTCCTCTGGCGGATAACCTCGTTAAATTCAAAGTTGAAGGCCCCGCTGAAATCGCCGGAATCGATAACGGCAATCCTATGTCCTTTGAACTATTCCAGGACGCTGAACATAAATTGTTCTACGGCAAGGCAATGTTGATTCTTCGAACTAAAGAAGGACAGGCAGGAGACATTAACATAACCGCCGAAAGCAACGCTCTGACTTCGGCGGAAGCTCCTGTTTCGATTGCCGGGCCTGCGCCGGTAGATGTGAACGGGGAAATAGACGCAGCGCATGGCCCGATTGCATATGCCACGCAACAGGTGATTTCCCAAAACGATTCCGATTCCGTTATTGTTGAAAAAGCGGCAAAGGTTTTGCCACGCCCCAATCAGTCAGACTGGATGCGGCTGGAGTGGACCTTTTTCCTTCATTACGGCGTGAACGCATTCAGAGGCGTTGAGTGGGGTAATGGCCATGAAGATCCCTCGCAGTTCAATCCTTCAGCGTTTGACGCGGACCAATGGGTCAGCGCGATGAAAGATGCCGGAGGCAAAATGATTGTGCTCGTTTGCAAGCACCACGATGGATTGTGCCTGTGGCCCACCCGTTATACTTCGCATTCGGTCGCCTCGAGTACCTGGCTTGGCGGCAAAGGCGATGTTGTCCGGGCTGTTGCCGATGCCGCCCATAAGCATGGTCTCAAGCTGGGTGTCTATCTTTCACCCGCCGACCTTTACCAACTAAAGACAAATCCGAAAAATCCGGCCGGTTACTACGGCAACGACAGCAACGGCGTCCTTTCTGTTATTCCCACTGATCCGACTGATTTCAAGAGCAATCCAGCTTCGGGCCGCACACCACCGGCCGGTTTCACGAGTTACAAATATGTGGTGGACGATTACAATCGCTATTTTCTCAACCAGCTTTACGAATTGCTGACCGAGTATGGCCCCATTCAGGAGGTCTGGTTTGACGGAGCCAACCCGGACCCAAGCGTCAAAGAGACCTACGATTATAACGCTTGGTTTGACCTGATCCGCCATTTGCAGCCCGGGGCGATCATCTTCGGCAAAGGGCCGGACGGGCGCTGGGTTGGCAATGAGGGTGGCATCGGACGCACTACGGAATGGAGTGTCATTCCTCTGCCTGTGTCGCCCGCCAACTTCCTTTGGCCGGACATGCAGGCCGGTGATCTCGGCAGCCGTGCCAGACTTAAGCCCGGTTCGTATCTGTGGTGGTATTCGACGGAAACCAATGTCACCATTCTCGCCAACGGCCAATGGTTTTGGGGGCCCAGAAAGCATCCCAGAAGCCTGCCGCAGTTGGTGGACATTTATTACACGTCCATCGGTCGCAACGGAAACCTCATTTTGAACCTGTCTCCAGATACGCGTGGTCTGGTTCCGGATGATCAGCTTGAAGCCTTGAGCCGGATGGCACAGGTGATTAAGGATACATTCTTCAAAGACCTTGCTGTTGGCGGCAAAATGACGGCCGACAATTCCAATGCCGCCAACAGCCCGTCGCTGGCGCTCGACGGAAACCTCGACACCTGGTGGGAAGCCGCACCGGGACACACCACTGCCGCCTTGACGTTGACGCTGCCGGCATCGGTCACGTTCGATGTCGTTTCTTTGCAGGAAGCGGTGGATCATCGCGGTCAAAGAATTGAATCCTTTGTCATCGAAGCCTTGAATGGGGCGGCGTGGGTTGCGGCAGAAAAAATAGCATCAGATGAACTGACAACCGTCGGGCACAAACGGCTGATACGGCTGAAGTCGCCAGTGACCACCAGCCAGGTACGCATTCGCATTACCGGTTCACGCCTGGAACCGACGCTGGCAGAAATCGGACTCTTCAAGCAATCCGTTTACGGCCAGTCTCCCGTCATTTCAGATCGTGACGCCAACGGCCAAGTGACGATTAGCAATACCGGCGGTTTAATTATGGTTTATACTGTTGATGGTAACACGCCGACGGCCAATTCTGCAACTTACAGTTCACCGATCTCCATGCCGTTGACCGGCACCGTGCAGGCTGCCTGCGTCATGCCAAACGGCCAGCTTGGCATCGTGACTTCAAAAACTTTCGCCGGCCTGCCGCCAACCGGTTGGAAAGTCGTCGCCGTGGACAGCCAGGAAACCGCCGCAGCCGACAACGCTGCCGCCAATGCGATTGACGGCAACTCGTCCACGTTCTGGCACACCCGCTGGAATGAGGATCTGAAGCTGCCTCATTTCATCACGATTGACATGGGAACTTTACATCGGATTGCCGGCTTCACCTATCTGCCGCGCCAGGACGGGAACCTCAATGGCACCGCCGAAAATTACCGTTTTGAAACCAGCATGGATGGAGTCAACTGGACGACCCATGTCGCTTCGGGCACGTTCGCCAACATTCGGAACAACCCGTCGCTCCAGCAAGTCAGCTTCGCACCCGTCAACGCCCGATTCTTCCGCTTCACGGCCTTGCAGGAAATCAACAAAAACGGCTGGACGAGCGCTGC
>Ga0187850_10004077_pt1 | contig 11799 bp, 10 predicted proteins | sample June2016WEW_4_15_FD_132436 | JGI IMG/M metagenome (GOLD analysis project Ga0187850, IMG submission 132436) | Peatland microbial communities from SPRUCE experiment site at the Marcell Experimental Forest, Minnesota, USA - June2016WEW_4_150 | ecosystem: Environmental > Terrestrial > Soil >... | reverse complement strand
TGAGATGAACATTCCACTTCTTCACAGCTAGGATGAGCCGACCGCGGATCATTTCTTCTGATATACTTTCGCGATACCGCACTCTTCGTTTCGGAATGAGCACTCGACAGGGTGGGACAAGCCCGGAACCTTTGGGCATGAATCTGAGTTTTCGAGTCGGGGACAAACCGGAGCGTGTCGGGGAGAACCGGCGCCGATTTTTCGGAGCGCTCGGATTCGACCCTCAACGAGTGGCAATTCCCCTGCAGTGCCATTCAAGCCACATTCAGAGCGTCAATCTGCCGGGCGAATACGATTCATGCGACGGCCTTGTGACGACTACAAAGAACCTCCCACTGGTGATCACCGTGGCTGATTGTTTGCCGATTGTACTCTTCGATCCAAGGGCTGCTGTGCTTGGTCATGTTCATGCGGGCTGGCGAGGATCCGAAGGTGCCATTGTTCGCAAGGCAGTGACGATGATGATGGATGAATTCGGTGCATCTCCTACTACGATGGTGGCATACCTTGGACCTTCCGCAGGCGTTTGCTGCTATGAAGTGGGCCGGGAGGTGGCTGATGCCTTTTTGCCCGACAAGCTTGACATCCGAAACGGGAGGATCTATCTGAACTTGAAGAAAGCAAACACTGATCAACTTCTCGAGTGCGGTCTGCGATCGGAGAATATTGAAGTCTCAGACTCTTGTACCATTTGCTCGCCGGAACTCTTTCATTCATACAGAAGAGATCGGGAGAAATCGGGACGTATGATGGCGGTGGTAAGTATCGTCGGAAACGAGGGGGACTGAGTCATGTGCGGAATCGTCGGATATATCGGCACGAAGAACGCTCTGCCGGTCGTCCTCAGTGGATTGCGGAGGCTGGAGTACCGCGGCTATGATTCGGCAGGTGTTGCAATGCTTCGCGATGGACACATCAGCGTCGTCAAACGAGCCGGGAAGATCGCCGAACTTGAGAACGCCCTGCTTGGTGAGTCTGAAGGATGCACGGTCGCCATCGGCCATACCCGATGGGCCACGCACGGCGAACCGAACGAGATGAATGCGCATCCTCATCTTGACTGCCGGAATGAGATCGCTGTCATTCATAACGGCGTGATCGAAAATTACGCCGTTCTCAAACGGAAGCTTCTCGACGCAGGTCACGTCTTCAGATCGGCAACAGACACTGAAGTGTTGGTGCATTTGATCGAGCAGTTCCAGTTAAGAGGGTCCAGCCTGGAACAATCTGTGCGCTTGGCCCTTACGCAGATCAAGGGAACGTACGGGATCGTCGTCCTGGCTGCCTCGGAACCCGACAAACTCATCGTCGCTAGAAATGGCAGCCCTCTTGCGATTGGAGTGGGTGAGAATGAGAACATCGTCGCTTCTGATGCCTCTGCGATCGTTCAGCACACGCGGCGTGTCATGTATCTCGAGGATGGAGAAATGGCTGTCGTAACGGCCGAAGGTGTCACAACAACCACGCTTGCTGACATCCCGGTTGAAAAGTTCATCCAGGAATTGAGTATAGATTTGCAGGAAATTGAACGGGGCAAGTACGACCACTTCATGCTCAAGGAAATCCACGAACAGCCCGACACGATTCGGAATGCCATGCGCGGCCGGCTCAACGCCGGAGAGAATGAAATCAAGCTTGGAGGTCTTGAGGACGTACGTGACATCCTTCTTGGTGCGAAGCGGATAGTGTTTGTTGGTTGCGGGACCTCATGGCATGCTGCCCTGGTTGGTGAGTACCTGCTCGAGCAAATCGCAGGTGTGCCCGTAGAGGTGGAGTATGCTTCTGAGTTCCGATATCGGAATCCGGTCGTAGGTCCGGGTGATATCGTATTCGCAATCAGCCAGAGCGGTGAAACCGCAGATACCCTCGCTGCTCTTCGACAGGCAAAGGCCAAGGGCGCAGCAGCCCTGGGAATCGTCAACGTTGTCGGGAGCACGATCGCCCGTGAGTCGCAGGGTGGGGTGTACATTCATGCGGGACCTGAAATCGGGGTTGCCTCGACAAAGGCCTTCACTTCGCAGCTGACCGTTTTGTCCCTGATCACTCTGATGATCGCGAAAGCAAGGGGGATACCAGGCGATAAGCTCTCACTTCTCATTCGGGAGCTGCAAGAACTGCCTGAAAAAGTTGAGTATGTCCTGCGAACATCGGGGCGAATCATGGAGATTGCGCAGGAGTTCAAGGGGGCGACCAATTTCCTGTATTTGGGACGGGGTTCGAATTTCCCGGTGGCACTTGAAGGTGCGCTCAAGCTGAAGGAAATCTCCTACATCCATGCCGAAGGCTATCCCGCGGCTGAGATGAAGCACGGACCAATTGCCCTCATTGATGAGAACATGCCTGTCGTCGTCATAGCGCCGAAGGATGCAATCTACGACAAGGTGGTCAGCAACATACAGGAAGTTCGTGCTCGCAAGGGTCGACTAATCGTCATCGCAAACGAGGATGATCATGAAATTGCTCACCTTGCAGAGGTCGTTCTTCGGGTTCCACGCACCTATGGCTATTTCGGGCCGATCATCAATGTCATTCCATTGCAATTGTTGGCCTACCACATCGCTGTCGCGCGGGGAGTCAATGTGGATCAACCACGAAATCTGGCGAAAAGCGTCACCGTCGAATGAGTTTTGATTTTCCTCGAAAACTTGGTATCTTTTACATCCCTTGTAGAACTTCCATCAGGAGAGAGCAATGAAGAGCGAAACTCGGTTCAAGCCGACAGACTGGGCAGTTGTTCTTGGAGCATCGAGCGGTTTCGGCGGAGCTGCTGCAATCGAGCTTGCCAGGCACGGCATGAACATCTTCGGTGTACACCTGGATCGCCAGGCGACGATGCCGGCAGTTCAGCATGTCATCAAAGAGATCAAGCATACCGGTGCGGAAGCTATCTTCTACAATATCAACGCAGCCGACTCGATCAAGAGGGAAGAGGCGCTTGATGATATCCAGGAACGGTTCTCGACGGATTCGTCAAACACTGTAAAAGTTCTGCTCCATTCTCTCGCATTTGGGACGCTCAAACCATTTATCGCGGCGAAACCTGAAGAAGCTCTCTCGCAGGCCCAGATGGAGATGACGCTTGATGTCATGGCTCACAGTCTTGTGTACTGGACCCAGGGGTTGCTCTCCCGCAAGCTCATGAGAAAAGGGGGGCGGATTATGGGTCTGACCAGTTCCGGAGGGCACAGCGTGATCCCGAACTACGGGGCTATCTCAGCCGCAAAGGCGAGCCTGGAATCGCATCTCCGGCAGTTGTCCATGGAACTGGGGCCGCTTGGCATCACTGCCAACGCGGTGATGGCTGGCGTCACTGATACTCCTGCGCTCCGCAAAATCCCCAACCACGTTCGCATGCGTGAAGTCGCACGTGCCAAGAATCCAGCGAACCGGCTCACGACACCGGAAGACGTGGCGAAAGCCATTGTCCTCCTGGCGGATGAAAACGCGTACTGGATTTCAGGAAATGTCATCGGCGTTGACGGCGGCGAAGATGTGGTGAGCTACATCGGTCCCAAAGCATCGATCGAGTAATCCCCCCCTTCCACAGTCGTATGAATTGTAGCGCAAAGGATAACTATGTTCGAATTTGAATTATCTGAAGAGCAGAAAATGCTGCGCGAGATGGTGCGCGATTTCACGAACACCGAGATCAAGCCGATCGCGCGTCGAATTGACGAAGAGGAGAAAGTACCCAGAGAGCTGATCACGAAGCTGGGTGAGTTGGGGCTCCTTGGCGCAGTGTTCCCAACGGAGTACGGAGGGGGTGGGTTCGGCGAGGTGGGGTACTGTCTGATACAGGAAGAAGTTGGGCGCGGATGCCTCTCCACAGCGACATTCATCGGTGCTCACCAATCCATTGGATCGAACGCGATTTACATCGGCGGTTCTGAGTTCCTGAAAAAGAAATACCTTACGCAGCTGGCGGAAGGGAAGATGATTGGGGCGTTTGCATTGACCGAAACACTCGCCGGATCAGACTCCTTCAATCTGAGAACGAGAGCTCATTTTGACGGGAACGAATGGATACTCAACGGAGAGAAACTCTGGATCACGAATGGTTCAATTGCAGATGTCATTTCTGTATTTGCACGCACGGACAAGGGCATCACGGGGTTTGTCGTCGAGACGAAATCACCTGGATTTAGCGCCGGTCCTCCCGAGAAAAAGATGGGCATTCGCGGAAGTGTGACGGCCGCAATTTCCTTTGAAAATGTCCGCGTGCCGAAAGAAAACATCATAGGCGACGATGGACGGGGCTTTCTCGTCGCCATGAAGACTCTCGACGCCGGGCGTCTCGGCCTCGGGGCTGCATGCCTCGGTGCCTCGAAGGAACTTCTTGAGCTCTCCACGAAGTATGCGAAGGAGCGGAAACAGTTCGATGTGACAATTTCCCAGTTTGAGGCAATCCAATTCATGATTGCCGAAATGTCTACTCTCATTTATGCAATGGAGTCGATTATCTATCGCACAGCAGCAGCGTATGATGCAGGAAAGCCGGTTTCGCGGCAATCGGCGATGGTGAAACTGTTCTGCTCAGATTCCCTGGTCAAGATTGCCGATCGCGCGGTACAGATTCATGGTGGAATGGGATACTCGAGAGAGCTGCCAATCGAGCGCTTCTATCGCGATGCAAGGATCAATCCGATTTTCGAAGGGACGAACGAGATTCAAAAAATCGTGATCGCTCGCGATGTTATAAAAAGAAATGGAGTGTTGAGCTGAACCCAAAAGAAGTTTCCGAGAATCAGATATTGATTTTCGGCTGATTCTGTCATATCTTGTTGTAACCAGAGGCTGGAAGCGGCCAATGGTGGTGGACCAATGGTCATAGGGACCTGCGCCTGCCCCCTTCCAAGGGGAGGCAAGTCGACCGAATCCCTGAGCCGAAAGGCCTGGGGAATTCGGACCCCCGATGGAATCGTCGGATTCGCGAAGTCTTCAATTGCTCAGACCAGTTGAGATTTCGGATCCCGACGTGGAACTTCGGGATCCTGAAATTTTCAGCAAACTTACGTTCGCTGTCGGTCCGTAAGTTTGGAAAATTTCGGACAGGTAGCTCAGATGGTAGAGCAATGGACTGAAAATCCATGTGTCGGCGGTTCGATTCCGTCCCTGTCCACGAAAAACGCCATATTTTGGGCCAAGTGTTAGTAGCTGCTAACAGTCTGCTAACACTTTTTTTATGTACGGAGGTCCTATGGCGTCCCTCTTTCGTCGCCTCAACGGTTTTTACTATGTAGTCACCACCGTCAACGGCCGCCGCAGTTGGCGCTCAACCGGTTGCCGAAACAAACCTGCGGCTCTGAAATCCCTCACCTCGAATCAAGGTTCCACTCCCGGAAGACCCGCTACAGAAGAACCTACGCTCAAGCTATCACAATTCCAAGCACAAGTACTCGCGTACGCGAAGACCAACGTCGCACCAAGCACTGTGGTCCTTTATGGGTATGCGTTCCGCGACCTTCTAAGGCTCATCGGCGATCACCCGATCAAGGACTATACTCCCCAAATGGTGGAGCAATTCAAGGTAAAACGGCTGGAGGAAGTCTCAGATGTCAAGGTGAACATCGACTTCCGCACGTTGCGAGCCGCATTCAGCCTAGCGGTGAGGTGGAACCTCATACCTGATAACCCCTTCAAGAAATGCAAGCAGCTTCGTATTCCGGAGCGGCGGCCGGTCTACCTGACACTCGATGAATATCAAACACTGGTTTCAGTGATCGACAAGGAGTGGTTCCGAGATATCGTGCGCTTCGCGGTAACCACGATGATGAGGCTGGGAGAAATCGTGAACTTGAAGTGGGACTCCGTGGACTTGGATCGCAGTCTTCTTCACGTAGAAAACAGTGCCGATTTTCGGACTAAGACACGAAAACGTCGCATACTACCCCTTGACAAATGGACGATCGAACTCCTTCGACGCAAGGAGAGGATCTCTGAACTTGTATTTACTTTTCCTGACTCAAAACGCTTGCAGGTTGGGTATGTTTCCAGTAGGTTCAAGAAGTATGTCAGGAAAGCCGCAATCAGACCCGACATCCACTTCCACAGTCTCCGCCATACGGGCGCGACGTGGTTGGTACAGAACGCCGTGCCCATCTACACCGTCCAACAGATCCTTGGCCACTCTTCGATACAAATGACTCAGGTCTATTCGCACCTTGAAGCCGAAAACCTAATTCAATCGTTGAATAAGATCTCGCAAACCTTGGACAAGATCAAAATGGCGGATGGCACGCGGAATGACGTCGGAACTCCAGGATTGGATTGAGATGAAACGATATGAAGCGTCACGAAATGTCATCAGCTACAAGGATTATAAGCGTGATAGGTCTAAATTCCCTCTTTCTGTGGCCGGCCAGAGGTTCCATTCATCGCAAATAGTGTGGATCCCGAATTAGTTTGACGGTGGATTTGATAAGAGGTACAAAGAGGGGATGCGCGTAGTTAAGGTCGCGATATTGACGGAAGAAGACGTGAACTAATGAGAGGAAAGGGTGTCACAAATGCGGTAGAATGAAGTCTCATCTGGCGGCAAGTCATTAGGGCCTCATAGTTTTCCATGTGTTTATCAAGTGAACATGGAATCAAAGGATTGGTTCAAATACCTGGAAATTGGAAGGAAATAGATCATGAAATGGAACAAAACGGAATTTGAAAAGGTACAACAAAAGAGATTCGAAGCAATCTTATTACCTTTACCATTCCCTTTTCACGACGATACTATGCCGGTGGCGACCATCGAAATCATAAAGATGATATCGAAGGACCAAGATTTCCATGGATATGTCAATGACTTATTGCACGTTTGCACACAAATCGTTGACGAGAAATTCACAAGAGAGTATTGTGAATCAGTCTTGGAGGCGTGGCGAGAAGAAATCAATTCCAAGATTGTGTCTAAAGCAATAGAATACGAACGATTGGAGCAGGAATCGAAGATGCCTGCTTCCATTCTCAAGAAGGAATCGAAATCTCTCAAGCCAGAGATACTGAAGTGGATTCGGGCGTATGAATCTTTGTTGCAATTGAAATCATTCCACGCGCCCACGTACGGTAACGTATCCTGGTGCAGATATGAGCAAACAGTTAAAGACATATGCGCATTCAAGGAATTCTCGTCTTCAGACCTGATAGCAGAGATATTCAAGAAATCGAGAATAAAGGAAAACCGGCCGCGAATCTATGCACGGAACAAAGTATACTTCACCGAAAGTGGGGACCCTAAGATCTATAATGAAATCCGCATCGAGATACTGAACCATGGCACAAATGATGAGCAATGGATCGAGATGGATCTGACAACCTATAGCCGCCTTTGCGCCCAGGAATTGATCAAAGATCTTATCGTGATCGAAGCAACAGAACGGCATGGCGAGTCCGGGCGAATTGTTGCAACTTGGCTCCTGGACAGAACACTTTATGAGCAAAGGCCTGCTCCTGCAACAAAGAGCGGGTCCAGAGGAAGACCGGCGAATGACTTCGTCAATAAGCTGATGCTCGACATGGATGCAAAAAAGATTGACAAGTCCAAAATTAGATTGCTGGTCGACGCTCTGACAGCCAGGGAAAATCGTATCTACCTTGAGAAATCACGAGAGGCTAACTGGGATGTGAAAAGACGAACGTTCAGGAATCGAGCGAATGTGAACGCAGAAAAGAGCATTGCGAAGCAGGTCAGGGAGCTCGGAGGCAACCTGTTGAAATACTTGGCAGATGAATCAGTCAGGAAGCATCGCCAATGTGAGCAATGCGATTGGCGGTGGAGTCCGCAAGGCGAACTGACAAGAGCAATCCCATGTGCCAAGCATAAGGGTTTGCAGGAAAAGACTGTGATTGACAGGATGCATCAAGCTAGAATGGATGATTTGATCAGACACAGGGGACGAGATCATTTTGCGAATGCCCTGAGTGGTATTGTCAATGACAAAGCGACTGGCACGAGAAGGATGGAAGTTGGAGACATGATTAGTCGCGACGGTGTCGAAGGGAGCGGTAATGATCTTCAGAATGCGTCGACTACAGGATCGTCGGGCCCCAGAAGGGACGAAGGATTTTAGCAGCAAGGCGTAGATAGATCGAATTTTCCCATAATCAGTTCTCCTCGGAACAATTCTATGAACAAGGAAACCTAAATGACGCGACACTGATATAAGAAAATCTATTATTGTTTCCTCGAAAAGGCACCCCGACTGCTTACCTTGAATCTAGGCAGTCGGGGTTTTTTTGTGACAAAGATTGAACCAAAGAACAGTGTAGCCTGGAGAAACAAAGTCTTTGCAAACATAACGGATGTGAAAGGCAAACCCTCACACCGTAACCAGCGATAACGGTCAGTGAGTCTTCTCAAAAAGGTTTCTGTAGAACTGATTCTCTGATTTTGGAAAGGGACAAGAAATGGCTTCGCCACAAATTGAAAGCGGTTTCACAATGATCCCGAACAAACTGCTTGAAGCGATTGTGCGATATCCTTGCTCCGGCGGTCAAAAGGACATAGTGCTCGCAACAATACGGCTCACCTATGGCTTTCACCGTAATGAGCATCAATTAAGCATCGCCTATCTGGCCAAGGTCACGGGTCGGCACGAGAAGAAAGTGGCAACAGATCTAAGGAGCCTAATCCTCAAGCGAGTGCTGTTGGAGATCGCTCCGGCATCATTTAGCAAGGGTAGGGTAATCGCTGTGAACAAGAATCATCATCAGTGGGTGTCCTGCAGGTCATTCAGTCTCAGCCAATACGCGGAAGGAAGAGTCAGCGCTGTCGATGGGGAGAGAGTCAACGAATCCACTGAGCAAGTAAAGAAAGAACTAAACAAAGAAGTGAAAGAAAGCACTCCAGCCATTCCGTCGGGATCCTTCGAGGTGAACGAACCCATCCAAGAAATCGTCACAGCTTGGAACGAATTCGCCGACAAGCACGAATTGTCCAAAATGTCCAAGCTGACCAAACGTCGAAATGTTGGCCTGCTTGCTCGAATGGAAGACAAGGAGTTCAAAATGACGGAGCTGATTCAAGCCATCGAGGAGCAACCGTTCTTGCTTGGTCAAAACGGACGGGGATGGCGAGTTGATTTTGACTGGATTTTTCTCAAAACGGACAACTACCTCAAAATTATGGAGAGGAAATACAAAAATGGGCCAACCAATGCACATCTCGAAAATCAAACCAGGACTTCGCAAGCCGCAAGAGCAAGTTTTACGCACAGTCCGGCAGATATCCAGCGCCTGCGCAATTTTGAAGCGACCCTCGCCGAGCGTGATCGAGAACGGGGTGAATGCACTGAGTCTCATTGAATCCGTCCCGGTCTCGGCGACGACATTCACAAGAGCCAAAGCAATGCTGGAGGCGAACTTCGGCGGACCGATTGGAGAGGAAAAGATGGCATTGTTCTTCGATCTATGTCGAGAGGAACGATGGTCGGAGGAACAGTTCCTTCGCACATTCAAATGGTTCTTGAAAAACAAACCATTCCCGGCTTGGACCATAGCCGACTGGTTCCAGTATGGAGTAAGAGTGTATCCCTATGCCTGGTATCTCGACCAGCAAAGTAAGGCCGGACCGTACGTCGATGTACTCCAACAAATGGATCGTTATAAATTACCAGACGGGACAATCGTGTTTAAGTGGAGCGACGGGCAGGACTTACCTTTTGAAGAGATTGTGGCGGAGAAGAAATCCCGGCAGGGAGTGGGATCACAGGGCGGTAGCCGGAAGGGATGACCGTACGATCAGATGAAAAGCGAGAACTGCACCATTTCTGCGTGTATGACTTGGTGAGGCTCCAAAGTGACTGATGTGTGACCAGCACTAAAGTGGAATTGGCAATACCCGGAAGGAGCGAGATATGAGCGCAAAGATGACGGATGAACAAGTGATGGAGCTCTACGGCGAGAAATCGGTCAACGAGATCGCAAAGGAACTTGGAGTTAGCAAGACCGCTGTGCTGAATCGGGCGAAGAAGTTGGGCATTACGAGGCGGGAGAATCGCAAGAAAGTGCTTGAGGAAGTTCAGCGGCGTCAGGGGGAGGAGATCATAAAGCGAATGGATGAATTCGGTCCGCAGCTCAATGGCTGGATGCTTGAGCTACAACAACACATGGCGGACTATCAGGTGATGATCCAAGTCCTGAAGGACAAATCTGAAACTGAGGCGAATAAACCCCGGCCTAACAACGATCGCGTGTGCCGATACTTCGATCAAATAAGGAGAGTCATTAGAGCCGAAGGCAAGACGCTAGACCAGATCCTGGTGCTCTTCAGCGCTTTCGTGGAATCGAAAAACTCTTGGGAGGAGCTAAGTTCTCTTCTCTCTGTCGACGGGATGTTGACTTTGATTGACTTTCAGAAAAAACCTGGCGGAGACGCTGGAATCACACCCAAGAAGTCCGAGGGGTCACTCTAAGGGCAATGGAATCAAGTGTTTGAGCGCAGTTGCGCCAGGACGGCTTAAGGCATGATTCAGTCCTACGGAGAGCTTCTCCGGGACAGACTGAACGCTTGCACAACAAGGAACCGTTGCTTGAATCAAGTAGCTGAAACGCAAATACTAATATGGCTTCGATAATTCAAAGGAAAAACGGCGTGTGGTACGGGGTGTTCTCCTACCGGGGGAAGCGGGTATGGAGAACCACGGGCACGCGGTCCAGCGAAGAAGCCAAGAGCATCGTTCAGTCGATGGAGAAGGAGTATGTCACTTGGAAGAACGTCACGGTTGGAAAGTTCCGGGTACAGTTGACAGATATCCTCAAGGGCCAACTGCAGGATTCAACGATTGCCTTGTTCGATCAAGCGCTCAGGAAACTCGCCGAATTGGTCGGGGACAAGCTCCTCCGCTCTGTCGGCCCGTACGACGTTGAGCGCTTCAAGAGCCAGAGGCTTAAGCAAGTCAGTGCAACAAGGGTCGCCATAGAATACCGGCAACTCAAGGCGGCGTTCAGCCGGGCGGTTCAGTTCGGCATCATTCCAAAGAACCCGTTCAAGGAGGTCAAAAACGTGAAAATACCAGAGAAAGAACCATTGTTCCTCAGCCCTGACGAGTTCGGCCGCCTGATGGAATCAACCGCGGATCAGCAACTGCGAGCGATCATGCTGTTCGCCGTTTGCACTTCGATGCGGGTTGGCGAGCTGGTAAACGTCCGTTGGCCGGACATCGACTTGGTCAATCGTGTCATTCAGCTGAAGAACCGGCCGGATTTCACTCTCAAGGGTAAGAGGCAGCGTCCAATCCCGGTCAACGATACGTGCCTGAGCCTGCTCGAGACGATGGATCGAAGGAGCGAATTTCTGTTCTGCAACCGCAAAGGTGGCAAACTCTCGGCGCGGTGGGTCTCCGAGCGTTTCCGGCGGGCAAAAGAGAAAGCGGGATTCCCGAAGGGGATTCATATGCACTCCCTGCGCCATACCGGAGCATCATGGTTGGTTCAGGCAGGAGTACCCCTGGCCTACGTCCAGCGCATCCTGGGGCATTATTCGATAACAACGACGCAGATTTACGTCCATAGCGTTCCAGAGCACCTCCAGGAGTCTGTGGTGAGACTGGACACCCTGCTGGCGTCGATCTATCGAACGCCGAAACCGTTGCAGCTGGTTGCCCCGCAGATTGGACCGCCGTTAGCAAATCGTTAGCAGTCACGGAGGGAGATTCTGCAAGTGCAGTCGGAAAATAGATTTACACTACTGACAAATGGATCAAGCATCCATTGTTCATTCAACAATAACTGAAAGGGAACAACCATGGGTTACGTGATCAATATCGAGATGAAATTCGAGGAGTGTCCTTCAGATAGGGACCTGAGGGA
>Ga0187850_10004076_pt1 | contig 11803 bp, 12 predicted proteins | sample June2016WEW_4_15_FD_132436 | JGI IMG/M metagenome (GOLD analysis project Ga0187850, IMG submission 132436) | Peatland microbial communities from SPRUCE experiment site at the Marcell Experimental Forest, Minnesota, USA - June2016WEW_4_150 | ecosystem: Environmental > Terrestrial > Soil >... | reverse complement strand
CGTTCTCACATTTTGGCGGCGCACCTTTCCCGCATACCTATTATCTGCCTCGAGGACTATGAATATTCCAACCAGTCATTGGTAAGATTTGTAGAACATTTGCTTGTCCCCTTCCCAATCCCAAAAGCGTGTTGGGGCCGCCATGCAAACAAAATCGTCCACTTTCCCGGGTTGAAGGAAGATCTGTATCTTTGCGGTTTTAAGCCTTCTAAAAGCCTACCTGAATTGAATGACAGCCGTATTCATATCCTTTTCCGTCCGGAGGGCCGTTTCGCACACTACCGCTCTGCGCAAAGCGAAATCCTCCAAACCGAGGTGCTTAACTATCTGAGCAGCCATTCCGACATCATTCTGGTCTTGTTGCCCAGAGATCCTGAACAAGCGCAATTGCTAAGCGAATTATGTCATCGAAAAGCGATACGACATTGGATACCCATCAGCGCTTTAGATGGTCCCGATCTTATTTGCCAAATGGACGCTGTCATAGGAGGTGGAGGCACAATGACACGCGAGGCTGCCGCATTGGGCGTACCTTCCTATAGCTTCTTTAGCGGTAGATGGGGCGCCGTAGATCAATACCTTGTATCCAGCGGCCGCCTGGTGCGGCTTTCAGCCGTGGAAGATGTTCAGCGAATTGTCGTTAAACGGCGGGATCGGCTTGCTATTCCAGTTTCAGCGGACGGGCTCCGCTTTGTCACGACTTTTATTGAAGCTCGCCTCGCGAGCCTGCGCAATTAATGTAGCGCACCCTCACAAGAACAATATCCAATTGTTATGTTCACTGGCCATGCAGGAATATATGACCTCTATCTTGGCAATAACTTCGTAAGGAACATTCATTCATTAAATAATTGCACACGCCAGTTCGAACGATCACTGTCAAAGTATTTGCAAATTCCTTATGTTTTCCTGCTGGATTCTGGCAGAAGTGCGCTCTTAATCGCATTGGATCTTTTGGGTTGTTCCAATCGCGAGGTTTTGGTCAATGCTTATACCACGGATGTTGTTCATAGCACCATAATCGCAGCCGGCGCACAACCCCAACTGTTTGACATAAATCCAATTACACTGGAGCCTGCACCAGATTCTATCAGGCAAATGAAATTTGATAATATTGCTCTCATCATCCATACCGGTCTCTTTGGACTGCCATGCAATCCCACCGGCCTTTTGTTTGAGGCTCAAAAACATAGCATCCCATTAGTCGAGGATGCATGCAACTCCTTTGGCACCCGCTGGCGAGAAGGATTGTGCGGCCAATATGGCTCACTGGCCATTCTTAGCTTTAGGGTCGGAAAGCCGTTATCGTCGGGAGGTGGCGCTTTACTTACCAGAGATCTCGTATTGGCTGACAAAATCAGAAGCCGCCTCCGGCGAGTCCCAGAAGCATCCTCCAACAGCAGCTTTTTACTTCTTCTCAGGATTCTGTTTGACTATTGTGCATTCCAACCCCTCGTCTTAAAGTATTTTTCCCGACCACTAAGAGAGGCGACCAAGGGGACTTCAATCGGGAAACTGCTGACCCGCGGCGGCGTGGTGGATACCGCGCGGATCGCGAACCCGATCTCAGTTCGACGCATGGGCAAATGGCAGGCCGCCCTTGGGTTGGCGAATCTCGACCAGTATCCGAAACGCCTAATCCAAAGACGCCGCGCAGGCAGGCTCCTAGTAGAGCGCTGCAGTGATCTTCCTTTTACGTTTTTAGTAAACAAGAATGACAATAATTGGAATGGTCTTTTCCTCCCTTTGTTATTGCCTCATGATTGCGCCGATATCTTTGTAGATTGGATGCGGAAAAGGCATTTTGACGTTACTCGATTTCATGCCGAGGCGGCTCAACACAGTTATCAGTCATTCGCGCAACAAAATCTGCCCGGCACTCGCCTGATATGTGACCGCCTAGTGTGTGTGCCATCAACGCCGGCAATGTTAGGAAAAATCGAGCATTTTCATACTGCCGCCAAATGCTTTGCTGACAAACATTGTTGATCTCGATTTCCTAGTGACCACTAAAATTGCAAAACTGTCTGTCGACGACCAGCGCTGGCTGGATTTTGTGTGCCGACAGCCCTCTGGATCTATATTTCATCATCCAGCCTGGATTGCCACACTGACTCAGTGCTACGGCCATCCAACTTTTGTATTGGTTCTGACAAATCCGCAAGGCGAAATATTGGCCGGCATGCCGATCATGCAAATCAAGAGCTGGCTTACCGGATTCAGGTGGGTGTCTCTCCCATTCTCTGACTACTGCCCTCCATTGTCTCAATCACAATGTGATCTGAATTTGCTGCTTGACGGGCTGTTGCAGCTAAATAAAGAGATAAACCCTGATAAAATCGAGATTCGTTGGCAAACAACGGAACGTGAAGGGTGCAAATTGCTGACACAGCATGTGCTCCACAGCCTGAACTTGGAGGCTGGGCTCCAAACTATCTACAATAATTGTTCGAGGAAGTTTCGCCAGTATCCGCACCGCGCCCAGCGCCTTGGGCTTGAGGTCAATTCCGAGGCCCGGCCAGAGGATATCGAGGCTTTTTACCGGCTTCATTTAAAAACCCGAAGGAAGCTGGGGGTACCGATACAGCCGAAAAAGTATTTCAGGCTTCTTAACACCAACGTAATCCAAAAGGGTCTCGGAAAGGTGGTTATCGTCTCTCATAATAAAAAGCCCCTAAGCGCGGCTATCATATTGCATTTCAACAACAAATCCATGATTAAATACAGCGCATCTGATCCTTCTTATCTTGATATGCGCTGTCAATATTATCTTTTCTGGAAATGCATAGAATGGTCATGTCAGCAAGGTCATTGTTACATGGATTTCGGCAAAACAGACATTTCAGACGAAGGCCTGCGTCATTTCAAGAATGGTTGGGGGACGAACGAGGAATTTCTGCCTTACTCATATATTGGAAATTCTACCCCCAATCCATCCTCTGGCAGACTCAACATACTTCTACGGCAGGTTGTCAGACATTCTCCCCCGTTGGTGTGCCGGCTGGCAGGTGAACTACTTTATAAACATTTCGCCTGAACCCTTAACAGGGAGCCCACGCGCTATTCATGGCGTGATATTAGAGAGCAGCAGCATAGTCAAGCCTGAATAAGCGAGATGGTTATTTGATGTAGGTTTGTGAGGCAGTGCCAAAGAATGGATGATCAGATTATTGCCGCGTCTCCGCAGCCCACACTGTCGCGGAGCGTGGAGAAGAAGGTTGGCCGCAGGGTACGAGTGAGGTGGCTGGCGTTCGGTTTCATTCTGCTTGCAGCGATCTCTGTTTTTGCAACACCATACCTGCTGAAGGCCGCGGGCAGGAGCCTGGTCCACCAGGGAAGTATCGAAGTTGCCGACGCAATCCTGATAGAGAACTTCGATCCCAACTACCTGCTTTTCGAACGAACCCGCCAACTCTTGCAGGAGGGCTGGGCAAAAACGGTGCTGGTTCCAACGCAGGCAAGCTCGGCAGGTGAGACGCCAAATGCGGTATCCGAGGGATTCGTACAGGTAATGGTCCGCGTGTCCCGGATCGCTGCACCGGAAATCGTGCCTGTCCGGGAGATCGAGCCGATCACGCTCAATACGGCCCTCCAGGTGCGCGGATATCTTCAGAAAGAGAACATTCATTCGATCATCGTTGTGGCCGCAGCCTTTCGCAGCCGGCGGTCCTATCTGGTCTGGAATGCCGTCTTGAATCAGGCCAGCATCCGAGTGTTCTGCGTCCCCGTGTTCGGACCAAGGACCACCGACAACTGGTACCACACCTGGCACGGCTGGCAGGAGGTAGCACTCGAGGCCACGAAGCTGGCCTACTATCGGCTGTCGGTACTCCCGCGGCTTAATAAATACGAGAAGACCCAGGTGCCTTGGAACGCCCTCGGAAGATCACAGGACGCCAGATGAAGTGTATCCATGATGCCGCCACGCTTGAGAACCCGATGCAGTATAAAACCAAGATCCTGGAATTCAGGCGTGCGCGAGGGAAAAATGAACCTCCAAAGCTCGAAAAGCTTGAAGAATCTCTATGATTTTCTTCGAGATTCTTTGAGATCCTATCTTTTGCATCGTGTAGGGTTTTGCGAGTCGTCCATAATGACACGGTAAAGCCGTGCTCCGTGGTCACGGCATTCTTCGATCGTAAGGCGGGCAGGATACTATGAGGGTCCATTTCGACAAAAAGGCTGATGCGATTTATTTACGGCTCGATCAATCAAAAATCGTGGATTCTGCAGAGGTGCATCCCGGGATTACCCTCGATTTCAACGAGCGCGATGAGGTCGTTGGCGTTGAGTTGCTCCGCGTCAAAAACCGCATTCCACTTTCCGATCTCAAGCAAATTCAGTTCGAAGTGGCGTAAGAAAAGCTCTAGGATTCGAGATTGCAGATTCGAGATTGCAGATTCGAGATTCGAGATTCGAAATTCGAGATTCGAAATTTCCCAATCTCGAATTTCGAATCGCCAATCAAGCGACCCTGAAAGAAAGCCGCTCCGGGGTTTCATCTTTTCCCTTTAGAACCGTGAACTTGCCTTCCAGGAGGATGTTTAATTGTTCCGCAATCGAGGCCCTTACCGCGACCTCATTTATGGGCGCCAGCCTTTTCCCTCGCGCCCGCTCCCATTTCAGAATCGCCGGGGCGGACAAACCGAGGCGTTTGCCAAATCCTTCCAGCGACAAGCCGAGAGACTTGCGCAGAAACTGCACTTCCGCGCCTCGTATCGGAACTCCCTGGCGCACGATTTCCCGGGCGATCTCCCGTTCCACGTGAGCAATGTCGGCATCCATGATCCAGCCATGCCTCGTTTGACGGACGGGGACGTTCTCAAGGTAAACATAATCCAGGCCGCAGATTGCGTAGTGCATCACTCTCTTTTTCATGAACGATGTGTTAGAAAAGCGTCACGATGATTGCCGCTTCATCGATCCCGCAAATGACAGTGAGCGGCCCACCATCGATATCTTTACCGTCGACGCGATACGTGCCACATCTGGCTTGAAATATGCACGATTCTGCCGTACGGCCGCAGGCCTGAATGTCCGCTTTCGTAATCGACCTTTGCCGCATGCGCCGCGCTGCATGAACCGACAGGAAAAATCGCCCTGTCCGCAGAGCAGTGATGATTTCCTTTTCATCGCACATCGAGTATTAACTTAGTTAACGTCGTTGTCAAGGGACTGACCGCCTTTCAAGCACGTCCGATCTATTGTTTCGCGGATGGGGTCGTTATTTCGGAAGCACCGAAAAAGCTCACCTCTGAGGATTGATTCGAGATTCGAGATTCGAGATTGGGAAATTTCGAATTTCGAATCTCGAATCTCGAATGAGGAGCGCTAAGAAGGACTTAGACTGAGCTTTTGAGGCTGGCCCGATACAGCAATACGTGGTATCATCGACAATTGGTACGTATTGGAGGAATGCGATGCCGATGTCCAAGCTTACACTCAGCGCGGATCGCGAGTTGATCGAGGAAGCCAAAAAGCTGGCCGAGGCCGAGGGTACAAGCGTTTCAGCGCTCTTTTCACGGCTGCTTCGCGCCATGACTCGCGCGCGGGCGCCGCGCGAGGCCGTGGGTCCCATCACCCGGAAAGCGAGCGGCATCGCTCGGCTGCCCAAAACGGCGCGTGACGAACGCCTGCTTGAAGATGCGCTCGCCCGAAAATACGCGGCCAGAAAATGAAGGCCTTCGTCGACACCAACGTGCTGCTGGACGTCCTTGCAAAACGGGAGCCGTTTTATGCGGACGCGGCAAGAATCTGGTCGCTGGCAGAGCGCGGACAGATCGAGGCGCAGGTTTCCGTGATCAGCTTTAACAACATTTACTACGTCATCCGGAGAGCCGCGGATCGGAAGGCGGCTGATCAGGCGCTGCACCTGATCAGAAACGTGTTCACTGCCGTGCCATTAAACACTCAGGTTTTGAGCCAGGCGATTGACGCCGGATTCAGCGACTTTGAGGACGCGATTCAGTTTCATTCGGCGGTGTACGCGGACGCCGACTGTCTTATTACTCGGGATGCAGACCACTTCCCCGCCGGCATATTCCCGGTGCTCTCCCCCGCCGAGTTCCTGGCATCGCAGGTCGAAGGGTGATTCAAGATTGCAGATTCGAGATTCGAGATTGGGAAATTTCGAATCTCGAATTTCGAATCTCAAATCCCCAACCAGAGGTTACCTGCTGATTCACCCGACCACATCAGGAAAGTCATTCTCTCCGTACATTCGATGCAAAATCACGTGGCTCTAAAAACACAGACACTGATCTTCCTTGGGATTTGCCTGGCTTCGGTGCTGGTGAACTTTTCACTGTTCCGGCAGCTGCTCGCGTTTTCTTTGACAAGCGATGTCGCCAGTCATATTTTTTTCATTCCGCTACTGAGCTTGGCGCTCATCCTGCGCAACAGGTCGCAGATCTTCTCCCGCATTCGGCTGGCAAGCCTGCCCGGGGGAAGTGTGCTGGTCATTGCCGGCGCGCCGCTCCTCCTCGGGAACATCGTGACTGGCAGGCTTACCGACAGTGACGCATTGTCTCTGAAGACCGCTTTAATCGTGTCGTTTTGGATCGGCGCCTTTATTCTTGCTTTTGGGATCGAAAGCTTCCGGCACGCCTGTTTTCCGCTGCTCTTCCTCTTTTTCATGGTCCCGATACCCGCGGGGTTGCTTCGGATCATCATCTCCGGCCTCCAAACCGGCTCCGCGGATGTAACTGCAATTCTGTTCAAGCTCACGCAGACACCGTATTATCGGGATGGAGTCAGCTTCATGCTTCCCGGGATCAACATAGCGATCGCAGCCGAGTGCAGCAGCATTCGCTCCAGTCTCGCCCTGCTCATCAGCTGCTCGCTGGCCGCGCATCTGGTGCTGCGGACGTTCTGGAGAAAGAGTCTTTTTGTGCTGATTGCGGTACCCTGGTCGATGGTCAAAAATGGCATCAGGGTGGCCATACTTTCCCTGCTCTCGATCCATGTCGACAGGCGCTTTATCGTGAGCAGCGATCTGCATCACGAGGGCGGGATCGTGTTTTTTGTCCTGGCGCTGTTGCTCCTGTGGCCTGTGCTCTGGGTGCTGCGGAGGTCAGAAAGAAAACTTTCACATCCGGAGATTCGAAATTCGAGATTGGAGATTCGAAATTCGAAATTGTAAGACCGGCAATCTCGAATTTCGAATCTCCAATCTCCAATCTAGAATTTCGAATCTCGAATCTCGAATCCCATGCTATCCACACTTTCTTATGCCGCGGCGATTCTGACGGCGCTGCTTGCTTGCGTTGTGGCGGTGAAGGACCGGCGCTCGTTTGCCAACCGGGCCTTCATCGCGGCACTGGCCCTTCTGTCGCTAGGAGAGGTCTTCAGAGGGCTGGGCGCCGGCGCCATTTCGGCCGACGATGCCCTGTTCTGGCAATGGGCGCGTATGGCCTGCGTTTCCCTGCTGCCGGGGACGTGCCTCCTCTTCAGCGTCACGTTCGCTCGCGCGGAGTATTCGACCTACCTGGCGCGATGGAAATATGTGATCGCGGCCGTCTTTGTCCTGCCGCCGCTAGCGCTCATACTGCGACCAGGGCTTTTTTTCACTGCGCCTCCCATGCGCGGGACAAGCGATCAGTTTGTCTTTCCGCTCGGAACCGCGGGAAAGACCTTCTACCTGCTCTTTCTCCTGTCGGCGGTGCTCGTCCTTGCCAATCTCGAGCGCACGCTGCGCGCCTCCACCGGACGCATCCGCTGGCAGATCAAGTTCATCGTTCTCGGCATGTCAGGCATCTGCGCCGTCTGGATCTACACCAGCAGCCAGGCATTGATTTATTCCGCGCTCGACACTTCCCTTTCCATCCTGAACCCCGCCGTCCTATTCATCGCTTCAGTCTTTTTTGTCTGGGGGTTGATGCGGTCGCGCTTCCTGAATGTCGACGTCTATCTCTCGCGCACCACCATTCAGTATTCACTCACGGCCCTGATGGCGGGCATCTATCTCGTGGCGCTCGGCCTCCTGGCCTATCAGGTCCGCGTCTTCGATTCCAGATGGCCGCTGCACCTCGATGCGCTCCTCGTCCTGCTTGCCCTGGCCGGGCTGGCGATGTTCCTGCTCTCGGACCGCCTGCAGGAGCGGATCAAACGATTCGTAACCCGGCACTTCCGGAGACCGCTGTACGACTACCGGCGCGCCTGGATGGAGCTGAACGAAAAAACAAACTCGCTCGCCGGCGTCTATGACCTCTGCACCGCAGTCGCGCGCATCGTCTCGCAAACGTTTGGGATTCTTTCCGTCAACATCTGGCTTTGCGATGAAGCCACGGAGCGGCTCTCCCTGATGGGCTCCACCGTATTCACGCGCGGCCAGGCTCGGGAGCTCGAACGCAGCGGCCGGCCAGTTGCAGCATTGCTGCAGGCTTTGCAGAAAGGAACTGCGCTCATCGACCTTGAAAAGAAGAATTATGCGTGGGCGAACGAGATCATGCTTGCCAAGCCGGAGTATTTTGGCGAGTTCCGCATGCGCTATATTCTGCCGCTGCAGGCCGGCGGACAACTGGTCGGCATCATGACCCTCAACAGCGACCGCGTCGGCAAGGCGCCGCTTTCCCTCGAGGATGAGGCGCTGCTCCACGCCTACGCCGCCCAGCTGGCGGCACGTGTCCTGCAACTCAGGATGGCGGAGAGCCAGCGCAGGGCGCAGGAGGTAGAGGCATTTCAGAATGCTTCCGCCTTCTTTGTGCACGACCTCAAGAACCTGGCGTCGCGGCTTTCGCTGACCATGCAGAACCTGCCGGCTTACTTCGACAATCCCGAATTCCGCGGCGACGCCCTGAAGTTGATCGGGGAAAGTGTCGTCAAGATCGATGAGACCTGCAGCCGGCTTTCGTCGCTCAAACAAAAGCTTGAATTGCGCATTGTGGATGCCGATCTGAATGAGCTCGTGACCAGAACGCTCGATGAGTTCGAGAAGGGCGTGAATGTTCCACTGCTGAGGGATCTCCAGACTTTGCCCCGGGTCGCATTGGATCCGGAGCAGGTACAAAAAGTACTCACGAACCTGGTGTGGAACGCCGTCGACGCAAGTGGCGGCAAGGGCACCATCCGGGTGGAGACGTCGGCGACCAATCACCACGTGCAGATATCGGTCACAGACGACGGCTGCGGGATGTCGCAGGAGTTTATCGAGAACTTGCTCTTTCGGCCCTTTCGGACAACCAAGAAGCGCGGGATGGGTATCGGGCTCTATCAAAGTAAGATGATCGTCGAGGCCCATCACGGGCGCATCGACGTCGTCAGCCAGGAGGGGCAAGGCACCACATTCCGGGTGTTGCTGCCCCTGCAACAGACTGAAAAAGCTAACCTCTAAGGCTCAAAGGACTCAAAGAGCCTCAAAAAAACTCTTAGAGATTCTTCGAGTCTTGGAGCCTTCGAGGTTAGCTTCTGCGCCGTGGAGGTTACCTGATGACCCTCTTAATGCCATCCTTGAAGCGCACCACATTGAAGTTGATCAAGAACCCAAGATGAAGATCCACGAGCTTGAGCTGAGTCAGGATCTGCGCCAGGAAGACTTCGTTCAATGCCTCTACTGATTTCAGCTCGCAGACGATTCTGCTCCCAACCAACACATCAAGCCGCACACCACAGTCAAGCTTCACGCCGTCGTACACCAGCGGCCTGGGAAGCTGCCGTTCAAAAGGAATGCCTTCTTTGTCCAGTTCGTAGCAGAAGCACTGTTCATACACCGCCTCAAGCAGCCCTGGCCCCATGTTGCGGTGAACTTTGTAGGCACAGTCCACGACACTTCGAGCAAGCGTCTGCTCTCTTGTTGTGGGGAGATATATAGTCATCGTGCCCATGATATTTCGAGTCCGACAGGATTCTTTCACAAAAAGCTAACCTCGAAGGCTCGAAGGACTCAAAGAGCCTCTAAAAATCTTCTTTGAGATTCTTCGAGCCCTTAGAGCCTTCGAGGTGAATGCAACGTATGGACAAACCACGAGTCCTGATCACCGAAGATGATGATTTCGTGCGCAATCAGATGAAGTGGGCGCTGAGCGCACAGTACGAAGTGTCTCTCGCCGAGGACCGGCCGTCCGCCCTGGCAATCCTCAAGAGAGAGCGTCCGCCGGCAGTGACGCTCGATCTGGGCCTGCCTCCCTCGCCCGGCGATGCCACCGAGGGGTTTCTCGCTCTCGGCGAGATGCTGCAGGTTGATCCTCTGCTGAAGGTGCTCGTAATCACGGGCCAGGATGAACAGGAAAACGCCCTGAATGCAATCGGCCAGGGGGCCTATGATTTCTTCTGCAAACCGGTCGACGCGGAGGCGCTCAAGGTCGTGCTCGCGCGCGCCATCCATGTCTATCAGCTCGAGCGCCAGAATCGCGAGCGCATGGCGGGAACGCAGGCCGACGGTTTTGAAGGCATGCTCGGCAAATGCGCCCGGATGCAGAGTGTGTTCGAAGACATCCGAAAAGTCGCCGCCACCGACGCGCCCGTGTTGATCTCGGGCGAAAGCGGCACCGGGAAGGAACTGGCCGCGCGCGCCATCCATCGACTGAGCGCAAGAAGAGTTAGACCATTTGTTGCCATCAACTGTAGCGCGATTCCGTAGAATCTGCTCGAAAGCGAACTGTTTGGTCACGAGAAAGGGGCGTTCACCGGCGCGCACATTCAGCGCGAAGGCCGGCTCGAAATGGTGCAGGGAGGCACCCTCTTCCTCGATGAGATCGGCGAACTGCCGGCCGCGCTCCAGGTCAAGCTGCTGCGCTTCCTGCAGGAGCACATCATCGAGCGGGTCGGCGGCCGTAGATCGATCACGGTGGATGCCCGGATCATCTGCGCCACCAATGCCGACCTGCGCAAGGAAATGGCGGAGGGCCGCTTTCGCGAAGACCTCTATTACCGGATCGGCGTCGTCATGATCGCCATGCCGCCCCTGCGAGACCGCGAAGCGGATATCAAACTGCTCGCCGAAGCTTTTCTGAAGAACCTAGCCGCCGAACACAAGAAGCCTCTGACTTTCAGCAAGAAGGCGCTGGAAACAATACAGACTTACCCATGGCCGGGGAATGTCCGCGAACTGGAGAATAAGTTGAAACGCGCTGTCATCATGGCCTCGGGAAAGCAGATCACGCAGCAGGACCTGTCGTTCGTCGGACCCTACTCCGAATATGAAGCCATGGGACTTAACAAGGCGCGCGAAGCCGTGGAGCGCAATCTGATCGAGCGCGCGCTTGCCCGCAACCGCGGCAACCTGACGAAGTGCGCCGACGAGCTCCAGATCGCCCGGTCGTCGCTGTACGAGTTAATCGAGAAGCTCGGAATTGCGAGAAAGTAAAGAGCGATAGGAAATTCGAGATTAAGGACTGATTCCTGATTCGAAATTCGAAATTCGAGATTAAGGACTGATTCCTGATTCGAAATTCGAAATTCGAGATTGATTAATTTCGAATCTCGAATCTAGAATCTCGAATGTCGAATCTCGAGATTGATTAATCTCGAATGTCGAATCTCGAGATTGATTAATCTCGAATGTCGAATCATCTTCTCCCAGGAGATCCACCTATGAAATCCGCCATCAAGATTTTTGTCATTATCCTTGCGCTGTCTTTCCTCGTCGCCTGCCACAAAGACCCGAAGGCCGTGCGGGACAAGTATTATGCCAGCGGGCAGAAGTATCTTGACAATAAGAAGTACGAAGAGGCGAGAATCGAATTCCTCAGTGCGCTGCGCGTCGACAAGGGACACGTTCCCAGCATCCTCGGCATTGCCAAGGCGTTTCAGCATATGGGCGATGCGCAGAACGCCATCGCCGCATACCAGCAGGTCGTGAGGCTGG
>Ga0187850_10004069_pt1 | contig 11822 bp, 11 predicted proteins | sample June2016WEW_4_15_FD_132436 | JGI IMG/M metagenome (GOLD analysis project Ga0187850, IMG submission 132436) | Peatland microbial communities from SPRUCE experiment site at the Marcell Experimental Forest, Minnesota, USA - June2016WEW_4_150 | ecosystem: Environmental > Terrestrial > Soil >... | reverse complement strand
GGGCCGAAGCGGCTGGCGGAAACCAGCACGTCGTAATCCATGAACAGCCTGCGCAGCGCGTCCTGGACCAGCCGGCGCACGCGCATCGCCTTCAGGTAGTCCTTCGCCGCAATCTCCAGGCCCGCTCTCAAACCCGCGATCTGCTTCTGGTCCGCCAACTCGTCGACTTTGCCGCCCTCGACCAGCGGCTCGAACACGGACGAACCTTCCGCGTCGATGATCAAACCAGCCATCGTGGGGTAGGGGAAGTCCGGGAGGCTCGCCTCCTTCATCTGCACGCCGATCTCGCGGACTGTCTGGAGGGCCTTCAGAAAATCGGGGCGCGCGGCGGGCTCGGCGCGTTCCTCGAAATCGGCCGGCGCGAACCCCACCCGGATATTCTTGAACTCGGGGACGTACTGCGGAGCGTAGTAGAAGCTCTTGCCGGCCGATCCGGGGTCCTTCGAATCGCCGCCCGCGATCACGCTCAACACGAACCCGCAGTCCTCCGCCGACCGGCACATGGGGCCGATCTTGTCCATGCTCCAGGAGAGCGTCATGGCGCCGTAGCGGCTCACCAGGCCGTAGGTGGGGCGGAGGCCGGTGACGCCGCAGTATGCGGCAGGCGTCAGGATCGAACCCCAGGTCTCCGAGCCGAGCGCGAACGGAACCAGCCCGGCGGCCACCGCGCTCGCAGAGCCGCTCGAGGACCCGCCGGACCAGCGCGCCGGATCCCAGGGGTTCAGCCCCGGACCGAACATCGAGGCGGCGGCGTAGCGATAGCCGCCGCCGCCCGCCAACTCCACCATGGCCAGCTTGGCGATGAGCGGCGCGCCCACGCGATCGAGTTTCTCCAGCGCCGTCGCGGTGTAGTCGAATACCTGCCCCGCGTAAGGCCGCGCTCCCCAGGTGGTGGGCTTGCCCGCCACCGAGAGCAGGTCCTTGGCCCCGTACGGAATGCCTTGCAGCGGCCCGCGCAACCGCCCGCGCTTGATCTCCGAATCCATGTCCCGCGCCCGCTTCAGCGCGGACTCGCGCAGCGGCAGAGCCAGTGCGTTGTAACGCGGCCCCAGTTTCTCCAGGCGTTCCGCGAAAGCGCGAATCAGGTCCGCCGAGGAGAGCTCGCGCGCCTTGAGCTTCGCGCTCAGCTCGCCGATGGTCGCAAAGAAGATCTCGTCGCCGAAGTCGCGCACGGCTACTGTGCCTTGAAAAGGAACGCCGGTTCCGTCGTCATGGGAATCGGGATCTTGGCCAGGGCGCCCGCGTTGCGCCGCAAGCGCTCTCCGGCCGCTTTCCTCAGTTCTTCGGGCGTCTCGGCTTTCTCCTGAATGCCCGCCGCTGCACCGGCCGCGCCCGGGGCCAGCGCGCCTACCCACTCTCTGCGCGTGATTTTCATTTGGAACCCTTCATCGCCGAATCGGAGTGCGCGGCCAGCGCTTCCATCGCGGCCTTCTCCATCACCGGGCGCGGCGCCGTTTCCCCGGTCCAGATCTCGAACTGCCGGGCCGCCTGTTCCAGGAACATCTCGGTTCCCCGGATGACCGTCCGGCCCTGCTCCCGCGCCCGGCGCAGCAACGCCGTCTCAATCGGATTGTAGACCATGTCGAAGACCACGTCGGCCGGGATGTGATTGGCGAAGAAGCACTCGTTGAGGTTGGGAGTCATCCCCAGCGGCGTAGCATGCACCAGCGCATCGAAGTGGCGCGCCTCGGCCTGCTCGCGCAGCAGCGGCTCGGCTCCGCAAGCCTTAGCCAGCGCCCGCACGCGATCCGGACTGCGGCCCACGATGGAGACCTTGGCCCCCGCGTCGGCCAGCGCGAAGGCCGCACCACGCGCCGCGCCGCCGTTCCCCACCAGAAGCACCGACGACTTCGCCAGCCGCAGGCGGCGTCCCAGCGGCGTCCGCACACCCTCGGCATCGGTGTTCGTCCCGCGCCACTTCCCCGCCTTGCGCCACACCGTGTTCACCGCCCCGATGCGCCGCGCCAGCGGATCGATGACGTCCAGGTAGCGCATGATTCTCTGCTTATGCGGGATGGTGACGCTGAAGCCGGCCACCGGCAGATCCCCGGCCGCCGTCATGTAGTCTCTCAATTGCGCCGGCTGCACCAGAAACGGCACATAGACTGCCTCGATGCGGCGCGCCTGGAAGGCACGGTTGAGCACCGCCGGGGAGATCGAGTGCCGGACCGGATCGGCGATCACCGCGTAGATCTTCGCCGCGCGCCCCAGTTTCTCGATCCGATAGAGCTGGCGCAATTGCCGCGCGCACACCTGCCCGGCCGCGGTGCCTTCCGCGCTCTTCGGCGCCGCGTAGGTGAACAGCCCCCCAAACACGGTCGAGAGCACCCGAGAGGGGAAGCCGGCCTCGCCCATCCCCAGCAGCACCAACGGCATTCGTGGGTGCAGCCGGGCCAGCGAGAGCATGCGCGAATTGTCCGATGGCTTGCGCGCCGTGGTCACCAGTTTGTAGGCGTCCGCCGGGATCCGGGTCAGCCGCCGCAGCACCGCCTCCATACCGGGCGTGCCCTCGTAGTTGTGATACGAGAGCACCAGCATCGCGCGGTCCCGCAGAACCTCCAGCCGTGCGCCGGCGCTCTCCGCGGTTTCAATCTCGACATCCACCGCGCGCGCGCCGGCCTCCACCGCAGCGTTCAGGATCCGGATCTGCTCCTCCACGCTGCCGTTGAACCGGCCGTGATTCTGACGCCGGCGGCAGGTGGCGACAACCGAGCAATCCGCGGATTCACCGAGAAGGGTCCGGATTGCCTGGACGCCCTGCTCCGGGCCGGCCAGGTAGTCGAGCCGGAACTCGAGGAAGGTCTCGCCTGCCTCAACTTCGCTCCGGGCGTGCTCCAGGAGACGGTCGGCGCTGGAGAACCCCAGCGCGACGCAGATGCGGGACATGGAACCAAGGGGCTGCATCAGTCGGGCGTCATTAGAATATCACGGGCTTGTGGCTTGTGGCTTGTGGCCTGTGGATTCCGCGGCGGCTCCCGGCGCTCCGCGACCGGCCGTAGAGCCAGTTGCGCCGCTGGTGGGAAGCGGGTGTGCCGTTGCGGGATCAACAGGCCACGAGCCACAGGCCACAAGCCATCCGGTCAGCTCTTCTCCGCCAACCGCGCTTTCCAAGTCTCCAGGATGGCCACCGTCGCCGTGGCGCCGAAGCGGGCGCAGCCCGCCTCGTAAACCTCGATTGCCTTCTCCAGTGTGCGGACGCCGCCGGCGGCCTTGACCTGCACGTCCGGCCCGGAGTGGGCCCGCATCAGCCGCAGGTCCTCGAGCGTCGCCCCGGTGGGCGCGAAGCCGGTCGAAGTCTTCACGAAATCGCAGCCTGTGTTGGTCGCGATCTTGCAGGCCACGATCTTCAGCTCGTCGGTGAGGTAGGCGTTTTCGAAGATGACCTTCAGGATCGCGCCCGAGTCGTGGCAGGCTTCGGCCATCTGCGCCAGTTCCACCTCGACGTACTGAAACTGGCGCGACACCAGCTTGCCGATGTTGAGCACCATATCGATTTCGCGCGCGCCCCGGCGCAACAGGTCCCGCGCCTCATAGAGCTTCGCCGCGGTGGTCTGGGATCCATGCGGGAAACCCGCCACACTGCCTACTGGCACGCCGCCGCTCGGGCTCATCCAGCGCACTGCCGCATCGACGTCGCTAGGCCGCACCGTTACGCTCGCCACGTTGTACCGATTGGCAACCCGGCACCCTTCCAGCACCTGCTCGTCGGTCAACTCGGGCCGCAGCAGCGAGTGGTCGATCATCTTGGCGAGAGCTTCGTAAGAGGATAGTGGAGGTCTTGCCGCGGGATCCATGGCGTCCCCCTGCGTGGGGCAGACCATCGCCTTTTGTGGTCTGCCATCGGCTGCGGCAGACGGCGAAAACCGATCGTCTGCCCCACCGAGTCAACGGGCCTTGCGGGCGCCCTTCTTGCCGACCGACGCGGTGCCCAGACTGGCCAGTTGCGCTTTGGCCTTGGCGGCCAGATCCGAATTCGGAGCGCGCTTGATTACGGCGCGAAACTCGGCGATGGCTCCGGACTTGTCGCCCATCAGCATCAGCGTGCGGCCCTTCATGAACATGGCGTCGAGCAGCTTGGTGTTCTTGCTCTCGGGAAACTGTTCGAGCACCGCGTCGAAAGCCTTCAAAGCGCCGTCATAGTCTTTGCGGTTGTAGCTGATCTCGCCGAGGTAGTACTGGGCGTTGGGCGCAGTGTCGGTGTCGCGGTAGTATTTCAGGTAGTCGGCGAACTCCTGAAGCGCCACGTCGGCATTGCCGCCATCCTTGTCCCGCATCGCGTTCGCGTAGAGGGTCTCGGCCGACAATCCTTGCGGCGGGCCGGAGGTGGAGCCCCCGCCCGCGGGCGGGGGCGGAGTCGGCGGCGTCGTGATCACCTTGATGACGTTCCCCAGATCCACCAGGCCCCGCTCCAACTTGCCGAGTCGCGCACTCAAGTCCTCGACCGACACCCGGACCGCCTGGAACTCCGACGACATCTGCTCCACCTTGGCGCCCACCGCCGTAAGCGGCGCGGACAGCTTGCTCTCCCGTTCCCGCAGGGAGGAGTCCAGCACCGCCATCGCCGTGTTCAACTTGTTGATGCTATCGGTGCTTTGCTGTACCAGGGTGGTGACGCTGCCCATCTTCTCATTGAAGGAGCGCTCCAGGCTGCGAACCTGATCCTGCAAGGTCGCCACGTCCCGTTGCAGTTCGACGTATTCCCGCTTCTGTCCGAAGGACACCGGCGAGAGTAGAAAAGCGACAAAAGCAACCCGCAACCAGTTCATTTCATTCTCCTACACCACGATCGCGGCGCCCGGCGGTCCGCGCACCGCGACCCGTCTTCCAGACTGGCGAGGGGCGCAGCTCAAGTTCGGGCCGCGCCCTCCGATCCTCTTCCTTCCCCGTTACTGGGCCGGCACGAAGTGCACGTGGCGGTTCTTCTGCCAGCACTCTTCGTTAGACTCGGTGCACACCGGCCGTTCCTTGCCGTAGCTGCGGGTTTGCAGCTTGTCGGCCGGAACTCCCAATTGCGTCAGGAACTCCTTGGCTGCCGTGGCCCGCCGGTCGCCCAGGCCCAGGTTGTACTCGGCCGAACCACGCTCGTCGCAGTGGCCCTCGACGACTACCACGGCCTCGGGAATCTCCGCAAAGACCCGCTTCAGCCCTTCGGCATCCTGGGTGAGCGTGGCCCGGGCATCCTCGCGAATGTCGCTCTTGTCGTAATCGAAGTAAGCGTCCTGGACCTCGGTGGCCAGCAGTTCGCTCAAGGTCTTCTTGGGCGGCGGTGGCGGCGGCGGCGGCGGCGGTGGCGGTACGGTTACCGTTACGGTCACGGTGGCCGACTCGGCGCCTCCCGGCCCCTTGGCCGTCAAGGTGTAGGTCGTCGTGTCGCTCGGGAACACCTGGCGGCTGCCCCGCGCGGAGACTGTGCCCATGCCCGGTGCGATGTCGATGTCCGTCGCATCGCTCACACTCCAGTTCAGAGTGGCCGACTGGCCGCGCTCGATCGTGGCTGGCTCAGCCGTGAACCGAACCGTGGGCTTCGGCGGCGGCGGTGGCGGCGTCACGACTGGCGGCGGTGGTGGTGGTGGCGGCGGAGCTGGCACCGGTTTCTTACAGCCCGTCGCAATCAAAAACAGAGACAGCGCCAACAGCACGAGACTGACATTTCGCTTGTTCATCCTCAACTTCGCCTCCTGAGATTTCAACCTGTCGTTATTCTCTCTACTTGCTCCACACCGGCATCGAATTCTGCCCCTGTGTGGTGAGTTGTTGGAGCTGGGTCCCGTCCGCCAGCATCGTCCAAATCTGCGTCGAGCGGCTGCGATTCGACGAGAAGACGATGTGAAGGCCATCCGGCGCCCAACTCGGGTTTTCGTTGCGTCCGGCACCATGCGTCAACTGATTGACCTGCCGTGTCGCAACATCCATTACGAAAATGTTGTAGTTGCCTGGCGCGAAGCCCCGCGTCCAGGCAAACGCGATATGTTGTCCGTCGGGACGCCACGCGGGATTCACCGCGTCCCCCTCCCCCGTGGTCAGGCGCTGCACATCCGCGCCCTCCATGTTCATCCGATAGATCTGCGGGGTTCCGGAGCGGCCCGAGACGAACACCATCTCGGCCCCGGTCTTCGGGTTCACTTTCGGCTCCACCTCGGTCGCGGAGGCATAGCTGATCCGCCGCAAGCCGCTCCCGTCGGGGTTGGCGCTGAAAACCTGGGTCCATCCGCCGATCGCGGACGCGAACAGGATGTGCTGCCCCTCCGGAGTGAACTCCGGCGTCGTAGTCACCGAAGAAACCGGGCTGTAAAAGGGCAACCGCCTTCCTGTCTCCAAGGAGAATACAAATATAGCAGGATTGCCCGGCTGGAAGGTAGTGAAGGCAAGTCGCGTGCCATCGGGCGACACCGCCGGGGTGAACGAGATGGAACCGTAGCGCGTGATCTGCTTCTGGTTCGCCCCGTCGGGGTCCATGGACCAGATCTCTTTGACGCCGCGGCCGCCGCGCGTCGAAACAAAGTAGATCTTCGAACCCACCAGGCTGATCCCGCCGAACTGCTTCAGGATGTCGGCCGCGAAGTCGTGGGCCACCTTGCGCGCGCCCTCCTCGCCCATGGGAGCCAGGTAGACCTTGCCGAGGACCTGCGCGTTGGCGAGATCCGCCTGCGCAACGTTGTACAGCCAGCCGCGCAGGACCATCTGGTCGCCCTGGGGGGCCGTGTAGCCGAACGCCAGATAGTTGGCCTTCACCGGCGGCCCGGACCAGTCGGTCAGCCAGGGGCCTTGCGAGACGGGCTGCGGCGGCGGCGCCCCCCGGCGCGCCGGCCGGGAAGGCACGACCGGCGGACGGAAGTCCTCTGGCCGTTGCGGCGTCCGGAGCGGGTACATGCTCTTGGAAGCCATGGTGTACAGCCCCGAGCCCTCCAGGTCCCCCCAGAGCGTCTGGTTGAAAACGTTCATGTATTGCTGGGCGTCGCCGGTCCCGCGGAAGTCCGGGACCGCCAGGACCGCCCGTTCGCCCGAGGTAAGCTTGATCACGCTATCCTGCGCGGCCAGAAAGAGCACGGCCGCCGCCAGGCACAACCCGATCCACACAGTTCGCTTGGTCATCGCTTTAGTTGAAACCAGAATTCGATCTGCGCACTGTCGCGCTCAAAGCCCGGGGGCAGTTGCGGGAACGGGGCCGCATCGCAAACGGCCCGTTGCGCGGAATAGTCCAGCACCCGGTTCCCGCTGGCCTGCAAGATCCGCACGTTGCGAATCTGGCCGCTTCTGAGGATGTCGAAAGTGACGATCACGGGCGGCGCGGTCTGCACCCGCGGGTCCACGTCGTCGGTGCGCCACTTCTGGGCGACCCGCTGCTCCAGCAGATCGCGGTACCAGCCGAACCGCTGGCCGAACGACCCACGCGGCCCCACGCCCACCTTGCCCCCCAGGGTGCCGGCCTGGGAGCCGTACATGCTGGAGCTGAGGGCTTGCCCGACGCTGCTGTAAAGCTGGTTCGGCCGGTCCGGCTGAGTCCGGTACTGCTGTGTCTGCGGCACGCGCGACGCCCGCTCGCGCGCATGGCGGCCCCGGATCGGGATGGCCTCGGGCACGGGCGCCCGCACCGCCCTGGGCTGCGGTTTGGGCGGCTCAGGCACCCTGGATTCGGTATCGTTCGCCACCGGATTCGCTGCTCCCGAGCGCGCCCGGAGCGGGATCTGCTTCACCGCGGTGACGCCCACCGAGCCTCCGCCTAGCGCCCCCGGATCGCCCCACAGCGCCCCCCGCCCGCCCATCGACGTCGACAGCAGCACCGCGGTAAACACCATCGCGTGCATTCCCACGGAAGCCAGCACAGAGATCCGCACCGGGTCCCGCTGTTCCAGGACGTCGATGTGGCTGGACATCTGCACTGCCATTCCAACCCCCGCGCCTCAGCGGCGCTGCTTGTCTGCCTCGTCTTCCGGCTGGGTCACCATGTTGATCCCCAGTTTCGCTTCGCTCAGCGCGCTGACCACCTGGGCGACCACGTCCCAGATGGCGTCCTTATCCGCCCGAACGTACACGGACGAAGCCCCTCGGAACTTCTGCCGCACCAACGGGCCCAAATCGTTGATGTTGATCATCTGGTCGTTCAGGTACAGCGCGCCATCCTTGGCGATGGTGATTACCGGCAGCTCCTGCGCCGTGTCTTTCACCTGCTTGACCTTGGGCACGTCCACTTCCATGCCGAATTCCATCACGTGCGCGGTCAGCATGAAGATCACCAGCAGCACCATCACCACATCGACCAGCGGAACGATGTTGATGTCCGCCAGCGTCCGCGTTCCCCGGAACCGGCTCCGGCCGCCCCCTCCCCCGCCGCCCATCGAGAACGCCATAGCGCTACTCCTCGAAGTGCCTCTCGGAGACGTTCAGAAACTCGAGGACGAAATCCTCCATCCGGGCGCCGATCTCCCGGATGACATGCCCGTAATGGTTGTAGAAGATGGCGGCCGGGATGGCAGCGGCCAGGCCCGCCGCCGTGGCCACCAGAGCCTCGGAAATCCCCGGCGCCACCGCGCGCAGGCTGGCGCTGCCCGCCTGCCCCAGCCCCTGGAACGATCCGATGATGCCCCAGACGGTTCCGAACAAGCCGATGAACGGAGTCACCGTCGCGGTCGTGGCCAGCCAGTTCATGTTCCGCTCCAACTTGGCGATCTCCTCGCTGATCCCCAGTTGGAGCGTGCGCTCGAGCGCCGTCATGTTGGCCACCGTGCCGCGCACCTTGATTTGCCGCGTGACCTCCTCGTAGCCGAAGTCGAACACCGTAGCCAGCGGGCAGGGCCGGAACCGCTCCACCACTACCGCCACCGCCTCCAGCCCGTTCGACTTGCGGAAGGCCCGCAGGAAACGCGAGTTGGAAGCACGGGCGTGGCGCAGCGCCAGCCACTTGGAGAAAATGATCGCCCAGGAGGTGATCGAGAACAGCAGCAAGATCAGCAGGACGGCGAGCGGCAAGGGCTTGGACTGGCTCACCATGTCCCATACGCTGTTGTACTGCTGCAGCAGCAGGTTGGCCGGATGAAAGTGGTTCAATACGTTTCCCCCACGAGTCCTATCATAAACGAGCCTAATGAGCCTCGCAAAATACGGTGGCTGACTTCGCTGTCCCAAGGCGCGTTTTCCGCGCCGCGTGGACAGTGCTGTCTGTCACCGCATTTTGCGAGGCTCTGTAAGCTCTTTCGACTCCCCCGGGTAGCAAAAAGACGGTGTCACACCGCAAAAACCCGGGGTCACTACGAGTATAATTGCCTCGGATGCTCCTGGAGTTGGTGGTTCAGAACTACGCCGTCATCGAGCGCCTCAGGGTGCGCTTCCATCCGGGGCTGAACCTGCTGACCGGCGAAACCGGCAGCGGCAAGTCGATCGTGGTGGACGCCCTGGCCCTGCTGTTCGGCGACCGGGCTTCCCAGGAGTCGGTCCGCTCCGGCGCCGCCCGGGCGCGCATCTCCGGAGTTTTCGAGCTTCCCCGGGACCCCGCCCTCTTACGGCTGCTTGAAGCGGCAGGCATCGAAAGCGAGGAAGGCGAGCTGCTGCTCGAGCGGGAGGTCTCCTCCGAGGGAAAATCGCGCGCCTTTGCGGGCAGCCGCCCCATTACCGTCGGCCTGCTCCGGGACCTTGCGCCCTTCCTGGGCGACATCCACGGGCAGCATGACCAGCAGATGCTGTTCGCGCCGGAATCGCAACTGGAGATGCTGGACGCCTTCGCCGGCGCCGGCGACCTGGTGGGCGAAATCGGCGAGTTCTACGGCCGCTGGCGCGGCGTTACCCGGGAGATCGAGGAGCTCGAGCGCACCGAGCAGGAGAAGCTCCGCCTGCTCGACCTCTGGAGCTTCCAGTGCAAGGAGATCCAGGGGGTGGCCCCGAAACCCGGCGAAGATGCCGCGCTCGAGCAGGAGCGCCGCGTGCTCCAGAACTCGGCCCGTCTCGAAGAGGCCGCCAACGCTGCTTACGCCGCCCTTTACGATTCCCCCGACTCCGCGCTGGCCAGGTTGCGCATGGCCACTCGCCGCTTGGAAGAGCTCTGCCGCATCGATCCGCGGCTGGACGCGGTTCGGGAAAGCCTCGCCCCCGCCGCGATCGCTGTCGAGGAGGCTTCCTTCGCCGTCCGGGACTACCTTTCGCGCCTGGAAGCCAACCCGGCCCGCCTCGAAGAGATCGAGTCCCGCCTGGCGGCTCTCGACCGCCTCAAGCGCAAGTACGGCCGCGGAGCCGAAGAGATCCTGGCCTTCCTGGAAGAGGTCCGGGCGCAGATTGCGGCAGTGGAGACCGCCGGAGAGCGCAAGGCGGAGCTCGACCGGCAGCGCAAGGAGCTGGCCGGCGCTTACGAGTCGGCGGCCCAGGCGCTGTCGGCCCGTAGAGAGGAGGCCGCGCGCCGGCTCGAGAAACGCGTCGAGGCGGAGTTGGCGACCCTGGCCATGGAGCGCACCCGGTTCCAGGTCCTGCTCGGCCCGGCGGCCTGGTCCGAGCGCGGCGCCGACGCCCTCCGCTTCCTGGTTTCTCCGAACCTAGGCGAGGAGCCGCGGCCGCTCGAGAAGGTCGCCTCCGGCGGCGAGATCTCGCGCATCGCCCTGGCGCTCAAAACCTGCATCGCGGCGCCCAAACGCCCCGGCCGGGTCTCCGCGCCGCGCACCCTGGTCTTCGACGAGGTCGACGCGGGCATTGGCGGACGCGCCGCCGAGACCGTCGGCCGCCGCCTCAAGCAACTCGCCGCCTCCTGCCAGGTCCTCTGCGTCACGCACCTGCCGCAAATCGCCGGTTTCGCCGACCATCACTTCTTCGTCGAAAAAAAGGAATCCGGCGGCCGCACGGTAGCCGTGATCGAGGAACTGGAGGGCGAGGCCCGCACCCGCGAAATCGGCCGTATGCTCTCGGGCGAGCGTCTCACGCGCGAGGCCCTCAAGCACGCCGAGCAGTTGCTCAAAACCGGGGCGGAGTAGCGCCGGCGGCCTTGCGTAGCGCCGGCGGTCTTGCCGCCGGTGTCTTCCCCGGTCTTGCCCAAGACGCGGTTGGGCGAACAAAGAATACGCCCGGCGAACCCTCTCTCCATACGCCAGGGCCTCCGCGGCCACCGTGGCGATGCGCGGATCTTGCAGGAGGAATCTACCCGGATGGAGCCGGCGGCAAGACCGCCGGCGCTACCGCGGGGAGGGCGCGGCGCAGCGCCTGGCACTGCTGTTGCGCAGTCCGGTGACTCTGATTGGGAGCCGCGAGTTGCTGGATGCGGCGCTCCGTTTGTCGCTGGACCTGGGCCGCCCGGTCGATCACTGCGTCTACGTGGCCTTGGCGATCCGCGACGGGATGCCGCTGCTGACGGCGGATCGCCGGCTGTCGAATGCCGTCGGCAAGCGCAAGAAAGCAGCCTCGCACATCCGCCTGCTCGCCGAGATCCCGCTCCCGTGAAGGATCCTGCGCTCCGACAAGGCACACCGGGCACCTGCTCAAAACCGGCGCCGAATAGCAGCTCCGCCGCAGAGCCGCCGGTGGGGTATACTTGACTCAACGCCTGCCCGTCGTGGAAGTGTTGGGTGTCCACGCGTCGCTGGGTAGTTACACACGGAGAGGTGAATATGAGAACCAGAGTGCGCACGTTGTCCACGGTTTTGCTGACGGTTGGCTGCGTATGGGCACAAACTCCCACCGAGCCGCCGGCGGTCCTTCGCATCACCCGGGAAGTAGTGAAACCCGGCAAGGGAGCCGCTCACGAAAAAACGGAGCTCATGTTCGTCAGCGCGGCAACCAAGGCCAAGTACCCGTCTCACTATCTCGCGATGGACGCCATCGCGGGTCCCAACGAAGTCTGGTTCCTCGAG
>Ga0187850_10004057_pt1 | contig 11848 bp, 9 predicted proteins | sample June2016WEW_4_15_FD_132436 | JGI IMG/M metagenome (GOLD analysis project Ga0187850, IMG submission 132436) | Peatland microbial communities from SPRUCE experiment site at the Marcell Experimental Forest, Minnesota, USA - June2016WEW_4_150 | ecosystem: Environmental > Terrestrial > Soil >... | reverse complement strand
TTCCGACAAGCATTTGTTGTACTGTTCATGGGAGAAACGTGATTCACTTCTCGTCACGAAAGATTCTTTCCAGCTCGACCTCAGGTCTTGCTACAAGGAAATGAAGCGTTTCGGTATCAGCCAATCGGATGCCCGTTACTTCCTTCCACCATATGAATGGTACAACGACTCCATCAGCACCTGGACGAAAGAACTTGGACTGATCCTGGTCAATTTCACACCTGGCACCTATTCGAATGCCGACTGGACACATCCCGAGCTGGGTAGACAGTACCTCAGCTCGGAGACCATTTATGCGCGGATCCTTCGTTTTGAATCTGAGAAACCCGATGGACTAAACGGCTTCCTTCTTCTCACACATATCGGGACTGATCCGCGGCGAAAGGACAAGTTCTACTTCCGGCTCGACGAACTTATCACGACCTTGGAGGGAAGAGGATATCGCTTCACTCCTTTGGACAAATCCATCCCTTAGGATCAAGAAATGACTGACACACAGACGAGAAAAATACGGTACGGCATAATCGGGTTCGGGCTTTTTGCAGAGAGGGCTATTGCGGGCGCTATCAAGGATTCACCAAATTCCGAACTTGTAGCGATCCAAAAACGATCGCTCGCGCTGGCACGGCAGAAGGCTGATGCGCTCTCTGTCCCCTATGCCTTCTCTTCCCCGGCAGAGCTGGTTGCTTGTCCCGACGTTGACGCTGTTTTCATTGTCTCGGCAAACTCCGCCCACCACGACGAAACAGTAACTGCGGCAAGGGGCGGCAAACACGTGCTAGTCGAAAAGCCGATAGCAATGAACGCGTCCGAAGCGCAACACATGATTGATGAGTGCGAACAGCACCGCGTGAAGCTGATGGTCGGCCAGGTGGTGCGATTCTCGCCGGTCGTTCGACGGCTCCGCGATCTCGTCCAGTCCGGGAGCCTCGGACGAATCATTTCAGCAAAGGCCGATTACTCGTTCAATGCCCGGCTTTCTAAACGGTTATGGTTCTATGATCGCGCAGTCGCCGGCGGCGGTCCGGTTTTTGACATCGGTATCCATTGTCTTGACACGCTCTCCTACATCCTTGATGATCAGGTTCGCTCCGTGCAATCCATGCTGTCACCTTTGCCTACTGCCACCGCAACGGAACGGACAGCGATCCTTGGACTCCAGTACTCCAAAGGAACGCTTGCTTCCATTACATGCTCCTTCGAAGCACCCACTCGCCACATCTACATCGAGATCATCGGGACGGATGGACTCGCATCTTCGACTGATTTCACTCTCAGCGCAACGCGGGTCAGGCTTAACGTTATTCACAGGACCGACACAATTGAAACGGAAGAACAGACAATTGATTTCAACGTCCCCAATCTCTATGTGGACGAAGTCACCGCATTCTCGGACTGCATTCTCAACGGAATGGAGTCACCTGTTCCCGGAAAAGAGGCCTGGCATCATCAGAAAGTGCTCGATCTCGCCCTCAGAGGAGGAGGGACAATTTCCCATTCGTGACAAAGCACGTCTGCCTGCAACATTTCCGTCAAACACCCCGTAATTCTGGTGTGAAGGGAGATTGACCATGAAACGTCTCTATCGTTCCAGAACGCACAAAGTCATCGGCGGTGTGGCGGGAGGCATTGGGGAATATCTTGATATTGACCCCGTCCTTGCCAGAATCCTGTTCATTGTCGCCTTCTTCGCGGGAGGAGTCGGAATTCTCGCGTATATCATTGCCTGGATCATCATACCTGAACAACCAAGGGAAAATACTATGACCATGCCACCCGAACATCAACAACCAAACGTACCACCGCAACCCGCACAGACTGCAAAACCCGAAGAAGCTCATCGGCGCGGGAGCATTGTCGGGGGTCTCGTACTTCTTGTACTCGGCCTTCTTTTCCTCGGTCAGAATTTCCTTCCAGATTTCAATTTTGGAGATTGGTGGCCGCTCATTCTGGTCGCAATCGGCGCGGGATTACTCTACAAGGCAGTCCGACCAAGCCATTCCTAAGCGGAGGTAGTTATGAGATTGAGCACCCTTTTCTGGGGAGTCCTCCTTATTGCCATCGGTGGACTTTTCCTCTTCAACAACCTTGGCATGCTGAATGTCAACTGGGACACGATCTGGAGACTGTGGCCGATGATTTTAGTATTCTGGGGCCTCTCCATCCTTATCGGCAAACAGCGGACGCCGTGGTATGTTGTGGTCCTCATGATATTCCTCTTGTTGTTCATGATCGCGGCAGCAGCGACGTCTTCATGGTTCCACAACGATTTTGAGTTTGTCTCAGGGGATGGGTTCCAGCAGAAATTCGAGGAACCGTTCGCTCCAAACACAGAGAAAGCGACATTTCGCCTGCAGTCCGGCGCAGGACGCTTCTACATCCGCGACACGACGAGCCAGCTGATAAAAGCAGAAACGGAAGTCAACTTCGGGAAGTACACTCTCACGCGTGAGCAATCGGATCACTCAGCATTTGTCACGCTCGATTTCCGCGGACGAAACAGAGGATGGAACTTTGGGAACGGTCGCAACCACGTTGACGTTCGCCTCAATCCACATCCCAGCTGGACTATCAACATTCAGGTTGGTGCCGCATCGGGGAATTTTGATCTGAGCCCATTTAAGGTCGAGGAACTGAGGATTGATGCCGGGGCATCATCGATGAAGGTACGCCTCGGCGACCGGGCAGACGATACGAGGGTCATTGTCAAGACGGGAGCGTCTTCGACTTCAATAGAGGTCCCCGAATCGGTGGGTTGTGAAGTACGTCTTCAGACTGCCTTGTCAGGGAAAAGAATCAGGGGATTTGAAAAGATGAGCGGTAGTCGGTATCAGACTTCCAATTTCGAATCCGCTTCGAAGAAAATCTACATCGATGTTTCAGCCGGCGTCTCCGAAGTACGAGTAGATCGATACTGAAACAGGCGTTTCTGATCGTTCCGGGCATCTACTGGCCGCAACAGGTGCTCGGAACGACCTTGTCGTTCGCCCGATCCCTGCACACCAGCGCTTTCGTATCCCAATACACATGACCGCTCCCGCAAGAAACATCTGATGCAGGGTTGCTGTCATCCTGGCTGCAATTCAGATTGAGAGCAACGGTCAGGACAAAGAAAAGCAGGAACGCGATCAGCTGCAGGATCTCTTTCCACCGCATCGATCGTATCTTCATCAATCGCTCCATTCTCGTTGTAGGTCAAGGCACCAGGAAGGAATACCGTCAGCCTTGAAGTCAGGTCTCTTGCGTCGTAGATACGATTTATTCTCCGAAACTTCAACGTACCTGACGCATCCCGCTCGTTCTCGCATCCGTTTTGATTCCCTACACACTTTCGATCAGGAGATCCCGTGCTCTCGAATAGACCTGATCGGGTTCGATCCCGGTCATGCACTTGAAATGTTTTTCAGGACATTCGCTTCTGCCGATGTGTGAGCACGGCCGGCACCCAAGCCCCTCTGTCTCGAGCACAACTGCCTGTGGGTCATACGGGAAAAACCCAAACTCACGCACTGTTGAGCCAAACAGGGCCACGACTTTCTTGTGCATCGCCACAGCGATGTGCATCAATCCTGTGTCGTTCGTAATAATAACATCGCAATATTCCATCGCCGCTGCCGTTTCGAGTAGTTGAAGCTGACCGCAGAGACTCGTGGCTCGCTCTACACCTGATTGGTTGTTGATATCCCAACAAATCTGGTTGCAGATGGACGTGTCAGCCGCTCCGCCGAACAGGAGTATTTTAGCATCCATCTTCTGCGCGAAGGCAGCTCCTACCCTTGCGAACCGGTCAGCCGGCCAGCGCTTCGTGAAGTGGCGAGCTCCGGGACAAATTCCAACGACTTTCTCAAACCTATTCAGTTTCAGCGTGGCAATCTTCCCAGACACACCGAACAGGATTTCGTCCGGTATGTGCAGTTCCAGCCCTTTGCCGTCGTTCTGAACGCCCAGGTCGTTCAGCGGCTCAATATAGCGATCGACCACGGAGACTATGTCTTTGTAAAGGTTCTTCTTCATGTTAACGAGCATCGAACGCTCAAACACCCTCTTGTTCACGACAACTCGCCGCGGTCCACGCAGGCTTCTCAGATACTTGCTCCGGAGACTGTCATGGATATCGATAATGAGATCGTAACCTTCGGCCCTGATCTTTTTCTTGAGCGCACGCAACCCTTCAAACCGCTCCCGCGCATCAAATTCGTACGTGTGGTTCACGTTCTGATTTGATTTGACGAGTTCCGCATATTCTGTTCGGGTGACGTAGTCGATCTGACCTTGAGGAAAGCGGGCTCGCAAAACACGGAGGAGCGGAGTCGAGAGTACGATGTCGCCGATGGAACTAAATCGGATGACGAGTGTTTTAGTAGATGTGTCCATCAGAGACAAAATAGCACATAATTGGTGGAGATTCAACGAACTCTTCTCAAAGGGGAAAAACCCGGCATGAGATTTCCTGCCACAATTGGCGAACTCCGTAACAGCGGATATACTGTGCAACCGGTGAAGGATGAAATTCGCAACAACCTGATCCGCAAACTCGAGAACCACGAACCGCTTTTTCCAGGCATCATAGGATACGACCAGACTGTCATTCCTTCGCTTGTAAATTCGATACTTGCCCGGCATGATATTCTTCTCCTGGGATTGCGCGGGCAGGCCAAGTCACGCATCGTCCGCCAGCTCCCTTCCCTTCTTGATGAACACATCCCGTTTGTCAAAGGATGCGAGATTAACGACAATCCTTACAAGCCGGTCTGCAAGCGATGCACGGACCTTGTGAAAGAACGGGGCGATGACGTTGAGATTGACTGGCTTCACCGGGAACAGCGATTCGGCGAAAAGCTGGCGACTCCTGACGTAACGATTGCGGACCTCATTGGCGACATTGATCCGATCAAAGCCGCTGCTCAACGGTTGCACTATTCCCACGAAGGTGCGATCCACTACGGCATCATCCCACGGACGAACCGCGGCATCTTCGCGATCAACGAGCTGCCGGATCTGCAACCACGCATTCAGGTCGGCCTCTTTAACATCATGGAGGAAAAAGATATCCAGATCCGCGGCTTCAACGTCCGCATCCCCCTCGATTTGATGATCGTCTTCACTGCGAACCCTGAGGACTACACAAACCGCGGGAACCTTATCACGCCGTTGAAAGACCGTATAGATTCTCAGATCCTGACACATTACCCTCGAACCATCGGCGATGCAATCAGGATCACAGAGCAGGAAGCCTGGATTCAGCGTGATGGCCGCGAAGTCAGGATACCACAGTACTTCAAAGAGATCATTGAGCAGTCTGCGTTCGAAGCCAGAAAAAGCGAGTACGTGGATCAGAAATCCGGAATCAGTGCCCGGTTCACGATTTCTGCTATGGAAAATCTCGTCAGTAACGCTGAGCGGCGGGCCATTCTTGTCGGAGACCGGTGCATCGTGCCACGAATCTGCGACCTGGCCCATGCTCTTCCGGGTATGACGGGCAAGGTGGAGCTCGTCTTCGAAGGGGAACAGGAAGGTCCCGCGAAGGTCAGCAAAGCACTCATCGGCAAAGCAGTACGCGAAGTTTTCAAGCAGTACTTTCCCGACCCGCTACAGAAGCGCCCGAAACATCAGGCCGAGTCGCACCAACACGAAGACTCTGAATACGCAAAGATCATCAGCTGGTTTGAATCGGGAAACAAGATCGAGATCGCCGATGATATGCCTCTTGATCGTTACTTCGAGGAGTTGGACAGGGTAAAGGGCTTGCGCGAGCTTACGAAGAAGCATATGAAGCTTTCGGAGTCGAACAAATACGAATTCGCATCAGCAATGGAGTTTGTTCTTGATGGCCTGCACCAGTCGTCCCGCATAGCAAAAGACGAAGTCGATCGGCTGACAGCCTACAAAGATCTTGTCGGCAGCATCTTTGCAGGGAAAGGCAAGAGCATTGAAGAAGAGTTTTGAGTTGTGAGTTTCAAGTTCCAAGTTCGACTTAATCCGTAGTCCCATGTTCTCGCTTCAAAGAGCATTTCTATTCAGGTCACATTCTCTCCGTGCCATACAAACTCGAAACTGCAAACTCCAAACTTTGAACTTTAAACTCTAAACTTTAAACCCAAAACTTCAAACTATCTTTTCATGCGTTTTCGCTACAGCAAATGGACCCCCGGATCGATGACGGACGAGCAGCGGCTGCAATCGCTCATGTCCATCTTCAGTTACCTCCTGATCCAGACGAGCGGGGATGTGGACGAAGCGTTGAGCTGGCTGCAGCAGCTCGCAGAGCAATACGGGCTTTTTGACAAATCTATGACGCTCGATGACCTTGTCAACAAATTGAAGGAACAGGGACTCATCGAGGACGCCAAGGACGCGCACATCCTCACGAGCAAAGGAGTCCAGCGGATACGACAGGATGCTCTCCGGCATGTGTTCAGCTCCCTGAAAAAGGCGCCTGAAGGTTCGCACGAGACACCATACAGCGGGAAGGGGATCGATCGGCTAAGCGAAACGAAAAAGTGGTCGTTCGGTGATCAACCGACGAACATCGACCTGACCTCGACGGTGACCAATGCGATGAAGCGGGACGGCATCGACGACTTTACCTTGAAGGAAGAGGACCTCGAAGTCTATGAAACGGAGCACACGACCAGCTGTGCAACGGTGATGATGCTCGACATCAGCCACAGCATGATACTCTACGGCGAAGATCGCATCACTCCCGCGAAGGAGGTTGCACTTGCTCTTTCTGAACTCATTCGAAGCAAATTCCCCAAGGATTACCTTTCGCTTGTCGTCTTTGGAGACGAAGCGAAAATTGTCAGCCTCAACGAACTCCCATTCCTGAATGTCGGTCCGTACCACACAAACACCCGTGCCGGCCTGCAGCTCGCCCGGAGCCTCTTGCGGCGTTGCGGCAATGTCAACAAGCAGATTTTTATGATCACCGATGGGAAACCATCGGCAATGTTCGATGATGCGGGAAGGCTCTACAAGAATTCGTTCGGTCTCGACCCGCGGATCGTCAACAAGACTTTGGATGAGGCCGTCCAGTGTCGCCGGGAGAAGATCGTTGTAAGCACATTTATGGTCGCCCGCGATCCCTACCTGATCAACTTTGTCGATGAATTCACCAAGACCAACCAGGGACGGGCCTATTATTCCGACTTGAACAAACTCGGTGAATTTATTTTCGTCGATTACCTTCGGAACCGCCGCAAGCGTTTCACTTCCCAGCGTTGACCTTGTACACCCCTCCGATTTCCCCCTAAAAAAGCTGTAAACGTAGGCTATTCCACCAGAGCCCGCTGTTGCTGTTCTCAGTTTTGTTTCTTATCCTTCGTCCGGCCGTCAAGCAGATAGTCATCGACACAACGATTTCCTCCACCGTGATCACTCCGTGTCGGATGGCCTGCGCCCCCGCTATTCCTGCAACTGTCCGACAGAAAGAATCGCAATGAAACACGACCACTCCCGTGTGACCTTCCGGCCTACGCTCGTTCTGGCCGCATTGATGCTCACGGGTCTCCTCTCTCAAGTCTCTGCCCAACTGCCGTTGTTTCATGAATCGTGGCGATGGTCACATTTCACCACAGAAAGCGGCCTTCCCTCTAATCAGGTGTTCTGCATTGCAGAGACCCCCGCAGGAACAATTTGGGTCGGCACCGACAAAGGCCTGGCCTGGTTCGATGAGTTCGGCTGGAATACGATTGATTCCGGTCAAGGGATTCCTTCAACGGAGATCTCGTTAATCGAGCCTTATGGGAACGATTCGATTCTGGTCTTCGCGGGCAAGGACCTTTACCTTGGGTCTCGCCGTCATTTCTCGCTCCTGGTTTCTCAGGAGTCAATGCCTGGCATGCTGTCGTGCGTTTCGACGGCGAATGGCGATATCCTTCTCCTGAGCTCGATGAAGCTTTGCGCCTACACCAAGGGAACGCTCAAACAGATCCCGGTGCCTGCACGACCTATCTCTTCCAGGCCCCGCAACATGGTACGCACCGCATCAGGGAATATCTGGCTCAACACAGTTCGAGGCGTTTACAGGAGAGACGGGAAGGTATGGCAGCTCGTGTTCCCTGTCAAGAAATCATCTATCACAGGATTCTTCGTTTCGGAGGATGCAAACGGGAACGGACTCGCCGCGATGACATGGCCTCCTGAATTGGAAGGCATCCATGAGTGGCAAAGAAACAGACGACCTCATCGGAGCCCAACCGAAGAAATGGGTTCCCAACAGACCATGGATCAGAGTCCGAACGACGATGCCCTTGTCATCTATCAAAGCGGCGATGTACGATTTCGTACCAAAGGTCTTTGGTCCTCTGTCGTGCCGTCTCCTGACGCGTTTACGTCGACTCACGTCGTGAAATACAGAAAGGATGGTGATCTATGGGTGGGTACGGAGAAAGGACTGTACCTGTTTCACGCTACCTCAAGACGTTGGACGTACATGAGACATCCCTTTCCCGATTCCCGAAACGGCGTACAGGAAATCACATCGACTTCGGATGGATCGCTCTGGCTCGGTACGTCAAATGGAATCGAGATTCACCGGCCCAATGGCCGCACTGAGTATATTACGAACATCCTCGGAACAGAGCTCGGACCAGTTACCGGCATCGTGGAAGACTATCGGCACGATATATGGGTGTGTAGCGGAGCAACATTCTCGGGAGCATTTCGGTGGGATAGATCACGATGGCGACATTTCGGACCAGAGGACGGACTGAAAGCGGAACGCGTCCATAAAATCCGGCTTGATCGAAGCGGAAGGCTTTGGTTTCTCGGCATCGGCGAAACCTATTCAGACTCGATTCATCAGCCAGGTGCGTTTGTGTACGAGAACGGTTCATTCACTCATTGGGATAAGCGCACGAGCGAGAAGGAAGGATTGATTAGCGGGCGGGTCTATGGCTTCGCCGAAGGCCGCGATGGTGCCCGTTGGTTTGCGACACAGCATGGGTTGAGCCGCTGGAAGGAGGGAGCATGGCATCATTGGACTCAGAGCCAGGGGCTCCAGTTGAGGAACGACCGCATCTTCGCTCTTGCCATTGACTCAAACGGGACAGTGTGGTTCTCAAACAGCGAGGGCCTTGGAACTGTGGACAAGGATGATCAACTTCACTTCATGACTACAGTCGACGGCCTGGTGCACAACTCAGTTTGGGACCTGAAGGTCGATGGAGATGGCACTCTTTGGATTTCGACGCAGAGGGGTCTCTCGGCCTACAAGAATGGTGTGTGGTCGAACTTCGGACTTCGGAGTGGCCTGAATACGTCGGATCTCATGGACCTCCTCCCTCTTCGCGATCGAATCTATGTCGGGAGCAAAGGAGCGGGTGTGATGATCCTCGATCGGACTGAAGTCGACCAGCCTCCGCGGGTACGTTTCTCCACACCATCTGTCGAGGGGACCACGGCACTTCTCCGTTGGACAGCCCTTCCTTACTTTGGCAACATGGATGCGAGAGACGTCGAGGTACGCTACCGGAGGGACAGCTCAAGCTGGTCACGCTGGTCCCCCCGCCGCGAAGTGTCTCTGACTGATCTCGCCAGTGGGTATCATCGTTTTGAGGTGCAGGCGAAGGGGCTATTCGGCAAGTTCGCGCAGGCAGGCGAGAAAATGGATTTCTATGTCGAACCCGGACTGTTTCAGCGACCGATGTTCCTTCTCGCGCTTGCTCTGCTTGCAGGGTCTTTTTCAATTCTGGGAGGCGCATATTTCCAACGCAAGCGCAAGTACCAGCAGGCCCTGCAGGAAAGCGATGAGCGCTTTCATTTGGTTGCGAATACTACGGCAGATGTCATCTATGACTGGAACCTCAAGAATGATCGGCTCTGGATGAACGACCCTCAGCGCTCGTGGATCAGCGGCCCTCGGGCCGAATTTAGCACGGCGAGAGAAGAATGGCTAAGCTACGTCCATCCGGATGACCGGGCACAACTCGAAAAGGCGATGAACGACGCAGCGGAAAGACACATCTCCGACTGGCAAGCGGAGTACAGGTTCCTTAATACTGACGGTAACTATGGCCACATGCTTCATCGTGGGCATTTCGAATTTGACGAGTCGGGAATTCCTGTTCGTGCGCTCGGCTCGATCATGGATATCACGGAACGAAAGCAGGCGGAAGGCCTCTCCCGCAGCATCTCAAAGCGCATCATCGAAGCTCAGGAAAGTGAACGCCGGCGCGTCTCGCGCGACCTGCACGACAGCGTCAATCAGATTCTTGCCTCGGTCAAATTCCGGATAGAGTCGCTCGAGGAACAGCTGCCGGGAAGAAATAAGAGCATCCGGCGCGAAGCGCGCAAGACCCGGTTGCTCTTGAACAAGGTGATGAAGGAAATCCGGCGCATTTCCCGCAACCTTCGCCCGGCAGAACTTGATGACCTTGGCCTCGGCTCGGCGGTACGAAGCCTCGCAGATGAATTCAGTGAGCGAACAAAGATCACGACCATTGTGAAAGATGGTTGGCCAAAAAAAACTCTGTCGCCCGAAGTAAGACTGACTCTGTATCGAATCATCCAGGAATCCCTTACGAACGTCGAAAAACACGCGAAAGCCAAACGCGTGCGAATCGGCTGTACCGCAACCGAAAACGAGATCACTTGCACCATTGAGGACAACGGCCAGGGGATAAGAACAGACGAGCATGGGAAGACCAGAATCAAAGGAGGCGGGTTGGGGCTGCTCGATATGCAGGAACGGCTCTCCTTCATCGGTGGTACACTCCAGATATCGTCAGTGCCACGCCGGGGCACCGTCGTGACCATCTACATTCCCCTCGGGCAATCACTACCACAAGAGCAGATGAGCGCATGAAAAAGCAAGTCGCCAAAAAGATTCGGCTCCTTCTCGTCGATGATCACCCTATCGTCCGTGAGGGCATTAAGTCAGCTCTTTCAACGAAGAAGAACATATCGATTGTAGGAGAGGCTGCCACTGGTGAAGAAGCGATGGTCAAGGCAAAGAAACTTCTGCCTGATGTCATCCTGATGGACATTAATATGCCCGGGATGAGCGGTCTTGAGACCTCACGCCGGCTCCGCAAGAGTGTTCCGGACTCGAAAATTCTTGCTCTCACGATGCATGAGAACAGGGAATATGTCCTCGAAATGAGCCAGCTCGGGGCGCGGGGATATGTATTCAAGGATTCTTCTCCCTCCGAGCTCCTTCGCGCGATCGAAGCTGTGCATGCAGGTGAGTTTTTTTTTAGTCCAAGAGCCTCGCAACAACTTCTCAAGGCCTTTCTCAAAGGTGAACCTCAAACCGACAGCCTTGCCGCGGTCGATCTCTCGCAACGGGAGAAAGACGTTTTGCAGCTCATCATGGAAGGCTTCAAAACCAAGGAGATCGCAAAACGTCTTGGCGTCACAGATCGAACTGTTGAAACCTACCGGCGCCGCTTAATGACAAAACTCTCTGTCCATTCTGTCGCTGGACTCATCAAGCAGGCAATCACAAAAGGTATTGTCAAAATAGATTAGGTAAGCCTTCAGCTACGCGATTAAATCTCCGCGTCAGGTCTTCCACTCTCCATATTCGTGGTTCACCACGATGTGCTCGGCCAGTACTGAATATCAGAATGAGACGACGGCCTTGAGGAATTTCATCTCACATCTCTATCCTGCACACAACTGGTTGGGAGTCCCGTAATCTCAAACCGAATGACTGTCTCCATCGGTGCGGCTGTCGGGAATCCACTCCGCGAGAAATCCACTGTTCCGTAATTGTGCTCCCACATTCCGTAATTGCTTGTAGGTACTTTTACGTACACGACAGTGTCGGTACTTGTACGGATTGACATTGTCGTGAGACTTGACGTGCTTGACCGAGGAAATTATGGTTCTTCGACATACGGCC
>Ga0187850_10004045_pt1 | contig 11864 bp, 10 predicted proteins | sample June2016WEW_4_15_FD_132436 | JGI IMG/M metagenome (GOLD analysis project Ga0187850, IMG submission 132436) | Peatland microbial communities from SPRUCE experiment site at the Marcell Experimental Forest, Minnesota, USA - June2016WEW_4_150 | ecosystem: Environmental > Terrestrial > Soil >... | reverse complement strand
TACGTCAACATCAAGCTCTTCGGTCAGAATGCTACGAAGCTTGGCGTAGTATTGCTTGTCTTCCTCGCTGAGCGTAGGTTCGATCACGTAATACAGCATGCCGCCAGTTTTCGGGTCATGCGTGATCGCGGCGTACGCGTAGGGTTCAACTAACGGGTACACTTCCTTGAAGCTCGTGGGGGCTTCATTGGCGTCCGGTGTAGGTTTTTCCACAACAACCTGAGCTGCGGCGGGAGAAGCTTTGTTCCTAGGGAACCCCTTTAGTTTCAATCTCAGCTCCATTTTCACCCCTCCCTAGGCAGGTTCGGGGGGCTTGACTTTGCGGCTTGGTTCCGATCACTGATTTCGCGTTCACCGCTGGACTGATGATTCTCAAGTTTTGACTTGTTGAGTGAGTAGATGAGACGAAGCTCGTTGCCGATGTCTTCGAAACTGAAGCTCACTTCGACCTGGTTGTCTAAACCTATGATGTGGGCTATGTCGTTCGGCACCCGAACGTAGATTGACTTGTTCATCTTCACCGGTCGAATGAGCAGAGGCATCCGAGTTCAATCCATAATCGAATGTTAGGCCAATGTTTGGCATAGCCTTGGTGTATCCCAAGTTTCCAAAACAGGGTGACAACACAACCCCACCACAGACGCGAGAGCAAGGGCGTCCGACACTATGAAACACATCTCAAAGGCATACGATGAATATGCGATGAGTACGCGACAGGAATGCACGACATCTTCACGATGACGCACAATCTCCACACAGTGTTTCACAAAGGATTAACGAAGATTTACAGACTGTCACGACATTTTACAACGATTTCAAACGAAACGAAACAAAACACAACGAAACCAAACGTGGAAACAGTTTTGAACGTCCCTCTGCTAGACCGGGATGTTAGGGAGCAGATTCGTACCCTATGTGAATAAACGGGGTAGTTTCAGACTCGGAGGGAAAATAGAAAGAAAAAAGGGGGAGGGCGCAGGAGATCATTCTAACCGGAAGTGCCGTATACAGCTGAGTAGCTCATCACGCCACCGTCGGCAAGACCGATCTTGATTACGTATGCTACTCCGCTTGTGGGGGTGGGGGACAAAGTTACGCTGAGAGGTTCAGCACCTGAACATCCTGGCGCGAAGGCGGCCGCTGTGCATCCGGTACTTAACCCGGTCATAGCTACGTATGTCTGGCTTACTCCGCCTACGTAGAAGGTGGCCTTACTCATGTCGAGTGTAGTTGCTCCGGTGTTGCGCAAGTTCAGCGTAAGCGCGGTACCAGGGGGCCATTGGTATGCTTCCATGATTACCTGGTCTTTTGTTTGTTGTCCGCCGCTTCCTTGTAGGCTTCCGATTAGTCCTATTGAGAAGACGTAGAGTAGTACTCCTGCGGCGATGGCTATGGCGATGAGGAGAAGTGCCGCAATGATGGTTGAAATGCCTCGGTTGGTGAAACGTTTGCCCATTATTGTCATCATTTTGATGTTTCACCTCCTACGCTCTTTGTGAACCAATCCTAGGCGGAACCCTAACCAAAGCTTGACGTTACCAAAGCTTCGAATCCATGGTGACAGCCATTTGAAATCGGCATTCCACCCTCACCCTCACAAGGCATACACCACAAGAGACTACTACCATGGTCCCCTTCCCCTCACCAAGTGGTGGAGCTAAGGAAATCCTTAGCGAACCTACCTTGCGGGACGACTCTGCGAAGGTTCCGTTACCACAATGAGCAAAGAACTTCTAGATGAGGAGTGATGCCTTGAACACACACTGTATAGGATTAGAAACTCAAATTGATGTGGTTAATGGTTCATTGATCAACGTTATGCAAATTCATCGGATTCAGGATTAGCGGTGTTTCATGAAACGTGGGGATGTGGCGGAAGCTAAGAAATATGACACACTGTGATTAAGCTTAATCTAGATCAGTCATGTCACTCTGGTTCCTCGTTCCCTTCGAGTTGTTTCTTCCTGGGTACGCATGGATTCTTTTCTCAGGTCTGGACAGGCGATTCGGTATCGCGGAAAGACTTGCTCTATCCTTCATAATCAGCGTCAGCTTCACAAGCCTATTTACCGCTGGCTTATCCCTCGTGACATCGCATTACCTATCCTACTCGGTCGGTGGAACTTTCGGTCTATCTCTCATTCTCCTGGTCTTGTACTTCCGACAGGGGAATCTGTTCCGACGTTCGCTTCCGAAACTCGATCGCACGATGCTCCCCGTTATTGCGACCGCATGTATCTACGTAGTCGTCCTTGTCTCGCTTTTTTGGTCTTCTCCATTCTATCCCACTGCGGACGCAGACGATCCGATTACTCACGCTCAAGTCGTTGAAGGCATAATCAATGGACTTGGAAGAACGCTATTGCTTCATTCAGACTTCGCGATAGGAATGCATTTCGTCAGCGCGGTTTTGGCCAGATTACTGGCCGTGGACTCATTAGACGCTATTCGTTTTCTGTTATCTATGGTAATCGTTGTCTCGGTCTTCCTGACCTACTTTTGCGCCCGTAATCTTCTAGACAATCGGAATGCGGCAAACCTCACTCTCATTGTTGCGGCTTTCATCATACCTGCCGATGCAATTCATTTCATCAAAGTTGGGACTTTTCCAAACATATTGTCGGACGCGCTTGTAGTTGCGATGCTATGGCTCATAGTATCCTACACGAGAGAACCGAGCCGAGCCATGGGGCTAACGTTGACATTCCTTGCTCTCGCAGGATTGTTCGTGCACTCGACTTTCCTAATGTTCCTCGGTGCGCTTTGGGTCGCCCTTCCAGTATTCTTAGTTTCCTATAGGCGCTACTTCACAGATTATGTCAAGAGCGTCCTCTTCACGACTGCAGGATTATTTTGCCTATTTGTTTTGTTAGGATCATTTCTATCAGCAAGTCTCGGGCGAATATATACCGGCTATGTTGCAAGTTCTTTCTCGCCAACACCAGTGGCTCTGATACTTCAAGTCCTGGTTTGGAATTACCTTGCTTTAGCCAGCCCTTTAGCGGCTCTTGCAATTATCGCGGCCATCGTATTCGTTCTAGTTAAGCAGAGAAATGCCATATGGCCCATCTTCGTATGCATATGGTTTGGCCTCCTCTTGGTGGCAGCGATCATATCGCCTCAAGGGTGGAGATTCATCCTTCTGTCAATGGTTCCTGCTAGCTTTTTGTTGGGAAGTTCGCTTGGATTCCTAAGAGAACTGAGTTCTTCCTCAGCCCGTAGGAGTTGGTCGGGAGTACGGCGAATGCTTCTGCCAATTCTGCTTTGCGGGTTGATCCTCTCGGGAAGCTTCGTTGGTCTTCTTCCAAGAGTTTTTGACCCGTCAAATAGAATTAGGGAAGAAGCTGTCGTCGATTCAATGTCATGGCTGAAACAGAACGGCGATGGTCAGAGCGTTGCGAGCGTCGAACTTTCGCTGGACTATCGATATCTAACCACTTTGACTGGAATAGTCTACGCAGGCGACTTCAACGAGAGCGCTAACTCAATGGTCGCTCAGGCAGGAGGCGTGAGGTTCGGTTATGTGGTGGTTGCAGTTCAGGGCACTCAGTTTCCCACATTCGAGTCAAGCAGCATGGTTGTGGAGAAATATCGAAACAGCGTTGTAGCAATATTCTTCATACCAGCATAGTCGAAATGGGGCTCTTCGTCCTGGTCGGGAGGAGATATGCCACGATAAACTGGAGTCTGACGCTTCTGGGCCCAGTCGTCGTCGTAGTGGCTTTCTGCGTAACCTATACAATCATGCCTTGGCTGATCGCTTCCTCAAATCGAACCGGATTTACCGGCAAGGATCTTCACAAAACCGGGACGCCGGAAATCCCAAAGATTGGTGGGATCGGTTGTTTCGCTGGAGTGGCAGCTGCCCTCACAATATCTGGATTACTGAGCTTGGACTATAGGCTGCTTTTTGCAATATTTCTGGCGGCTACGTTAGCTGTGCTAGCCGGCCTGATAGACGACCTCTTCACTCTCAGGAAAGTCGCCCTTATCGCCCTCACCTTTCTGATAAGTCTGCCAATCATTGCGTTTCATGCTGGCTCTAGCAGGATCTACTTGTCTCCGTTTGGTCCCCAAGACCTAGGGTCGGTGTTTTGGGTGCTAGTTCCCTTCGCATTTGCGTTCCTGATGAACGGCGTCAATATTTACGCAGGATTTAATGGGCTTGAGGCCGGACTGGGTCTCGTCTCGTCTTTCTCACTCGCAACGTGTGCAGTCATTTACGGTTCTCTAGAGTCTGCGTTTTCCCTGTTTGCTCTAGCTGGAGCTCTACTCGCTTTCTTGAAATGGAATTCGTTCCCCGCTAAGGCATTCATAGGCGGGTCGGGAACATTCCTCATAGGCGCAGTTCTTGCGAGCAGCATAATTGCTGGCTCAATCAAAATTGTTGGCATAATCGCCCTCTTTCCTTATTTCGTCAATTTCATCTTGCGAGCCTTTGATAGGTTCACTTGGTCCGTTGGTGAAACATTACCCGATGGAACGATCACAAGCCGCGAGGTGAACGCTCTTTGGGCAGTCTTCATGCATAACTCCTCCACAAATGAACAACAAATCGTCAGACGTTGTGTCGCTCTGCAGGTCGTGTTTGGAGTAGCTGCGGTACTATTCGCTTACTACCATGTCACTTTCATAATTCCGAGTCTCGGACGATAAGGAGGATCTACTGGTGATGGTTAACGAGTACTGATTCCAGAGTTTTGAGCAGGTCTCCGAAGTTTAAGATTGCTTACTCTCAAAGAGATGATGTAAATACATCACAACGCGCAGGTCTCCTAAATCCAGCCAAACGTGTCAAACGTAAGCTCTAGCATTCCTTAATGGAAATTGGAAGTTCTTCCTTTGAAGGTGAGGAAAGGTGGCGCTCTCCGATATAGCCGGTGAATCAGCGAAGGGGAGCTTCGCGCTTATTCTCGGAAATGCGCTCTCAGCTATTCTGAGCGCCATAGCCGTAATTCTGATCGCTCGCTTGCTAGGCCCCTCAGCGTACGGTGTCTACAGCCTCGCCTTCGTCATACCATCCATCTTTGTCTCGTTAGCAGATTTCGGCATTAGCCCCGCTCTAACTCGATTCACAGCTAGCCTTAGAGCAGAACAGAAAACACACAAGGCAGCAAGCATGATTACCTCCGCCATCCTCTTCACCATCCTTGCTAGCGCGGCGGCCTTCGCAGTGGCGTATGGAACAGCAGGCCCTCTTGCTTCAATTGTCCTGCATAGAACTGACATCGGGTTCCTCGTGGCTGCGGCTTCAACTCTAATATTGTTCCAAGGGCTTTGGAGCCTTTCGTACTACGGTCTGGTAGGACTCGATAAGATGGACCGGAGCGCAACCATGACGGTCCTGCGAGATCTAGTGAAAATGGCCCTTTGTCCTGTTCTAATCATTGCAGGTTATGGTATTCTGGGCGCGGCTGCCGGCCAAATCGCGGCCTGGGCGTTCCCCGGTTTTCTTGGGGTCTACCTCCTATTTCAGAGTCGCAGGAAACTCTCGAATGCGGGCGAAGCGCTCACCATCAACGCCTTCAAGGAAGACATTCGAACTATGACTCGTTTCGGGATTCCACTTTATTTGGGAAGTTTATTCGGCACAATGTTCAACCAGTACCAAACAATAGTTTTGGCTTTCTTCACTTCCAACGCCGAGATAGGTAACTTTGAAGCAGCCTTGAGTTTCGGAACACTCATCAGCATAGTCGCGGCTCCGGTCACCCTCGCTATCTTTCCAGCATTTTCAAAGCTCGATCTGCGGACGAGAACTCAGGATTTGCAAACGATGTTCGAGCACTCGGTAACATACATGACACTTCTCATCGTGCCTGTGGCCGTCTTGGTTGCCACTCTTTCCGGGGACCTTACACGTGTTTTATTCGGAAATGCATATACCTCTGCCCCAATTCTCCTGTCTCTCTACGCAGCCGTCTACCTCTTTACTGCCATAGGATACCAAGCTAACACGGCATTTCTAGCTGGGGTTGGAAAAACCAAAGATTCGTTGAAAGTCGCGGTAGCACAGACTGCAAGCTTCTTACCCTTAGCGCCGTTGATGACATGGCTTTTTCATGCCCCAGGCTTACTTTTTGCACTCCTTCTATCCACATTCATGAGCACCACCTTTGGCCTCTTTCTCGTGCATAGATACGGGATGAAAGTCAACTTGAAGGCCTCAGCGGGAGCGCTCATCGCATCGCTGATAGCCGCTCTTCCGATCATGCCAATAGTTCACTTGTCTCCGTTGCCAAGAATCGTAAACGTCCTTCTTGCTGCAATAATCTACCTCCCAGTTTACATTACTCTCGCGCCCTTATGTGGAGCCCTAGAATTTGCTGACATCGAAGTGCTAGGGGCAATACTGACTAAAGTCCGAGGGCTGAGACCGTTTGTGTCCGTAGTCCTCGCGCACGAGAATCGCGTCCTTCGCTTACGTGGGCGACTTGGGAAAAGTTCACGCCCCGTTCCATAATCGACCCTTTCAGTCATCAATTGCTGGGATTTGGTGCGTAATCATTGATCCGTTTGACGCTTAACGCTTTCACGTTGACTAAGCTTCTCAAGAGTGTGAGGTGCGTTGGCTTTCTGAAAATCAATTATGCATTTCATAGGCGGTGCTAATTCAAATGTTGACACCGACATATCGATGTTGATGCGCCTTTCCTCACGATCATGAGGGACGTCGGGCTAGGGAAGCCTATCCAAGAGACTGCGTTTACCATTGTAAATTGGGAGCTATGCCTTATGCACAGCAGGACATAATGAGCCTCAAAAGACTGATGACGCGAAATGGGAACTTGCAAATAGTAGCCTTGTTGAAATGTTTGTGAACCAATGTCTGAGCCGATTCCATTCAAATTGCAAGTGGCGCTTCTTCCCGAATATTTCTACCCGTACATGGGGGGTGGCGAAGAGTGGTTCAGGCACATCGGAGACGGGCTCGCTGGCCTAGGTCACTCTGTGGAGGTGTTCGCTTTTCCTATGAGCGGCACACAGAAAACCGAAGTGATTCGCGGGGTCAGAGTTCGGCGCCCCGGAATCTTCGTCATTGACAGATGGCAGCCTTATCTCAAACGTGCCGTATCTCACATCCTCACCTTCTTCTTCCACCCAATACGCAAAGCTGAGTGCGACGTTGCAATCGGGCAGGGGTCAGCTCTGCTCGGAGCATTTCCACTACTTTGGGCGCGCCGCATTCCAACGATTTGCGTAGTTCACGACATCTATGGCCTACATGAAAGCATCAGAGACAAGGGGCTGCTGAAGGGGATAGCGAGATATTTCGCTGTCGAATTGCTTCTACACAACCTGCCACTCACGGCATGGATAGCCGTCAGTGAATCGACAAAGAAGAAGCTTGAACGCATAGGTGTCCCATCGGACAAGATCACAATTGTAAGAAATGGAATCGACGAAACGCTCCTTCGCCATAAGCCGGAAAAGAAGCGAAACGTGGTAGCATATCTGGGACGACTTGTTAGGCACAAGCACCCTGAAGACCTTATTCAGGCTCTGAGCCAGCTGAACAAGAGTTTGGACTGGAGCGCCACGATAGCGGGGGATGGGGAATTACTGCCCGAACTGCAAACACTCACGCAACAACTTGGTCTCAAAGGGAAGGTTCGATTCGTGGGCAGGGTTGATGACGAGGAGAAGACCGCGCTGCTTTCTTCAAGTTCATGCCTCGTGTTACCCTCAATGGCGGAGGGGTGGGGCGTCGTCCTCACAGAGGCAGCGGCCGTAGGCACACCCTCCATCGCATATGACGTTCCGGGCGTTCGAGAGCAGGCCTGCCTCATAGCGTCAATAATCCTGGTAAAACCACGTTCCATATCTAACCTCACAACACGTATCAGGGAACTTCTGGAGAGCACTGAGCTGGTCAAGAAGCTCGGAGAGTCTGGAAAGGCTTCCGCGAGGAAACTAACGTGGGAAAGAAGTTCAACGGACGTAAATCAACTGCTGTTAGGAGTGAGACAGAAAAGAAGTTGACAGGCTATTCCTCGCTCCTTTCGACTTTGCGGTCGCGCAGTCTTACGAGATCAGAATTGATGCAGTCAAAGGGCGGATAAAATAACCGACTAATTGGGTAGAATAGGCTCAAAAGTGAATCTTGAATGAAAGCGGTCACAGTCACCGTCGGACGATTCGAGGAGTCAGGAATCGGTAACATCGTGAAAAATCTTTGCGCAAATCTCGTCTCAAAAGGCTACTCTGTATCGATTGGCGTACTTGCGCAGAAATGTGTCTTAACGGATGTGCCAGCTGGATGCAGGATATTCTACTTCACTGATCATCTCTGGTTCTCCAGATTACTTAGGCACATAATTACGACGCCTGACTGCGTATCGAACTTCACCGGCGAAATAGTTCATCATCACCAGAGCTCACTGATTCTGAAGAGCCTACCTTTTGAACGCAAGAAGGTAGTCCTTCACTACCACGGTGCGAATCCTCGTTTCGAAGAGAACCCGAGGGTCGTTTACGAGGCTAGACAAATTCGGAAGTACGCTCCCAAGGCATCTGCAATAATTGCTGTATCCCAGTTCGCAAAAAAGGAACTACAGGACTTGTTCAATGTGAAATCAGAGATCGATGTTATCCACCCAGGTGTCGACACTAGACTTTACAACACTGATGCCCCGGCGAAATACAGGAGAGGTAAACCGTCTTTCCTGTTCGTGGGAGAGCTCGTGAAGAAAAAGGCGGTTAATCGTCTCATCGATGCAATGGCATTCGTCCGGAGGGAACGTCCTGATGCTTTTCTCAGGATTATAGGACGAGGTCGGCGGTTACATGCGCTGCAAGAGCAGATTCGAAGGCTTAGCCTTGAGATGAACGTTGAGATAATCTCATCTTGGATTCCGCGGGCAGAGCTTCCGTCCTACTATGCATCTTGTGATGCGTATGTGTCTTCGAGCAAATGGGAAGGCTTGGCGTTGCCCGTTCTAGAGGCGTTGTCTTGCGGAAAGCCGATCATAGGGCCTTCAGGAAGTTCGTATCAGGAGGTCGTTGAGGAGTCTTCCGCGGGGGCCATTTGGGATGACGGGAACATAGAAGATCTCACCAGAACTATGTTGAAGATCGCCAGTGAGGCGGAAATGTACAAGAAATTCGCCCGATCGTATGCTTTGAAACATAGTTGGCCAAAGATAACCGATCTAGTCGAGAGAGTCTATCGGAAAGTCTCAGATTTATGAGATTGTGAAAAGAATGGGAAGAAATCTCGCATCCTTGTTCACACTCGCAAGGCGCGGGGTTAGAACATTTCAAATCGAGGGGCCTTTGGCCCTATTTTGGAAAGTCTTTTGGCGGCTGCCAGGTTCGGGTAGGCTCCTCCAAGATTTTGTAGTCAAGCCATTCGTTGTCGATAGTGCAAGCCTAAGCAATACAGATGAAGCGTGGGATTTTGCTCATTCTTTTCACAGGCTCGGCGTCTCAATTATTCCAGCTCAGGTACGAGGCGAATTTCTTGCTTTGTGCGACTTGGTTCGTGGTATCGAACCTAGAATTATTGTCGAAATTGGTACGGATCTCGGGGGGACTCTTTTCGTGCTTACCAGAGCAGCATCTTCAGATGCTGTTATCATTAGTGTCGACCTCCCGAGATGGCATCTAAAATCGAGGTCCGCGCTTTTCGAGGCCTTCGCACACGACGAACAAAGAATCCTTGTGGTAAGAGGTGATTCTCATTCCGCTGCCATTGTCGACAAAGTTGCGAAATCTCTAGACGGGAGGGAGATTGACCTTCTCTTTATTGATGGCGACCACTCTTACGAAGGAGTCAAAACCGACTTTAAGACTTACATGCGTTTCGTTAAGAATGGTGGCATGATTGCTTTTCACGACATTAACCCGGACAATTATTCCAAGTTTGGGGGTGGAGAACCTAAAGGAGGGGAAGTGTACAGGTTTTGGGACGAAACAAAGCGAAGGTTCAGACATATCGAGTTCATAGAAACGCCAGGGCAAGACGGATTCGGAATAGGGATATTATGGATGCAACGGTACCCATGAAGAGATTGGCTAAGAAGGGCCTTGGAAGATTAGGCTACGAATTGGTTCGCAAGAATCGCGATTCTGAATTCTTCGACATTTCATCAGAGGACATGAAAATCATTCGTGCTGTACGGTCTTTCACTATGACAAGCACAGAGCGGCTTCACGCCCTGATGCAGGCCGTGAGATACGTGGAGGGGAACAGCATCCTAGGAGATATCGTCGAATGTGGAGTATGGAAAGGTGGATCAATGATGCTGGTAGCCAAAGTCCTGATGTCATTAGGGAGCATGGACAAGAATCTTTGGCTTTTCGATACGTACACCGGAATGCCCAGACCGAGCGAGGTCGATGTGTCGCCGACCGAGGGCCGCGCCTTGAAATTGTTCTCAGCCAAACGGACTGGAAGCAATACTTCCAATTGGTGTTATGCATCGCTTGGCGAGGTTCAGCGGGCAATGTACGGCACAGGGTATCCAACATCAAAGATTCACTTTGTTCAGGGCTTGGTTGAAGAGACGATTCCAGGAGCGGCTCCTGCTAGGTTGGCCATTCTGCGCTTAGATACAGACTGGTACGCCTCAACGCGACATGAGCTTGTGCATCTGTTCCCAAGATTATCGCATGGAGGTGTGCTAATGATTGACGATTATGGCCATTGGAGGGGGGCTAGGTTAGCAACAGATGGATATTTCACCGAACACAAACTGCACTTCCTATTGAACAGAATCGACTACACTGGAAGGATCGGTGTGAAGATCTAGCGCAAGTACGTGTGCAGAACGGCGAGAACGACCAAATTGCAAACTTGCAATATGAAAAGTAGGTTGATATCGGCTAATCGACCCGTTTCGTCTTTCGTCTTGCCATGTAGGAACACGATATGGAGGATGCTGTAACCATGCGTCTGTTTGTTATGGCACGGTAGCCTATTCTGGACTGCTTTGTCCGTTCATCATTTAGGGAACTCGGCCGTGCGGCCACGAAACTTAGAACTGCCTATTACAAGCCCGCGAAAACTTCGATTGCTGCCGAGGCAAGGAGCCCGATTAAGCATATGAAGAGCAAGTTCAAGTCTGCTCGCAGAAGTTCAACGAATCGTTCGCGGTCTACGTTTCGTAATCCCAGCCTTAGTGGTTCTGCGACGCATAAAAGAACGAACAAGAATTCCATAGGGCCATGGACCACCGAGGTCACCAAAAATCGGCTAACCACGGCTGGGCCTCTGAGTTCTTCGACAAGCATCAGGGTGGCGCCGAGGCTGAAGAACCCAACTAAGCTTCCTGTTAGTAATGAACAAGCCATGAGTAGTCGGTTCGCCGTAGCCTTGCGAAGGGGCGGTTCCCATCGAAACTTGCCTATTATCCAAGGGTACAGGAAAGAGAGTGCAACCGGGACGCAGTTGTTCAAGAAGATAAGCAACATGACTGCTATCCCCCCGAGGGCAGTTGCTGCCCGTACGGGGGCAACTACGCGCGAATTGACCAAGAGAAGTAGAAAGCCTCGAAATGTGAATGAGTACGCTGTTAGCGCAGCTCCGGCCAAGGAACCTAGACCGAAAGCTACAAGGGTGGCTCCAAATGCTATATCAATGAATTTCATGTCCAGCAGCTCGGCTTTTATCCTGTTTCGTTGGGGAGTATAGTATGGTGTTGGATGTTCTCCTTGAATCGGTAAATGTGCTCTCCGCCCTTGCTACCGCCGCCTTGGTAGTTCTAACCAGCAAGCCAACCCGCGCCTCTGGTGTACCATACTTACTTGCAATCCCAGCGGGTTTCGGTCTTATCACAGTTGCTTTCGCCGTCCAAATCTTTCAGCCATTCCTCGTATCCGGTTCACCATTGCTCGGGTCACCTGTGCAGGCTATTTGGCTG
>Ga0187850_10004031_pt1 | contig 11909 bp, 9 predicted proteins | sample June2016WEW_4_15_FD_132436 | JGI IMG/M metagenome (GOLD analysis project Ga0187850, IMG submission 132436) | Peatland microbial communities from SPRUCE experiment site at the Marcell Experimental Forest, Minnesota, USA - June2016WEW_4_150 | ecosystem: Environmental > Terrestrial > Soil >... | reverse complement strand
GTGACGGTTGCGGTCTTTGTGTTACTGTCTGCAGGTGCGGTGCACTGGTGATGGCTGGCGAGACCGTTACCCTTGTACAGGTGGATGATTGCGGCTGGTGCTGCGATTGTGAGCTGGTTTGTGACACCGGGGCGCTGCAGTGTCCCTATGAAATAGTTACCATAGAGGACTGAGGTCTGGCTGGCCTTTTCACTTCCTTTCCTGCCTGGATTTCCTGTCAACCTGCAACCTTTTCCAGTCTGTATGCGTTTAATTATTTGAGACTTAAGTCGCTTACTGATTATGCATACTGGAATATCCTAATAATGCCTTAACAATATTTGTTTAGAATCTTGTTTTACTAACTTGAATTATTAGCCCCGCACATAGGTTGTGTGGGGGGAGGAAATAAATATGGCGAAGATAAAAACCGAAGTTAAAGATATAGATAAAATAGCGCTTGCGGGTGATCCCGGCGACCTTGAAGGCGGCCTGAAAGGCTACGACAGGTCATATTCTAAGTCCGAAATGGACGAAGCTGCCTACGGCAACGACAAGAGGGCCAGGGACCTGGCCGAAGACTCGGTGAGCCTGTACATAGCGGAATGCAGTAAAACTCAGCTGCTCACTGGCAAGCAGGAGAAAGAGCTGGCTGGACGCATGGAGCTCGCCAGTTACCTGGCCAATATTGAGAAAAGGACCGGCGTGAAGCGCAATGGACATGCAGCCGATGTAAACGACGTTAAATCTCTGCTGGTCAGGCTTGGAGTATATGCTGCTATTTTGGAAAAGCTGCTCAAGCATTATGAGGTGGTTGAAGGCGAATCGCTGTCGGAGAACCTGGAGAATGAAAAATTCAGGTCGCATATTGACGGCGTTACACAGGATGAGATGACAAAATTCGTGGCACGCAACGGTCATATGAGTGAAGAGGAAGCGCTTCCGGCAATAGCCGAGATATCCATCCTGACTCGCTTAATACCATGGCGAGTTGTCGATGGTTTCATAGCGGTCAGGAAAATGGCGGACCTGAAACACATTGCCGCCAAAGCGGAATTCACGAAATATCTGGAAATAAACAGGGAAAAGTTGGCCGGCCACTTCGAGAAGATCAGGAAATCCGGGCGGGAAGCCGCCGAGCATATGATCAAAGCCAACCTCAGGCTGGTATTGAGCATGGCCAAGAAATACAGGGCGCGCGGCATGCCCCTCTCAGACTTGATTCAGGAGGGCAATATCGGACTTATGCGTGCCGTTGAGAAGTTCGATTACAGGCGTGGCTTTAAGTTCAGCACATACGCAACCTGGTGGATCAGGCAGGCTATCAACCGCGTTATCTCAGATCAGTCAAGGACTATCCGGCTGCCGGTTCATACCGTGGAAACGATTACCAAGATGAATAATGCCCGGCAGAAGCTTCTGCAAAAGCTGGGCCGCAAACCCACCAGCGAGGAGCTGGCCACAGAAATGGGCGTGGACAGTGACAAGATAGACTGGCTGGTAAGTATACTTTATGCTGAGCCCGTATCGCTGGATATTCCCATCGGCGAAGATGAGAGCCAGCTAAGCGACTTCATCGAAGATGACGTCAGCCCGGCGCCCGATGAAGAAGCCGCGCAGAGCATGCTCAGGCAGCAGTTCCGGGATGTCCTATCTTCGCTCTCGGACAGGGAGAGGAAAATCATCGAGATGCGTTACGGACTGGACAACGAGCAGGGACTGACTCTGAAAGAGGTCGGACATGAGTTCGGCCTGACCCGGGAACGCATCAGGCAGATCGAAAAAGAAGCGCTGGCCAAGCTGAGGCACCCCAGCCGCAGTAGGAAGCTAATCGATTACCTCTCCTAGATTGTATAATGCAGGGAAAGTAAAGGAGCCCGCAACCGTCAAGGTTGCGGGCTCCTTTACTAATTAAATACATAGATAACATGCTATGATTTATAGACGGGTGCAAACATCATGACGGACAGCGCTATCCTGATAGTTGAAGACGACCGCACTTTAAGGGACCTTCTGAAATACAACCTCCAAAAAGAAGGTTATAAGGTGTGGACTGCGGCAGATGGGGAGGAGGGGCTGGAAGTATTTCATAATAAAAATATCGATCTCATACTACTGGACATGATGTTACCGGTCGTGAGCGGACTTGAGGTTTGCCGCATCGTTCGAAGCGAGAAGCCGGTACCCATTATAATGTTGACGGCCAAAGCTGAGGAGATTGATAAAGTCGTGGGCTTGGAGATGGGAGCCGACGATTATGTGACCAAGCCGTTCAGCATGAGGGAACTGCAGGCGCGCATCAAAGCATTGCTGCGTCGCTCTCAGGAGCAAATTTCGCCTGCGTCCGCCGATGCAAAATCCCGCTACCTGGAATCCGGAGCCATAAAAATAGATCTTGAAAGGCATGAAGTCTTCCACAAAGGGAATCCCGTGGAGCTTAATCCCAAAGAGTTTGAATTGCTGGTCTTTCTGATCTCCAACAGGGGAAAAGTCCTGAGCCGTGAACAGATTTTGAGGAAAGTCTGGGGATATGATTATATCGGCAACGCCAGGACGGTGGACGTTCATGTCCGCTGGCTGAGGCGGAAGCTGGAAAAAGATGCCGAACACCCGAGATACCTGCTAACGGTACGCGGCTACGGTTATAAATTTGCCGTTTAAAAACAGGCGCTGATAAATATGGGACGATGAATATCGAAGAAGGGCTGCTTATAGCTGGTATAATAGTTCTCCTTGCCTTGCTGGCGCTCAGCATATTCATATTCTGGTACAGGTTCAGGGCTATCAGTAAAAAAACCGCTGTTAAGCGGTTATCAGATCAGCCGGCCTCCGCTTCAAGCGCGGAAACGCAATCCAGTAAAACTTCAGAGGAGGTATTGAGAGCAGCCCTTTCCGGGATACAGGACGGCATACTGATCACGGGTATGAATCAGCAGGTCGAATTTATTAACAGTGCGGCGGAACGGATTTTTGGAAGACGGCCTGAAAGAGTCGATGGGTCAACCTTTATCGAAATTGTCAGGGACTATGAGTTCGATGCGCTGCTTAAAAAGAGCATAAGCACAGGCCGGCAGCAGAGCTCATTGATCAGAAATCGCCGTAGAATGCAGCTGTTCAACGTCACTGTTATGCCGGTTCAAAACGGATCCAGGTATGTCGTGATCGTGACTGATATGACCGAAAGACAGCATCTGGAAGATATACGCAGGGACCTCATCTCGAATATTTCTCATGAGTTCAGGACGCCCATTTCATCCATCAAACTTATAGCGGAGACGCTGTTGGATGGTGCTATGAAGGAGCCGGAGGTTGCCCAGGATTTCTTGAAAAAGATAGATCTCGAGACAGGGAAATTGCAGCAAATGACGGAGGAATTAAGCGTGCTTGCAAGGGTGGAGGGCAGGGAATCTGTCCCTGACAAAGGGGCCACGGATATACAACAGTTGACCAGGCATGCCGTTGAACGATTGAGCACCCTGGCGGAAAGGAGCGGGATTTCGGTCGGTTTAGACATCCAGCCGGGCCTGCCATCCCCTGTTATAGATAGGGGCCAGATTGAAAGTGTGCTGGTCAACCTGATACATAATGCCATTAAATTCACCGGCAGGGGAGGCAGGATCACTATAGCCGCCAGAAAGGAAATGGATTTTATACTGGTTTCTGTGTCGGATACGGGGATCGGGATTCCGCAGGAAGAGTTGTCGCGTATATTCGAGCGTTTCTATAAAGTCGATAAATCCAGGGCCGGTGAAGGGTCGGGATTGGGCCTGGCTATTTCCAAGCATATAATCTCGGCGCATGGGGGGACGATATGGGTGGAAAGCTCTGAAGGTAAAGGCTCCACTTTTTACTTTACCCTTCCGTTAGCCACTACATAGTGCTTCGGGAATTTTAATCGAAATTTAACAATGGTTTAACCTCACTTTTATCTCTATGCCTTAAACTTATGATTGGATGATAGATAAATAGATTAAAAAGGAGATAACAATTTGCACAGTATGAAAAAATGCTTCGTTACCCTTGCGGCGCTTCTTTTGGCAGCAGCGGTCCTGGCAGGCTGCAGCTCGGCTGCTCCTTCTATAACGCCGTCCGCAAATCAGCCTTCTACCCCGGCCCAGTCAGTCAATCTCACCGGGGCCGGCGCAACTTTCCCGGCGCCGTTATATAGCAAATGGTTTGATGAGTATAATAAATTAACCCGGGTTAAGATCAACTATCAGCCCATCGGTTCGGGTGGCGGTATCAGCCAGATCACCGAGGGCACCGTGGATTTCGGCGCCAGCGACGGAATTATGACTGACAACCAGACAGCAACAGCGGAAGCTAAATACGGGCATATACTTCACATACCTATGACCAGCGGCGCAGTCGCCATATGCTATAACCTGGCTGGCATCGGCTCCGGCCAACTGAAGCTGACGGGTGATGTTCTGGCAAATATCTACCTGAAGAAAATAACCAAATGGAACGATCCTGCCATTGCAGCCCTTAACCCGGACCTCAAATTGCCGGCAACAGCCATTGCGGTGGTTCATCGCTCTGACGGTTCAGGCACCACGTATATATTCACCAACTACCTTTCCAAGGTTAGCCCGGACTGGAGCAGTCAGATAGGCAATGCCACTGCGGTGAAATGGCCCGGCGATATAGGTGGCCAGGGCAGTGCAGGCGTGGCGGGCCAGGTGCAGCAGGTGCCGGGCGCCATCGGTTATGTGGAGCTAGCCTATGCGATCCAGAATAAAATAACCTGGGCCAAGGTCAAGAACGCAGCCGGCAATTATATCGAGCCTTCCCTGGCTGCCACAACAGCCGCTGCTGTAGGCGTAACCCTACCTGACGATATGAAAGTGATGCTGACCAATTCAAGCAACCCGGATGCTTATCCCATCGTAGGTTTCACCTGGATACTGGCTTACGCCAATCAGACCGACAAGGCCAAGGGTGAGGCGCTGGTCAAGGCTCTCTGGTGGGCAATTCATGATGGCCAGCAGTACACACAGGCTCTCACCTATGCCGGCCTGGCCCCCGATGCTGTGACCAAGGCTGAAAATGAGATACTTTCCATCAAATATCAGGGTCAACCGCTGATATCAAGGTAACTTTAAAGATTAAATCAATCGGGGGCTGCAGGGGAATTTCCCTCTCCTGCATCTTCCGTTTACGCGAGCTATAATACAAAACTGGATACTAAATGAAGTGCAGTGACTCTGCGACAACGTCATCCATAACCGTGAAGGACTGGAGCGGCCGCCACGGACGTTTGGGCGATAAAATTTTCCTGTACCTGACCCTTATTTTTGCCCTGATTATCGTCGTAATACTGGTAGCCCTGCTGATCGTCCTGAATATAGATGCCATGCCGGCCATCCAGAAATTCGGGCTGTCCTTCCTGACCAGCCTGAACTGGGACCCTGTTCAGGAGCTGTTCGGTGCACTTCCAGCCATTTACGGGACACTGCTAAGCTCGATTATCGCTCTCATCATAGCCGTCCCCATCAGTATGGGATCCGCAGTATTTTTATCGGAGCTGGCGCCGGCCTGGATAAGGGAACCTGCCTCGTTTCTCATCGAGATGCTGGCCGCTATCCCTAGCGTGATCGTCGGCTTATGGGGGCTTTTCGTTTTGGTGCCCTTTATAAGGAGCCCCATCGAAGGCTGGCTGGGGAACCACCTGGGCTTTCTTACGCTATTTCAGGGGCCGCCCTTCGGCGTGGGATTTCTGGCGGCGGGTATTATCCTGGCGGTAATGGTCATACCCATTATTTCGGCTGTCAGCCGGGACGTAATGCGTGCCGTACCCGTAACTCAACGTGAGGCTATGTATGCACTGGGAGCTACGCGCTGGGAGACCATTTATAAAACCGTTCTGCCATATTGCCGTTCCGGTCTGCTGGGAGCAACAATTTTGGGTCTGGGCCGAGCACTGGGAGAGACGATGGCGGTTACCATGGTTATCGGCAACTCATATGCATTGACAGCCTCTTTGTTTTCCCCGGGCGTTACCATAGCCAGCAAAATTGCCAGCGAGTTCAGCGAGGCTTCAGGCGATATTTACATAGGCAGCCTGGTGGAACTGGCCCTGGTACTTTTCGGTATTACATTGCTGGTCAACATTATAGCCAGACTTATGGTATGGCGTATGATATCGGTCAAGGCTACGGGAGAGTAGGCCATGTCTGAGAGCGGCCATATACGGCGTAAATGGACCAACCGCATCATGCTGATATTGTGCGGGTGCGCAGCGGGGCTATGCATCCTGATCCTCGGACTGATAGTCGGTTATACCATTGCCAACGGTATTAGCTACTTTAACTTGGGTTTCCTGACCAATGTATCCAAGCCGGTAGGTGAGGCCGGCGGCGGTATGCGGGATGAAATTTTCGGCACTTTTATCCTGGTGGGTCTGGCTTCAATCATGGCATTACCGGTCGGTCTTATGGCCGGTATATATTTGGCCGAGTTCGGCTCCCCGGCTGTTGCATACATAGTCCGGTTCGTAGCAGATATCCTGGCCGGGGTACCTTCAATTGTGGTGGGCGTATTTGCCTATGCCGTCCTGGTGCGTCCCATGCACTCCTACTCGGCGCTGTCGGCGGGTGTGGCCTTGGCCATTATAATGATCCCTGTGGTGGCACGCACAGCTGAGGAAGCGATGCGGCTGGTACCGAATTCGCTCCGGGAAGCTGCCCTGGCGCTGGGCATCAACCGCTGGAGAGCAGTGCTGGGAGTGGTGATGCCGGGTGCTATTACCGGAATTATTACCGGTATAATGCTGGCGGTCGCACGCATAGCTGGTGAAACCGCTCCGCTGATCTTCACGGCGCTGGGCAGCGCCTTCGGCGTACAGGGACTGAACCAGCCGATAGGGGCGTTGCCTTTGCAGATATACCGCTATGCATTGTCGCCGTATCCGGACTGGCAGCAGCAGGCGTGGGCTGCTGCGTTTTTGCTTATGATACTGGTACTGGGCATAAACATCGTGGTACGCACGGTCAGCAGGCGTAAATCTATGTAGTTATCAGGAATGAATGAGAGGAATTGTGAAACTCTATGCTGTACGAATTGACGAATAATACTGCCGGCCGGTCCACTCCGGAAAAACCGAAAGGCGCTTCAGACAGGACTAAATACATGCTGGAGGTGGTGAAGCTTAATGCCTGGTACGGCAAGATGAAAGCCGTGAATGAGATCAGTATGAAAATTAAGGCGCAGGCCATCACCGCCCTTATCGGTCCGTCCGGATGCGGGAAGTCGACGCTAATTCGCTGCATGAATAGGATGCACGAAGTGTCCGATGGGGGAAGGGTCTCCGGCCAGGTTTTGTTGGACGGTAGGGATATATATGGGAAAGATGTGGACGCCGTTAGCGTGCGCCGCCGCATTGGCATGGTCTTTCAAAAGCCCACAGCTTTCCCGACCATGTCGATTTTCGACAACGTTGCTTCGGGTATGAACCTGACGCGATTATGGTACAGAAAAGGTGAGATGCAGGATCTGGTCGAACACAGCCTGAAGAAGGCTGCCCTATGGGAAGAAGTTAAGGACAAGCTTAACTGGTCCGGAGCTTCCTTATCGGGCGGACAGCAGCAACGCCTCTGCATTGCGCGTGCTATCGCGATAGAGCCGGAAGTATTATTGCTCGATGAACCCTGCTCCGCCCTCGATCCTATCTCCACACTGAAAATCGAGGAACTGATGTTGGAGATTAAAAAGGACTATACAGTTGTTATAGTAACGCACAATATGCAGCAGGCAGCCCGCGTTTCTGACTGCACGGGTTTTCTTTTGCTGGGCGAGTTGATAGAATTTGCGCCTACTAAGGAATTATTCAGCGTGCCACATGATAAAAGGACTGAGGACTATATAACGGGACGCTTCGGCTAAGGAGGTTGATATGCCTAGGGAGACTTACCAGAGGAATTTGCGTGAGATACAGGATGAAGTCCTGGTTATGGGCAGCATGGTCGAAAAGGCCCTGGACCGGTCCATGCAGGCCTTAAAGGGCCGCGATCTGGAATTGGCCGGCAAAGTGGTGGCAGATGATACAAATGTAGATAAAAAACGTTTCGAAATAGAGGAAAGGGCTCTGGATTTAATCGCAACCCAGGCGCCCATGGCCAGCGATTTGAGGGTATTGCTGGCTACGCTCTCCATTATTACTGATCTCGAACGCATGGCCGATCACGCCGCCGGCAATGCCAAGATAGCCATAATGATAGGGAATGAGCCGCCTTTGAAGCCGCTGATAGACCTGCCGCGCATGAATGAAAAGGCCATAAGCATGCTGCACAGGAGCCTGGACGCTTTTATCGCGCACGATGCCGAAATTGCCAGGAAAATCGTTGCGGAAGATGACGAAATAGATAATCTATACGACCAGGTATTTCGTGAATTGCTGACCTTTATGATGGAAGACCCGCGCAGCATAACACGAGCTACCAGACTGATGTGGGTGGCCCATAACCTGGAACGAACAGGGGACAGGGTAACCAATATTTGCGAGCGGGTTGTCTTTATGGTCACCGGCAAAATGGAAGAGCTGAACGTATCTACATATTGACACTATTCAGTATAAGCGCTCACTAGGATACGGCTGTCGATAACCTGATAGCCGTTGCCCTCCGGCAATACCTTAACCGGATTGAGGTCCATCTCTACTATTTGAGGATGGTTTACGATCATGGTTGAAACACGGAGAAGCAACTCCTCGATAGCTTCAATGTCGGCACGCTTTGAGCCTTTCCATCCTTCCAGCATCTGGTAGGCTTTCACCGCCCTGAGCATCTCATGCGCGTCGATATCGGTGAGCGGGTTGATATTAAAGGTTACATCTTTGAGCAACTCTGTATATATGCCCCCCAGGCCGAACATGATCAGGGGGCCGAAGGCAGGGTGTTGCGTGACCCCGACGATGACCTCTATGCCTCCCTGCACCATTTTCTGGACGATCACGCCATCCATCTCGTCCTTCTTGCCTATACTTTCCATATTGTCGCTGATACGGTTAAAAGCGTCCTCCACCTCATTCCTGGCCCGGCAATCGAGTATAACGCCTTCCAGTTCCATCTTTTGTGTGATGGTTGAAGAGAGAATTTTAACGGCTACCGGGCAGCCTATTTCCTGGGCTGCTTCCACAGCTTCTGCCGCTGTCGTAGCCAGTTTCAGCGTAACGACCTTTATTCCGTAGCATTCAAGCAGGCCGGTTATCAACTCGGCATTCAGCCATACCTGATTGTTGTCCGATTTCTCGAGGGCGGACTTAATCAGATATTCAGCGCGCTCCTTGTCGATATCGGGGAATTCAGGAATTTTACCGACCGGTTTTTTCAATCGCTGACTGAATTCAAACGCCCGTGATAATGCGCCGGCCGTTGCTTCGGGGAAAGCAAACGATGGGACGTAGCCCTTCTCCTTGGAGCCCAGCTCAACCCTATCACCGCTCAGGCCGAGGAAGGAGGTTATCAGCGGCTTGCCGAAGTGACGGTAAAGAGGCGCAATTTCACGAATAACTGATGCAAATTCGTCGGAAAGCTCCAGTATCGGAGGTATGAAAATGGCAATTACTATATCTACATTTTCGTCATCCAGAAGCAGCCTGAGCGCCTCCCGGTACTGGTCGATAGTATAGTCGGGTGAGGTATCGATGGGGTTGGAAATAATGGCCTTGGGAGACAGGATGGCGGTCAGCCGCGCCAGGGTATTTTCGGAGAGGTTTGTGACGTCCAGCCCCTTTATCTTACAGGCGTCGGCCGTCAATAGAGCCGGTCCGCCGGCGTTGGAAATGATGGCAACCCGGTTGCCTGCCGGCAGTGGTTGACTGGCAAGCAGGCTGCCGGTGTCGAAGAGGTCCTGCAGAGTATTAACGCGCAATATGCCTGCCTGTTTGAAAAGGGCATCTGTAGCGGCCTGGTCGGAGGCCATGGCGCCGGTCTGCGAGGTGATGGACCTTATCTGGTGTGCAATACGATCCCCCGTGACCGCTACAACGGGCTTTTTGGAGGTGATGCTGCGGGAAACCCTTGTGAACTTCCTGGGATTGCCGAAGGATTCCAAATAGAGCAGTACAACGTTGGTATCGGGGTCCCCTTCCCAATATTGCAGCAACTCGTTGCTGGATATATCGGACCTGTTGCCGATGCTGACAAACGTGGAGAGGCCGATGTTTAAGCTCGTAGCATACATAAGGATGGCCGAGCCCAGCACACCGCTCTCCGAGGCGAAAGCGATGGTCCCGTGAGGAGGGAAAACACCGGAAAAGGTGGCGTTAAGGTTTACCTCAGGATTGGTATTTATTATGCCCATACAGTTTGGCCCCAGCATACGCATACCGTAGCTGCGGACGGTCTTTAAAAGCTTGTGCTCATTTTCAGCGCCTTCAGCTCCCGCGTCTGAAAAGCCGGAGCTCATAACGATCATGCCCTTGACACCTTTGCGGGCACATTCCTCGGCAACCTGCTGAACATGTTCCTGTGGTACCGAGATGATGGCAAGGTCGACATCTCCCGGGATAGCAAGAACTGAGGGATATGCCTTTATGGCTGCGATAACTTCAGAGAAGGGGTTAACCGGGTATACAACACCCTTAAAATCCTGCTGTATAAGATTGCGAAAAACGAAATTGCCGATAGTGTTGCGCCGCCTTGAAGCCCCGATGACAGCTACCGACTTGGGATTCAGGAATGCCCGCAGAGATGCTACTGAAGATACTCTCTCGCGCTCAAATGATTTCTGCTCCACTATCTCAGTCGGGGCCAGATCGAGTATGCCTACATAGGTCGATCCCTGGTACATGCGGTGCATCTTGAAGCCGCTGTTGATGAGGATATTCATCATGTCTTTGTTCTCGGCCAGCACCTCCGCCTCGAAAGTAGTGATGCCCTTATCCCTGGCCACGCTGGCAAGCTGGTCCAATAGGTGCGTGCCGATCCCCAGACCCTGATACTTGTCTTCAACTTCGAAGGCGATTTGAGCCCTTTCAGCGCCGGGTTGCCGAGCATAGTGCCCTACTGCGATGATCTTCTCATCTTCATCTTCGCCCAAAGTGCCGACCAGTGCAAAGGTATTGTAATAGTCTACCGCAGAGAACCGGCGTGCTTCTTCACGTGTAATGTTATTAATGACATGATGGAAGCGCAGGTACATGGTCTGCTTGCTTAAACGGTTGAAGAGCCCCAGCAGCTTCTCCTCATCGGACAACTGAATAGGACGAAGGATCAAGCTGGAACCGTCTTTGAGAGCAACTGTAACCGAATACTTCTCAATGCTCTTGCCATCCAAACCCATCACCATTCTGAGCTCCTTGTTATTATTAATACATACAGGTTTAAGTATTACAGTTCAATACAATATTAGCATATTCGATTAATACGCTCGAACATGGCCTCAGCCCGTTTGTCTCCTGATCTTTGTCCTATCAGCGCGGCCGGCTGACCTTATTCAACTATAATTTAGTCTGCAGTGACTTGATAACTGCCTCGGCTTCGGCAACTATGCTTTCGATGACCTCTTTGCAAGTAGCCAGGTTTTCAATGCGACCGACCACCTGCCCGAATGGCACCACCCCATTATCGAGGTCTCCGTCATTCAATACTTTGCCCAATGCGTCGATGCCGATGGCCTGCCGAGCCAGCTCTGTGATGCCCCTTTTCTGCAGGCTGCCGAAAAGCAGTTTCCAGATGGGGATATCAACCTGCTTGCGCAGCGCCCATCCAGCTTTCATGGCCTCAATATAGGATGTCTTGCCTTTAGCCATTTCCAATGCCCGTTTGTTGCTGTACCAGCGGCCCGGCAGGCCGTCGATGCCAGCCGAATAAATGGTCTCTTCCATAGTGGTTTTCAAGGCTACCTGTTTGATATGGGGGTGCACAGTGCACTCCTGAGTTAATACAAAGCGTGTGCCCATGGCAATGGCATCGGCGCCCAGGGCCAGG
>Ga0187850_10004028_pt1 | contig 11925 bp, 12 predicted proteins | sample June2016WEW_4_15_FD_132436 | JGI IMG/M metagenome (GOLD analysis project Ga0187850, IMG submission 132436) | Peatland microbial communities from SPRUCE experiment site at the Marcell Experimental Forest, Minnesota, USA - June2016WEW_4_150 | ecosystem: Environmental > Terrestrial > Soil >... | reverse complement strand
TGCCCGTCTCCGCTTCACCGGCATTTTCAGCATAAATCCTACCCGCCCTCGGCGGAAAGGATTTATCATCGAACGGTAGACAGTGTCTTAACTGTTTGTCTCACGAAACGGGGCAACCCCCCAATATCACAATTGACCATAAACACCTGGCATCGCCCACGCCAACGACGGGCGCGGCGCTGTATGCCTTGGCCAGCATTCAAGCTGGGTACACGCTTTACCGCGAGGTGCCTGGCCCCCACGACGATCACTCTGTGCCAAATGACGCGGCCGAGATTCACCTCCACGACGGCGAGAAGTTCTATTCAGAACCAACCCAACCCGATGACCATGAGATCGAGATCATCATTGACCGCAAACACCTGCGATCTCCGAGGAAAACCACTGGTGCGGCGCTTTACGTGCTCGGTGGAGTCCCTGCGAACTACACGCTGTATCGCGAAACGCCCGGCCCGGAGGAGGACGAGCCAATTCCGAATGATGCTACGCCAATTCGCGTCCACAGGCATGAGAAGTTCTATTCCAGCGAAAACACCATTAACCCCGGAGCGCGATAGCCCATGGCCGAGGTAAGGGACTTTCTATCCGACGAAGAGGTAGCCACGCTTCAGGTCAAAGGCTACGAATTTGAGGCCAACGAGGTGGGCGGCATCGTCCACCTCGTGATTAGGAACTACCAGCTCCCGGAGTGCTATACGCCTCAGGTAGTGGACCTCCTGCTCCAGTTGCCTCCTAATTTTCCGACTATCCGCCCGGACATGTTTTGGACGTGCCCCGAGGTTCGTCGGCGCGAAAACGGGGCCTACCCCGATCGGGCGGACCAGTTCTATGATTACGCGGGGCGGCGCTGGCAACGATGGTCACGCCATCTCATTGCGGAACGATGGAGGCCTGGTACTGACAACCTCCAGACCTATCTTGGCACCATCAGGCGGGACTTGAAAAAAGGAAATTAATGCGGTATACGCTTTCATTCTTAGAGGACGATTACAACCGCTTGACACAGCACCTCTTTGCCGTGCGCGCCGAACAGGCTGCGTACCTTCTGTGCGGCCTGTCGGTCTCTGAGCGTGAAAGCCGGTTACTGGTTCGGCGCGTGATCCCGGTAGAGTCTAGCGAGATCGTGGAGCGTTCGTCAGCCCACATGCAGATTCGCGCCAGGTCGTTCCTCCATGCGATGAAGGAAGCCGACGCCGCTCGTGAGTGCTTTGTGTTCGTTCACTCCCATCCGGGCTACTGCCAAGCACCCTCAAGCCAAGATGATCGCGAAGAGCGCAAGCTCTTTGAAGTCGCTTACAATCGCATTCATACCCCGAACCTCATCCACGCGAGCCTCGTTCTCAGCACTGCTGAGAAACCCGTGGGGCGCATATGGCTTGACGGCGGCTCGGTTGAGCCTTTGGAAGTAGTCAGGATTGTCGGTAGGCGTTTTCAGTTTCACTTCTCCGGTGGCTTGGATCACGACACTGATACCACCTTTCATGATCGGCAAGTCCGTGCATTCGGCCGCGACCTGCAACCGCTCCTCAAACGTCTGCGTATCGGTGTGGTCGGCACTGGCGGCACCGGCTCTGCCGTAATTGAGCAGTTGATTAGGCTGGGAATCGGCCATCTGCTGATCGCCGATGGCGGATTTCTCGAAAAATCAAATGTCAGCCGGGTATATGGTTCGCGGGCAAGTGATGGCGGCGTCGCAAAGGTTACGATCATGCAGCGCCTTGCCGACGAAATCGGTTTGGGCACGGAACTCGAACTCCTCGATAAACACATTACATTCGCGTCGGTGTTGAAGCGCTTCCGTGACTGCGACGCCATCTTCGGGTGCACCGACGACGAATGGGGACGATCCCTTCTCAACAGCCTGAGTTTGGCTTACCTGATTCCGATTCTTGATTTAGGGGTGAAGATCAATTCTGAGGCGGGCGTGATTCACTCGATTCAGGGCCGCGTGACTTCGCTCAGGCCAGGTAAGCCGTGTCTTTTCTGTAGAAACCGGATCTCTCAGGAACGAATCCTAGCCGAGCAGCTTGCGGAACTGAATCCAGCGGAGGGCGATAGCCGGCGACGGGAAGGATACATACCGGAACTACGACAACACGATCCCGCAGTGATCACATTTACGACAGCCGTGGCGGCCAGCGCGGTCAGCGAATTCTTGCACTATTTGACGGGCTTCAAGGGGCCGGACCATGACGTTTCTGAAATCCTCCATCGGTTTGACAGCACGGCAATAAATACTCCGGGTGCAAGGTCGAGACCTGGGTGCATCTGCTCAGATGCGGGCGCCTTTGGCCGAGGTGACCGGCGCCACTTCCTGGGCATGAATTGGAGACCAGAATGAATATAACCAACTGGATCCGGGGACGGTGGCGGCATTTCCGAAGGCGGCGAAAGCTCCAGAAGGTCGTCTTCGTTGAATCGATGAATGACGTTCCCGAGAGTGTCGGCGCGACGCTCTACGTAGTCTATCGCAGTGGACAGTACCGGCGCGCAGTATTGCAATGCCCATGTCGGTGCGGACGGCGGATCGACCTGAATCTCAACGCGCACCAGTTCCCCCACTGGACAGCCAAGACACGGAAGGGGGTGGTTACACTCAGCCCTTCCATCTGGGTTCCGATTGATGCGTGTGGAAGCCACTTTTTTGTCAGGCAAAACCGCATTGAGTGGGTGAACGAGAACGTCGCGCAAAATACGTTCACACCATAACGAAAGGAAAACCTATGTCCGTCAGAATAACGTGCATCAACAAATCGGGTGGATACCACGCAGATCCACACCACGCAATCAGCGACCTCGGCTGGATCAATGAGGAAACCGGAGAGCAGGGCAAAAGCACCAGGCTTCAGGTTTACGACTGGATAAAAAGCCAGAAAGGCGTGGCGTACGTCACGGACCGATTTGGAAACAAGGCTTTTGTAGGCACACGGGAGAACACTGCCGGTACCAAGTACCTGCAGACCTATGCCGACCAGGTATGGACCGACAATTTGCTTTCATTGCCTGAATGCGGATAAATTGGGACGCGACAAACGCGGCTGGAGCGCCGAGCCAGTGTCGATGAAACCAGACGATGTATCAACGCCACGCTTGCGCGGGCACGCGACGGGAGCTATGCTATGCCCCAGTTCGCGTTGACGTTGTGGCCCCTGCCTGGGCTTCGATTCGGGAAGCGGCGTCTGATCTCCCGAAGGTCAACGGAACGCGAGACACCGCTTAACGTTTTCCCTTGGGGAGGTTGAGATGCCCGAACCGAACGAGGCTTACCGCGCTGGCTACGAAAAAGGACGCCACGATAATATTGCTGACGCTGTTGCGGATGCCTTCTTTGGGATGCTCCGCGATGACCCCGGCGGCTACTATGCCGCCGGGTACTGCGACGGGGCGCGCGGTCGGCCGTTCAAAGTCCACGGATCGAAGGACGCTACGAAGCCTGCCCGGAAGCCGAATTCTCCCTCCCTGCCGTCGCCGCTGGAGAGCCAGTGGTATGCCCTCTGCGACGGGTTGGAGTTTATCCCAAAGGAAATAGTTGACCGGTTCGTCGGTGCGCTAAACGCCGCTGGCAGCCAAGTGGCAGCCGTTATTGGACTGAGCCCGTTCACCAGCCACACCTGTCCGCGTTGCGGAAGGAGTGGGCACTTCAGGATCCACTTCCTCGGCCGCTTGACGCATCCAGGAGCGTGCGGCTGGGAAGGTTACATGAAAACCGGTTCCTACATTGGCCACCAAATAGCCCAGGTCTTCCACACCGGCATTCGCGCCGGGGGGGCCATGAAGGACGAGGCCGACAAGAAACCCGACAGGAGCGGAAGCTGGATGCAAGGCGTCCTGGGTTTCTTGTTCGCCGCCGTGTTTCGGGCATTCGCGGCCGTGGTACTTATTCCGCTGCACACCATAGTGGCTCTGTGTCAGTCCGAACAAGCCAAGTCTGATATTGTCACGCGAGTTATCGTGCTTGCTGTTTTCGCGGCGGCGGCGGGGATTGGCGTGTATCAGGCCAGACAAGCTGATATTAGGACGCCAGTTCAGCAGACGGCGACCAGCCCCGGCACGCGTCCAATTGAGTCACCGGCGTCACCCCAGCCCGCGCCGGCTGAAGCAGTCCCGCCGGCAGCTGCCGTCGAACCACTTGCGCCCGATAATGCCCAGGTCATCGAGATCGAAGGTCTCTCTTTCCAGATGAAAAGCTGCAACACGGTTCCTGCTTACAATACTTCTCCAAAAGTCCAATGTTTTCTAGAAGTCACCTCTGCGAGGCCGAATGTCTTAGTATACGTTTTCAAAATTCATGCGACGGATCACCAAGGACGGGAATACTGTGGTGACGGGGGCATGGATGTGCACAATCCATTGCCTGTAGGAACCACGGTTACTGCCAGCTTTAGGACTTATCTAAATTGCAACCTGAATACTACAGATATACCCGAAACGGTCAAAGAGTTCGAAGAACTGTCAATACCGTTCGCATCAAATACCTTCGGGTCGCCTTCCTTCGACGATATTCGGGCTCCCGGACCGTATCGTGATCTTGTTTTCAAGCATGTCCCGATTAGACCTCTGGCGCCATAGTAGGAAAAGGAAAGTGCCGCTCTCTGTTGACCGCGAAGCGGATCATTTCCCCAAGGTCACCTTTTCGCATTCTCTGAAGATATCCACGAGCTGAGTCACGTCCGCAGCGGGTTCGATCTCTGCCTCGTCTCGAGTTCGCGTCGGTACCCGGGCGTCGCCACATGCCGGTGAAACTAGACGATTCGGCAACCACATGTTCCGATCTAATCCCAGTTCCGCCTGTTGACAAAGGCATTTGCAATCTCTTCTCTAACGCCTTATAATTTCAATAGCCCCACACGCGATTTACCCTCTCTTTTTCTTTTTATTCTTCACACGTTTCCTAATCCTATGCTTCCAATCCTACGCAAATGCCTAACTACTCGGGTTACGCAAAAGGTTGGGTTGTTGCTCGGTATCATTGTCCTCCCTCTGTCTTTAACCCTCACAGCCCACGCTACACTCACGGTGAGCGGTTCCGGCCTGTCGGGCAGCGCCGATGTGGCGGTTGACGGCAGCGGCGCCGTCACCATCGGCACCACTTCGGCTACCGGCGTAACCATCGGCCAGTCCGGAAGAACCGTTACCCTGCAAGGGAACCTGGCAACCAGTGCTACCACCACTACGGCCAATTTAGTAATCAGTGGCTTTGCGGCCGGAACCTATTGCGTCCATTCCGTGAACGGCGTCTTGCAAACCACGGTTTCTGACTGCGGCAGCGGCAGCGGCGGCATCAGTTCCTTAAACGGCCTGACCGGCGCTACCCAGACGTTTGCCACCGCTTCTTCCGGTTCAATATTCACCATTACCTCATCAGGCACCGCCCACACTTTTACCTTTCCGGCCACTCCTTCCTTTGCTTCCTTAACCCTAGGCAATCCCTTAACTGTAGCTAACGGCGGCATCGGCCAATCGAGTTTAACGGCTAATGTGTTATTGCTGGGCAATGGCACAAACGCTCTAGCCACGGTCAGCCCGGGCAGGATCTATCAAGTCCTGCAGAGCAACGGCTCTGCCGCACCGAGCTTTGTTGATATTGCCAGCCTGATAACGGCCGGAACCAACCTTACCAAGACCGGCACCTCCACCTTGGCCGTCATCAGCAGCCCAACCTTTTCCGGCAATTTGACGGTTAACGGCACTACTACATTGGCGACTACGACCATTACTGGAACTCTAAGTGTCGGCCAGGCCGGCACTACAACGGGGCAACTGCTCCTGGCTGGAGCCACTTCTGGAACTGTCACTCTTCAGGCCTCCAGCACGGCCGGCAATCTGACCTTAACCTTGCCTTCTTCGCCCGGCACAGCAGGACAAGCCCTGCTCACGGACGGAAGTGGTAATCTCTACTTCGGCAATGCCTCCTCCTCGCAGTGGACGTCAACTTCTACTGGAATTTCTTATAGTGGAGGGAACGTAACGATCGGCGCTACGCCCCCTAGCGGTGCACCTGCCGGGACCATTGCCAGCGTGGCCGAATACGTCGCGCCGGTTACGGTGGCCAACTTGCCGGCAGCGAGCACCAGCAACAAAGGCGTGGTCCGCACCGTCAGCGATGGCCAGTCCTCCAGCGACTGCACGGTGGGCGGCGGATCGACGCTTGCGTTTTGCGTGAGCAATGGGACGGCTTGGACGGCGTTCGGTGGTGGTGGCGGGACCTGGGGAACTATCACTGGCACGCTCTCTAATCAATCGGATCTTCAGGCTGCGCTAAACGGGAAAGCTACAGCGGATTCCCGGCCCCGCGCAGCAGTCATAAATAAGCACACCACCTGTGCGGCCTCGGCTACCTGCGAAATCGCCAACATTCACGCGGCGACGGCGACTGCCGTCATTACGAGCGGCGCGGTGGTCCCTACGCTGGTAGACGCGGGCGAAGGCTACATCACAAGCGTTACGCCCGCAGTTATCGTCTCTGGAGTGACCTGCACGGTTGCACCTTCCCTGGCCGCGACGGTGCAGGCGGCTCCGGATTTGACGACGCAGCCGCAAGCCAGCACAGATTTCGGTAAGCTGACGGGCTTCGTCGGCTCTGGTGGCTCTGGCTGCACGGGTACGCCGACCATCACGATCGCCGCGCCGGCTCCTGGCAACGTCGCAGACATTCAGTGGAATGCAGCAGGATCGGTCAGTGGCGGAACCGCGAACGACGGGGTTATCCGCGTCACCATTGACGGCGTGGCGCAACCAGACATTCCGACCGGCTTGTTTTTTGGGATGTACGGCAATGGTTCTCCATCGGGGGGTGCCTATACCCAGTACGTGCTTGCCCCGCGCTTCCGGGTGCAGGCTCTGTCATCCGCCATCGCGTCGGCGGAAGCGCAGCACAATATTCCGTTCACTTCGTCTCTCAAGATCCAATGGTTAAACACGGGCAGCGGCGCAAGCACGGTCTATCTCTATAGCTCCGTTGAATATTTCCTGGGCACGCCAGCAGCCGGGGTCTACCCGGCGACGGACAAGGTATGGCACGCGCAGGTGATTCCTCTCACTACGATTGCCCATTATGCCTCCGTGGACCTGCTCCCGCAGATCAACGGGACGGGTCGGGTTGCCCACATGCAGTTCTACTTGCAAGGCGGCTCTAGCGGGAGTTCTAACCCATACTGGCTCGAAGCTTCGCCCGTAGTGTACCTGGACGGCCAGCCGTTTGCCGCTCCGGGGGGTGAGGACTTTTTCGGGGGCCGGTTTTATTTCTCGAATGTACCGGCGTCGAACGGGAATCTCGGAGATAACGTCGGAGTTAGCTTCTCGGGGTCAACACTGAGTTCCAGCAAGGTGGCGGAAAATATGTTCCGCTGGTTTGACCGGGACTCGCTGAACTTCGCATCAACTCTCCGGATACGCTGGACAAACGGCATGGCGGCGGTGGGAGATCCGGGCACGGTCACCTATGGAGTGTTTCTCACGTATTTCACGACTCAGTAGCAGCACCCTGGCCGCGACGTTTGGGAACGGGATGGCGGCAGTAGAAGATCCCAGTACGGCGAATGGCGGCGGGTGCGCAACGTGGTGGACACGGTGAGGGGGGCAGGCACCGCAGCTATGGGAAGAGCGTGCCAAGCCTGCGACCGCCGTTGCCAGGGGTTTTGTAGTACCTGCGTTTGGCCCCTCTTGCCCTGATTCCAGATCCTGGTTTGCCAGTAGCGGAAGCTCGCTGGTGACTCCAGGTTATTCACCGGGAACTTCGCCCGTCCGGCGTAGCAGTCAAGTTTTCCCTTCTTTACGGCTGGCGGCTTCTTGGCTATGCTTCCCCCACTATGAAAGTGGAAGAAGCATATCCGCTGTTCTTGGTTCACAGTCGGGCTGAACGACAGTATGCCCCTGAGACCTTGACCAAGCTCAAAGACTGCTTTGGAGCATGGATCTTGCCCCGGCTCGGCAACAAGGATCTGGAAGGCCTGACACGGTACGATATCCTGCTATTCCGGTCTGCCCTCGTAGATGCCAAGCTCGGCACCAACCGCCAGTACAGCTTGCTTATGGCGTTGAAGCTATTCCTCAAGTTCTGCCGTCAGGTCCTCAAACTCAATTGCCTGGACCCGGACACCGAGGTCAAGTTGCCCCAGAGGCCAAAGCCACATGTCCATTATCTGAACAACGAAGAGGTACAACGGCTTTTGGACGTGATGAATATCAATACCTTCACTGGTCTGAGAATGCGGGTATTGGTTGAGGTCCTCCTGGCCACCGGCTTGCGGATCTCCGAGGCCCTGTCCTTAGATAGAAACCCGTTTGAGCTGGGCCAGACCGAGATCCAGATCGTGGGTAAGGGCGGAAAGCCTCGCACTGTGTTCTTTCCAGTGGGCACGCTCCGGTGGATCAAGAAGTTTCTATACTATCGTTCCGACGACTTTCCGGCGCTGTTCATCACGACCGGTATCCCGCGGCGGTGGGACCGGAACGACCTGTCCAAATACTTCAAGGAACTGCGCATCCGGGCGCGCATTGACAAGCCCCTCACCCCGCACATTCTCCGGCACACCTACTGTACGAACCTGCTGCACAACGGCGCTGACATCACGTTTATAAAAGAGCTGGCCGGGCACCAGGACATTCAGACCACGGCCAAGTACTATCTCGGCGTTGACCGCCAAACGCTCAAGGGCGTGGTGCAAAAATATCTCAACTACAATTCTCCTTCCGGATTTGACAGAACTGCTGAACAGAGCTAGTATTCGCTCGACAGTTCTTTATCATTATTGAGATCAGAGCATTGCCCCGCCGCGCGCAGTTCCTGAGGAAGGTTGCGGAACATCCCAACCCCAACACCTCCTTTCTAAGGAGAAATTGCTTGATTAGATGACATTGCGATGTTTCTGTCAAGCCACTCTGTTGGTCGATCCCCCTTCCGGGGGACAGCTCAACGGAACTGACGTAACCGGTTTTGATACAACTTCTTGTCACTACGAAGCTGTGAAAGCATCAAGGCCTTCCGGCAGGAGCAGTTCTCTGCTTCTCTCAGGAAGGCCTTTTCGTATGCCTGGCAATTCAATCGCGCTCTCGCCCCCGCGTCTGAGCGGGGCGGCGCGCCAATTCCTAAACTACGCCCGGGTCGAGCTGAACTTCGGGGCACAGACCATCGAAAGGTACACCTATTGCCTGCACCGGCTGGAGCGGGCTTTAGGGGACCGGCCGGTGACCGAGATCACGGCAGAAGACATCACCGCCGTAAAGGCGCAGATGCTGGCCCGCGGCAACAGCATTTGCTGGCAGGTTGTCATGCTCGCCGCTACCAAACGGTTGCTGCTGTTCTGCCAGCAGCGGCTGGGGCTTTTGGTACTTGATCCGGAGGCGGTGACGATCCCCAAACGCCCGCGGCGGGAGGTCGTGTATCTTACCGCCGAGGAGGTCGAGCGCTTCGTTCTGGCGATACCGCTGGAAACGTCAAAGCGGGAGCCCCACCATCCGGGGCTGCGGTTCCGCGCTCTGGTGGAAGCGCTGTTGGGAAGCGCCATGCGCATCGGCGAGCTGCTTTCGCTAAATCGAACCGACATTGACTTTGAACGCAGGGAAGCCCGAGTCATCGGCAAGGGCAATAAGGAGCGCACTGTGTTCTTTACCGAGCGGGCGCTGTACTGGCTGCGTCGCTATTTGGAAATCCGCTCGGACGATCTGCCTCCGCTGTTTATTTCGCAGAGCGGCAGCCGCCTGGCGCGAACCGACATCTGGCGTCCGTTTCACCTGTATCGCCGCCTCGCCGGTCTCAACAAGCCGGTCCGACCGCACCTGCTGAGGCACACGGCGGCCACGCAACTGCTCTTTAATGGTTGTCCGGTGGGCCACATCAAAGAGATCCTTGGCCATGAACGGCTTGAGACGACTTGCCGCTACTACCTGGGGCTAGATCGCCGGGCGGCAAAGCAAGCGCACGAAAAATACTTGGTTTACGGCACCCAGGAGATTACGAAAGGTGCCGGCTCCTGAATGAAAACCGCTGCACGGAAGGTGCCGCGATCCGCAAAAGGCGGGAAGAGTCCGAACGCTGTCCAGGTTGGACGGCGCGAGGCTTTTCCCGCCTTTTCAATTTGGCCGGCCAGCGCCATCGTCCACACATGTTTGAGAATTCCTTCTTCCAACTTGTTATTGAGCTGCTTCGCGCTCTTCTGGTAGATGAGCTGTCCGGTCGTGTCCGCCGCCGGTTGGCCCGCTGGTTCGGCTGGCGGGGCGTGTCCGATTCGCGCCGCGCCATCCTACGCATCCACCGGCGAAACCGAGAGCGGCTTCTTCACAGGTTGTTCACAGAGATCGAGGATGAGTTGTAGTTTTCCACAACTTTTCCCGCCTTTACCGTTTCCGTGGAATTGCTACATTGACCTCAAACATTAACCGTTTATGGATTCTCTCAAACAAAAACAAAACAACCTCGTGCTGTACCGAAGGAGGATGGGCTTCACTCAGAAGCAGGTTGCGACGCTACTGGGACACCGCGATACCTCGATGGTCTCGCACTACGAGCACGGCCGCTCCTATCCACCCTTGCCAGTGGCCCTAAGCCTGGAGATCATCATGCGGGTCCCCGTGGCGTTTCTGTTTCCGCAACTCTATGACGACACCCGGCAGCGCATTCGCCAGGCAGAAGAAGCCTCGCGGGGCGGGCAGGGTATCCTGCTATAACTTTCAACCCTCGTACCCATGCCCTCGATCTTAGACAGATTCAAACGGCCATCAACCGGGTTTGTGCCCACGACCCACCAGGATGTCTTCGCTCTGCGCCTTGCCCAGAAACTGGGAGACGGCCCGGCGGCTGCTCACTATGCGCTGCTGGCAAGCGAGTATTCCGAAGGTCAATTGTTGCATGCTTACCGGCGAACGATCCGCCACGCGCAGGGCGGTGACCTTGGCAGGCGTTTTCACGTGGAGCTGGAACGTGTTGCCGCGAACGGAAATTGCAACAGCAACTCCAGCTTGATTGCCATCCGCGTGGAGCGCCGCGCGGTGGCCGCGGCGATCTTCCACAGCGCTCACCTGGAGTACACCGATTCCCGGCAACTTTCATCAGCTCATGACAAAGCTCTGGCCAGCGCCGTGGCTTTCATCGACTGGATGCTGGCACGCTTCCCCGTGGAGTCCGCAGCCATCGAGACAATTCCCAACGGAGGCGAGATCCAGCGAGGCGTGTTGCGGAATGCCATCTGCCAGACGCTCCGGGAGCGCTTGCTGCCGATCTGGGAAATTCCCAAGGCAGCCTTGTTGGAAGGCTGCGGCCACCCCGCGCTAAGATCCCGGCTCCAGCTACGTGGAGTCGCCACTTCGATCTGGCCGATTCTGTCCGGGACGCATGCCAAACTCTTCATTCAGGATGCGGCGATCTTGGGCGTTCATGTCCAGACCGAGCGCCTTTTCATGATTAGCTAACACCCCATATGACTGGCCCGCTGGCCTACATCGGCGGCAAGAATCGCCTCGCCGCCAAGATCATCTCGTTCTTGCCAGAGCACACTACCTACGTGGAACCCTTCGCTGGCGGCGCACAGGTGTTTTTTCACAAGCGCCCCTCCGAGGTTGAAGTGCTCAATGACCTGGACGGGGAGATTGTCAACCTCCTGCGGGTCTGCCAATGGCACCATCCCGAACTGATCCGACATTTGAAATACACCGTGGCCAGCCGCTCGTGGTTTGATCTGCTTGCCAAGACCGACCCGACCACGCTGACCGATATTCAGCGCGCCGGCCGATTTTTCTATCTGCAGAAAAACTGCTTCGGCGGTCTGGTGGTCAAGCAGCATTACCACTATGGCGTGGTTCAGTCCCCTAATTTCAACCCGGCGCGCCTGCCAACCGTCATCGCCAAAGCGCACGAGCGCCTCCAGCGCGTGCAGATCGAGTCCTTACCCTACCAAGAGGTCTTGGAACGGTACGACCGTCCCACTACCT
>Ga0187850_10004024_pt1 | contig 11932 bp, 10 predicted proteins | sample June2016WEW_4_15_FD_132436 | JGI IMG/M metagenome (GOLD analysis project Ga0187850, IMG submission 132436) | Peatland microbial communities from SPRUCE experiment site at the Marcell Experimental Forest, Minnesota, USA - June2016WEW_4_150 | ecosystem: Environmental > Terrestrial > Soil >... | reverse complement strand
GGCGAGCGCCGACTGTTCGGTCATGAGGATCTGCGCGACCGCTCCGGGCCGGGCGGGCAGCAGCTCGGTGAGCCGGGCCTTGATCGCCGCATCGTCGCCGAGCGACCCGCCGCCCGGCATGACGAGCTCGGATGCCGGGGAGGCGCCCCAGCGCCGTCTCAGCACCCAGCGTTCCCCGGCCTGGCAGAAATCGAGGTCCACTCGGATCGAGTCTCCTCCGGAAGCGGGAAGGTGGGGAACGATCTTCTGATCGTAGATGTTTTTCCGGATCCGGGCGGGAACGAACAGTGCGTGTCGGATGGCGCGGAAAAGCGTCGACTTGCCCGCCTCGTTGGGACCCACGACCACGTTCAAGCCCGGGGCGAAATCCAGCGTACGGTCGGTGAAAAAGCCGAAAGGGTGCATCCGCACCCGGCACACGATCACGAGCGCATCTCCTGCAGCATCTCGTGCGCGATGCGAAGCGCTTCCTGGTCGTCGGCCTGAACGAGAGACGTGAGAAGGGTGTGGGGGAAGGAGCCAGCCGGGTATTCCCGGTCGATCGCCTCCGCGGTGATCTCTTCACGCAGCCCTTCGGCGCGCAGGTCCAGGTGCAGGAGTGACGCGGACATGCGGGCGCGGAGGGCACCGACCTCTGAGAGCACCTCGCGGGGCGCCCGGCCCGAAAGACGCAGGCGCAGGAGCGTGCGCTTCGCACCGGCGTCCCTGTGATCCTGTTCCAGATGGTCGAGATCGGTCCGGGTCCGGACTTCCCGGGTTTCTTCGACGAAACAAAGCTGCCCCGTCTTCACGGCCTTCGCTTTCACGGTTCCCTCGTCCGTCAGCTCGAGAGCCCATGCGGATCCCTCGTGCGTGCAGTCGAAGCCGTCGGGCTCCGGGGTGCCGGCGCAGAATATCGTATCGCGCGCCCCCGGCGCCTGCGGGAACGGCAGGTGGGTGTGGCCGAGCAGCCAGAGGCGCACGCCCGTTTCGGTGAGCTCGCGGGGCCGCATGGGAAAATAGCGGCCGTCCATGTCGGGGGAAAACCCTTCAAGGCTTCCGTGCGCAACCCCGATATGGTGACGGGCGTCCGGGTCGCGGGCCGCCGCGCGCACCCACCCGATCGCGTTCTGCTCGGAGTGCTTCGACGTGCAGGGACCGGGGTAGAGACAGGCGTCCAGGTCGTACGGGGAAAGCGGATAGGGTCGGGGCTGGTCGAGGAGGAGCACCGAATCTCCGGCAGCGTCACGGAACCTGCTCCACAGCTCGTCATCGCCGGCGACGTAGTCGTGGTTCCCCGGCATGACCACGGAAAGACTGCCGCGGAAACCGGAAAGGCTCTTCGCCGCGCGCACGACGTCGCGCCGCGCGACGCTCACCGTCTCGAAAAGGTCTCCCGCGATCACCAGGAGGTCGCTCCGCGCATCGTTCGCGGCGGCAACGATTCGATCCAGACAGGTGAAGCGCGCCTCCACCAGCGCCGCCCGCGGCACGTCGGGGTACCCCGCGAACTTCATGCCCAGGTGCAAGTCTGAGGTCAGGAAGACCTGGAGTGCCATGAGCCTCCTACTGCTTCGCCGCCTGCCCCTGGGCCGGGGCTTGTGCAGCGGCCTGTGCCGGGGACTTCGCCAGCTCGTCCTTTGTCGCGTCCCGGATCTTCACGATCGTGACTTCGAAGGTGAGGTCCTTGCCCGCCAGGGGGTGGTTGAAGTCGACTGTCACCGTCGTATCAGTCATGGCGGAAATCGTGAGGACCATCGGCCCGCCCTGGCCGTTGTTGACCTGGTAACGCTCCCCGACTTTCAGCGCCAGGTCCTTGGGAAATTGCGAACGGGGGATCTCGTGGACCGCAGCCTTATCATACTCGCCGTAGGCATCCGCTGCCTTTACGGCGATGGTCTTCCTGTCCCCCACCTTCATTCCCATCATGCCCTTCTCCAGGGTGGGAATGATCGTGCCCCCGCCCACGAGGAACTCCAGCGGCTTGCCGTCGTCCGACTTGCTGAAGACCGTTCCGTCCGCGAGGGTGCCCTTGTAGGCGACATCCACCATCTTGTTGTTGGAAACCGTCGCAGGGGCGCAGCCGATCACGGCGAGCACGAAAATCACGAGCGCGAGGCCCGCGAATGTCCGTTTCATGCAGCCGATCGTAGACTCATATCGTGGGCGGCGCAAGAGCAGCAGGACTTCACTCGAACGCTGGATCCGCCGTACTCTGGGAGAGGTGGCCCTCCTGCTGCATCGGCTTCGCGACTACCGGCTGTACCTCCCCAATCCCAGCTTCGGCAATCCCGCGTGGGAGGCGGCGGCATGCCGCGTCCTGGTCCTGCGGCTTTCGCCTTTCGCTGACGTGCAGAGATCGACGCCCCATCTCTTTCTCTTCCGCGAGGCGAGGGCCGCCCTGCCCGGCGCATTCATCGACTTGGCCTTCCTTCCGCGCGCCTCGGATGCCACCGCATTCGCCAGGGCCGGTCTTCCCCTCATCATCGGAACGCAGTCGCAGCGCACTCTGATCGACTTCGACATCGTCCTGGTTTCCAACTCCTGGCTCCTCGAGCAGGTGAACCTGCCGTATCTTCTTTCTCATTCCGGCGTGCCGGTGTGGGCCAGCGACCGCACGGGGGAATGGCCGCCCCTCATCCTCGGCGGCTCCAACGCCGCTGCGGCCCACGCGCTGGTGTCCGAAACAGGCGACTGCATGGCGGATGCGATGTTCTTCGGCGAAGGCGAGGGGAGCGTCGGAAGAATCGTCCGGCGATGGGCGGAGAACGCCGGACTGCCGAAGAGAGAGCGGCTGGCCCGGATTGCGTCGGAAGTGCGCGGACTGTGGATCGCCGGGAGCCTGCCGGGTCCGATGAATAGAGCAAGGGCGGCAGGAAGCCCTGTGCCGGCACAGGCCGGGGCGCCTATTCTGCCCGGGCCCGAGTCCGCGACGGCCCGGCTCTCCATCACGCGGGGCTGTCCCTGCCTGTGCTCGTTCTGTTTCGAGGGACACGACAGGAAGCCGTTCCGTGAAATCCCCGCGGAAGAGGTCCTCCGCTCCGCCCGTGAGCTGAAAATCGCCACGGGCGCCTCCACGCTGGAAGTCGAGAGCTTCAATTTCAACACGCACACGGGGATCGCCTTCCTCCTGGACGGGCTTGCCCGCATGTACCACAGGGTGAACCTCATGAGCCAGCGGGTGGACATCCTTGCCCGCACCGCAGGGCTCCTCGACCTGGAGATCGCAGGGGACAAGAACAGCTTCACCCTTGGCGTCGAGGGCATCAGCGGGAGGCTGCGGGGATTTCTCCACAAGAGCCTGGCGGAAGATGACATCCGCCGGGTCGTGGAGTCCGTACACTCGCGGAAGACCCGGGAGATGAAGCTGTTCTACATGCTCACGGGCAGGGAGACAGAGGCGGACATCGAGGAGTTTGCGCAATTCGTGAAGTGGATGAAGCAGGTCCGGCAGAGTTCAGCCGCGGCGCCCCGGGTCGTGTTCAGCTTCGGCTACATGGTCCGCATGCCATTCACACCGCTCAGGCACGACGCCCTGATTCTCCAGGAGCACGCGTGGCGGTCGATCGGCGGCCGCGTGAAATCGGTCTGCGAAACCAATGGATTCGAGTTTCGAATGTCCTCGAGCTGGTCCGAGTACGCGGCGACGCAGGTGCTTGCGGCCGGAGGGTACTCCCTGCATGCCCTTCTGGAGCAGATGTCCGAGGCTGGTTGCGTCACCGATTCCGGCCTCACCGAACAGGCCCGGCAGGCGCTGGAGCGCTGGATCGACGCGAACGGGGAAGCGATCTCAGCGGAGAAGCCGCTGGGCTCCCCGTTCCCGTTCGGATTCCTTGACGATGAGGACAGCCGCCGGTTCCTCTACGGGCAGTACGAGCGCGCGAAGCAGGGCCTGGACGTCGGGTACCCGGGCAGACCGTCCGGAAAACAAGGCGAAAGGGACGCGGGATTGCTCCGCGAGGCACGCGCGCTCGATGAGCTCATGGACAAGAAACACCGGCTGAGGCCGGTGTACGTGACGGCCCGGATTCCGCGGGAAGCGGCGGGCATGGGCGTGCCCTGGATCGATGCGTGGCTATTGAGGAAGTTTCTCGCCGGGCACCCCGCGGAAACGGACAACATCCTCTCCGTCAACGGGACTCTCGCGGCCGGCACGGCAATGAACGCGGATGATCTGCCGTGGTTCGGGCGGACCGTTGCTGCCGTCATCGCCTGGGATGCCGCGCGGCTTGCCCGGAGTCTTGGCGATGCCGCCGGGCCTCTTGGCGTCATCGTGCAGGGCTTCGATCCCGAAGCCGTGAGGACGATCTCGCTCAGGCTGGAGCTTCCCGGCGGATTCTTCCCTGATCCGGCGCAGCGACTGGCGGATTTCCTCCGGGATGCGCACGCGCCCGTCACCCTGTCCCGCTCGGGGGATACCGCGACATTCACTGCCTCGGAAAAGTCCTTGAAGAAGAGGATGCTCCTGGCCGGGACGTGCCGAACCTCACGCACGGGCACCGCGTTCGACCTTCAGATCGGGTCCCGGCCGTTCCTTCGCGAGTGGCTGGAGTCTTTCGGCGAGCGGGAGACCGCGCGGCGGGCGGTCGTGGAGATCCTCGACCTGTCGTGACTCAGGGAGTGACGCCCGCCCCGCGAGGCCAGTTCTCCTGGATGTTCTGAAGTATCGCCTCGTAGGGATAGGCGCCCGTGAGCCGCATGCGGGGCTCGCCCCGCCAGAACAGCATGATGGTGGGGATGCCCTGGATCTCGAAGGCCTGGGCGACCTGCGGCTTCCTGTCGACGTTGACCTTCACGGTGAGGATGCGGCCGTGGTTTTCCCGTGCCAGGCGCTCAATCGTTGGAGAGACGATCCGGCAGGGACCGCACCACTCGGCCCAGAAATCCACCAGCACGGGCACCTCGGAGGTACGAACGAGCTCAAAGAAGGATGCGGGAAGCCCGTTCGTCCGGCCTGCGTTCATCTCCGCAAAGATACTCACGGCAGGGAACCGGTGCAATTCACATTCGAAGGCCGTCCGAGTACACTCTCTGCATGTCGACACAACCGCACGTTCCGACCCGGGCCGAAGCCCTCCAGCTCTTTCTCTCGCACAACTCCACAGAAAGCCTGAAGGCGCACGCCCTTTCTGTGGAAGCGGTCATGAGGCATTACGCGCGCAAGCTCGGAGAGGACGAGGAGAAATGGGGGATCATCGGGCTCGTGCACGACATCGACTACGAGAAGTACCCCGAGCTGCACTGCCGCAAGAGCCCGGAAATCCTCACCGAGGCAGGGTGGCCCCCCGAATACATCCATGCCGTGGTGAGCCACGGGTGGGGCATCTGCTCCGACGTGGAGCCCACCGAGCGGATGGAAAGGGTTCTCTACGCGGTGGACGAGCTCACCGGCCTGGTGAAGGCCGCCGCGCTCATGCGGCCGTCCCGCAGCATCCTCGACATGGAAGCCTCCTCGGTGAAGAAGAAGTGGAAGGACGCGAGGTTCGCGGCCGGGGTCAACCGGTCGATCATCGAAAAGGGCGCCGCGATGATGGGTGTGGAGATCGGCGATCTCATTGCGGAAACGATCCTGGGAATGCGGCCCGTGGCAAAGGAAATCGGGCTGGCGGGAAGCATCGGCCAGGGCTGATTCCCTCCCCGGCCTGATTCCCTACGCACGCCTCCGCGGAGCCTCCCTCGATCTCGCGGCGCAGAATCGATCCGCGTCGGGACGCTGCGGTATTCCCTTCTGGCCGCCCGGCTGCGTCGCCTTCTGGGCCGCCACTGCCGCGGCGAACCTGATCCGTTCCGCCGCGGCCATGCCCTCGCTCAACGCGGCCGCGTACACGCCGTGAAACACGTCCCCGCAGCCGTTGGTGTCCACCTCCCGCACACGAAATCCGGGCTGGTGATAGACCATGTCCGGCTCCTCCGATGTCACGTACCAGGCGCCTTCCGCGCTGCGCGTGACCACCACCGCGGCTCGGCCCGGCTGCCACAGCGCGCGGGCGATCGCCGGGCCGTCGGCCGCCCCGGTGATTTTTTGCGCGAAATCGTAGGGAAGGATAAGGTGATCGACAAGGGCGAGCAGCTCCGCGAGAGGCGCGCCCAGGTCGCGCTCAAGGTCGGCGACGACCGGGATGCCGGCAGCCCGGGCGATCCGAGCCGCGCGGATCATGCCGGGGAGCCCCACGTGGTCCACGAGGAGCACGCGAGCCGAGCAGATCACCTCCTGCGGAGGCAGGTCCGGAGACGCTCCGACCACGTCCTGCTCGTCGAAGAGGATCGTGCGGGTCTTCGTGTCGGTGTCGACGAGGATCGTCGAGTGGAAGGGCCGGGTCTCCTCGCGCCGCACGAGATGCCGGACCGACACACCCTCGGCCGTAAAGCCGTCGACGATGAACCGCGAGAGCTCGTCGTCCCCCAGGGTCCCCGCGTAGTCACAGGCCCGGCCCATTCGGCGCGCGGCCACCAGCGCCGTGCCCGTAAGACCGCCGGCATGCCGCTCCCGCCTTTGGACGGGCCCTTTCGAGTCGGGCAGGGGAAATCCGCGGAGAAAGAGAATGTCGTCCACGGCGACCGCGCCCAGTCCGAGGATGTCCAGGGGAACTTCCACCTCCTATTCCCGGGAGGCGGGTGCCCGGCGTGCGCGGGCGGTGATGGCCTTGCGCCCCGAGGTGGCGCGCACCTGCGTGACGGCCGGCTCCATGCCCATGAGACGCCGGGGAGACTCGTAGAGGATCTCGCGGGCGACGGCGAGCGCCGCGGGCTTGTCGTACTGGCCCTGGATCACCTTGTCGGCCAGGACGCGGGAAAGCATCCGGCGCACGATGACCGCCTTGGCGTAGCTCCATTCGATCGTATATGCATCTGAGAAGAAACCGACCTGCCGGGCGGCGGCGAGCATGTCCAGCCGTTCCCTGATCACCCGCTCGATGAACGTGGGAAAGAAATTGTGCCACCAGTACCCGGCGAGGGAAAAGTTCGGCAGCTCCCGCGCGATGGTGCAGAGGGTCTGGTTTGCATGCCCGCTCGCGAGGTAGCACTGGAACCTGATTCCCGGATGGCGGGCAACGATCTCCGCCAGGGATGCGAGCGTTGCCTGGGAGAGCCGGCTCGCCGTTTCCGCGGGCAGGGGCTCGGCGCCGAGAGAGAACTGGAACATCACCCCCGGTTTCCGGGCTTCCAGCCGCTTGAAGAACTCCTCCATGATGAAAGAGGCATACACGTCACGTTCGAGCCGGCCGGCGCGCGCCCGCCGGCGGAGGGCCTTTGCCATGGTGCGCTCGTCCACCGCCCGGAAGTCGATGTCGGTGGAGACGTGCTGGGCGGTGCCCAGGACATTCGACGGGATGGCATCGACGTAGGCGTCCAGTGCCTCGTGCACGTCCGCGACCGAGCGGATGGTCCGGGACGGAACGGGGCGTGACGCGTCAGGCCCTATGGGCGAGGGGGCAGCAGGGGCGCCTTCCGACCACGCCTTCTCCAGCTCCCAGAGAGCAGTGTCGAACTCTCCCCATTGCGTGCGGCCGAAGAACGCCCACTCGAGCGAATACTGGAGCATCGCGTCGGCGCTTCCATCGTGGCGTCGCCACAGCTCCGTGCAGCTGCGCTGGATGCCGGCTTTTGCCTGGATCTCCCGCGCCCTGCCCTTCTCCCGGGCGCGCTCGCGGATCAACCCGTCGAGCCTGCTCCAGTTCGCGGCTGTCACGGGCTTCCGCCAGCCGAACAGGTGCTCCAGGATGATGCGCACGCCCCACGCACAGCTCGTGTTGGCGATGCCGGGCAGGTACGGCAGGGCGCGCCCGATGCGGGCACGCGCCTCTTCGTCCGAAGGCGTCTCCGACATCCTGCCGCGGTCGGGGCAGCCGGCGCTCACAAGGTCGCTCACCACCATGTGGTACAGCAGGATGTCGTGCAGTCCGCGGGCCGTGAGGTGCGTCGCATCCAGGTGCGTGTGCACGTCCAGCATCGGCCCGGGTTTCAGTGCGTCCTCGATGTCCCGGCTGAGGGCAGCAGGCTCCATGGGGGGATTGTTCAAGCAAACGTTCAGCAGGTCAAGGAGACCAGTGCCTTTCGCGAGGGCTCTGTCGCTCAGGCCTTCAGCCCCGTCATGGTGATGCTCTCGATCAGGTAGCGCTGGGCAAAGAGGAATATGAGCAGGACCGGGACTATCGACATGGCAACCGCCGCAACGATCCCGGCCGCATCCGCCCCCATACCGCCTGCTTCGACGTAGCGGCCGGCCATGATTCCGATGCCGAGCGGAAGGGTCATCTTCGGTGGGCTGTTGATGAAAATGAGCGGCGCGAAATAATCGTTCCAAAAGAAGTTGTAGGTCAGAACCGCCAGCGTGGCCAACGCTCCCCCGGAGAGCGGCAGGATGATCCTGCTGAAGGTCATAAGCGGCCCCGCGCCGTCGATCCGGGCAGCGTCCTCCAGCTCGCGGGGAATGGTGAGGAAGAACTGGCGAAGCAGGAATACCCCGAAGGCGCTCATGAGAGGGGGCAGGATCAGGGCGAGGTGATTGTCCAGGAGGTTCAGCACTCGCATGATGATGAAAATCGGAATGATCGTCACCTGGATCGGAATCATGAGGGCGGAGAGCAGTACGAGGAAAAGCACGTTGCGGCCCGGAAAACGCAGCCGCGCGAAAGCGTACGCCGCCGTGGAGCACGTGAAAAGCTGTCCCACCGTGACGAGAGAGGCGATCTTGAAGCTGTTCAGAAACCAGGAGAGAAAGGGCAGCTCGAGGAGCACGCGGCGGTAGTTGCCGAACTGCAACGTACCAGGTATCCAGCGGGGAGGCACGACGAAGACGTCCGAAGGCCGACCTACAGACACGGAGAACATCCAGACGAAAGGCAGGACCATCGCCGCCATAAGCAGGAGGAGCACGACGATGAGGATGGCCCTCCCCGCCGCTCCACGCCCGCCGTGAGCTCTGGAAAGGCCCGGAGGAATGCTCTGCGCAGAATCGCCCACGATCTCAGTACCTCCCGTATCGGCGGCCCTCGTCCAGCATCGCGAGGTAGTTGGGGAGCGGGATGTAGTTCGCAACGCTGTTCCCTGTGCCGAGCGCCCAACCCCCTCCCGGCGCGCACTCGTCGATCAGTCGGCGGGTGTACGCGCGAACGTCCTGTTCGGTCGAGCGACAGAGGAAATCCACGTCCGCCCCGCCAAGCAGCGCGATCCGCTTGCCGTACAGCCGTTTCGCTTCACGTACCGGCTGGATCGCGTCCTCGAATGAGTGTTTGGCGTCGATGCCGACATCGTCGATGAGCTCGTCCATGATCGCGCCCAGATTCCCGCAGGAATGGAGGAGGAACGACATCGAGTGCGCATGGGCGATGTCCGCCAGTTTGGTGAGCCAGGGGAACACGAACCGGCGCAGGTCCTCTGGAGACAGCATGGTGGCGGTCTTGAACCCCATGTCGTCGCCGATCCACTGGGCGCCGACGTTCGGGATTTCCGCTGTGGTGGCGTAGAGGCTCAGGAGGATCTCGCCCACTCGCTCTGCCACCGCCTGAACGAGCGCCGGGTCGTCTCTCAAGGCCAGCGCGAGGGGAACGTAGCCCATGAGCCACATGATGTGCTCCAGCTGGCCTCCCGGCCCCAGGGCGATGATCTGCATCCCCTCCGGCAGGTTCCTGCTCACGAACTCAAGATTGAAGTAGTCGATCTCTTCAGGCCGCGGCCAGGGGTAGGACTCGAAATCCACCCAGCTGTTGATGATGCCCGTGGACTCATCCTGCCATTCTCGCTCCCGATGGGTGAGCACCGCCGTGTCGCCCGAGCCTGTGCGCTTCACCGGCAGGCTGACAGTGGGCCACATGGAGACGTAGTCGTAGCCGCAGGCGTGCCAGAACTGGATGATCCGCCGCAGGTGGGCTTCCCGCAGCGCGTGGTCCGTGGGCAGCGGATCAGCAATCGCGGCACCCGCCACCTCCGACATGATCTCAGGGTCCGCGAACAGCTCGACAAAGGGGACTCGGTCGGGTTCCCCCTCGCGGCGTAGGACGGTACGGACTCGGCTGAAATCCGGGCGGGGTTCTGGTAGATTCATCGGCGGCAGCCTGGTTCACTCATAGAAGACCCATCTGCGGCTGCCGCGGAACTGAAGGAAGGTCAGCGCGGCGATGACGATGAACAGAAGCACCGCAACGCTCGATGCGTAGCCCATTTCAAAGTAGCGGAAGCCTTGTTCGTAGATATACATCACCATGGTGCGGGACGCATCGCCCGGCCCTCCCCGGGTGAGGATCTGCGACTGGGCGAAGACCTGGAAGCCGTTGATCAGGGCAATGACGACGGCGAAGAACACGCTCGGCGTGAGCAATGGCAGGGTCACGTGACGCAGGAGTTGGGCTTCATTGGCGCCGTCCACGATGGCCGCCTCTCGAAACTGGGGGGGGATATTGTGCAGTCCAGCCAGGAAGACCATGGCATAGAAGCCAACGTTCTTCCAGACGTCGAAGAGCACGACCGAGCGTAGAGACCATTTGCTCGAGCTCAGCCAGGGAATCTTGGGCAGCCCGATGAGGTGCAGGTAGTAATTGATTACTCCCAGGTCCTTCTGGAGAAAGAAGATCCAGATGGCGGCCGCCGAAGAGACCGACACGATGACGGGGAAAAAGAATGCAAGCCGCGCAAGGTAACTGATCACGCCGCCCAGCTTGCGCCGCAGCAGAAGGGCGAGCCCCAGGCCCAGGAGCATGTTGAGGAGAACGTCACCGATCACGAACAGGATAGTGTTTCCGACCATGAGGTGCAGTCGAGCGTCGTGCAGGAGATGGACGTAATTGGCGAAACCTGCGAATCGCGGCGGAGTCAGCAGGTCCCAGCGCAGAAGGCTGATGCCCAGCGCCCCGAGCATAGGACCGAGGATGAAAATGACGAAGCCCGCTGCCGTGGGCAGCAGAAAGAGGTAGCCCCACAGGGCCTCCCGCTGGGCAGCCCGGCTCATCAGTTCGCGCCTCTCACGGTCCGCCATCGATCCCCCCACCCAAGGAGAGCGAAACGCCCGAGGGGACGCCCCGCGCTGGAGCGCGGGGCGTCCCGACTCAGAGCGTTTCTCTACCTGTTCTCGGCGAGCACCTGGGTGAGCTCCGCCTGGGCCTTGTCCAGAGCATCCTTCACGGGCAGCTCTCCCGCCGTCATCTGGCTGACGTAGCGCAGCCAGATGCTCTCCACCTTGTTGAAGGCAGGCGGGGCCGGTACGGACTTGGCGTTGTTGAGGGACGCGTAGAACACCTTGTAGTTGGGTATCGACGCCATATCGGGGCTCGTCGCGAGGGATCTCCGCGCGGGAATGTTGCCGACGGGCCTGTCCATGGTCCCGACCATCTGCGCCTGCACATCCTTGCGCGCCATGTACTTCACCAGCTTCCATGTTGCCTCCACGTTCTGCGAGCTGGTGAAGATGGGGAAATTGTCCACGCCGTATTCGGTGATCTGGGTCTGCCCCTTCGGCCAGAGCTGGATGTCGAAGTCCTTGAAAGAGGCATCCTTGCTGAACGTCATGATCGGCCAGCGTCCGGCGCCGAACATCGAAAGTTGACCTGCCTGGAACATGTTGAACGTGCTCACCCCGGCAGGGTCTGGGGCGACCTTGTACTTGTGGACCAGGTCCACGAGGAACTGCATCGCCTCAGCCACCTTTGGATCGTTCGCCGTGGCCTTCGTGAAACGATCATCGAAAAGGCTCGTCCCGTTTGCGAACAGCCAGGGCATCGTGCCGACGAAGTAGGCGTTCTCCACCGCGTATCCGTAGACATTCTCTTTGGTCAGCTTCTGCGCGTAGCGCAGAAAATCGTCCCTGGTCCAGTCCGGCCTCGGCGCGGCAAGACCGGCCGCCTTGAGGTGGCTCGGCCGATACCAGATGACCATGTTGTTCCAGCTGTAGGGGAAGCCGTACAGCTTGCCATCAACCCGGGTGCCATCCACCAGAGAGGGCGCCACATCGTTGAAGTAT
>Ga0187850_10004014_pt1 | contig 11954 bp, 6 predicted proteins | sample June2016WEW_4_15_FD_132436 | JGI IMG/M metagenome (GOLD analysis project Ga0187850, IMG submission 132436) | Peatland microbial communities from SPRUCE experiment site at the Marcell Experimental Forest, Minnesota, USA - June2016WEW_4_150 | ecosystem: Environmental > Terrestrial > Soil >... | reverse complement strand
TCCCCACTTCCCACGACCCTGCCCGCACCATCGACTCGATTTACGCCTTACATTTACTCCAGGGATGAACTTCAACGCCTTGTCGATGTCGCGGCAGTACAGGAACACCCACGGATGAAACTCCAAGCTCTCACTCTACGCACTCTGATTCTGGTTCTCTATGGTGCTGGCCTCCGTCTGAGTGAAGTGCTTCACCTCAAGCTGACAGACGCGCACCTGCAAGACAGCCTCCTCACGATTCGCGAGTCCAAGTTCTACAAGACGCGCCTGGTCCCGATCGGTCCTCACCTAACCACGGCGCTTTCGGCCTATGCGGAGAAACGCTGCCATTCAGCGCGCTTGGGTCCAGATTCCTTTTTCTTTGTAACGCGGGATGGGGAATGCGTAACCCGGCAAATCGCGGAAAGGAGCTTCGATCGTCTACGCAATCGTGCTGGTGTGCATCGCAACGATGGAGCGCGCTACCAGCCACGGCTGCACGATCTCCGTCACTCCTTTGCGGTTCATCGCTTGGTGTCATGGTATCGGCAAGGTGCTGACGTGCAGCGTCTGCTGCCGCAACTATCCACCTACCTCGGCCACGTTCATGTGGCTTCAACTCAACACTACTTGACGATGACACCGGAGTTGCTTCAAGAAGCAAGCTTGCGCTTTGAACTCTATGCCATGGGAGGACCAAACCATGGTTAGCGCCGCCCTCATGGGGCCGTGGATTCGCCGGTTTCTGCTCGAACACCTGATTGGTGAACGCAACTTGGCACGTAATACCCAACTCAGCTACCGTGACACGATGCTGTTTCTGATGGCATTTGTGGCTGCCCGGATCTGTAAGACCGTGGACCAACTCACAATCGAACATGTCTCGGCAGATTGTGTCCGGCTATTTCTCGACGACCTGGAAAAACAGCATCAATGCAGTATCTCAACGCGCAACCAGAGGCTTGCTGCCATACATGCCTTGGCACGCTTTGTGGGAGAACACAGCCCCGAGCACATCGCATGGTGTTCGGCCATCCGATCCATTCCGTGCAAGAGAACCGCACGGCCCACCATGCCGTACCTGGAAAAACTCGAAATGGATGCTTTGCTGGCTTCGCCTGATCGCCAGACAGCCCAAGGGAGACGCGACCACGCGCTTCTTCAATTTCTATGCAACTCGGGTGCCCGCGCCGAGGAGGCCGCAAGGCTGAAAATTGCAGATCTGGACCTCATCCCTCCAGCGTCGGTTCGCTTGGTTGGCAAAGGCAATAAAGAACGTCATTGCCCCCTATGGCTGTCCACAGTTTCTGAACTGCAGGTTCTGATCGCTAACTGTGCTCCTGCGGAACCAGTGTTTCGAAACCGTTGCCGGCAACCGATCACACGCTACGGCATTCACACGCTGGTCGAACGACACGTGCAGCATGCCGGCATTCTCGTTCCATCGCTTAAGAAAAAACGCGTAAGTCCGCACACGATTCGTCACGCGACGGCTGTCCACCTATTGCGCGCCGGCGTGGATATCAATACCGTCAGAGCATGGCTTGGGCATGTTTCCGTGGACACTACAAACATCTACGCAGAAATCGATCTGGAAACAAAGGCGAAAGCTCTTGCCCACTGCGAGATTACAGATGCGACAAAACTGCGCAATTCCTGGCGCAAGAATCCAGATTTGATGAAGTTCCTGAGAGCACTATAGCGGCTCAAATTATGTGGCGCTCAGATCACGGCATTCGTGACCAGCACTGGTGTTGCCGCCGGGGCGCCACATAATCCCCGGGGCCACCCGCATTCCTACCGCGACTCATTCATCATCTTTAACCAATCCATAGACGGGCCTCTGTGGGGAGAGCGGTGATTGGCGATTGAGGAAACGAATGTAACCATTGGGTGAAACAAATCCGCAGGGGTCAGGGCAGTAGGAGGGTCACCGGCATGGAGAAAACGAAATGATGCCGGAAGCGGTCAATGCGGGTTAGAAGATAGCACCAGATCTACAGAGGGTTGGCTGCTGGGCGGGTACGGGGTCAGGCTAATTGCGGCCGTGATGAGGCGAAGGCGGCACGAGCCGTCGGCGCAGCTTTGCGATACGTTCTCGGCAGCTTATTTCGATTATCCTTCGGCTACCCTCCTCCCACCGGGGCGGGTGCGCATCGAGCTTGGCGACAGAAACTGTTTAGATCACCGGATCCATTTTGCTTCGATCAGCAACACACCCAAACGCGGAAGTTCGAAGTTTAACTTTACTTGACCGTCTTTGATTTCGACCACCTCCGAAGTTGTCAGACGCTCGAGTTCCCCCGCCTTCTTGAGATCGGCCAACTGAGCGGCGCTTGGCGCTTTGGGACTGCCTGCCTGCAGCCAGCGCGTGTAGGCATTGCTGTGGGCGTCGTCGATCCGGTAATGCGTGATCCGCGCGCGTTTGACCATGGCGTTGGGAACCTTGACAGACAACCGCACTGTTGCCGGTGCTGCGGCCGCGACATCATCGTGATAGTTCCAAATCATGATGCGCGCGGCATCCTCCGTAGCCGCGGCCAATCCGTCGACGTCCGGCGGCCCAATGACCTTGTCTGCGATAATCCGGTCTGCGCCCAGCGCCCCGCTGCTTGCCAGCGGGAGCCGTTTTCCCTGGAGCATCCCCAGCATCTTGAAGACATTCAGGACGGGCTTGTGGATGCCGTTGGTGGCCAGAGTGCGGAAGCCTTCAAAGTAATCTCTTCCTTCAAACATGAAGGCCCAGGTAAGAACCCCTTTTAGATTCACTCCCGCGCGATCGGCGAGGTCGATCGTGTGTTTCATCAGCGCCGCTTCATACGCGGCATAGGCGCTTCCGTTGCGGTATCCGTTCGCAGGTTGAACAGTGGACGATTGCGCAGCCAGCCCTTCAGGATCGCATTCGCCGATGATGATGGGGGTGTTCCTGTATGCCGGGAATCCGGCGACAATCTCAAAGCCGACTTTGTTGTTCACCAGGTTCGCGCCTAGATTCATGCGCGCATGGCCGTTCACGAATGAGGTGATGCCCTTGGAGTGAAAACCGACGTAATCCAGACGTGTGCCCGTTTTTCCCGTGGCGAAGTTCGTTCCGCTTTGACAATGCGTCAGAAAATCGCGCAGATAGGCGGCAGGCCTCCGGTACGAGGGGCTTGTAGTGTGAGGCCCGCCCAGGATTGCCTTGGGCAAGACTTCGTGGAGCGCATTTTCCGTATAGTCAAAGAGCTTGTAGTACTCCTCAGCGCTTCCTTGCCAATAGAAGATGTCTGGTTCGTTCCACAATTCCCACAGCCACCCTGCTTCCGTTCCGTGGTAGCGGTCGGCACTGTGATGCGCCCATGTACGGATCAGGTCCGCCCATTTACCGTAATCCTTGGGCGGATATGCCCACCCAGCCCACTGATCTGGCGGATAGACATTTTGATAGGGATCGGGCTTGACGGACAGGGCTTTGGGCATGAACCCGATCTCGACGAGTGGTCTCGTGCCGGATTGCACGATTGCGTCGATGATGCCATCCATGATCGTCCAGTCGTATATGGGATTTCCGGAGGCATCTTCCGTATAGACGTTCGTCGATCCCCACTTGAGCGCCGGTACGCCGTTGCCGGTATTGAGAAGGAAATGGGAGCGGATGTATACCGGGTCGGGTTCGGCGGCACTCAGCGTTTTCATCAAGGCACGCGCGTTGGGAGTCACGGCATAGTTGCATTCGTCGAAACCGAAAAAGGACCAGACCTGACGCAAAGCAGCGCCAGGGTTCGATGCATCCACAGAAACGGCTACCAGGTCCCGATTGTCCGGCTGCCCAGAAGCAGCTTGGCTTGTTCGAATTATTGAGACCGAATTGCAGATCAACAGGAAGAGGCAGGCAACCTGAGATTTGGCCATATCGAGAGCACCTCCCGCGCGCTTTATATCAGGTTTTGATCGATTCGGTGCACCCTTTGCCGCTGAAAAAACGTTGACAGCACTTCATCAGATGCACCAGGATTCAGCTTCGCCCAAATCGGATTTGTTCAATCGGATCGCGCTGAGACGGTGCATAAAGGGAGACACTGTGCGTCTGGGTTGTTGCGGCAACATGATTTCACCGTCGACCGACCCCGTCGGGATCGATGTGGTCGAGAAGATGGCGGAGATCGGATTTGATTACATCGAGCTGTCTTTGTCGGACCTCGCCGCTTTGCCCGAATCGGCGTTCGGCGATCTCGCGCGCAGGATAGATCGATCGGGCATCCGGTGCGAGGCTTGCAACAATTTCTTTCCGCGCAGGATTCGTCTGACGGGAGAGCAAGCTCGTCTCAAGACGGCGCTTGAATATGCACATCAGGCTCTGGACCGGGCAGCGCGTTTGCGTGCGCAGATCATCGTGTTCGGCAGTTCCGGCGCCAAGAACGTTCCTGAAGGGTTTTCCAAGGAAGCCGCGTGGCGCCAGATCGTAGAATTACTGCGCCAACTGGGTCCCGAGGCCGCAGAGCGCGGCCTCACAATCGTGATTGAACCCATCAACGGGCGGGAATCCAACATTGTCAACCTGGCCGCGGATGGCCTGCGGCTGGCGCGCGAAGTGGATCATCCCAACATTCAGCTGCTCGTCGATTTTTATCACTTGATGATGGAGCGCGAAGATCCTGAAATAATCCTTAACGCGGGAGAGGCCGTCCGCCACCTCCATTTTGCCGAGGTCGAAGAAAGGGCGTTCCCCAAAGACCGGAAACCGGCGCACACCCTCTTCTTCAACACCATGAGGCGCATTCACTATTCGGGGCGATGCAGCATCGAAGCCTATACCGGCGACTTCCATGCCGACGCGCGCCGGGCGCTCCACGTCTTGCGGGCACCCGAAATGGCTGGTGAACGCGGCGCGGCATGATCACCGATCGACGCTTGGAGGCTTCGAGTCTTGGAGTCTAAGTATTGGAGCATGCCGGAAAGCCCCGGGACTCACGAACTGAAGGCTGCTGATGGCTGTCTTCATGCCGCGTAATCAAGTTGCCCCGGATACGAAGTTTTGATCTATCAGGAGTGATCATATGGCAAAGGACCTCAAAGGGAAAAAGCTGGGCATCATTCATGCCGCGCTGATCACCACGCGCGCCGTGCAAAAGTACATTGAGGAAATCATACCCGAGGTCGAAGTGGTGCACTGGGTGGACGACACGATCCAGAACACCAACTTTGCCTGCCAACCGGGAACCATCCCGAGGAAGAATTATGCCAAGTTCGTGCAAGCCGCCTTGTCGCAGCAGGAATATGGCGTGGATCTTATCCTCCTTGCCTGCTCCACTTTTAATCGCGCGGCGGAATATGCGCGGCCGATGATCGACATACCCCTCCTGCAGATCGATCGTCCAATGATGGATCTTGCTGTTCAGGACGGCAATCGGATCGGCCTGCTCGCCACCGTGCCGACAACTGTGCCGGCATCGGAACGCCTGCTTCGTCTTGCGGCGGAGGAGGCGGGAAAGAAGATTGATGTCAAGCTGCGCCTCTGCAGTGAGGCATTCCAAGTCTTGAAGGCTGGGAATTCCGAAAAGCACAACGATATGCTGCTCGAGGAAATCGAGGGCCTGTCCCGCGAGGTCGATGCCATTGTCATGGCTCAGGTTTCAATGACGGCGCTCGAGCCGCGACTCGTTCACACCAAGGTTCCCGTATACAACAGCGGCCGCACTGCTTTCAGTAAGGTCCGTCAAATTCTGGAAGCGATCAGGTGACGAAAGGGAAATTCCATCGCGGATGAAATGATGCGGAGGTCGTGGGCGTGAAGGTATCCAGGATTCCAACGCGATGGTGGATTGCCATTCTCCTCTGTGCCGCAATCACGATCAGCTATTTTGACCGCCAGACCTTGTCCGTGGCTGTCGGTGAAATAAAAAAGCAGATTCCGATCCCCGATGAAAAATTCGCGCACCTCAATACCGCATTTCTGCTTACTTACGGCCTGATGTATGTCGTCGGCGGAAAACTGATCGACGCGCTCGGTACCCGCCTCGGTTTCTTCCTCATCATGGTGTGGTGGTCGCTGGCTTGCGCCAGTCATGGCCTCGCCTCAGGCTTTGGTATGCTGGCGGCGAGCCGCCTTATGTTGGGAATCGGCGAAGGCGGTGGCTTCCCTGCGGCAACCAAGGCTGTAGCAGAATGGTTCCCGGTGCACGAGCGTTCAACGGCCATGGGCATCATCAATGCCGGTACAGCCGTGGGGGGAATCATTGCTCCGCCGGCAATTGCGGTGATCCTGCTCAATGCCAGGTGGCCGTGGGTGTTTTATGTTTCTGGTGCAGCGGGACTTGCATGGTGCGTGTGGTGGCTGTGGTCCTACTACCCGCCCGTGCGCCATCCCAGACTCTCTAAGACTGAAAGGAATGAGATACGTGAGGTCATGGCCACGCGCGGGTCCAAAGAACCCAGCATTCCCTGGGTGCGGCTTCTGGGTTACTCGCAGGTGTGGAGCCTGGTCACAGCCAAATTCCTCACCGATGCGGTCTGGTACTTCATCGCCTTCTGGTTGCCAAAGTATCTTCTGGACATGCGCGGCTATGACGTCAAACAGGTCGGTTACTATGCCTGGATTCCATGGGCAGCGGCAGGCGCCGGCTGCGTGGTCGTCGGTTCCTTTTCAAGCTGGCTCGTCAGTCGCGGGCACTCACTGAACCGCGCGCGCAAAATTGCACTCGGAGTCAGCGTGTCCGTTATGCCGTGCCTCCTTTTCGTCCCCTTCTCTTCGAACCGCTGGATCATTCTGCCGTTCGCGATCGCCTATTTCGGACAGCAGGCCTGGTCCACGCTCGTTATGACGCTGCCGGCAGACATTTTCCCGCGCCGGGTAGTGGGAGCAGTAGCCGGTCTGGTCGGATTCGGCGGCGCGATGGGCGGTGTGGTTTTCGGAGAGATCGCCGGCCAGATGCTCAAGTACGGCACCGGCTATGGCCCCATATTCATGATCGCCGGGACACTCCACGTTCTCGCTTTTATCCTAATTGCCGTGGTCATTCGGAACGTGCAACCTCTCGAGATCGCATTCCTGGCTCGAGAGGCTTCCGCACAGGCGACCCACTGAGTCGACACGAAGTACCAGCGGCCAGTCTCAATCCAGAAATGGCCGTGTTTTGCCTCGCCCCCTTAGCTTGGATTGCCTGATAAGACTCGCACAGGTTGTGTTCCGTTTTCATAGGAGGATAGGAATTATGAAACTTGCAAGAGCGGTCGTCGGTTTGGCGATGGCCGGTGCGAGACCTGTGGCTTCACAAAGACCCGGGCAACCGCCGCGATTAATTCACGGCAATGGTGCCTCGCCACGGCGTCGTTCTCGTGAAAATCGGCCAACCGGTCAAGCGCTGACTGCCGTGCAACGGGTCTGGCGCGCGGCGCTGAAGCGCCACACTCCAAACCGCGGTGCCGTCTGAACTGATTAATCCGCTTCCTTGATCCAGACGATCGATGTAGGCGGACGCGGGGCAGGACGCGCACCTGGCGCACCGCCAGCAGGAGGAGGCGGCGGCGGTGGCGGCGGCGCCGGATCGCGATTCGTCCGCGCAAAGTTGGGGATCGCCATCATCGGACTACCGTCAGCGAACGCGCCTTTGATTACCATCACCCCTCCCAATAGATCTCCCTTCCATTCCGTTGTCAGAGGAGTTGCGGCTGCAACAGGTTTGGTGATGTCCTGGTCGACCTGTTCGATATTGTAGAGCAGCGGGCCATAGCGCAGCGCCACGCGGCCCTGATCCGCGACGATCTTGTCGCTCGCTTTCACGCGCTGGACTTTCATCGGGAGAACCAGGTCGATCTTGTCGCCGGTCTTCCACGTCCGCGCGATCACGGCATAGCCCTTGTCGATTTTGGGCTTCACAGCCGAGCCGTTGACCGCAATCGAAGTGATTCCGTCTGCCTCGGGCGTGCCCTTATAGAGGCTGCTGACGTCACGGTTCGGCATGCGGATGCGGACGCTGAAATTCTTCTGCACTTTGGGATTGACCGTGATCGAGACTTTTCCATCCCAGGGATAATTCGTAGCCTGCACCATCTGGATTTCCGTGCCGCCGACATTCTCCAGATTCACGGTGCTACCGATAAACAGGTTCACATAAACGCCGTCGGCGCTCTTGGCGTACATCCACGTGGGGAGCATGAGCAGCGTCCTGGGAATGTTGCCGACGCAACAGGGACAATTGTGCCAGGAAGTGCGCAGTTCGCTTGCATCCAGAGGATTGGTGTAATAGAAGGTTGTGCCCGCAAGATCTGTCCCGCCCATGAGCGCGCTGTACATGGTCTGTTCGTAGAGATCCGCATATTTGGCATCGTGGTAGGCGAGATTCATCTTCCACTGGAAGAAGATCTCGCCGCAACTCGAGCATGATTCACAGTAGGCGTTGTTCCTCAGAGAATAGTTCGGGCCGAAGCCTTCCGAAGTTTCGCCGCTGCCGACTCCGCCGGTTACGTAGTACTTCTTGTTGACGACGTTGTCCCACAACGATTTAACGGCGCTCTGGTAATCGACGTCGTGGGTCTCCACGGCAACATCCGCCATCCCGGAGTAGCAGTACACGGCGCGCACCGCATGGCCTGCCGCCTCATACTGCTGAATGACGGGTAGATGGCTCTGATCGTACTCCTGTCTTTCACTTTCGCTTATGGAGCGGCAATCGAGCAGGAACTTCGCGAGCTGAATGTAGCGGTTGCCCTTGCCCCCGCCCTCCATGTCATTCACGAACCGGCCGAAACGCACGAGCGCCTGTTCCATCTCCTCGTGGCCGTCGTACCATGGTTTTTTCGGCGCGGGACCGAGATTGTCGGACCAGCAATCAGCGAGTTTCTTGGCCGCGTTGTACAGGCGCGCGTCTTTTTTGTCAGTCATCAGGTAGTGATTGATGGCCGATTCGAGGAAATAGCCGGCGGTATACCCTTCGTGGTTGCCTCTCCCCTGCACCGACCAGCGTTCGGGCCACCGGTCCACGTTGCGCAGCGTGAACGCAGTCTGCAAATAACCGTCGGGGTGCTGCGCGGCCAGGATCTTCGGAATCCAGTCTTCCAAGGTCGCACGCATCTTCTCATGCGCTTTGATGATTTCCGGATCTCCCTGCGGATCTATCATCAACGCGATGCTCATCGATTCGACCGTCTGATGAACCCAAGCATTGGAAAACACGTACCCCTTGTGGGCGGCGTGCGGCTCTCCGCGCAACGCCTTGGCGGCCTCTATGAAATTGTCGATGCCGCCTGGTCCCTGGGTCAGATCCGTCCGGTTGATCTGGTCGATGCAATGAGGGATCCAGCTGGTGATGAGTGCCTTGGCCCGGGCATTCCACAGAGGGTTGTTGATTTTGAAGTTCTTGGTATAGACCGCGTCCAATTGCTTCGCAGGCGGGGGTGTTTCCACCGAAACATTGAATGTCGACGAGGCGCTTGTCTCACCCGTCTTTACGGTGAGTTTCAGGACATAGTCACCCAGAGCGGAAAAGGTTGCGGTCGTAACCAGCGACTTGGGATCCGCAAATGTGACAGTTCCGGGGCCGGACTCTTTGCTCCAGCTCATCGTCGCGGACAAGACGCGGAGGGAAACATTTATTGTCTGCGCGGGACTGGCTGCTCCAGGCGCGTTGATCGTGATCGTCGACTGGTAGTTTCCAGGAGGAAGCATTGCGGCGTTCACAATCAAGGTCAAAGGTCTGCTCCCCGGCCCTCTTCCCCGGCCCTGTGCGCCGTTCCAGGATGGCGGCGTCACCGATAACCACATCGGATTGGAATCGCTCACTGCCGCTGTCCAAGTGGTAGCGCCATCCACAGACAAAGGGATCATTCGATTGCGCGGATTGACGCCCTGCAGCACCTGGAAATCAACTGTCGCAGGAGTTGGTCCCGCGGGTAAACCTCTGCCTCCTCCCCCCGGGCTCACCGACTCGCCTCCGAATCCCGCCCAGCCCATCAGGTAGGTCTTTCCCGGCTGGACGGTGATGCGATCGACGCCGGCAACGGCGTTCAATGCCGGTTCATCCGCGGCCATCGCGCATGAGACGACCAGGTTCTGCATCAGGGGAGTCAGCACTACGGATGCAGCGGCAGCTTTCCCCGCGGTTTCCAGCAATTCACGACGGCTCATCTTTGATTTGGTAGTTTCGTCGCTCATGAAATTGTCTCCGGATTAAGAAATGAAAGCCTGGGCCCGCGAGCGGCTGTGCCGGCTTTCCCAGCTCAGCTTTGCTTCGCGGGCTTCAAAATCTCTTTCTACCAGCCAGTTGCACTGAGGGCCCGGATTTTTGCGAGCAGCCCTCCAGAATGTTCCTTTTGCATTCTGAATTGCGGCTCCATCCTATTCAAACGGGCACATCTTTGACAATAGACTTCAACGGGACGTGCGCCTAATCGAGATTGGAACCGACGCGACCTCGCCGACCGGCAGAGCAAGCCTGGTTTCCTGCGCTGAGCCGCCGCGCACGGTTGCGACGCTGCGGCCGCCGACGGTGACCGCATACTCGCCGGCCGGCAGGCCGGCGATCCTGAGGCCGGTTTCATGGGCGTGCCCGGTGCGGTTTTCCAACGTGAACTGGATCCGGCCGAGGCCGTCGTCGACGACGATCGGCTGCTCCTTGGCGTAGCCGTCGTGATCGAGCTCCATGTGGAGCCGCTCCTGGCCTCGGATCACGTGGAATCGCACGCGCAGTCCGTCGCGGGGAATCACCCGGATGGAAGCACCCTGGCGCGTCAGCAGGCCGCCATAGGCGATTTCGCCGAAGACCGGGTCCCGCGCCACGATCGTGGCATGCGTGCGCAGGGCGCCGCAGTAGCCGACGTCCTCTTCGGCGCTGTAGTACCAGGCGCCGCGCGCCATCTGCTTGCCGATCCAGCCGCGCCCCATCGCTTCAGGAACGAAGCCGCCGCCGGTAGCCCCGTCGTTTTCTTTGCTCGGATTCCAGTAGCCGTAGCCGCTCTCGGCGGTGCCAGAGTTGACCAGCGCCCACGCGCTGAGCGAGGAGGCATAGCCGAGCCGCAAGTAGTCCGTGGGGTCCGAGGCGAAGTTCAGACCGTAGTCGAGAATCGACCATCCTCCCAGATGAGACATGTAGCTCAACAGGTACGACAGCGAGCCGCGATAATCGCTTCCCAGCTGGTAGTAGGTGGTTTCGAGCCAGCCGCGATCGCACATGTTCAGCAGCAACTGGAAATTCATGAACTTTGACGCGTCGTCGTAGGTCACGGCGCGGAGAAGATCGGTTGCAGGCAGGTTGGGATCGGCCGTTGCGCCCGGCTTGAGCACATGGGTCATCGCGTACTTTGCAAACGCTCCTGTGGACTCAAAACCGGTCGAGTCGAACGCGAACTCCGAGCCGTAAAGGTTCGGTGTCTGCTTGGGATCGACGAAGTGCTCCACCTTGCTTTCCCAGTAGCCGCGCAACGTGTCGGCCCATTCCTTTTTGCCTTCCTCCTCGAGTGTGCGGATCAACTCGGGGATGAAGGCTTCGTTCATGGTCCCGACCTCGTTGGCCGACCATTTCTCGATCTCATTCGGGACTGTCCAATAGGCGATCGCGGTTCGATAGGCGCGCTCCAGGTATTGCCCGGCGTTGAGGTACTTGATCTTCTCGGGATAGAACTTGGCAATCAGATACATTCGATAGTAAAGCATGATGATGTGCGGATAGTCGTAGATTCGCCATAGATGAGCCTGGCCGTTGCGGCCTTCATCCGTGCTCTCCCGATTGACCTTGAAGTTCGGGATGCCGTAGATGCCGTACGGATATTTCTCCTTGTCTGTTATCTGCATCCCGCCCCAAAGGTACTTGCTGATGTAGAGTTCGACAGCGTCAATCTCCGCCTGGTTGGGAAAGAAGACGTTTTTCGACGCGACGTAGGCGGGCCGCGCGTTGCCGGCATCGTCGTCGGCGTCGGTCAGCCAGGTGGAGAGTCCGTCGCGATCCTCGGGGCTGCGCAGGATTTCGTTTTTCTGATCCCACTCCGCGAAGGCGCCGTAGTAC
>Ga0187850_10004012_pt1 | contig 11958 bp, 10 predicted proteins | sample June2016WEW_4_15_FD_132436 | JGI IMG/M metagenome (GOLD analysis project Ga0187850, IMG submission 132436) | Peatland microbial communities from SPRUCE experiment site at the Marcell Experimental Forest, Minnesota, USA - June2016WEW_4_150 | ecosystem: Environmental > Terrestrial > Soil >... | reverse complement strand
CGCAGATCACGCGCACCACGCAGCTTCTCGCCCGCCGCGCCGGTCTCGATCCCACCCGGTACTCCATCTCGTTCCAATCGCGCCTTGCCGGCGAACCCTGGCTCCAGCCGTACACCGACACCGAGCTCAAGCGCCTCGCTGCCGGGGGCAGAACGCGCCTGCTCGTCATCACTCCGGCCTTCGTCGCCGACTGCCTCGAGACCCTCGAGGAAATCCGCGTGACCGGGCGCGAAATTTTTCTCCAGGCGGGCGGCGAGTCGTTCGTGCACATCCCCTGCCTGAACGATCAGCCGGCTTACATCGATTTCCTTGCCGGCCGGGTGCGCCGGTGGCTCGTCCCGGACCCGCCGGCCCGGCAGCCGTTGCTGTCAAAAATTCCTTAAAGTTTCAGCCTAAAAGTCCCGGCGGACCCGGATTAGTCACTTTTCTCTTAACAAGGCGCCAGGATTAGTCACGGTTTGGGCTGCGGGAACGCTCGTGGCTCTGCCATCGTCGCGCCCCGCATCTGGCTTCGTGGGCAATCCGTCGCAAATTCAAACGACCGGAGCCACCGGCACGCGCACCCGTGGTGGTGGCGGGGCCCTGCTTGTGCTGGATGGAAATGGGAAAATTCTGATGGCGGACAGCGCCGCGCGCGCCCTCTGGCGGGCGGGCGAGTCGGAGTTGATCGGCGATCATTTTTCCACCCTTTTCGCCTTCGAGGTCACGTCGAAGGAAACCCGCTGGCTCGAGGCGCAATGGGATGTGCTGCTGGCCGCCGCGTCCGCCGCCCCGCTTCAGCTGGTCGCCCAGCCCAAGGATGGCGCGCGCCTCGACGTATCCGTGCGTCTTGAAAAAACCACGTCCGCGGCCGGCCCGGGCTGCTTGGCGTTTGTGCAGCCCGCCGACACGCCGGGCGTCACCGGCGTGGACCTTCTCTCGCTGCTCGCCGAGCGCAGCCCACTCGGTGTCTTCGATCTCAATTTCAAGGCCGGCAGCTACTACTATTCGCCCGCCTGGAAGAAGCAGCTCGGTTATGCCGAGCATGAACTCGACGCCACCTTCGAGACCTGGCGCAACCTCCTGCATCCCGAGGACTCCGCCGCCGCGCCCGACCGCGCCGCCACCAAATACTCCAACGGGGTGCGCAGCTTCTCCGTCGAGTATCGCCTCCGCCACAAGAAGGGGCACTACGTGTGGATTCAAAGCCTCGGTCTGCAGGTGTTCGGCCCTGCCGGGGAGCTCGAGCGCGTCGCCGGCATGCACCTCGACATCACCGAACGCAAGGAGTTCGATGAAACCTCGCTCGAAAGCGCAGAGCGTCTGCAGGACCTCACGGAGCGCGGCCACCTCGGCGTATTCGACCTGAACTTCGCCGGCGAACGCTACTGGTTCTCGCCGGCTTGGAAACGCCTGCTCGGCCACACGGCCGCCGACCTGACCGACGAACCCGACACCCTCGCGAGCGTGCTGCATCCCGAAGACGCGCCCGCCGGTCTGAAGGAGTTTTTCCTCTCCCGCCATCCCGGCGAAACCGCCTACCTCGACCTCTGCCGCCTGCGGCACAAGGACGGCCATTATCTCTGGGTGATGGGCGGCGTGTACCGCCAGGTGTCACGCAAGCACGAGCTGCTCCGCGTGCTCGGCTTCCATTGCGCGCTGCCGGCGGAGCTGCCCGTGGCGGGTGAGCAGGCCATTCCCCCCGCCCTGCTGGTCGGGGCGTTTGCCGAGTTGCACGAAGGTCTCGTGCTCGCCGACGCCTCCGGCCGCATCATCTTCACCAACGACAAGGCCGCGCAGCTCCTCCGTGAGCAGCCAGACACCCTGCGGGGCCGGCTGCTCCTTGAAGTTTTCCCGCTGACGCACCGCGTGAGCGGCCAGCGCAGCGAGTTTCCCGCCAGCCGGCTGCTCGACCTCGGCGAAGCCATCCCCCTCAACAACGATTATTCTCTGGCGCACGGCGGGGATGCCGAGCCACAGCCCCTCTCCTTCAGCGGAAGCCCGGTGCTGGATTCCACCGGCCGGATTGTCGGCGCGATCATTGTCTTCCGCGACCCCCAGGAGATGACCCTCACCCCCGAGGAGCTCGTCAAGGCCAACCGTTTCGAATCGCTCGGCGTACTCGCCGGCGGCATCGCGCACGACTTCAACAATCTCCTGACCACCATCCTCGGCGGCGTCTCGCTTGCGAAGGATAATCACAACTATTCTGCGCTCGAGGACAGCGAGAATGCGTGCATGGCCGCCAAGGGCCTGACCAAGCAGCTCCTCACCTTCGCCAGGGGCGGCACCGCCATGCAGACGGTGCTGGCGCCCCTCACGGTGCTGAAAGATACCTCGCGCATCGCCACCGCCGGCGCCAGCACCGAGGTCGTGGTCGAGGTGGCGCCCGGCACGGGCAACATCCTCGCCGAGCGCGCCCAGATTCTGCAGGTTTTCCAGAACCTCGTGGTCAATGCCATCCAGGCCATGCCCGAGGGCCACCCGGGCCACGTGTGGCTGCGCGCCGGCAACGCCACGCTTACCGAGGGCCAGATTCCGCCGCTCCCCGCCGGTAACTACGTGCAGTTCGAGGTGCAGGACGATGGCAGCGGCATCCCGCCGGAAAATCTCCAGAAAATCTTCGACGCCTTCTTCACCACCAAGAAACACGGCACCGGCCTCGGTCTCGCCACCGTGCTGGACATCGTGCGCAAGCAAGGCGGCCAGATCGGCGTCGACTCCACCGTCGGCACCGGCACGACCTTCACCGTCTTTCTGCCCCAAGCCGACCGGCCCATCGAAGTCGAGGCCCGCCGCGCCCCCACCCTGCGTTTCGGCACCGGCCGTGTCCTGTTCATGGACGACGACGAAAAGATCTGCGAACTCACCGCCGGCATGCTCGAAGGGCTCGAGTACAAGTACGACATCGCGAAGAACGGCGAGGAGGCCATCGCGCTCTACACCCGCTATCTCAACATCGGCCGGCCCTACGACGCTGTCATTATGGACCTTAACATCATCGGCGGCATGGGCGGCGAGGCGACCTTCAAACAGCTGCGCGAACTGGATCCCGACGTGCGCGCGATCATCTCCAGCGGCTACGACAGCGAGGAGATGGCCAGGCAGTACCTCGACATGGGCTTCTGCGGCTACCTTACCAAGCCCTACCGCGTCGGTGACCTCGGCCGCATTCTCAAGACGGTCCTGGGCTGAGATCAACCGGTCGCGTTGCCCGCGCGGCGTTCCTCCAGCCGGCCCAAGAACCGCAGCAGGCCGTCGAGGATCGTCAGCGGATGCGGCGGGCAGCCCGGAATGAAAAGATCCACGGGCACGATGCCGTCGGCGCCATTCCGCTGCTCGGCATGGCCGAGGTAAGGGCCGCCGGAGATGGCGCACGCGCCCACCGCGATCACCAGTTTCGGCGCCGGCACCGCCTCGTAGGTCCCGCGCAAGGCTAGCTCCATGTTCTGCGTAACCGGCCCGGTGATGAGCAATCCGTCGGCATGGCGCGGCGACGCGACAAACTGGATGCCGAAACGGCCCAGATCAAACACCACGGTGGTCAGCACGTTTACGTCGGCTTCGCATCCGTTGCAACCGCCGGCGCTTACCTGCCGCAGCTTGAGCGACCGGCCAAAAAGCCTGCGCGCCTTCTCCTCCAACGCCTGCGCCAGCTGCAACTCCTTTTCGCCGACGACCAGCGCGTCCCGGCGCGACACGGCCAGGCGGTATTCCGGGGTGAAGCGGATCGCGTTTTCGGGACAGGCGCGTTCGCATTCGGGACAAAAGAGACAGCACCCGAGGTCCAGCCGCACGCCTTTGGCGCCCACGGTGATCGCGTCCGTCGGGCAAACGTCGGCGCACACGCGGCAGCCGGCCGGGCATTTCGCGGCGTCGATCTCCGGACGGCCCCGCCAGCGGTCGGGCAATACCGGCGGCTGGTTCGGAAAACCGACCGTTCGGTATTTCTGATGCGCGCGAGCCAGAACGGCTTTCAGCATGGGATCACCTCACAAGTCATGGCCGCAATAGGACAGGTTGAAGCTCTTGTTGCAGAGCGGGAAGTCGGAGATCTGCTGGTCGCGCAGGGCCAACGCCAGTCCCATCCAGTTGTGAAAGGACGGGTCCACCACTTTGTAGTGCACAAACCTCCCCGCCGCGTCGGTCAGAGCCACGTGACAGATCTCGCCGCGCCAGCCCTCGATCAATGACACCACGGCGCGATCCGCCGCGAGCGAGCCGGGATTCGCGCGCACCGGACCGTCCGGCAGCGCCTGGAGTTGATCAAGGATGAACGCGAGGGAGCGCTGAATCTCCATCCATCGCACGTGAGCGCGCGCGAAGACGTTACCGGTGTGATACGACGACACAGGGATATGCGCGAACCGATAGAGGCCCGACGGAAACTGCACCCGCACATCGCGCTCAATTCCGCTCGCGCGCGCCGCCACGCCAACCAGACCCAGTTCCAGCGCGGTCTCACGCGCGACGGGGCCGGCGTTCTCGAACCGGGCGCGAACCGACGACGCGTTCCACAGCAGCTCCACGGCGTTGCTCACGTCCTTGCGCGCCTGCACCATGCGCTCCTCCACCTGCCTCTGCCGGGCTGGATCGAGGTCGAACAGCACGCCCCCCGGCCGGACCAATCCGCGTCCGAACCGGCTCCCGCAAATCAGGGCCGTCAGGTTCAGGAAATCACCCCGGATCCGTCCGCAGTAACTCGCCACGGGCAGATAACCGACATCACCCGCCAGCGCGCCGAGGTCGCCGGTGTGATTTGCCAGCCGTTCCAGTTCGAGCGCGATGGCCCGCAGCGTCTGCGCGCGCGCCGGGACCCGGCAGCCCGCCAGCGCCTCGACCGCTTCGCAATGCGCCAGCGCATGGCCGATGGTCGTGTCGCCGGCGAGCGTTTCCATGTAGGGCATCGTCCGTTTGTTCGGACCACCAACCAGCGCGCGTTCGACGCCGCGATGCTGGTAGCCGAGCGAGATTTCCAGATGGTAGACCCGTTCACCGTGGCACTGAAAACGAAAATGCCCCGGTTCGATGACGCCGGCGTGCACCGGGCCGACCGCGACTTCGTGGACCTCATCGCCGGTCATAACGAAGAAATCCGTGACGCCCGGTGTCAGCGGCGTGGCCGGCGAACGGTTCCACGCATCGCGGCCTTCGCGATAGGAATGATGAAAACGAATCGGCTTCAACCACGGGTGGCCTTCGGGACGCAGCCCCCATTGTTCGGCAATTTCGCGCTCGAACCACTGCGCCTGCGGGCAGGCAGGCGTCAGCGCCGGATAGCCGTCAACGACCTCGGTGGACCACAACGCCAGCTGGCCTTCGGCGTCATTGGCCAGCACGGCCCACAGTCGAATGGCGCCGCCCGCCCCCGGATGGCCAAACAACGCCGCGAGGCGCGCGCCGGCTTCGACGGCTTGCAACACCTGCTCGCGGAATTCGGCGGGACGGCACGGGAGGATCTCCGCGCGCGCCACGGTTTCGCCATTGCGAATCGAATGGGAGGCACCGGTTTTCATCCCGCGCCTCCGAGCGTCCCGGCGATCTGGCGCAGGACCTGGTTGAGCGCCTCGGGCACCGCCAGTCCGAGCCCCAGAACCAGCAACCCCAGCACGGCGGGCGGCAGGATTTGCCACCAGCGATCGCGATCCCGGCCCTCCGCGTTTTTTCCCGGTTCGCCCTGCGCCATGCCCAGAAACGCCGTCGTCATGTTGATGAAGATCACCGCCAGGAAACCCAGCAGCGTCACGCCAATCCACACGTGGCCGCGGTCGAACGCCGCCTTCAAGATGGTAAACTTGCTGAGGAACAACCCGAACGGCGGGGTGCCGGTGATGGCCAGAAAACCGGCGGTCCAGAGCAGCCCGGTCGCCGGCGCGGTGCGCAACAACCCGCGCACCTGGCCGATATTCTTGGTCTGGTAGCGAGCGAGGATGTTGCCCGACACCAGGAACAACATGGCTTTGGCGAGCGAGTGATTCACGGCATGCAGCATGGCGCCGAACGCCCCAGCGCCGCCCAGTCCGACGCCCAAAGCGAGCAGGCCCATATGCTCGACGCTCGAATAGGCCAGCAGCCGTTTGTAGTCCGTCTGACCCAGGATGAAAACCGCGCCCACCACCACCGACATCATACCCAGCACGATCCAAACGCCCTGTCCCCACTCCCTCAACCCGGCGGCGACGCAGACCTGTTGCATCCGCACCAGGCCCAGGAACGCGCAATTCAACACCGCGGCGGAAAGCAGCGCCGAGACGGCCGCCGGCGCTTCGCTGTGCGCGTCCGGAAGCCAGGTGTGCAGCGGCGCCAGCCCCATCTTCGTGCCATAGCCGACGAAAAACAACAGGCAGGCGGCTTTCACCCAAGGCGGCTGCAGTTCCCGGGCGTGGGCCACGAGGTCGGACAGCACGATTGGGAAACCGCCGCCGTCCGGCCGGGTTGCCGCCACGCCGAGGAAAAAATTGGCCAGCAGCGCCAGCGCAATGCCGACCGAGCAGATGAGCAGGTACTTCCAGGTGGCTTCGAGCGAACGATGATGCCGGTGAAAATAGATCAACGGCGCGCTCGCCAGCGTGGTTCCCTCGATGGCCACCCAGAACAATCCGAAATGCTGGCTGACCGTCACCAGCGTCATCGCCCCCAGAAACAAAAGCAGACAGCCAATGAAGACCGCCTCCGGCGCGTTATCGAACAGGAAGCCTTCCTCCACGTCGGTGGCGCGCCGGTTCGCCTCGTGACCGACGTAGCCGGCGACATAACACGATACCACCAGAAACAGGCCACTGGTGATGCTCAGGAACAGCAACCCCGCCGCGTCCAGCGCAAGCCAGGCACCCGGCGCCGCGCTGGGCGGCCATTTCCAGCACGCGGCGGCGAGCGCCGCATGCGCCAGCGCCGTGCCAATGAGCAAACCGCGGCGCATGACCGGCCGGGGCAAGGTGAAGGCCACCAGGCCGGCGAGCAGCGGAAGAAAAACCAGAGTGAGAATCATGATCAATCCTTCAGCGTGCTCAACCGATCCGTGTCGATGTGATCAAACTCGCGGTTGATGTGGAAGATGGTGATGCCCATGACGAACACCGCCACAAACACGTCCAGCAGCACGCCCGCTTCGACCAGCAGGGGCGTGCGCGACGCGACGCTCACGCCAAACGTATAGACGCCATTCTCCAGCACGAGAAAACCCAGCACCTGGTTCACCGCGCGTTTGCGGCTGACGATGAGGAAGAGCCCGGTGAAAATGGAAAAAAACGAAACGGGGGCGAGCCAGGGCGAGGCAATGGTTTCCGGCATTGGCAGCCGCGTGCACATCCAGAACGACGCCCCGAGCGTCAGCACCCCCGCCACCAGCGACGTGCTGTAACCGACGCAGGGCTCGATTTCGCGCGTCACTTCGGCCTCGCGCACCGCGCGAGAGAGGAACCAGGGAAACACGCCGCCTTTGAGCGCGATGGTTCCCGCCGCCAGCGCGACGAAGTATCATGACAACTCCTGCCGGTGGGCCAGAATCGGCAACAGACCGAGCACCACGCCCTGCGCCGCCACGACGCGGATCGAAGCGCCCAGCCGGCTGGAGCCGAGCAGCTTCAAGTTGGTCAGCACGACGAGGGCGAGAATGATGTTGGTACCCGGCATGGGATCCGCCTATTTCAACGCCAGCAGAAAGGCCGTGGCCGCCAGCGCACCGGCGCCCACGAGCAACTGCGGCACAATCACCAACCGCAGCCGTGCCATGATGGATTCGATCACGCCCACGATTACCGCCCCGCCCAGCATCGCGCCCGCCGTCAGCAGCAAACTCCACCACGCCGGGCCCGTGGCGGGCAGAACCACGCCGACCACGAGCGCGGTGAACAGCCACAGCTTCAACGCCGCGCCGTAAAGGATGAACGCCAGATCCGGTCCGCCGTGGTCCAGCACCATGACCTCGTGGATCATGGTCAGCTCCAGGTGCGTGTCCGGATCGTCCACCGGAATGCGCGCGTTCTCCGCCAGCAGCACGATCACCAGCGCGATGACCACCAGCGCCAGCGCCGGCGCGACGCGCCACGCCGGGGCGCCGGAAGCCAGCCCCAGCATCGTCGACAGTGAGAGACTGCCCGCCTGCCGCGCCAGGGCCGCGAGCGCGACGAGCAACGCCGGTTCGGCCAGAGCCGAAAAAAACACCTCGCGGCTGGCGCCCATCCCTTCAAAACTCGAACCGGTGTCGAGCGCCGCCACGACCGTGGCAAATCGCGCCAACGCCAGCAGACCGGCGAACAGCAGGAAATCCGCTGGAAACGCGATCAGCGCCGGCACCCCCCCCAGCGGCATCAGCAGGGCCGCCGCCAGCACACCCGCCAGGCCAACCATGGGTCCGGCGCGAAAGACCCAGGTCGTGGTGCGACTGTACACCGCGCCCTTGTGCAGCAGTTTCCACAGATCGAAATAGGTCTGCAGCAGCGGCGGACCGCGCCGGCCGGCAAAAAACGCCTTCGTGCGATTGATGAGGCCGGGCAACAGCGGCGACAAAGCGAGCGCCAGCAGCGGCGGAATGAAGGAGGCGGTGTTCATGGCTCAACGGAATTTCCACGCCATCAGCACGATCAACGTCACCGCAATGTAGAGCACGTAGAGCCGCACCTGGCCGTGCTGCAGCCAGCGGAGTTTGGACAGTCCCCAGTTCGCCTGGAGAAAAGCCGGGCGGTACAAATTGCCGCGGCAGAGATCGGGCGTCTCCGTCGCCAGCGAAGCGCGCGCCGGCAGGATGCCCTCCGGGCGCTGCACCTGATAGCGGGTGGCGAGCAGCCCGCGAAACAGGGTCGTGATCGGCTCGGCAAAGGAGGAGGCGGTGTACTGCATCCGCGCCGACGGCCGCGCGTAGCCGCATCCCCAGGTGACGCTCTCCTCCACGCGACGGCCCGCCAACAAACCGCGCCGCAGCACCGCCAGCGCCAAAAACAGCAGCACCAACGCGGCCGTCGCGATCACCACCCATGCCAGCGGGCCGGTCGCGGCGACCAGGCTGGTGCGGACCACGGCGGGCGGCAGGCCCGTCACATTCTCCAGCACGGTCCGCATGCCCCCGACCACGACCGGTGCGGCCAGACCGATGAAAATACATCCAGCCGCCAGCAGCAGCATGGGCCATCGCATGGTCCAGCCCGCTTCGTGCGCGTGCACCCCGTGGTCGCTGCGAGGCTCGCCTAGGAAGACAATGCCAAACGCCTTGGTGAAACACGCCGCCGCCAGTCCCCCGATCAGCGCCAGACCGGCAATCACGGCGAGCAACGATACGGCGATGGCTCCGCCCAACTGCGCGCCGCCATTGAATGCCCCCGACAGAATGAGGAACTCGCTCACAAAACCGTTTAACGGCGGCAGGCCTGAAATGGCCACCGCCCCAACCAGGAAAGTGGCGGCCGTCCACGGCATCCGCTTCCCCAGCCCGCCGAGGCGGTCAATTTCAAGCGTGCCGGCGCCATGCAGGACCCCGCCCGCCCCCAGAAACAACAAACCTTTGAACAAGGCATGATTGACCACGTGCAGCAGCGCGCCGCCGAATCCAAGCACCTGCAGGGCCGGCGAGCCCGTGCTCCGGCCCAACAGGCCGACGCCGAGACCCAGCGCGATGATGCCGATGTTCTCGACGCTGTGATAGGCCAGCAGCCGCTTCAGATCATGCTGCGCGAGCGCATACAAGACGCCGAGCACGCCCGATGTCAGCCCGATGCCGATGAGCATCCACCCCCACCACAACGGCGGCGGGCCCAGAAACGTGAGCGCGCGCAGCAATCCGTAAACCCCCGTCTTGATCATCACGCCCGACATCAACGCCGAAACGTGACTCGGCGCGGCGGGATGCGCCTCCGGCAGCCATACGTGAAATGGCATGAAGCCGGCCTTGGTGCCGAATCCGACGACTGCCAGCAGGAAGAGCACGCTGGCCAGCCCGCCGCCGGAAGCGCCCGTCGCCGCCCAAACGGTGAAATCCATGGAACCGGTGGCGCGCCCCAGCAGAAGGAAAAACGCCAGCAGAAAGGCGGTGCCCAAGTGCGTCGCCACAAGATAGACCCAGCCCGCCCCGCGCACCGCTTCCCGCTCATGCTCGAACGTCACCAGGAAGAAGGACGCCACCGCCATCAGTTCCCACGCGCACAGAAACAGCACCGCGTTGCGCGCCAGCAGCACCAGCGCCATGCCGAGCACCAGCAGGGCATAGAAGAACCAAACCGGCCCGAGCGCGCGCCGTCCCTGCCACACGCGCAAATATCCGACGCCATAAATGGCCGCGAGCGCCGCCAGTAGCAGCGTGGGCAGCAGGAACCAGGCCGAAAGCGGATCCAGCACCACGAAGAATTCCCCGAACGGCACCGGCCAAGGCCGACGCCATTGCTCCACCGTGCCGCTCGCCAGCACCCGGGCTGCCGGAACGCAGCCCAACGCGGCGGCGACCGCCACCGCCCCGGCGCCCAGCCAGGAAAGACTCCGGCCCGGCCGGCTCAGCAGCACTGTCGCCATCGCGCCCAGCAGCAGGATGGCCAAGGCGAGCCCCAACAGGGTCACTGGATGGCCTCCGTCAGCGCCGGAGCCGCCGGAACGCGCAGACTGTCACTAATCCGTTTGGCCGCCGCCAGGATTTCGTCGCGGCTGGCCTGCCGGATGATGAGCGCCTTGAAATCGGGATTGCGCAAGGCGAACGCCAGGCGCGACAGCAAATGCAGATGCGCTTTGACGGTAGGGCTGACGAGCGTGAACAACGTGTGCACCGGTCGACCGTCGAGCGCTCCAAAATCCACCGGCGATTCAAGGAAACACAACGTCACCAACGGCTGCGGCACATGCAGCACAATCGGGTTCCGCACATGCGGGATGGCAATGCCATCGCCGATGGCGGTGGACTCCAGCGCCTCGCGCGCGAGTAACACCTGCAGGAGAAATTCGCGATCCACTTTGTCCGGCAGTCTCAACACTTCGACCACGCTGCGGAGCGCGGCCGGCTTGCTGGTGCCCGCCAAACGATAGAAAACACCACCCACTTCCAAGGCATCGGGCAATTCGGGTAGCAATCCAGAGCCGCCTTCCGGTTCTTCAAAAATCCGCGGCGAAACATTGATTCGGCTGGCAGTGGCCCATTCCAATAGTTCGGCCCGGTTGAACCGGTATTGTCCACTCAATCGATAGCCTGGTAGTTTTCGCTCATCAATCCAGCGATAAACCGTCTTCTCAGAGACATTCAATAACCCAGCAACATCTTTGACTGTAAGCTGCATCTGTTCAATACACCCAACCTCCTGAGTAGACTTTGGACATTTTAAGACACAACCTAAATCGTGTCCAATAATGTTAATAACGTGCTAAATGCTTGGGGAATATGATGAAGCTACGAACTCACGGTGAGGATCAGCATTCCGGCGGCGGTAGTGAGAACTGTGACCGGAAAGCCAAACTTGGCATAGTCCCAGAAGCCGACTTCGACATGGCCGCGCGCGGATTCGACCACGATGATGTTGGCCACGGAGCCGAGGATGGTGCTCGTGGCCAAGGCGAGCAGGCAGGCGAGGAGCGGCAGACCACTGCGGACGACGACGGCCACCACCAGCGGCGTGAGCATGAAACATATCGTGCCGTTGACGAGCAGCGCGGAGAGCACACCGGAGGTCAGGGTCACGTAGAGCAGCAGGCGCGCCGCGGCGTCCTCGCAGTCCGGAGCACCCAATCCGGCGTCCTCCCCGTTCCCGCCTATTCTTCTCCCCGCCAGGTGAGCGCGTGACACATGGCCACGCCGGCGGCGTCGGCCTCGTCGGGCGCCAGCAGCGCGCCGTGACCCAGCAGCGCCATGACGGTGCGCTGCATCTGCTGCTTGCTCGCCCGGCCCACGCCCACCACCGCCTGTTTCACCCGCAACGGCGGATATTCGAACACCGGCAGACCGCGCAGGGCCGCGGCCGCGATGGCCGCGCCGCGCGCCGCGCCAAGAATCTGCGCGGTCTGGAAGTTCTG
>Ga0187850_10004007_pt1 | contig 11975 bp, 9 predicted proteins | sample June2016WEW_4_15_FD_132436 | JGI IMG/M metagenome (GOLD analysis project Ga0187850, IMG submission 132436) | Peatland microbial communities from SPRUCE experiment site at the Marcell Experimental Forest, Minnesota, USA - June2016WEW_4_150 | ecosystem: Environmental > Terrestrial > Soil >... | reverse complement strand
GCCGTCACCGGCCCCGTGCGCCCGAACACGCTCGGCACTCCTCCGCCCGACGCATTGGCCGTCTGGCTCTGCATTTCCATGTTGGCGCCGTCATACGTGATCATCACCCACTGCCCGGCGGCGATATCGTTGGCCACCAGCGCCTGGCTGTGTTGCTTCACAATGGTTTTCGCGCCGAGCGAGTTGAAGTTGATGGTCGCCGGGCCGGTATTGGCGGTATTGGCCTTGAACCAGTACGTTGTGCCGACGGTGTAAGCGGTGATCGGCGGCGTCAGATTACACGCATAGGCGCTGCTGTTCCCCGCGTCTTGACAGAAGAAAAGCGTGCTGGCGTTACCGGCGTTGGCTGGCGTGGCCGTCCCCGGCCCGCTGCGGTAAGGAATCCCGTTCGATCCCGGATCGGCAAGCGCTCCTACGGCCGCCGCGGTCGGCTGGGAGGTATGCGGGATGCCCGTGGGGGCGATATAGTCCACCCACTGATTTGGTGTGCCGGTGGCTGTCTTAACTGCCGCGTAGATGTTTCCGCTGGCGTCCCGGCACTTCAGCGTATTGTCGGTCCCGTCATACCAGCAGTTCTGGCTGGACAAGCCTCCCTGTACCGACCAGGTGTTCGTCGCCGTGCATGCGTACAGATTCGCCCCGGCCGTGGCATCCGTCTTGAAAAACAGTTCTCCTACCGCGCAGGCGGTGGGTAGTGTGGTTCCGGTCTTGAGCGGCTTGGTCGAGGTCGCGGACGTGAAGTCGACTCCCTTCGTCTGAGTGCGCAGATCGATCTGGGTTTGCGCCGCGGCGGTCAGGCCCGCGAGGGCCATCAGAAATACCCTGAGCATTCGTTCTCCCTATTTCGAGAATAGCAAACGCCTGGTGCAAGCAAATCCAGCTAACTTATTGAATCTACAAGAGAAAAATGTTGTGACCGAGAAAGGCTTCGGCACGAAACCATAACCAAGGGTCGCATCAGTTCCAGAACCAAATACGGGATAAAGTACGGCGCGCGTCTCCCTGGTATCATGAGATGGTGAGCGCGTGGAAAACACGCGCGCGGGAATTCCAGAGAGGCTCACGTCCGTGAAGGTCGTCATCTTGTGCGGCGGTCTGGGAACGCGTCTCCGTGAGGAAACCGAATTCCGGCCGAAGCCCATGGTCGAAGTCGGGGGGCGCCCCATCCTGTGGCACATCATGAAGATGTACGCGCACCACGGGTTTCGCGACTTTGTGCTGTGCCTGGGGTATCGCGGCAACACCATCAAGGAATACTTCCTGAATTACGAGGCCATGAATAACGACTTCTCCATCTGTCTCGGGCAGAAGTCGCAGATCCGCTATCACGGCCACCACAGCGAGCAGGACTTCAGCGTGACGCTGGCGGACACGGGCCTGGAGTCGGCGACCGGCGGGCGCGTTCGCAAGATCCAAAAGTACATCGACGGCGACACGTTCCTGCTCACCTACGGCGACGGCGTGAGCGATGTCAACATCGGCCGCCTGCTCGAGTTTCACCGGAGCCACGGCAAGATTGCCACCGTTACCACGGTGCCGCCGATATCGCGTTTCGGCATTCTCGAATTCGCCGACCAGAACCGCGTCCTCAGGTTCATCGAGAAACCCAGGTCCGAGGGCTGGATCAGCGCGGGATTCTTCGCGCTCCAGCGCGAGGTCTTCAACTACCTCGGCGGGGACGAGTGCGTTTTTGAGCGCGAGCCCCTGGAGCGCCTGGCGGCCGACGGCCAGCTCATGGCCTACCGGCATGAGGGCTTCTTCTACGACATGGATACCTACCGCGAATACCAGCACTTGAACGAACTGTGGGCCAGCGGTGCGGCGCCCTGGAGGGTGTGGGCGTGAAGCAGAAATTCTGGCAGGACCGTCCCGTTCTGGTGACCGGAGCCACCGGCCTGGTGGGCGCATGGCTCACCCGCGGCCTGGTGGAAGCCGGCGCCGACGTGCTGTGCCTGGTGCGCGACTGGGTGCCGCAAAGCGAGCTGGTGCAGGCACACATCCTCGAACAGGTCAAGGTGGTACGGGGCGACGTCCGGGATCGCGACGTTCTCGAGCGCGCCATCGGCGAATACGAAACCGACACAGTGATCCACCTCGCCGCGCAAACCATCGTCGGGATCGCCAATCGCAACCCGGTCTCCACTTTCGAAAGCAACGTTCAAGGCACGTGGAACCTGCTGGAGGCCTGCCGGCGCTCGCCGGGCGTGCGCTCCATCGTAATCGCCTCCTCCGACAAGGCTTACGGCCACCAGGAAGATTTGCCGTACGGCGAAGATACCCCGCTCCAGGGCCGGCACCCCTACGACGTCAGCAAGTCCTGCGCGGACCTGATCGCCCAGGCGTACGCCAAAACCTACAGCCTGCCGGTGGCGGTCACGCGCTGCGGGAACTTCTACGGCGGCGGAGATCTGAACTGGAACCGCATTGTGCCGGGCACCATCCGCTCGGTGCTGCGCGGCGAGCGCCCGGTCATTCGCTCCGACGGCCAGTTCGTGCGCGATTACTTCTACGTGGAGGACGGCGCCGCGGCCTACATGCTGCTGGCGGAGACGCTCCACTGCCGCCCGGACCTGCACGGCCTGGCGTTCAACTTCTCCAACGAAAGCGAGGTGACCGTCAGGGGCCTCGTGGACCGCATCCTCAAGGCCATGGATTCGGATCTGGAACCGGTGGTGCTCAACGAAGCCTCCAACGAAATCCGGCGCCAGTATCTGAGCGCGGCGCGCGCGCGGCAGATGCTGAACTGGTCGCCGCTCTTCACGCTCGATGAAGGCCTCGCGCGCACCATCTCCTGGTACCGGGAGTTCCTGGCGTGACGTTGCGCGAGCGAATCCTGGATCTGGTGGGCGAGCATTACGCCGAGGCCTTCCCGCCGCGCGCCTTCGTGCCCGGCGAAACCGCGGTGCCGGTTGCCGGCAGGGTTTTCGATGCTTCGGAGATGCGCCTGCTGGTGGATTCGGCGCTCGATTTCTGGCTCACCGCGGGCCGCTTCGCGGAGCAGTTCGAACGGGAATTCGCGCGCTGGGCCGGCGTCCGCGAGTGCGTGCTGGTGAACTCCGGCTCTTCGGCCAACTTGGTGGCGGTCTCGGCGCTCACGTCCCCCAAACTGGGCGACCGGCGGCTCGTGCCGGGCGATGAAGTCATCACTCTCGCCGCGGGTTTCCCCACCACCGTGAACCCCATCTTCCAGAACGGCTTGGTCCCCGTGTTCGTAGACGTCGCCGTTCCCACCTACAACGTGGACGCGGCGCAGCTTGAAGCCGCACTGTCCCCACGCACCCGGGCGCTGATCCTCGCGCACACGCTTGGCAATCCGTTCGACCTGGCCGCGGTGACCGAATTCGCGCGGCGGCACGGTTTGTGGCTGATCGAGGACTGCTGCGACGCCGCCGGCGCCTCCTACCAAGGCCGAAAAGTGGGCACGTTCGGCGATCTGGCGACCGTGAGTTTCTATCCCGCGCACCACATCACCACGGGCGAGGGCGGCGCCGTGCTCACCGAAGAGCCGATGCTGCGCACCTTGGTGGAAAGCTTCCGCGACTGGGGCCGCGACTGCTGGTGCGCACCGGGCAAGGACAACACCTGCGGCAAGCGTTTCGCCTGGCAGCTCGGCGATCTGCCGCGCGGGTACGACCACAAGTACACCTATTCGCACATCGGCTACAACCTCAAAATGACCGACATGCAGGCGGCCGTCGGGGTGGCGCAGTTGCGGAAGCTCGATGGCTTCATCGCGGCGCGGCGCCGCAATTTCCAGACGCTGCGCGAGGGCCTGCGCGAGATGGAGGAATTCTTCCTTCTCCCGGAAGCCACGCTCGGCGCGGAGCCGAGCTGGTTCGGCTTCCCCATCGCGGTGCGGCCGGACGCGCCGTTCTCGCGCAACCAGGTGACGCGCCACCTGGAAGACCGCAAGATCGCCACCCGCCTGCTGTTTGGCGGCAACCTGGTCCGCCAGCCCGCTTATCGCGACCGCCAGTACCGCGTCGCCGGGCCGCTGAAGAACTCGGATTTCGTCATGAACCAGGTGTTTTGGATGGGGATTTTCCCGGGCATCACGCAGCCGATGATGGACTACGTAATTAGCGTGTTCCAGGCCTTTTGCGCCCATCATGCAGGAGCTTTAAGGAGAGATCATGTCGAGTAACCAAGAGCCGGCCCCGGTCAAAATCGGGAACAGAATGGTGGGTGACGGCTACCCCAGCTACATCGTTGCCGAGATCGGTATCAACCATAACGGAGATATCGACCTCGCCCGGCGGCTCATCAGCGTGGCCGTGGCGGCCGGGTGCGACGCGGTGAAGTTCCAGAAGCGGACGATTGACATCGTGTACACGGCCGAAGAGCTGGCCAAGCCGCGCGAGAGCCCGTTCGGCACGACCAATGGCGATCTCAAGCGTGGCCTGGAGTTCGGCCACGACCAATACCGCCTGATCGATCGCTACTGCCGCGAGGTCAAGATGCCCTGGTTCGCCTCCTGCTGGGACGAGCCGAGCGTGGATTTCATCGACCAGTTCGGTCCGCCGTGCTACAAGATCGCCTCGGCGTCGCTCACCGACGACCATCTGCTGCGCCACACCCGCGCCAAGGGCAAGCCGATCATCCTTTCCACGGGGATGAGCACGCTGGAGGAAGTAGACCACGCGGTGGAGGTGTTGGGCACCCAGGACCTGGTTTTGCTGCACACCTGCGCCTGCTATCCGGCCAACTATCCCGAGCTCAATCTGCGCACCATCGCCACGCTGCGCGAGCGATACCGGGTGCCGGTGGGATATTCCGGGCACGAGACCGGGCTGCCCTCGAGCGTGGCGGCGGCGGCGCTGGGCGCCTGCTGCATCGAGCGCCATATCACCACGGACCGGGCCCTGTGGGGGTCGGACCACGCCGCCTCGCTGGAGCCGAACGGCATCGGGCGGCTGGTAAGCTATATCCGGCTGGTGGAGCAATCGCTGGGCGACGGCGTCAAGCGCGTGAGCGAGCGCGAGGTGCCGATCATCAAGAAACTGCGGCGTGTGGGAGCGACCCCCTGAATGCCCGCCATCCGAGCCATTGTCCTGGACTTCGACGGCGTCCTGACCGACGGCGGCGTGTGGTGGGGACCCGATGGCGCCGAATGGAAACGCTTCTCTTTTACCGACATTATGGGCGTCTCGCTGGCGCGCAAAGCGGGTCTGCTGGTCACCCTGATTTCCGGTGAAGACAGCCCTCTGGTGGATCGCTTCGCCGCCAAAATGGGCTTGCCCGACGTCACCAAGGGGTGCAAGGACAAGGCCTCGGCGCTGCGGGCTTTTGCGGAGCGGCACCAACTGCAACTGGCGGAGATCTGCTTCATGGGCGACGACGTGAATGATCTGGCGGCCATGGAACTGGTGGGATTGGCTGCCGCGCCCGCCGATGCCCGCCCGGCCGCACGCGCCAAAGCTGCTATCGTAACCGAAGCCAAAGGCGGCCATGGCGCGGTGCGGGAGCTGGTGGACCGGATCCTGAATTCATGACCAAGCTTTCCGATTATGTCCTGCGCTTCGTCGCTAATCAGGGGGTCAAACACGTCTTCCTGGTGGTTGGCGGCGGCGCCATGCACTTGAACGCGTCCCTGGCGCGGTGTGCCGCGCTCGAGCCGGTGTGCAATTCCCACGAGCAGGCCAGCGCCATGGCCGCGGAGACCTACGCCAAGGCCACCGGCAACCTCGGCGTGGCCATGGTCACCAGCGGTCCCGGAGGAACCAACGCCGTGACCGGCCTGGCGGGGGCCTGGCTGGATTCGACGCCCATGTTGTTCCTCTCCGGCCAGGTCAAGCGGCCGGACCGCATGTTCCACTCCGACGGAACGCCACGCGGCGTGCGCCAACTCGGCGTTCAGGAAGTCGACACCATCTCGATCGTTCGCTCGCTGACCAAGTATGCCGTGACCGTTGTGGATCCATCCAGCATCCGCTATCACCTGGAAAAGGCCGTCTACCTGGCGCGCGCGGGGCGCCCTGGTCCGGTGTGGATCGATATCCCGCTGGACGTGCAGGCTGCGCCCATCGATGAGACAGCGCTGCCCGGATTCGATCCCGCGGAGATGCCGCCGGAGTTCGACGAAACCGCGCTTCCGTCAAAAGTGCGGGAGACCATCGAAGCACTCAACCGCTCCGAACGGCCGCTGATTCTGGCGGGCAATGGCGTGCGGCTGGCGCGCGCCGAGGAGGACTTTCGCAAACTGGTTGCGCTCCTCCAGGTTCCCGTGGCAACCACGTGGTGCGCGGCCGGCATCATCTCCTCCGAGGAACCGCTGTTCGCCGGACGGCCCGGCGCGCTGGCCGCACGCGGCGCCAATTTCGCGTTGCAGAATTCCGATTTCCTGCTGGCCATTGGGGCGCGCATGGATTTCGCTATCACCGGTTTCGCGCCCGGCAAGCTGGCGCGCGCCGCGCACAAGGTGATGGTGGATATCGACCCTGCCGAGATCCGCAAGCTGGCGCCCTTCATCCAGACCGAAGTATGCGCCGACGCGGGAGCGTTCCTGCGGGAAGTGCTGCGCCAGGCCGGTTCCATCCAGCCCAAGGAGCGCCCAAGCTGGAAAAAGCGTTGCGCGGACTGGAAAACGCGTTACCCCGTGGTGCTCCCCGAGCACCGCGGGCTTGAAGGCCGCGTCAGCCTCTACCACCTGGCCGAGGTGATTGGCCAGGAAGCCGCGCCCGAGGATGTCCTGGTTTCGGGCAGCTCCGGAAGCGGCATCGAGATCTTCTTGTTGGCCTGCCCAACCCGCGCCGGCCAGCGCATCTATCACACCGCCGGCCTCGGCGCCATGGGTTACGGATTGCCGGCCGCCATAGGAGCTTGCCTGGCGGGGGGACGCCGCCGCACCATCTGCGTGGATGGCGACGGCGGCTTTCAGTTCAACATTCAGGAGCTGGAAACCGTGGCGCGCCTGAAACTGCCCATCAAGTTCTTCGTCCTGAACAACAATGGGTACGCCTCCATCCGAACCACGCAAATCGCCTATTTCGGCTCGCCGCTCGTGGGCTGTGACGAAAAGACCGGCATCACCATGCCCGATCTGCTGAAAGTGGCGGCCGCGTATGGGCTGCCCGCGGCGCGCATCTCCTCGCAGGCCGGCTTGCGCGAGCAGGTGAGGCACGTGCTCGACGCGCCCGGTCCCGCGGTGTGCGATGTCCAGGTCATTCCCGACGAGGTTCGCGGCCCGCGTCTCTCCTCGGCGCAGCGCCCCGATGGAACCATGGTTTCCAAACCGCTCGAAGACCTGTGGCCGTTCCTCGACCGGGACGAGTTCCGCGCCAACATGATCGTTCCGCCGTTGGAGGAATCGGCGTCTTGAAAATCCTGATCACGGGCGGAAGCGGCTTCATCGGACGGAACCTGGCCGCGCAGTTTCGCGGGCGGCATGAGGTAGCCACGCCTTCACGCGCGGAGCTGGACCTGCTGGACGCGGAAGCGGTCCGCGGTTATCTCGAGCGCCATGGCTTTGACGCCGTGATTCATGCGGCCACCGAGCGCTCCAACCGCAAACTGGGCAGCGGTCCGGAGCTTTTCGGCCGCAACTGCCGCACGTTCTTCAACGTGGCGCGCAACGCGCACGCCTTTGGCCGCATGTTGTTCCTCAGCTCGGGCGCGGTTTACGACCGGGCACATTGGCGTCCTCGAATGGCCGAGGACGACTTCGACAGATACGTGCCCGCGGACGATTACGGCTTCTCCAAGTACGTCTGCGCAAAGGCGCTGGACGCGCTCGATCGGGTTTACGAGTTGCGCCTGTTCGGCGTATTCGGGCCGCATGAGGACTGGGAGGTGCGATTCCTCTCGAACGCCTGCTGCCGGGCCGTGTGGGACCTGCCGGTGGTCATGCGGCAGAACGTCTTTTTCGATTATCTCGACGTGGAAGACCTGCGGCGGATCCTGGAATGTTTTCTGACCGGGAACCTACGCCACAGGCATTACAACGTCTGCACCGGCCGGTGCTTCGACTTGAAGACCCTGGCTGAAAAAGTAGTGAAGGCTTCGGGCAAGAAGCTGGAGATCATCATCCGGAACAGAGGCTTGGGCGACGAGTACAGCGGCGACAACACCCGCATGCTGGCGGAGATCCCGGATTTCCGTTTCCGCGAGATGGACGATTCCATTGAGCGGCTGTATCGATGGTACGAAGCGCGCAAGGCGGCCATCGATCCGGCGCTGCTGAGATTCGATGGCTAGTATGACGATTGCGGATTACGGGCTCAAGAGCCGGGGCCAAATACAGTTGCCTGGATCATGCAACCAGGCGCACAGCATCGTACCCAAGTTCCCAGGAAAACCAGATCCTCCGAGGGTCCGAATCCCCGGAGTATAGTGGACAGGTTTTCAATGTATCCGGTGACGGCCGATTCGTAGTTGATGACGACTAGACGAAATTCAGGTGTTTGGGCGGCAGAGAAGATGGAGTGATCAGCTCCAAGCGGCCCTTTCTGTATTCATCCAGGTATTCGTTGACGCAGTGCTGGAGGCACAGCGTTCCGCACATGGTCTGGGCGTTGAAATGGGGCGATGCCAGATAGCTCATCACTTCCCAGTACCGGTCGCTGAAAACGATGTCCTTGAAGCTCTGCTCGACGATGTTGCCGATATGAAACTTCTCATAGCGCTCGTTGAAGAGCATACCGCAGGGAGCCACCAGGCCGGAACCGGAGATCTGGAGAATGAACGGTGGCCCGTAGCAGCGCTGATAGCTGCGTTTGCCATCGGCTTTGATCTTCGACCACTTCACCACCACCCGGTACTCGTCGTCGGAGAGGGTCTCGGCCTCGGAGAGCAGATCGTAGAGCTTGGCGTAGCCATCGTAATCCACGCCGAGGTTGCTGTCCTCGTCGTCGGAGCAGTGTTTGATGACGGCGTAGTCGGGCCGCAGTTCTTTGCCGAGCCGGGCGTAGGGCAGCACCTGGTCGGCATCCTGCGGCATCAGCACCATCTGCATGCCGATAGTCACCGGGAGATTGCGCCGCCGCTTGATTTCCACCATGTCACGGATGTTCTGAACCACCCGGTCATAGGCCTCGGGCTTCACCCCCATGATCTGGGCGTAACGTTCGCGGCTGCCGGCGCTAAAGTTGACACGTAAATAGGTCAGGTGGGGGAGGATTTCCTCCAGCTTGGTGCGGTTAAAAATGAAGCCGTTGGTGCCAGAGGCCATGGAGATGCCCAGTTCATCACCGCGCTTCACGGTGGCCATGAAGGCGGGCGAGAGGGTGCTCTCGCCGTCGGAAACCAGGCTGATGCCCTTGACGCCGATCTCCGCACAGTCATCCAGGAAGCGGTACATGACGTCGCGGGTGATGACCTGCCGGTCGTTCTCCTGGAGCATGGCGTAGCAGAAGCCGCAGGCGTAATTGCAGGCTCTCGTCAGCGCCATATCGATAGTGATAGGAGCGAACCTCTCGCCGCGTTCCCAGGCATTTACGCGGTCGGTATGCCAAGGCATCTTGGTGCCGTCCAGGATCAGCCGTTCGGTTTGTTCACCGGCGGTACTCAGTGTTGCGTGCTCGGTGTGCTGCATCGCCATGTACGCATCCTCATTGCCGGAAACCTGCTCTGTACCCGGCAGCGCGCGGATGCAGCGCCGCCAGGTTGTTTCCGATCCCCCCTGGCAGACCCCCGGATCCGCGAGCGTGGACCCTTGGCCGCTGTCCCGGGATCTGCCGGCCTGGCTTCATCATAGCGTATTTTCACGATGCCTACCGGCCCCAGGGTAACGGTGGTACGGTGGATGATGCCGCGGATCGGGAACGTTCTTGGCCCGACCTACCGAGGCGATTTTCAGGAGGGAGCCGGGATACTCTCGCATTGCGAGGTCGGCCGAAGGTTCAGGTACGCACTCCTTTGATGCGGCGGATCGTGTTCAAATCCGCTTTGGCCTGCAAATGGACTTGCAGGACGGATTCGACGGTTTGCTGCAGGTGCCTCTCGAGTTGGAGTAAGAGGCTGCCTTTGGTTTGCTTGGCCACCCCAGGGGCTGTCTCAATGACGACCCGCCGGTCGCCATCAACGGTGGCGACGTGGAAGTCGGAACCTTGGGGAAAGGCTTCCAGCGCGGCGGCGACTTCCGCCTGCCGTTGTTCGCGGGAGAGGCGGCGCCAGCGGGGCGAGCTGGGGCGGACGTACGAGTTTTCGGTTGTGGTAAGGGAGGCTTGTCGGCGGTAGTCTGACAGGAGGTCGCGCACGAGCCGCACCGGGAGGGCGAACATGGGATCGCAGTTCTCCGGCATGACGACTCCGGGTACGGGGGCAGGTTGGGCGTGGTCGCGCAGGCTGAATTCCAGTTCGATCACGGCGTGGTCGCTGCACTCGATGATCGGTTTGCCCTCCAGGATTGGGCAAAGCCGTGCCAGCAGGCGGCGCTCGATCTCGGTGGAGGTTCCCGAGTACCGTGCCTTGGCGACGATGTGGCGCTCCGCCACCACCAGCGCCATCAGCTTCATATCGGCATGGGAAGCGACGGCCAGAATGGCATCGGCCTCGGGTTCGAGAATGCCCTCGAATTCGCGGGCGCCCGCGGCGGCCTCTAGTGCCGTGCGGTAGAGGAAGTTCACCTCATGCAGAGGCTCCGGTCCTCCAAAGGAAAGCGTGAGAACCGCCGTGTCGGTGCCGGTCCGAAAGTCTGGCCGTCCCCAAGCGGCCGACGCGTTCTCGAGCGCTGCCAGGTCCAACGCCGCCAGGGTCTGGGCGCCCACGCGCACCGTCACGCCGGGAATGCCGGCCTCTTTGGCGGCTTCAAAGATACCGAGGATGCTTTGCAGGGGATTTTCGTCTGGTACCCAAGTTTCCAGGAAAGCCAGATCCTCCGCGGGTCCGAATCCCCGGAGTATAGTGGACAGGTTTTCAATGTAGCCGGTGACGGCCGATTCGTAGTCGATGACGGGGTGCGGGTTCATGGTGTTCTCCCAGGGTCAGGCCCGGTAAAAAACGTGCACCTGCTCGATAGCGTAATCGATCTCTTGAGGTGTCAGGTGTTGGTGGACGGGCAACGTAATGATCTGTTTGCAATCCGCCTCGCATTTCGGGAAGTCGCCTGGCTGATAACCGAGGTGTCGCGCGGCTTTTTGCAGATGTACGGGGATGGGGTAGTGGATTCTGGCTTCCACCCCTTTGCTGTTGAGATACGCCAGCAGGCCGTCGCGATTTTTCGCGCGGACGATATAGAGATGGTAGACATGCTTTACCTCGGGGCGGCGCCGCGGAACGGAGATGCAATCGCCCAAGTCCTGAAAGGCCTGGTCGTAGCGCGCCGCGTTGGCGATGCGCTGGCTGGTGATGAAGTCTACCTGTCCGATGAGGCGGTTGCCCACCACGGCCTGCAGCGTGTCGAGGCGGCAGTTGATGCCGAACGTTTCGACTTCATCGCGATTGGCGAGGCCGTGATTGCGGTACAGGCGCTGCTTACGGGCCATTTCATCGGAATGCGTGACGACCACCCCACCGTCCGACCAGACGTTGAGGTTTTTCAAGGGATGGAGGCTGTAGCAGGAGGTCAGGCCCCAGGAGCCGGCGGGCCGGCCATTCAGGCGGGCGCCGATAGCCTGGCAGGCATCTTCGATGACGGTCAGGTTGTGGCGTTGCGCGATCTCCGCGATAGCAGGCATATCGGGCATATTGCCGGTGTAGTGGACCGGCACAATGGCGCGGGTGCGCGGGGTAATGGCGGGCTCGATTTTCGAAGCGTCGATGACGAAGCCGTCTTCACTATCGACGAACACGGGACGCGCCGCGGTCATGACGATGGCGCCGACGGTGGCAATGAACGTCATGGGAGTGGTGATGACTTCGTCTCCGGCTCCGACGCCGGCCATTTTCAGAGACATGGCGATGGCATCGGTCCCCGTGCCAACGCCGATGGCATGCGGGGCTTCGCAGAGCGCGGCGAATCGCCGTTCGAACTCGGTGAGCGGAGCTCCCAGGGTGAAGTCGCCGGTCCGCACGAACTGGCGGAGGTCATCGAGATAGGG
>Ga0187850_10004003_pt1 | contig 11980 bp, 10 predicted proteins | sample June2016WEW_4_15_FD_132436 | JGI IMG/M metagenome (GOLD analysis project Ga0187850, IMG submission 132436) | Peatland microbial communities from SPRUCE experiment site at the Marcell Experimental Forest, Minnesota, USA - June2016WEW_4_150 | ecosystem: Environmental > Terrestrial > Soil >... | reverse complement strand
GAGAGGAATGCTGTAGAAGCCGGAGCCTTCCATATTATAATGCGCGGTGATCGCTCCGAGGTCGACCTGAACGATGATGAGCGCGGCGACGACGAAGAAATATTTCATCGTCGCGCGTTGCGAAGGCGTGGGCTGGAAGCCGAGCAGGGGATCGCGCTTCGGAAGTTGCGCGGGCAATGGCTCGCGGTCCTGCGAACCGAAGTACCACGCCATGCCGCCGATGCCGGCAAGCAGGAAGACAAAGCTGAACACGCTCCAAACAACCGTACCGCCGGTGGGGCGGTTCCCGACGAGCGGCTCATGCGGCCAATTCTCGGTGTAGGTGACCGCGCGGCCCGGACGATTTGTTGCGGCGGCCCATGCGGTCCACCAGAAGAAGGCCGCCATCTCGCGCTGTTTTTGCGGATCGCTCAGCGCACCGCGCGGAATCGCGTATTCCGGGCGGCCGCGGGAAAAGACGTCGGCGTAGTAACCGGAGAGCGCTGCAAAAGCTGCCGCTCGTTCGGGAGTGACGACGATGCGGTCGCGCTGGGGATCATACCTATTCGTGCGCATGTCGGCTTGGAGCCGCGCCCGAAGGGCCGCCTGCTGCTCGACGGTGAGCGCCGTATAGTTTTCAGCGCCGGCGGCGCGCGCCCATCGGTCGAGAATGAAAACGGCCTCGCGGTGCAGCCAGTCCGCGGACCAGTCCGGCGCAACGTATGCACCATGGCCCCAGATCGTCCCGACTTCCTGTCCACCAATGGACTGCCAGACGTTTTGGCCGTTCACAATATCGTCGTGGCCAAACAGAACGATTCCGTCGGGCGTCACCACCTGAGCCGGAATCGGCGGCGCGCTTCGAATCACCTGGAAGCCCACCCCGCCCAACACTGCGAACGACACGACCAGCACCAGCCCTAGCGCGATCCAGAGTTTCTTGTACCGCCGGAATGTGCTGCCCTCAGAAAGAGTTTCCATGCGTAAGCTCCTGGTCGGCTCTAACTATACAACCACGCAAGTACGGATTCGAACTCAGCCCGCTTGACGCAAACGCAATCCGGCCCCGCCGGATTCTCAGGACGAATCGAAAGATGCGGCCGCGCGCTCAGGCGTTCGTGCCGGAATGCCGTGCTTCGAGCTCGATGGCGCGCGGGAAGAGCACGTTATTTTCGAGGTGCACGTGCCGCTCCAGATCGCGGCCAAATTCCTCAAGCCGGAATTGTTGCAAAAACTGACTAAGGAGGAAGCAAACGAAGAATTTCGCCAGCGCGGCCGCTGCCCCTGGCCCTCCCATGAGGACGAGCAGCCATCGCTTGCGAGAATGCCTGGTAGGTCTCGGCGAAGGGGCTGCGGCGATCAGACCGCCGGTGTACCCATTGCCCGCCGCTGCTGGAAGCACTCCCGGCAAAACACCGGGCGCCCCTGCGTCGGCCGAAACGGCACTGTCGTCTCTTTACCGCACTGCGAGCAAACCGTGCGCGTCTCTGCACGCGGCCCTGCCGAGCCGCCGCCTTCGGCGCGCTTGGCCTTGCAGTTCTTGCAGCGTTTCGGTTCGTTTTTGAAGCCCTTGTCGGCGAAGAACATTTGTTCGCCGGCGGTGAAAACGAATTCGGCGCCGCACTCTGCGCATTTCAGTACCTTATCGTGGTACTCCATGCACTGCTCCCCTGGCCCGGTCCTGGAACGGAACAAACAGCCGTCTGGCCCGAGTCCCTCCAGTTAGGCGAACCATCCCACTCCAAGCAATGGGCACGGCTCCCACAGTCCTGCGGGCACGACGTTGCTTAGGAAACCTCGCGGTTTCCGCCTGATAGGGGCCTAAATCGCGGAAGTGCAACACCATCGGCAGCGCTCAGTCTTGTTCACGGCGCTGCTTCTTGCGCAGTCGCTTCCGCGAAAGCGCTTCTTTCGCCCGGCGCTTCTCCCCGGGCTTCATGTAATAGCTGTGCTTCTTGATTTCTTTTATGATGTCTTCCTGCTGTACCTTGCGCTTGAATCGGCGCAGCGCATTTTCCAGGGATTCACCTTCCTGGATGTTAATTTCCGCCACTTAAACTTCACCCCCGTTCTTTTCAATGAGACCACACAGGGTTACACCCCGTGCAGCGTATTATGGCATGGAATAAGCAGGCTCATCTAACGATTGCCGGGCGGCAAAGTCAAGGAATCTTTCCGCGCCGCGCCCGTGCGGGCCTCGGAGCCCCTAGGGGAAGGGGGGAACGCAGTGAAGACGGGCAGCGTAGCTCGGGAGGCCGTGGCGTCTGCTTTGCCCTCCACCCCAGCGCCATTGTTGGTAGAATGACGGCGCTGATTCGGAGGAGCGGGGGCCCCTGAATGTCGCTTATGCGAGATGCGATCGGCGTCCTGCTGGCCGGTGGCCAGGGCGAGCGGCTATGGCCGTTGACGCGCGACCGGGCTAAGCCGGCGGTGCCGTTCGGAGGGCTGTACCGCATCATCGACGTCACCCTCTCGAACTGCATCAATAGCGATCTCCGCCGGGTGTTCGTCCTAACCCAGTACAAGGCGCTGAGCCTCAACCGTCATGTGCGGCAGGGCTGGTCGCCCATCGCGGGGCTCGGCGACTTCATCGAACTGCTTCCGCCGCAGATGCGGGTTTCGCAGCATTGGTACCAGGGCACTGCCGACGCCGTCTATCAAAACATCTACTCGATCGGCAGCGAGCGCTCAAAGTACGTCCTGATCCTTTCCGGCGACCAGATCTACAAGATGAATTACCAGAAAATGCTCCAGCAGCACGTGGACTCTGGCGCGGACGCTACCGTCGCGACTATCGAGGTCGACCCGGAGGACGCCGCCAGCCAGCTCGGCGTCATGGAAGCCGATGAGCACTGGCGCATCACCGGCTTCGACGAAAAGCCCGAAAAACCCAAGCCCTCCCGTCACAATCCAAAGATGGTCAACGCCTCCATGGGCGTGTATATCTTCAATACCGACCTGCTCATACCAATCCTTATCGCGGACGCCGAGGACCCGCGCTCCCGGCACGACTTCGGCAAGGACGTCATCCCGCGGATCATCCACAAGCACCGCGTCTTCGCGCACAACTTCGTGGACGAAAACAAGCCCGGCGCGCATTACTGGCGCGACGTCGGCACCATCGACGCGTATTACGAAGCCAATATGGATCTGGTTTCGGTCTCGCCGGTCTTCAACCTCTACGATAAGGACTGGCCGTTGCGCACGTGGCAGCACCAGTACCCCCCGGTGAAATTCGTCTTTGCCGATCCCGACCGCATGGGCGTGGCGCTCGATTCCATCGTCGCCAGCGGCTCCATCATTTCCGGCGGCCGAGTCGTGCACTCCGTCCTGGGCTACGATGTGCGCGTCAACAGCTATTGTGACGTCCAGAATTCCATCCTCTACAACCACGTGAACATCGGGCGCTACTCGCGCATTCGCAACGCCATCATCGACCGCCACGTCAGCCTGCCCGAGCACTCCGAAATCGGCTACGACCTCGAAGCCGACCGCCGCCGCTTCCACGTCACCGAGTCGGGCATCGTGGTTGTCGTCCGCCAGGAATCCATGATCGAGGAGCCGGAGTAGTCCGGCGCGCCGCTCTCCTTGACGATTTAGGAGAAAGAGTGTTAGTCTCCTAACTGTCTTAGGAGGGTGCATGACTACCCCAGCCCAGATCCTTCCCGGCACTCTCGATCTCCTCATTCTGAAGGCGGCTTCCCTCGGCCCGTTGCACGGCTACGGCATTCTTCTGCGTATCGAACAGATTTCCGGTGGAACGTTGCTCATCGAACAGGGCGCGCTCTACCCCGCTTTGTATCGTCTGGTGCGCGGGGGGCTCCTCAAATCAGCCTGGGGCACGTCCGAGAACAATCGCCGCGCCAAGTTCTACGAACTGACCTCGACGGGCCGCAAGCGTTTGAGGCAGGAGGCCGATGGTTGGAACCGCCTCGTCGCTGCGATCGCTTCCGTTCTTGGCACGCAGCCGGAGGAAGTGTGAACTTCTGGGCCGGGCTTCGTCCTCTTGCGTCAGCCTTGTTTCATCGCTCTCGAGTGGAAAGCGAGATGGAGGAAGAGCTTCGCTCACACGTCGAGAGCCGTGCGGATGATCTCGAGCGATCCGGACTTCCCCGCGGCGAGGCGGAGCGCCGCGCGCGCATTGAGTTCGGCGGCTACCAACGATTCACGGAGGAGTGCCGCGAAGCCCTCGGCTCGCGCTTCATGGAAACGCTGCGTCAAGACCTGCGCTACTCGTTTCGCATGTTGCGCAAATCGCCAGGGTTCACCACGGTCGCGGTCTTGACCCTCGCCCTTGGTATTGGCGCCAACACCGCCATCTTTTCGGTCGTGAACAGCGCGCTACTCCGCCCTCTGGCATATGCTGAACCGCAGCAGCTCTATTTGGTGCGCGAAATTGTGCCGCAGCTCGCGAAATTCTATCCGACACTGCAAGCGAACCTGCCTGATTTCCGCATCTGGCAGAAGGAAGTTCATTCGTTTGCGGACGTGGCTATTGCCGAAAGATCTTCCGCTGATCTGACTGGCGTGGGTGAGCCCGAAGTCATCCACGGCGTGCGCGCCTCGGCCAACATTCTCGATGTTCTCGGAGCGAGGCCCGCGCTCGGCAGGACGTTTCGTGCCGAAGAGAACGAGCCCGGGCGCGGCAATGTCGTCCTCATCACGGACGCGTTCTGGCGCGACCGCTTCCGCAGCGATTGGTCGGCAGTCGGGAAAAGCATCATGCTCGATGGGGTGGCCCACGAAATCATCGGCATTCTGCCGCCGTCATTTCGATTTCCACCTGCTTTGGGAGGCGCTATCAACACGGCTGACATCGCTTTCTTCCAGCCCTTGAACGGTCCCAAGTTCTGCGAGCAGGGTCTGATCGGCGAATTCGATTTCGCCGCAGTGGCACGCCTCAAACCGCGCATGACCCCGGAGAAAGCGCTCGCGGAACTGAACGTAGTTCAGGCGCAAATCGCCAAACAGGCAAATGAAGGAGTGGACCTCCAGGCCACGCTGCAGCCGCTGGAAGCTGAGGTTATCGGCCCGGCGCGCCGCGGGCTGATCTTCCTCTTGGCTGCGGTGGGCGCTGTCTTGTTGATCGTGTGCGCCAACCTGGCCGGTCTGCTGCTCGCGCGCGTTCCCGCCCGCATCCGCGAGGCCGCGATTCGCACGACGCTAGGCGCGACGCGCGGGCGCATCCTTCGCCAGATGCTCACCGAGACCCTGTTGCTCAGCATCACCGGTGGCGCGCTAGGGGTGGGGATCGCCAGCGTCGCGGTGCATTGGTTCAAGCAGATGGCGCAAATAAGCATTCCTCGCCTCGAAGAAGTGCAGATGGACGTGCGCGTTTTTGTCTTCGCTCTGATCGTTTCTGTGGCAACGGGGGCCCTTTTCGGCATATTGCCCGCGTGGGGCGTGGCGCGCGCACAGCCTCTTGGCGTACTCAAATCCGGCAGCACCGCCGCGACGGAGAACTGCCGGGTGCGCCGCCTTCGCCAGGGTCTGGTCGGCTTCGAGGTGGGATTGACCACGCTGCTTTTGATTCTTGCGGGACTTTTGACGGCCAGCCTGGGGAAGCTTCTGCGTGTGAACGGAGGGTTCGCCGTTCAAAATGTCCTTATCGCGAGGGTCACCTTGCCTCCGCAGAGTTATTCGCAACCGGCCAATCGCTTAGCCTTCTACGACAGAGTGCTAGCGGGCATTCAATCGCTCCCCGGCTTGCGCGCTACCGGCTGGACCAGCATTCCTCCACTTGGAGGTGAGGGTAGCGTGACAGGAATCAGCCTTCCGGGCGAGCGGCAAGCGCACGCTGAAATACCGGTGGCAAACTATCGCCCTGTTAGCCCGGACTATTTTTCGGCTATGGGCATACCGTTGCTGAAAGGCAGGATTTTCGGACCCGCGGACTACGGGCGAAAAATCGTCGTCGTTTCGCAAAGCGTCGCGGACCGCTTCTGGCCCGGCAAGGACCCCATCGGCCAAATCTGCCTCACGCAATGGGCCGGAGATGTTCCGAGCGACGTCATCGGGGTTGTCGGCGACATCCGTACCGTGCGGTTGGATGAGCCTCCTTTGATGATGGTCTACGTTCCGGAATGGTTCAACGCAATTTCTGTCCCGTCAGCCGCTGCAATTGTTCTTCGCACGTCGAGCGACCCCACGAGCTATGCCGCTCCAGTGCGCGAGTTGATCCACAGAATTGACGCGGACGTCCCCGTGACGTCCCTGCTCCCGATGACGCAAATTGTGTCGCAATCGGCTGACGATCGCCGTCTCCCGATGTTCCTGGCGCTATCGTTCGCTTTTTCCTCGTTATTGCTCGCGTCATTGGGCATCTTCGGCGTAGTGGGATACTCCGTTGCCCAACGGAGGCAGGAATTGGGCATTCGCATGGCGCTCGGCGCAGAGCTGCAGGATTTGCGCCGCATGGTTCTTCGTCAGGGCATGGCGCCGGTTATCGTGGGCATGGCGGTGGGGACGGTTGCGGCATTATTTGCAGGCCGCTTGATCGGCAACCTGCTCTTTGGTGTCAGCGCGTACGATCCTCTTACCGTCGCGACCGTGGTGATCGTGGTTGCCAGCGTGGCGCTCTTGGCCTGCTATATTCCCGCCCGGCGGGCGATGCGCGCGGACCCCATAGCTGCGCTTCGATACGAATAGCGCAGATGGCGCTCGCCAGGCGGCGCTCACTTCCGTTACAATAACCGGCTTGTTTTTTCCAGGAGAAAACCTATGTCTACCAAGATCGTTCGCGTTCATGGCCGCCAGATTCTCGATTCACGCGGCAATCCTACTGTGGAAGCCGATGTGGTCCTCGAAGGAGGAGCCCTCGGCCGCGCTGCGGTGCCGTCCGGAGCATCCACCGGCGAGCACGAAGCCCTCGAGTTGCGCGACGGCGACAAGTCGCGCTTTCTCGGCAAGGGCGTTTTAAAGGCTGTCGGCAACGTCAACGGAGAGCTGGCCAAGGCCGTCACCGGCCTCGACGCCGCCGACCAGCAAGCGCTCGACCGGCGCATGATCGAGCTCGACGGCACGCCCACCAAAAGCCGCCTCGGCGCCAACGCGCTTCTGGCCGTCTCTATGGCCGCCGCACGCGCCGCCGCGGCCGCCCAGCGCTTGCCGCTCTACAAGTACTTGGCGCGCTATTCCGGCGACGCCTCTTCGGGCCGTCCCGGCACCACGCTCCCTGTTCCCATGATGAACATCCTCAATAGCGGCGCCCACGCCGATAATTCCGTGGACTTCCAGGAGTTCATGGTTATGCCCGTGGGCGCGCCGAGTTTTTCCGAAGCGCTGCGCTGGGGCGTCGAGGTTTTTCATGCGCTGAAAGGTGCGCTCAAGAAGCGCGGCTATTCGACGGCAGTCGGTGATGAAGGCGGTTTCGCTCCCAACTGCAAGTCCAATGAAGAGGCGATACAGGTCGTGCTGGAAGCCATTTCCGCGGCTGGCTATAAGCCCGGCGCGCAGGTGGCGATTGCGATCGATCCCGCAGCGAGCGAGTTCTACGATAAGGCCAGCGGCAAATATATTTTCAAGAAATCGGACAAGTCCGCACACTCCTCTGAGGAGATGGCTTCTTATTGGGCTGGGTGGGCCGCCAAATACCCCATCGTGTCCATCGAAGACGGCATGGCCGAGAACGATTGGTCCGGCTGGAAGCTGCTCACCGGAAAGACCGGGAAGAAGATCCAACTGGTTGGCGACGATATCTTCGTCACGAATACCGAGATTTTCGCCCGTGGCATTAAGGAAGGTATCGCCAATGCCATCCTCATCAAGCTGAATCAGATCGGCACCGTTACGGAAACCATTGAGGCGATCGAGATGGCCCGCAAGGCCGGTTATCGCTCGGTCGTTTCACACCGTTCCGGCGAAACCGAAGACACGTTCATCGCCGATTTCACCGTGGCCATGGGCACCGGGCAAATCAAGACCGGCTCGGCCTCGCGCACCGACCGCATCGCCAAGTACAACCAACTGCTGCGCATTGAGGAAGAGCTCGGCTCCGCCGCGCGCTTCCTTGGTGCGAAAGCGTTTTCTGCATAGAGGTATCCGCCTCAGGGCGGAATGTCCGAGGGAACGACTCAACAAAGACTACCGACAGGGGGAATGATCGCACCCGGTGACTGGGGGCGGCTGCCTTCGCCGCACATTCTTCTCCCCTTGAATAAACCGCAGTAGCTTGGCTGCCGTACTGGAACGAAGTCCGGTTCCATCGGTCCTACGGTGGTTTGCGGAGGCGGTCGAGGAGCGCAAAGAGGGCGACGGCGATGACCCCGTTGACGGCGGCGGCGATGAGCAAATGCATGCTGAAGAGACGTTCAGGCTGAGCGAGTAGAACCCGCCGGACCAGCACGATCACGGCCTGCTGCACTCCAAAAAAGACGACCGTGAGAGCGAAGCGGCTGACCGGATGCTCGGTGTCAATGCGGCCCCCGATCGAAGAGGCAAGATAGCCGATCAGCGTTTTGGCGATGCCGTTGAGGCCCAAGGGCTTATGACTAAGGCTGTCCTGTAGGATGCCGATGATCATTCCAAGGAGCAATCCGGTGGAAGGATTGCGCCGGCTGATGCCGAAATAGATGGTGACGAGGAGCGGGAGTTCGAGGAGCTCGGCGCGGCGGAAGTACACGGGCAGGAGAGCCTGCAAGACGAGCGCGAAGACGGTCACGACGGTGATGGCGCCGGAATAGAACTTGTGCACCTCGATGTGCGTCTCAGCTCGATAACGAAATTCGGCCGAGCCCATCATCGCGGCGCTCCCGGAGCCGGACTCTTCGGCGGAGGCGTGACGCCAGCGCGCGCGGGAGAGGGTCCACTTTGTGCCGGACGGTCGGATGGAGAGGGCGCGGCAGCAGATGAAGCTGGCGCAGCGGAAGTGGGCGATGGCCCGGCGGCTTCCGTCTTTGTCTCCAGCGGTTGGAGCGTGAGCAGGACAAACACGGCTTCAAGCCGGTCGAGTTGCGCGGCGGGTTTCACGCGTACTTGCTCGAAAGGGTATCCCGGCTTGGCCTCGGTGACGTACCCCACGGGAATGCCGGCGGGAAAGATGCGATCCATGCCGGAGGTGACCACGCGCGCGCCCACGGCGACCTTTTCCTCGCTGCTGATGTACTTCATGACCAGGAGGGGCTCGCCGGTTCCGCCGACGGGCGCCTGAACGCGTGAGTCGGACAGCATCGCGCCGACGCCGCTTTCCTTGTCGGTGATCAGGAGCACCTGGGCCGTATCGCGGAAGACTTCGATGACTTTGCCGACGGCGCCATCAGGAGTAATGACGCCCATGTTGCGGCGGACGCCGTCGCGCGCACCGCGATCGATGTAGATGAGCTGGCTGGTGGGGTCGACGCCCGCACCAATCACGCGGGCGGCGAGAAGCGGGGTTTCGGCGTGCGCTTGGCGGAAAGCGAGAAGAGTTGAGAGGCGATCGACCTCGGCAGCGCGGCCTTCGAGTTGTTGGACGCGGAGCTTCAGCGTCTCCACCTCCTGGCGGAGCTGCTCGTTTTCACGGCGTTCGCCGCGGAGCGCGATGTAGTGCCTCCAGGCGCCGCGGACATGCGTCACGCCCCAGGCACCCGCGCGCTCAAACGGCGAGATGAGCGAGATCGTCCAGACACGAATCAGGCGCCCCTGTGGCTCGCGGCGGATTTGTATCGCGAGCAGAAAGACCTGGCCCGCAAGAATCGTGGCCAGGAGAACCAGCGAGCGGTGGCGGGAGGGGATGGCGATCATTTTTCAGAGACCAATCATCAGCCGCCAGCGGCCGGCGGTGAGCGGCCAGTACCGAGTGGCTTGGAACCGGCAACTCGCGACCAGCGGCCGGTGACAGCGAAAGCGTCGAACGACGCCCAGGCGCAAGCTCGGCTGCCTAATCAATACTCACCTGCCGGAGCAGGTGGAAATCACTGAGCATCTTGCCGGTGCCAAGAACGACCGAAGCGAGCGGGTCGTCAGCGATGGAAACGGGCAGCCCGGTTTCCTTGCGGATGCGCTTGTCGAGGTTCTTCAGGAGCGCGCCGCCGCCGGTGAGGACGATGCCACGGTCGCTGATGTCGGCGGAGAGCTCGGGCGGCGTGCGCTCGAGCGCCACGCGAATCGCATTCACGATGGTGGCGACGCATTCCGAGAGGGCTTCGCGGATTTCGCTGTCGTCAATAGTCACGGTGCGAGGGACGCCTTCGATGAGGTTGCGCCCTTTTACTTCCATGGTGAGCGGTTTGTCGAGCGGGTAGGCCGAGCCAATCTCCATCTTGATCTGTTCCGCAGTGCGCTCACCGACCAGGAGGTTGTACTTGCGCTTGAGGTATTGCATGACGGCCTCGTCCATCTCGTTGCCGGCGACGCGGACCGATCGCGAATAGACGATACCGCTCATGGAGATGACGGCGATGTCGGTGGTGCCGCCGCCGATGTCCACGACCATGTTGCCGGAGGCCTCTTCGATCGGCAGCCCGGCCCCGATGGCGGCGGCCATGGCTTGCTCGACGAGGTACACCTCGCTGGCGCGGGCGCGGTAGGCGGAGTCCTGCACCGCGCGCTTCTCGACCGGCGTGATCTCGCTCGGCACCCCGATGACGATTCGAGGATGGACAAGAACGCGGCGGTTGTGCGCCTTCTGGATGAAGTGCGTCAGCATCTTCTCAGTGACCTTGAAGTCGGCGATCACGCCGTCCTTCATCGGTTTGATGGCCACCACGTTTCCGGGCGTGCGGCCAAGCATGTCTTTGGCTTCGCGGCCGACGGCCACTACCTCTCCGGTGTTCTTATTGATCGCGACGATGGAGGGCTCGTTGACGACGATGCCCTTGCCTCTCGAATAGACGAGTGTATTTGCGGTTCCCAGGTCAATCGCCAAGTCTGAAGAAAACAGGCTAAAGACCGACCGCAAGTTGAATCCGTTCTTGAACATGTCCCCTCAGTCCCCTGCGGGAGAGTCTACACCGCGAGCCAGCAGGTCCCACAGCCCGCTGGCGTTCGACCGATGCGGAGGCGCCTGCGCTTCGGTATCTACTTCGGCACGACGATGGGCACACGCTGAATCGCCGTGCCTCCCCGGCGATTCTGTCCCGTAATCACAATGGTCTGGCTGCCGGGCTGGAGCGGCTCGGTGAAATGACGGAAGCGGCCGTCGGGGGCGAGATTCGCCACCGGCTGGCCGTTAATGATGAGCGCGGCGCCGGGTTCCGTGCGGCCGATAATTTCGGCGACACGCCCGTGCATTTGGGTGCCTTCCACTTCCAGCAACATCTCCTGTGTCTTGCCTTGGGCGACCAGGGTGAACTTGAAACTGTCGCTGGGGTCGCTAATCCTCTTCTTGGCGTCGGTGGCCGTGACGTTCCAGAAGTAGTCTCCCGCGTCGAGCCCAGTGACGTCGGCATTCGTTCCTGTTACCTTCCGTTCGACGAGCATCTTCGCGAACATGGCGGTCGTGCTGACGCGTAGCGTGTAAAACTGCGCTTCCGCCACGGGCTTCCACTCAAAGTGCAACGCGGCCGTCCTGGGATCGGGCACAATCAGCGGCTGGAGATTCAGCGGCTCGGAAAGCTCGGGCGGCGCGAGGACGTTGGACTTGGTGACCGGGCCACCGGACGCGAAACTGGCCTTTTCCCACTGCGTCAGCTCGACGTGCTCTTCACCGCGTTGCACATCGGCCCCGCCGGCGGAGACCGTGATCTCATGTTCGTTCTTTGCAGGATCGCTCTTGACCGACGCGCGGCTGTTCTGATGGACCGATGCGGTCGCGTCCTCGACCGAGACCGCCGCCTTTGAGTCCGGCGAGGACCAATTCGGCGTGGTGAGGTCCACGGCGCCGGTGCTAATGCGCACGGCGACACTGGTCGGACGATCGCGGCCCATGGAATTCTCTTCGACGGTGACGAGCGAATCGGGCTTGACGGTGTACGTGGTGCCATCGGCGAAACTGACGCGTGCGGCGCCGTCCGAACCAGTCTGGATCAGGTCGCCCTTGTCGAGCGTGGCGCGATAGTCCGCGTCCACCCACTGAACCGAATTG
>Ga0187850_10004001_pt1 | contig 11985 bp, 10 predicted proteins | sample June2016WEW_4_15_FD_132436 | JGI IMG/M metagenome (GOLD analysis project Ga0187850, IMG submission 132436) | Peatland microbial communities from SPRUCE experiment site at the Marcell Experimental Forest, Minnesota, USA - June2016WEW_4_150 | ecosystem: Environmental > Terrestrial > Soil >... | reverse complement strand
CTTCTTCAGTCCGCCGCGTCCCCGTGTGCCCAGGATCAGCAAATCAATGTTGTCGCGTTGAATTTCCGAAGCGAGAACATCCCATACGTTACCTCGTTCAAGCACCAAGTGGTGGGTTACACCCTTAAACCTGGTCTCTTCTTCAAGCTGCTTCATTTGCTTCTCTGCTTCCAGCCTGCGGCGACCCAGCTTAGGGGGGGGCGGACCGAGCGGGATTCGGTCATACGGCTCCACCGGAATTGCGTGCACTACAGAAAGCTCCGAGCCATGCCGGCGGGCGATCGCTATCGCGAAGTCAAGCGCTCGCCGAGAAGCTTCTGAAAAATCGGTGGCCATCAGCACATGCTTGAATGCGATGCTTTTCTGGTCGTTTATCTGCGCCATCGTTGACATACATGCCTCCTTCGAGGGGCCCAATCCGTACAGTCACGAGGAAGACTTGGGAACGGCTCCTATGGCAATGCTTCGATTCCGCTGCCGTCTTTGCTTTTCCGATAAGTCCTGCAGAGGAACCACCCGGACTCCGGGGGCGTGAGAAATAACGGTCATCGTCGTCGAGCACTCGCCACAAAGCCAGAAACGCTCGAGCGCGGATGTCCCGGGAAGACTGTCTTTTTCGGGTCGGGTTGACCCGGCTGCTACGTGGAAAATTGTACCTTCACGGAAATATCGGAAGATGGCCGAGCAGGAGGGATTCGCGCACTTCGACACCATAGCCGCCTCCATCGCACTTCTCCAGGGTCAGGAGCAATTCGCCCTGGAGGGTGCAATTGGCCTGCGTTCCCACTAGCTACCGTACTATTCGATTCGGGAACAAAAAGTGATCCGGAGCACCGTTGGAGGTGACTCTCGTCACCCGTTCCGTTCAACAGGCTCCGAGTCGCCAAATCTTCTGCCTTGCACCACCGATTATTGATCGACCGCCTGAGTCGAGAGCAAACGAACGGAAAGAAAACAAATGTAGAGCTGCTGTGACCCATATCACAGCCAGACGTGCCTCCTGTCATAGCTGTATCCCGGGTTAAGGTCGAAGATTCAAGTAGTTAAGGAGGGCACCGATGTTACTCGCGTATAGGCTTCTCCGGTTGGTTGAGACCCACTCGGATGCCCTGGCGGCAGGGCTTCTCGAAAAAACGAGCCACTCCCCGTTGCTGCCGAGCTACACCCACGTGCCACCCGAGGAACTCAGAGAACGGGTTCACGAAATCTATCAGCACTTGGCGGAATGGCTGCTCGGCAAGGGTCAGATGGATGTCGAAAAACGCTATTTAGCGATCGGTGCAAAGCGTGCCCACCAGGGCGTGCCGCTGAGTCAACTCATTTGGGCGATCATCCTGACCAAGAAAAACCTGTGGGACTTTCTGAAGCGAGAAGCGGTTCTGGACCGCCCCGTGGAGATCGCCGGTGAGCTCGAAGTAGAAGAACTTGTAGATCAATTCTTTGACCGTGCAATTTTTTACGCTGCAGTCGGTTACGAGCGCTCTATGTCGGACGAATCTGAGCCGGCGCGGAAAGTGAGCGCGGTTGGATAGTACAGAAAATGGGGGGAAGGATGTCCTGGGAACTTGATTACAAGAAAAAATTGCGCACGGCAGATGAAGCCCTGAGTTGCGTGCAGTCAGGAATGCGAGTCTACATTCAGCCGGGCTGCGCTGAACCTGAGACCTTGGTAGAAGCGTTAATGCGCCGCGGTCCCTTCGTGCAAGACGTGGAAATCGTTCATATGATGACCATGGGAGCTGCGCCTTATGTGGCTCCTGAGATGGCAGGGCACTTCCGGCATAACGCAATGTTTATCGGCGGCAATGTCCGCGAGGCGATCAACGATGGCCGGGCAGACTACACGCCAATTTACCTGAGTGAGATTGAAGGACTGTTCGAGAGTGGGGCCATGCCGATTGATGTGGCGCTGCTGGAACTCTCTCCCCCAGACTCGCACGGGTTTTGCAGTTTCGGCGTGGGGGTGGATACGTCGCTCACCGCAGCTAAATCTGCTCGCTACGTGGTGGCGCAGATTAATGATCAGATGCCGCGCACCTACGGAGACAGCTTCATCCATGTGACGGATATCGACGCGGTGGTCAATTCCTCCCGTCCTTTGTGTGCGAGCAAGCTCCCGCAAATTACCGACATGCACAGGGCAATCGCCCGCAACGTCGCAGACTTAATTGATGATGGAGCCGTATTGCAAACCGGGATTGGCGGAATTCCGGATGCCGTGCTGCCGTTTCTCATGGACCGCAAGGATCTTGCGGTGCACAGCGAACTGGTTTCGGATGGCGTGATTCCTTTGATCGAGGCAGGAGTGCTTACCGGCGCGCGCAAGAACTTTAAGCCCCGCAAGATTATCCTGGGATTTGCCCTGGGCACGAAAGAGTTGTTCGACTTTGTGGACAATAATCCCATTTTCGAGTTCCATCCCACGGCCTATACCAACGATCCCGCGCTGATCGCGCGAAACGACGACATGGTGGCGATTAATTCCGCGTTGCAGGTCGATCTCACCGGACAGGTCTGCTCCGATTCCATCGGAAGTCAGTTCTATAGTGGCATTGGCGGACAAGTCGACTTCCTGCGCGGGGCTTCGCGCTCCAAGCGAGGCAAGCCGATCATAGCCATATCTTCTACTGCCAAGAGTGGCACAATCTCGCGGATCGTGCCCATGCTGAGCCCGGGCGCAGGAGTGGTGACTTCGCGCGGGTTGATCCGTTACGTAGTGAGCGAATACGGGGTCGCGTATCTGCACGGCAAGAGTATCCGGGAGCGGGCGCAGGCGCTCATCGACATTTCACATCCCAAGTTCCGCGAAGAACTTTATCAGTTTTGCGAGAAAACCAAATGGCTGCAGCGGCCTTTAGCCGCGGAAACAGCTGTGACGAGGTGAAAGATGGCGGGCCAGGCGCGCGGTAAAGTAACGGTCGACGTCGAGGAATGCAAGGGATGCGGGCTATGCGTGGAATCTTGCCCGCCAAAATGCCTTGAACTTGCGCCGGAGTTGAATTCTTACGGAGCTCACCCCGCGCGCTATACCGGAGAGGAATGCACCGGTTGCGGAATCTGCTTTTATTGCTGTCCAGAACCTGGCGCGATCACGGTCTACCGCCTGAAAGCCAAAGCAAAAGCAGTGTCGACGACGCCAGGAGGCGAACATGCGACAGCTCTGTAAGGGCAACGTGGCAGTGGTGAAGGGCGCGATCCTCGCCGGATGCCGCGCCTATTATGGATATCCCATTACTCCCGCCAGCGAAATCGCCGAGGCGGCTGCGCTTTATTTCCCACAGGTCGGCGGAACGTTTCTGCAAGCAGAGAGCGAAGTCGCGGCCATCAACATGGTGTACGGGGCAGCGGCAGCTGGGACCCGCGTAATGACTGGATCGTCTGGTCCCGGTCTCAGCCTGATGCAGGAAGGCATATCCTATCTGGCTGGCGCGGAACTGCCGTGCGTGATCGTCGATGTGATGCGCGGCGGCCCGGGCCTGGGCAACATCGCGCCGGAACAGAGCGACTATTTTGCGATGGTCAAGGGCGGCGGTCACGGCAACTACCGCAACATCGTGCTGGCTCCCGCGTCGGTGCAGGAGATGGCCGACCTCACCATGCTGGCATTCGATCTTGCCGACAAATACCGGAATCCTGCGGTGGTGCTGACCGATGGGTTCGTTGGGCAGATGATGGAACCACTCGATCTCGAATATCGCGAGATTCAACCACCGGAAAAACCGTGGGCTGTGAAGGGTACGCCAGAGACGCGGGCCAATCTGGTGAGTTCCATTTTTCTTGAAACCGACGAATTGGAAGAGCACCAGCGCAAGATGGAAGCCAAGTACATTCGGGCAAAGGAAGCCGAGCCGCGCTGCGAACTCTGTCACACCGAGGACGCCGAAGTACTTCTGGTCGGGTACGGCATTGTTTCCCGAGTGCTGCTCTCCACCGTCGAAGCACTCCGCAAAGAAGGTGTGAAAGCAGGGCTGTTCCGTCCGATCACATTGTGGCCCTATCCTGCGAAGGCTCTGGCGAAAGCGGCAAAGAAGGTCGAAAAAGTAATCGTCGTCGAATTGAGCAACGGACAGATGGTGGAAGACGTGCGCCTCACTCTGAACGGTAAAGTGCCGGTGGAGTTTTACGGCCGCGTTGGAGGCAACGTGCCCTCGGTCGCAGAGTTGCAGCAACAGGTGTTGACGCGCATGGCCGTAGCAGTCTGAGATCTGTTTCGACGAGGTGTTGATTCGGAGAGGATAGCGAAAATGGGAGACGAGAACGTAATCACGTTAGTAGATCCTGAAGTTAACTCCGAAGTGAAATCCGAAGCCGCGCCGACCGCCAGCAACAACGGATATGAAGCGGTCCACTCCAAGTCGCCGCTCTTCTATGACCTGTACGAGCGCAAATCCGAACTGAAGCACCAGACCCACTACTGTCCCGGCTGCGGACACGGAGTGGCGCACAAGCTGATTGCCGAGGCTCTGCAGGACTTGGGAGTACAGGACAAAACCATCTTCGTGAGTCCGGTGGGCTGCTCGGTGTTTGCTTACTACTATTTTGACGTCGGGAACGTGCAGGTTGCGCACGGCCGCGCTCCAGCTTCCGCCACAGCAATTAAACGATCTTGTCCGGACAAGATGGTTATCTCTTATCAGGGAGACGGCGATTTAGCTGCGATCGGTACCGCCGAGATTGTCCATGCCGCCAACCGCGGGGAAAAGATCACGGTCTTTTTCGTGAACAACGCAATCTATGGCATGACCGGCGGACAGATGGCGCCCACCACGCTGGTCGGACAGAAGAGCACAACGTCGCCGTGGGGGAGACGGCCCTCGAATGAAGGCTTCCCGTTGCACATGGCAGAACTTCTTGCCACGCTGGAAGCGCCGGCCTACATCGAACGAGTGGCGCTATCAGACAACAAGAACATCATGAAGGCGCGGCGGGCGATCCGCAAAGCGCTCGAGATCCAGCGCGACGGCGCGGGCTTTTCGTTTGTCGAAATTCTGTCGCCGTGTCCGACGATTTGGGGCAAAGATCCGGTGGAAGCGCGGCGCTGGGTTCTCGATAAGATGATCCCAACTTTTCCGCTGAATGTGTTTCGTGACCGCCGGCCGGAAATTCCAGTGGGTAAGGAGCCACCGCAACGAACTGTCGCCGATGTGCTCGAGATCACCCCGAAAGATCGAGCGCACGATGCTTCCACAGTGAAACACGCGCATCGCTTCAAAGACGTCCAGATCAAGATTGCCGGTTTCGGCGGACAGGGCGTGTTGCTCCTAGGACAACTCCTCATCGAAATGGGCATGCGCGAAGCACTGGAAGTGAGCTGGCTGCCGTCGTACGGGCCGGAGATGCGCTCGGGCAGTGCACACTGCCATGTGTGTTTATCGAAAGAACGGATCGGGTCGCCGCTGGTCTCGCGTCCCGACGTGCTCGTGGCCATGAATGAGTTCTCGCTACGGAAGTTTGCCCATGAAGTACCGAGCGGTGGACTCATCCTTTACAACGGCGCAAGCCTGCCGGCCGACTTTGCTGCTCCAGGCGTGCAACTGGTCGCCATTCCGGCCGCGGAGATTGCCGACAAGCTCGGTTCCACCAAGGCAACCAACATAGTGATGATGGGCGCTCTGCTGGAAGAGACCGAGTGTCTGGCTCCCGGAACCGCATTGAGCGTCCTTGAAGATAAAGTGAAGAAACTCGACCTGCTCGAGATTGACCGCAAGGCGCTCACCGCAGGCCGCCTGTTTATCGATGATCAGGCGCACGTTGGCGCAGTAAGTCAGCCCGACGGCTTCGCCTAGACTTGGCACAGCTACGAAAGGCACGTCGGAGCCAGACCGATTTTATGGAGGCTTGCAATGTCCACTGCGTGGACGGCACGATACGCACGGCGCACCAAAGGCATCACCAGTTCTCAAATCCGCGAATTGCTGAAGATTACACAAAGGCCGGGAATGATTTCCTTTGCCGGTGGCCTGCCCGCTCCCGACGTGTTTCCCATCCAGCGCTTCGAGGAAGCCTGCCACAAAGTGCTTACGCAGCAAGCAGCTTCGGCCTTGCAGTACGGGGCCACCGAGGGCTATGAGCCTCTGCGCGAACTGATTGCCAGCAACATGGCGCGCTATGGAATCAAGGCGAAAGTAGAGAACGTCTTGATCACCTCTGGTTCCCAGCAGGCACTGGACCTGATCGGAAAACTTTTCATCAACGCCGGCGATCGCGTGCTGGTGGAAGCGCCGACTTATCTCGGCGCGCTGCAGGCTTTCAACGTCTACGGCGCGGAATATGTTTCCGTTCCGGTCGACGACAACGGCCTACGTACTGACTTGGTGGAGAGGCCTTTGCGTTCGGGCCCCAAGTTCATGTACATTCTGCCCAACTTCCAGAACCCGGCTGGGACCACGCTATCGGAGGGTCGTCGCCACCAACTGGTGCTGCTTGCGGACAGGTACGGTATCCCGATTGTCGAAGACGATCCCTACGGCCAGTTGCGTTATGAAGGCGAGCATCTTTCACCCCTGGTTGTTCTCGACCGTGAAAATCTGCGCCGCGACAATGGCTATTCCATTGGCAATGTCATTTACCTGAGTACCTTCTCGAAGACACTGGCTCCTGGCCTTCGTCTAGGATGGATTGTGGCTCCTCCTGAGATCATCGGCAAGCTGGCGCAACTGAAGCAGGGCGCCGACCTGCACACTTCTACGTTCACTCAGTTCGTGGCCTACGAGGTTGCGTGCGATGGATTTCTCGACAAACACGTTAAGTTGATTCGCCAGGTCTATCGCGAACGACGCGACGTGATGCTGCAGGCTCTGAGAGAGTTCTTCCCGCCCACTGTGACTTGGACTCATCCACAGGGCGGCCTGTTTCTTTGGGTGACTCTGCCCGAAGGACTGGACATGCAGGCGATCTTCAAATCGGCGATCGAACACGACGTGGCGTTCGTGCCAGGTAATTCCTTCTATGCCAATGATAGCCATGAAGGCAGCCGCCACATGCGCTTGAACTTTTCCAACGCCACTCCGGAGCAAATACGAGAAGGGATCGGCCGTTTGGCCACGGCCGTGAAAAGACATATGCCCGCCATGGCGCTTCGATTAGAGCTCCCGCTCGAAGTGTAAGAGCTATGAGGCTATCTCATAGGAATGGAAGTCGGGTGCGCCCGACAATTCGGAAGCGAAATCGTCACGTTTACACCAGCAATTCTCGAGTGAAGTAGTCGCCGGCTTACAGAATCGATCGCACCACGCCGCCATCCGCGCGCAGAGCTGCCCCGTTTGTCGCCGAGGACACGGGACTGCAAACAAAAGCGACCATCGCGGCAACTTCCTCAGGTTTAGCGAAGCGCTTCAACAGCGACGTGGGGCGCATGGTGCGAAAGAATTCGTCTTCCACCGCACCGGGGTCGGTCTTCTGCTCGGCTGCAAGTTCGCGGACAAACCTCTCTACACCTTCCGAGGCAGTGGGACCCGGCAGGACTGAGTTGACCGTTACATTAGCGCCCGTAGTCGTTTCGGCCAGGCCGCGCGCGATTGCGAGCTGCGCCGTTTTAGTCATTCCGTAGTGAATCATCTCGGCAGGAATTTGCACTGCGCTTTCGCTCGAGATGAACACAATCCGTCCCCAATTGCGCTTTTTCATTCCCGCAAGATAATGACGGCTAAGACGTACCCCGCTCAGGACATTGACTTCAAAAAGACGTTTCCAATCTTCGTCGTCGATCTGTTCAAATGGCTTTACTTCAAAGATTCCCGCGTTGTTCACCAGGATGTCGACGTCTGGAAAGCGATCTGTCAGCTTCTCTATGCCTGCGGCCGTTCCGACGTCCGCGGTATGCCATCGACTTTGCCTCGAACGCCGGAGGCCCGAAGCTTGCTGATCGCTTCGTCGACCCGCTGTTCTGTCCTGCCATTTACAACAACCGAAGCGCCTTCGTTGGCGAGCACTTCTGCAATCGCAAACCCGATACCAGCCGTGCTTCCCGTGACCACGGCCTGCTGACCGTTCAGTTGTAGCTCCATATTGTGTTCGATGCAGCTACAGAAATCGATGATTCACCGGTTTGGCTGCGGGACGGATCTGTCTGCGTAAAGCGTTGCCGTGGTTGGCGGAACATCGTCACCAGTCACCGCTCTACTCCAGCACGAAAATATTCTTGTGGGCGCACATCTCCTTCAGAACCTTCGGCCATACCGTGACGCTCACTTCCCCGAGATGGGCTTTGCGCAGCAAGAGCATCAAGGTACGCGACTGGCCGATTCCACCACCGATCGAGAGCGGAATCTCGTTGTTCAGAATTGCCTGGTGATAGGGCAAGCGCATAAAGTCCAACTGCTTGGCCATCGTGAGCTGCTTCTTCAGAGTCTCGGCCGTCACCCGGATCCCCATGGACGTCAGTTCATGGCGCCGCTTGGTGACGGAGTTCCATACCAGGATGTCGCCGTTCAGTCCGTGCGTATCTTTGCTGGTCTGATCGTGTGTGTCGGTGACCCAATCGTCGTAATCGGCGGCGCGCATCTCGTGGGGATATCCGTCCTTCAACGGCCAGCCAATGCCAATAATGAAGACCGCAGGATGCTTTTGCAGCACCGCGGTCTCGCGCTGCTTGCGCGGCAGGTCGGGATACATGTCGAGAATCTCCTCGGCATGCAAGAAGACCAACTCCTCCGGCAGATCGGGATAGCGATAGTCTTTTAATTGCGGGAATAAGGATTGGGCAAACTTCTCTGCTCCGACGATTACCTTCCAGATCTTGTGAACCGTGGCCTTTAGGAAGTCAAGGTTACGCTGCTCGCTGATAAGAACGCGTTCCCAATCCCACTGATCCACGTATGCGGAGTGGTCGTGATCGAGGAAATAGTCCTTGCGCACGGCGCGCATGTCGGTGCAAATACCCTCGCCAACCTTGCAATCGAATTGCTTGAGGGCGACGCGTTTCCACTTGGTTGCGGCCTGCACAACCTGCGCGTCGATGGGATGCAGGTTGCGATCATTCGAAATGTGGAACTGCACCGGCGTGCGCGAGCCATCGCGATCCAACATATCGTTGACACCGCTCTCGACATCGACGATGAGGGGGACTTCGACCATCATCAGGTTGAGTTCCTTGCACAGGTTATCTTCGATATAGCGCTTCACCTGGAAGATGACTTGCTGCGTCTCTTTCGGGCTCAGCAACGAACGGTACCCGCGCGGCAGGACTTTTTCTAATTCCTTGTAATCGCCAATTCCCGGTCCAGCCAGGTCGGCTTTCTTATCTTTATCCAGCACAAGCGTGCTCATGTAGTTTCTCCTTAGCAGATGAATTCTGTGCCGCCCTGTCGACGCGCGGCCTGGCGAAATTTCGGATTAACCGAGAGACGATGCGTGAAGTCTTAGGGCGTGAGCCGCGTGCTTTGACCCCAAATTCGGGCGTGGCATACTCCAGAACCGCCGCGATGATCAGTAGAATGCCGTCGAGGCCGAGAAAGGCCAACGCGAGCAGAGCAATCATGAGCACCGGCAGCTTCACCTCGCTCGTTGTTATTCTCCATCTGGATTGCCTGCAACGCTGTGACCGTCGTCACTTACTGCAGTAACCGAGGAACGCCCGACACTTCGCGGACCCCAAGTTACCCTCGGCCGGAGTCACGGCTGTGGGTGACCTGGATCACTGCACCCATTTCCGCCAATGTTGAAAATCTCAATAGGCAGCGATTATAGGTTGCTGGGTTCTTTTACATAGAGTTGGGAAGTTGTTGGCATCAGTGTTCACATCCGCCACAAACGTAGCTCGGGTTGCGAGAAGGGTCACTGCTTTCATCGAGTTGCAAAACTATACAAGGAGAAGAAACGAAATCATGAAGACCACAAAGCTGGTGATGCTGGTAATGACAATCGCGGTAGGGCTGTTCATCCTGATTCCCAATCTGTCATGGGCTGCCGACGACGGAGCCTCTCTCTACAAAGCAAAATGTGCCGCCTGCCACGGGGCGGATGCAGCGGGCAAGCCCGCCGCAAAGATTCCGAGCCTGGTTTCCGACGACGCAAAGAAAGCTTCTGATGCTGATCTGGCCAAGGACATCACGGAGAAGCCGAAGCACCCAGCGACAATCAAGAGTCTGACTCCTGACCAGGCGAAGATGATCGTGACTTACGTTCGGAGCTTACAGAAGTAGTAGCTGTTATTGGCTGTTCCTCTTTGCGCACCCGCTGTCGTCGCTAACTTGCGGGCGGCGAGGCGTGAGGGAGTATGAAGATGTCCGGCTCAATTCGGCGGACCGAAGTACAAGCCTGCCGATCCGTTGCCAGTCGGCAGTCTCCTTCCTCATTTGCTTCGCCGGATGGAACAGTCCGCCGGGTTCCGGATGCTGGCCAATCCGGGCCCCGGTATTTTTTTTCGGTTAGCCCGTCGAGGGTATTCTGCGCGCTTCCTAATCTGGTTCCATCATCGTACGCACTCTTACTTAATTTCTCTGGAACGGAAGGCCTGCTGGGAAGCGCCGAGGAGAAATTTCCATGAGTAAGGCGCTGTTATATGACGCGACGATGTGCATCGGCTGCAAACAGTGTGAAGCCGCGTGCGCGCAGCAGAACAAGCTGCCGTACGACGATAGAGTGGCCGCGGAGTCAGTGCAGTCGGAACATAAATATACGGTCGTCATGACCAAGGACGACAAATTCATGCGCCGGCTGTGCATGCACTGCGAGCGTCCTGCGTGCGCGTCGGTTTGTCCGGTCGGTGCTTTCCACAAAACCAAAGAAGGTCCGGTCGTATACGACGTCTGGAAGTGCATTGGCTGCCGCTATTGCATGGTGGCCTGCGCCTTCGCCCAGCCCAAGTACGAATGGGGCTCGCTGAATCCGCGGGTCCGCAAATGCATTATGTGTCCGGACCGAGTGGTTGCCGGCAAGCAGACAGCATGCGCCGAGATCTGTCCCACGGGCGCTACGAAGTTCGGGGATCGCGACGACCTCATTAAGGAAGCGCAGGACCGTATTCGCGACAACCCGTCGAACTACCAGCCTCGGATTTACGGTCTTCATGAGGTTGGCGGAACGTGCGTCCTTATTCTCTCCGGCATGAATGTGGAAGAGTACGGCTATCCCGCCTCCGCGAAAATCGGCGACACCCCGATGCCAGAATATACCGGCCGAGTGATGGAGAAAATTCCGGACTTTATCCCCGTGTGGTCGTTGGTGCTGGGCGGCATTTATTGGATTTCGCATCGCCGCGAAGAGGTAGCCGCCGCTGAAGGTGGTGAGAAAAACGGGAGTAAGCGATGAAGATCAAGCTGACTTTCTGGAGAGTTGTGTTCCTTCTGATCATGGCCATGGGCCTGTACTCCACATTTGTTCGCTATTTCTATGGCCTGGGCGCGGTTTCAAACATGACGGATCAGTTTCCGTGGGGGCTCTGGATCGGCTTCGACTGCCTGTGTGGAGTGATGCTGGCGGCGGGCGGGTTTTGCGTGATCGGTGCAGTCTATTTGTTCAACGTGGAGCGATTGCACAGCGTTGTGCGCCCAGCGGTGTTGACTGCCTTCCTCGGCTATTTGCTTTTCATCGTTGGTCTATTGTTCGACCTAGGCCGCCCCTGGTACATCTGGCACCAGCTCATCTACATGAATCCGCACTCGGTCATGTTTGAGGTCGGCATGTGTGTGATAGCCTACACCACTGTTCTCTTCTTCGAATTCCTTCCCAACGTGCTGGAGCGCTTCAATCTGAAGACTCCCATCAAATGGATTAACAAAATCTATGCTGTGCTGGTCGTGTTGGGCATCCTGCTCTCAACTCTGCATCAGAGTTCGCTCGGTTCTCTCTATTTGATTATGCCGAGCAAGTTGCATCCGTTCTGGTACACGCCTGCACTGCCCTTCCTCTTTTTCGGATCAGCGATTGCGGTTGGTTTGGCGATGACGATTTTCGAATCCACGCAGAGCGCGAAGGCGTTGGGCCGTCACCTTGAATTGCCAGTCCTGGTCGAACTGGGTGGCGCGTTGCTGGTTGCTCTGTGGG
>Ga0187850_10003974_pt1 | contig 12043 bp, 8 predicted proteins | sample June2016WEW_4_15_FD_132436 | JGI IMG/M metagenome (GOLD analysis project Ga0187850, IMG submission 132436) | Peatland microbial communities from SPRUCE experiment site at the Marcell Experimental Forest, Minnesota, USA - June2016WEW_4_150 | ecosystem: Environmental > Terrestrial > Soil >... | reverse complement strand
GTCGGCCGCTTCGCGCACCCAGGTCTGCAGGTCTTCGGTGCCAAGCCACGGTTCAATCTGAGCAGGGGGACGCATGCGACTCCTCCTGCCCCAATGATCTAATACTCTATGTTTGATGTCAAATTGGTATGAACGGTCCCAACTTGGCACGCACAAGACGCCTGGCGGAGGACCTTCTGCGGCAAATGGCTGACTCTAACCCGTCGCCACTGTCAAGGAAGGGCGCCCCAAGGCCGCTTGGCCCGAAACGTGCTTGCAGTCGGCAGATCCTCGGCAACCTGTCGTTTTTAATCCCGTCGCGGCACTTCTACGACATGACGTTACGTCCGAGTGGCCTGTAAACACCAGCCAGTTGCTTCTATGCGACTCATAACTGGGTAGCGGTCCGTCCGGAGGTTGTCCATTCGGCCCTCCGGCGAGATCCGCGACAGGTGACGTGCGCAGTAGCGCTTGGGTGCTCGAAAACTCTTGCCGGAAGATGGTCGCCTCTGCCTGAGTCGGCTCTATAATGGTAGTGAGAGGAGGATGCTACGGTCGTGCGTCGGGCGATTCCGCATATCGGCACGGCGCTGATAACTCTGATAGTGCCTCTACGCGCCTTACCCGCAAGTGCGAGCGATCCTTCATCTTCGCCGCTGGCTTCGCAAACCGCTGCGCGTTCGTGCGCAACAACCACGCAGCGCAAGAGCATTTTGACTCGGGACGCTGCGGTTGAAATCACTGACACGCTCCTCTGTTCGCCACCCTCCGAGGTGAAGCTTGGGATTGGGAATGCTGCCAAGGCGCCCGGTTTCGCGAAACCACCCATTGGGGGAGCAACGCGTGAGACGCCTTCGCCGTACGTCCTTACTGTTTCAGGCGTCCACCCCCAGACCGCCGAGGTTGGTACCAGATTTACCGTCAGCGTGATCGGAAGTAATTTCGCGTCAGCCTCGATGCTACGGCTTGTCGTTCCTCCCTCGTCATTGAACTGGATGGTCTCTGGTGGTGCCTCGCCGTACGGATACAATTGGCACGCAGGCGAGGACTGGGCTGTGAGAAGTAGTACGTTGACGGCGGCCGTTACGCTCGGTAGCTCCGGTACCTATGCCTTGTCTGTCAGGAACACAGTTGATCAGTCGGAACAAAGACTATCCTCGTTATCGGCAAACACTCTTTTTGCTTTCATCGATTGGGATGGAAAGCCCGTTTTCGTCCCTGCAGATCCCGATCTGCCGATGTGGTCTTCCGAGCCGTTGCGCCGACGCGAAGACAGACCGTTCGTTGTCCTGAACCACTCTGATTCCCACGGCGCATATGAGGTTGCGGCCGTCTTGTCAGGGCGACGGCTCCGCGCGATCACAGTGCGCCCACTCCCTAGCTCCCTGCTGGACCAGTTCCAGGGGTTTCATGCCCACCTTTCAATCTCGCGCCCACCATGGGCTTCCGAGGAGATCGATCTCGACGGGGCTGAGAAAACCCTCCAGACGGTCGTCGTACATGTGGGTCCGTTCAGTGACGTTACTGTGCTGGCCCGGAAGAGCGTACCCTTAGAGCCACCTGCCGCATCTTCTGACTCCGTCGATTCGACTCCCTCTCACGTCGTGGCGACGTCGCCATTTCCGCAAGGCCCATCGATTTCGGCATTGGGGATCTGGCCGCTTCGCATCTGAGTCTCGATCCCGTCCTTCTCAGGGTTCATTCAGAAAACAAAACCACTTGTCAACCACGAGCTGCCAGTCCTTTGGCAGCAGAAGGAGGGTATATGCAGATGCGCTGCTGCTCGGGAGAACAGCTACTCTCCGTCCATCAGGTCTCGCAATTCTTATCCGTGCCTGAGCGAACCGTCCGGCATTGGGCCGCGACTCAGGTGCTCTCCGCGCGGAAAGTCGGCAAGCCTTGGTGGTTCAGGTGGCGTGACGTCGCAGCTTCAGAGCACCGCCTTAGCCGGACTCTGAACGTCTCACCGGGAGGGTGTCATGCCGCTTGAATGCGAAGGTAGGGTCCTCCAGTTAGCCGTGACGATTGTCGCGGTGATACATGTCGTGAAGTACCTCATCGTAGAACTGACAGGCCTGTGGCTCCTTGTGCGCAAGATGAAAACGTACGCCAGTTGACGCCGCGGACCTGGGCTATGAGGCAACAGGTGGCGATCTCTCTCGTGGTCGCCACCACTCTTGCCATTACCGGCGAAGCTGCAGGTACGTACAGACCGCAAATCAGAATGGCGAGCCCACGTGAGCTGGCGCTTCCTTATCCAAGTCCTCACAACAGCCGGGCGGACTCCAGGAAGCCCGCGAGCTTAGCCGTCGCCTTGTACTGCGGGATCGGGTCCAGCTCCTTGAAGGCTTGTAGGGCGACAATTAGAATTCCCTGTCGGGAAAACTAGTTGACGTCGGACAAACTCCTCTGCCGTAACAAACTCGCCGATCGCGTTCTTGTTCAAATCGTACGTACCATGAACGATCTCGCTTCGACGTCTGTGCATCCTCCTCAGATTAGGGAAGATCTGCTGGCGCTCAGACGGGCGTTCACCGAGAGACTGTGCCGTGTACGGCATATACGGAGCTCCAGCTCTGCCCGGTCGCTGGGTGATAACAGTGACTCGAAGCCACCAGCGATCGGAATCGAACGGTTGATCGCGCCGGTCCTGTTCGGCTATAGAGAGTTCTTGATTGCCTCTTCCAGCTTCCACAAAGCGTCTATGCAGTCAGCATATGGAGTGTCCAGGAACTTGGTAAGGTATGCGGAGATCAGAAGATCGGCGAAGGCACTCAGCTTGTTTCCGGCTGTGAAAGCGTTCTTGGAGTTGGTCAGGAGTTCGGTCAAACCTTTCGTCCATTCCAGCCCATCCCTGATGTCTTGCGCGTAATCGAGCGTCCCCCTGTATGGGCGCCAGATCTTGGATAGAGGATACTTGCAAAAATCCGACGCTTCACCGTACCGGTCGTGGAGTGTCCGCAAGTTCTCCCGCAAAGACCGAGTTGTTTTTGCCAAGTCTTGGGAGCTCGGGGTCTCTGGCAGAGCCCTCCTCGTTATCCGTCCGACCGTAGTCTGCTTCTTCCAGGGACGAAACTGCAGTTCACATTCAGTCTCACATGCGGCTGTGCCGGTCCCCTTGTACCTGACCTGAATGGTGAATACCTTGGTTCCAAACAACTCCTGGGCGCTGGTGTCCTTGTAGGACCGGTAGAGGAACTCTGGAAGCCGCCGCCTGAAAAGGGGCGAGCCGTCTGCAATGAAGGCGAACACGTTGCTCTCCCCAGGCGCCTCAATGTACGGGATCAGCCCCGGGTCGAACGTGACAACTCCCTCCGCCGTCTTCAGGGGCAGGACCTCGACGTTGTACGCGCGGGCGGTTCTGGATATGTTCCTGACTACCAGAGGAGCATTGGCGTCATGGTGGTCCTTGCTGTCCTCGGCATAGATGTAGTCGATGACGATTTCCGGGCTGTCAGCCGGGGTCGGCCTCGCTTGACGGGCTGCTTGGTCTGGCGTGGTAGCAGCTTCTTGAGAACCATGCAGGGGTGTCGGAATCATCCTCGACACCCGAACCAGGAACCACGCAAGGAGGACAAGTACAAAGCAGAGCAGGGTCAGCACAGCTAGCGTTGGAGCCGGCATCCGTTCAACGTAGCTCCATACCGCCAAAGCTGCGACCGTGAGAGCGGCCATAACGAAGCCTCTCAAGCCGAGTACATCGAGCAAACTGCGAAGGGAAAGAAGCTGACGGATGGCGCTCCAAAGATCTGTCACCTTCTTCCGCATCGAGGCCAGCATACCACCCACAGGCCCCACAGACACACCTGCCGCTCAAAGGCAAACACCCCCAAGGATCACTCCTGTAAGCCCCCATCGAGGCAGGATTGGGAACGACAACGGCGCTTGGGTTGACCAAAGCGTCGGCAATCGTCGTGTGAGCGGCCTGCCGCAAGAGTGAGCGGCCCACCGGCGAGAATGCACTGACGGCGCGGCGGGTGCGCTTCGGTACAACGTGGTGAGGAACCGCGGGGCCTCGCAGACCCCGCCCCGGTTGCCGACTGTACCGTCCGGACGGTATACTGGTCCTTTATCAGATGATCAGCTCCAGAGATCGGATTCTTGATGCCGCCGAGCGGGTGGTGCTGCGGGATGGGGGTGGGCACCTGACACTGGACGCGGTCGCGCATGAGGCTGCGCTCAGTAAGGGCGGTGTTTTGTATAACTTCCCGAACAAGGACGAGTTGGTTCGGGGGATGATTGCGCGGCTTTCCGAACGCTTTGGGGCGGAGATGGCGCGGCTGGCGGCCGTCGACTCGTCGACCCCTGGCCGCAACACCAGGGCGTATGTGGACGCGTGTTTTCCGGTCCCTACGGCGCTTTCGGCGCCGCATGATCGGGTCGCCGCCGGGCTGCTGGCGGCTGTGGCGACGAAACCGTCGCTGCTCGAGCCATTGCTGGAGGCGGCCCGGTCGACCCAGGCCGTGCTGGAGGCAGACGGCATCGATCCGGTGCTGGCCACCATCGTGCGGCTGGCTACCGACGGGCTGTGGATGGCCGATCTATTCGGAGTGAACTCGCTCGACCAGGATTTGCGTATTCAAGTAATTGACCGGCTCCGCGCCCTTACCAAGGGTCTTTTATGAGACGGTACTTCATCTTTCTTACACTCGGAGTGTCCCTGGCGGCGGCCGAGACGGACACGGTGACGCTGCCCGAGGCGGTGCGCATCGCGCTCGAACACCACCCGGACGTGGCCAAAGCGCGCACCGCGGCGGATGCGCTCAAAGGGAAGATCCGCGAGGTCCGCGCCCAGGCGCTTCCCGACATCGCCATCAACGGCATGTTCACGCGCGTGCGGGACCCGAGCCTGCTGAACGCCTCGGGCATCGACAAGTTCCCCCCGGAGTTGCAGGACGTCCTGGTACCGACCGGGGTCAACCTGTTCGACTACCGCATCACGGTGAAGCAGCCGCTCTACACGGCGGGAAAGGTCGGAACGGCGTTGCGGCTGGCCTCGGTGGAGGCCGAAGGGTCGCTGGCGGATATCGACCGCACCGAACAGGACCTGGCGCTTCAGGTGGTCCGGGCGTTTTACGGGCTGCTCTGGGCGGAGAAGTACGAGCGGCAGGTGGCCGAGACCCAGCAGCAGAAGCAGGTTCATGCGGACATGGCGCGCACGCGGTTCCAGAACGGCGTCGCTACCGAGGTGGACGTCCTGCGCCTGGAAGTGGCGGTGGCCAACGGCCAGCCCGACCTGGCTCGGGCGCGCAATGCGGTGCGGCAGGCGCGCGCCCTGCTGAACTACTACCTCGGGCGTCCGATCGAAGCGCCCACCGGAGTCTCGGGCGAGTTCGTGGAGAAGGCCTGGGAGGAGCCGGACCTGGAGGCGCTCACGCGCGAAGCGATGCGCCGGCGCCCCGAGTTGAACCGGCTGCGGATCGCCGAGCGCAGCGCCGCGGTGCAGCTCCAACTGGCGCGGGCCGAGAACAAAATGCGGGCGGACTTCACGGCCGACTACGGCATCCTGTCGCGGCTGCCCTCGAACCTTCTGAGCTCGAAGTTCGCGCACTGGGACTTCACGGTGAATTTCACGCTGCCGGTGTTCGACGGATTCAAGCGCAGCGGCCTGGTCTGGCAGGCGACCTCCGCCGAGCGCATGGCGCGGCTGGAGCGCGAGAAGACCGAGCAGCAGGTGCGCCTGTCGCTTCAGCAGGGGCTGGACGAACTCACGGCGGCGCGGGAGACCGTGGTGGCCGCGCGTGCCAACCTGAAGCAGGCCGAGAAGGTGCTGGAGATGACCGAGAGCAACTACAAGTACGGCGCGGCAACCCCGCTCGACATCCTCGACTCCCAGACCGCGGTCTCGCTGGCGCGGACCAACCTGCTGCGGGGGCTGTACGACTACTCGGTGGCGCGGGCCAGCTTGCGCTGGGCAATGGGCGAGAGGCCCTGGGAGTGATCCATGAGACGAACGAAGATTGGCTGCATCGTGGTGGCGGCGGGGCTGCTCGCGGGGTGCCAGAACCAGAAGACCGCCGTGCGCGCGCCGGAAGCTGCGCCGGTGCGCGTGAACGTGATGCGGATCGAGGCGCAACCGTTTCATGCCACCGTGCCGGTGACCGGAAGCCTGGTATCCAGCTCGCGGGTCGACGTGAAGGCGGAAACCACCGGCCGCGTCGTGAAGTTCCCCAAGGAAGAGGGCGAAAGCGTCGCGGCGGGCGAGACCGTGGCCTGGGTGGACGAGGAGAACCCCCGGCTGGCGGTGCGGCAAGCCGAGTCGGCGGTCCAGGTGGCGGAGGCTACGGTGGCGCGGGCGCGGGTTGCGGCGTCGTACGCCAGCTCGGAGCTGGAGCGGGCGCGCAACCTTGTCAAATCCGGCGGCATTACCGACAAGGACCTGAAGGCGGCTGAACTCGCCGAGCAGGATTCCCGCGCGCAGACGCAACTCGCGGTGGCGCAGCTCGATCAAGCCAAAGCTGCGTTGGACACGGCGCGCAAGCGCCTGCGGGACACGGCGATCCGCGCGCTGGTGGCCGGAGTGATCCAGAGGAAATACATCAACGCGGGCGCCTATGTCGAGCCGACGACGGCCGTGCTGGCGCTGGTGGACAACCGCCGGCTGGAACTGGAAAGCCAGGTGGCTTCCTCGGATCTCGCGCCGATCCGCCCGGGGCAGAAGGCGACCTTCACCGTGAACAGCTACCCCGGCCAGAGCTTCGAGGGGCGCGTCATCGAGATCAACCCGGGCGTGGACGCCGACACGCGCTCGGCCAAGGTCCGCATCCAGGTGAGTAACGAGGGCGGCAAGCTGAAATCGGGCATGTTCGCGCAGGGCGAGATCCTCACCGGGGTGGAAGCGCGGGCAGTCATCATCCCGGCCACCGCCGTCTACCGCGACGACCGGTCGGCGAAGACCTCCTACGTGTTCGTGGTGGAGAGCGGCAAGGCCGCGCGGCGCGAGGTGCGCATCGGGCGCGAGCGGGAGTCCAGCCTGGAGATCGCCGCCGGGCTCCAGCCGGGCGACGCGCTGATCTCCGAGCAGAGCATCGAGCTGGCCGAGGGTGTGCGCGTGGCGCCGGCCTCGGGCGGGGCGGGGAAGTAGGTCCGCATGTTTCTCAGCGACCTTTCCATCAAGCAGCCGGTGCTGGCCACCATGCTGGCGGTGTCCCTAGTGGCGCTGGGTGTCTATTCCTACCGCGAGCTGAGCGTCGACCTCTTTCCGAACATCGAGATTCCGTTCCTGACCGTGCAGACCGTTTATCCCGGGGCCTCGCCGGAGACGGTCGAGCGCGAGGTCACCAAGCGCATCGAGGAATCTCTGAACACCATCTCGGGCGTGCGGCATATCGCCTCCACCACCACCGAAGGGCTCTCGGTGATCATGGCCGAGTTCCGGCTGGGCACCAACATCAACACCGCCCAGCAGGACGCGCAGGCCAAGATCAACGCCATACGGTCGCAGTTCCCCGAGGACATGAAGGAGCCGGTGATCCAGCGGATCGACATCAACGCCATGCCCATAGTCTCGCTGGCGGTGGAGAGTTCCACGGCGGACATCAAGGCGCTCTCCTCGCTGGCTGAGAAGGTCATCAAGAAGAGGATGGAGACCGTCTCCGGCGTGGGCCAGGTGAACCTGCTGGGCCTGGCGCGGCGCGAAATCCAGGTCCTGGTGGATCGCGAAAAACTGCGGGCCTTCGGGCTAACCTACGCACAGGTGTCGGGCGCCCTGCGGCGCGAGAACATGGACCTGCCGGCCGGCAAGCTCGAGCAGAGCGAGCGGGAGCCCCTGGTACGGGTGGCGGGCAAGTTCCGCTCGGTGGACGGATTCCGGAACCTGATCGTGGCGGTGCGGCAAGGGCGGCCGATCTTTCTGCCGGAAGTGGCGCGGGTGGTGGATGGCATCGAAGAACGGCGCAGTGCATCGCTGTTGGACGGCCGGCCCGGGCTGGCGCTGGATGTCGTGAAGCAGTCCGGCGCCAACACCGTGGAAGTGGCTGATGGGATCGAGCGCGCGGTGCGGGAGCTGAACAAAGAGCTGCCGGGTCATATACGTCTGCGCACCGCGGTGGACCGCTCGGTTTTCATCCGCGACTCCGTCCAGGACGTGCAGACCACGATGCTTGTGGGCGGCCTGCTCACCGTGCTGATCGTGTTCCTGTTTCTGAACAGTTGGCGCTCGACGGTCATCACCGGCCTGGCCCTGCCCGTCTCGGTGATCAGCGCCTTCATCGTTATGCGCGCGCTGGGTTTCACGCTGAACCTGCTCACGCTGATGGGGCTGTCGCTGGCCATCGGGCTGCTGATCGACGACGCCATCGTGGTGCGGGAGAACATCGTGCGCCACATGCACGCCGGCGCGGACCACTTCACGGCCGCGCGCGAGGCCACCGCGGAGATCGGCCTCGCGGTGATGGCCACCACCTTCACCATCATGGCGGTCTTCGTGCCGGTAGCCTTCATGGGCGGCATCATCGGGCGGTTCTTTTACCAGTTCGGCATCACCGTGGGCTTCGCCGTGCTGGTCTCGCTGTTCGTGAGTTTCACGCTCGACCCGATGCTTTCCTCGCGCTGGTACGATCCGGCCGCGGACCCCTCCGTTCCGCGTTCCTGGTTCGGGCGCGGTCTCGCGAGGCTCAACGACCAGGTGGACCGGCTGCGCAACCTGGTGGCGGAGGCGCTCGGCTGGTCGCTCTCCCACCGCTGGGCGATTGTCGTGATTGCGACGGTGGCCATCGTCTCCAGCTTCGCGCTGTTCGGGCGGCTCGGCTCGGCGTTCATGCCGCAGGCCGACCCGGGCCAGTTCCAGGTGAGCTACAAAGCCAACCCCAGCGTGAGCCTGGACCGCTCGATCGAGATCGCGCGGCAACTGGTTGCGGAGATCCGCACGAACCCTTCGGTCGCCTACACCTATACGACCATCGGCGGCAGCGGCGGCCAGCCCATCAACGAGGGCGCGATTTTCATCAAGCTGAAGGACCGCAAGCTGCGTCCGCATTACCTCGAGATCCAGGCCCAGATGCGTGAGCGCCTGAAGCGCTTCCGCGCGATCCGCACGGCAGTGGTGGAGGCGGACCAACTGGAAGCCGAGGCGCGGCCGGTGCAACTGGTGTTGCGCGGCTCCGATCTGGCCAGGATGTCGCCGCTGAGCCGCCGGCTGATGAGCGAGTTGCAGGCCGTTCCGGGGACCACCGACGTCGATACCAGCGAGGAGGAGCCGCGGCCGGAGGTGCGGGTGGACATCAACCGCAAAGCGGCGGGCGACCTGGGCCTGGATCTGGGTACGGTGGCCTCCACCGTGCGTGGCCTGGTGGCTGGTGAGGTGGTATCGCAGTTCGAGGACCCCGACGGCGACAGCTTCGACGTGCGGTTGCGGGTCGATCCCTCCCAGCGCAGCCGCGGTGGCGACCTGCTGGAACTCGACCTGCCGGGGCGCGGCGGCGCCTCCCTCATCCCGCTCAGCCAGGTGGCCGGCATCGAGACCGGAACCGCGCCCTCCAAGATCCGGCATCGCGACCTGATGCGCGAGATCCGCATCAGCGCCAACACCCAGGGCCGGTCGCTGGGCGAGGTGGTCGCCGAAGTCAAGCAGCGCCTGGCGGCGCTGGAGCTGCCGCCGGGTTACAGCGTCGGGTTCACCGGCGAGTACGAGGACATGATGGAGAGCTTCGGCTACGTGGGGCAATCGCTGCTGCTGGCCGTGTTGCTCATCTATGCCATTCTGGCCTCGCAGTTCCGTAGCTTCTTGCAGCCCCTGGCCATCATGCTGTCGTTGCCGCTCTCGTTGGTGGGGGTGGCCGGGATGCTGTACCTGGTCAAGGACACCATGAACATGATGTCCATGATCGGGCTGATCCTGCTCATGGGCCTGGTGACCAAGAACGCCATCCTGGTGGTGGACTTCACCAACGTGCAGCGGCGGGCGGGGGTTCCGCGGCGCGAGGCGCTGATCCAGGCCGCCCGCGTGCGGCTGCGCCCCATCATCATGACCACCCTGGCGATGATTTTCGGGATGCTGCCGCTGGCCTTCGAGTGGGGATCGGGCGCCGAGTTCCGCGCCCCCATGGCGCGCGCCGTGATCGGCGGCCTGATCACCTCGACCCTGCTGACCCTGCTGGTGGTGCCGGTGGTCTACACCTTCCTGGACGACCTGAGCGCCGGCTTCGCCCGCTGGTGGCGCCGCAAGACGCCGGCGGAAAGCCGGGTGCCCGCGGAGGTGGCGGAGTAGGCCGATTACGGCGGCTGAGGTCTCGCGGCCTTGTGTCGACGGCCCGCAGTTGACGCGGCACCGCTCCATTCTGCCGAGGCTCCTCCGGGCTGAATCCCGCCTTTGAACCGTGTCTCCTGGGTGTGAGAATGGGAGAAGGGTGCCGTATGACAGCGAACTACTTCCACAGATGGAGCCATTTCGAGGACTTGCCGGATGACCACGCGTCTCTCGCCGACGCCGAACTCCGAACCCTGCGAAGGGTTTGGGTGGAGCAGAAGGATAGCTTAGAGGAGGGTGATCGCCTTTCCGAGTTCACCAAGCGACTGATTCGTGAGTACGCGATCGAAGGCGGGATCATCGAGCGAGCGTACTCGTTGGATCGTGGGGTCACGCAGCTCCTCATAGACCGTGGGATTGATGCTAGTTTGATCCCCCATAGCGCTACAGACAAGGACCCCCAACAGGTGGCGCGAATCATTCAGGTGCATCAGTCGGTTGTGGAGGGCGTTTTCGACCTCGTCAGGGGGAATCGACCGCTTTCTACCAGCGTGATCAAGGAAATGCATTCCGCTCTGCTGCAGCATCAGTCGACCACGACCGCGCTGGATACCTTAGGCCGTTATGTCGAGGTGCCTCTCGTCAAGGGCAAGTACAAAGAACTGCCCAACAACCCGCAGCGGTCCAACGGTTCCGTGCATGAATACTGTCCACCGGAACACGTCGCATCCGAGATGGACCGGATGCTAGAACTCCATCAACAACACGAGCGCAAGGGTGTGGCGACTGAGGTAGAAGCAGCCTGGCTGCACCACGTATTCACACAGATTCACCCGTTTCAAGACGGGAACGGACGGCTCGCGCGGCTCATCGCAAGTTACGTCTTCATCAAGGACAACTACTTCCCCCTAACCCTGGTCGACAGTCAGGATCGAGAGACGTATATCGCTGCCCTGGAAGCAGCCGACCGACGGGATCTTCGTCCGCTCATCAAGCTGTTCAGCGCCGTCGAGAGGAGAACGTTCGTCAAGGTTCTCAGTATCGCCGGGGGTGTTCAGCGGGAAGCTGGTATGGACCAGATCATTGCGGCGGCTCGCACTGCTTTCGCTGCCAGAAAGCAGGTTCACCAACAGCGGCTCGAGATAGCGAAGGGGACCGCGAGGGACCTTCATCAAGCAACTTGCGAGGCTCTCGTGCGGCTAGCCGCTAGGCTGCACACCGACCTCGGTGGTCTTTCCGCCGAATTCGGATTCCGTATCGATTCAGAGACCAACGAGGGTGAACGACGATACTTCTTCAAGGGCCAGGTTATCGAGGTCGCCAGGGCGCTAGGCTACTTTGCGAACCCAGGGATCTACCACGACTGGGCCCGGCTGATCATGAGAACCGAGGATCAATCGGAGATCTTGGTCTCCTTCCATGGGATCGGCTATGAGTATCGTGGCATCCTTGCGGCTTCCGTTGGCTTCTACAAGCGCCTTGAGACCGCGGACGGCGAACGGGAGACCACCAAGGCGACGAGCGCCTGCGAGACTATGTTTCAAATCAATTACCGCGAGGCCGCCGGCACGGTCCGTAACCGCTTCGACGATTGGCTGCAGGAGTCACTCACCAAGGCTATGGAGATTTGGCGCACTACGCTCTGACGATGTCGCTGATCCAGGCCGCCCGCGTGCGGCTGCGCCCCATCATCATGACCACCCTGGCGATGATTTTCGGGATGCTGCCGCTGGCGTTCGAGTGGGGATCGGGCGCCGAGTTCCGCGCCCCCATGGCGCGCGCCGTGATCGGCGGCCTGATCACTTCGACGCTGCTGACCCTGCTGGTGGTGCCGGTGGTCTACACCTTCCTGGACGACCTGAGCTCCGGCTTCGCCCG
>Ga0187850_10003959_pt1 | contig 12077 bp, 11 predicted proteins | sample June2016WEW_4_15_FD_132436 | JGI IMG/M metagenome (GOLD analysis project Ga0187850, IMG submission 132436) | Peatland microbial communities from SPRUCE experiment site at the Marcell Experimental Forest, Minnesota, USA - June2016WEW_4_150 | ecosystem: Environmental > Terrestrial > Soil >... | reverse complement strand
GGCATGTTTCCTTCGGAGGGGCCCGATTCCTCGGCGCGGAGCGCCGCACTTAACGCGGCGGGGGAAGGCCCACGTTGCGCTTCCCACTCAGGAATTGACGCTTCCCTCTTGGTTGCGGCTCCGCCGCGTTAAAGTCTTTGGTCGCAACATCCACGTTTTTGCGTGAATGTCTTGGCATGTTTCCTTCGGAGGGGCCCGATTCCTCGGCGCGGAGCGCCGCACTTAACGCGGCGGGGGAAGGCCCACGTTGCGCTTCCCACTCAGGAATTGACGCTTCGCTCTTGGTTGCGGCTCCGCCGCGTTAAAGTCTTTGGTCGCAACATCCACGTTTTTGCGTGAATGTCTTGGCATGTTTCCTTCGGAGGGGCCTGATTCCTCGGCGCGGAGCGCCGCATTTAACGCGGCGGGGAAAGGCCCACGCTGCGCTTCCCACTCAGGAATTGACGCTTCGCTCTTGGTTGCGGCTCCGCCGCGTTAAGCGAAGACACGTTTCAGATACGCGAGGCTGCCGGTGGCGATGGCCTCTGGGCCTTCGTCGAACTTGAAGACTTCAACCGAGACAAAGCCTTGGTAGCCCAGCTCCTGCAAGGCGGCGGCCAGGGGCCGGAAGTCAACGGCGCCGGAACCGGGTCCCTTGAGGTTCGGGTCATTGGCGTGGAAATGAGCGAAGTGCGGCCACGACTCGCGGATGATTTGCGGGAGCGGTTTGGCCTCGGCGCACATGGCCTTGACATCGAGAATGATTTGGAAGGCGGCCGAGCGCAGTTGGCGGACGAACCGGATGGCCTCGGCGGCGGTGTTGATGAAATTGGTCTCGGCCGGGCTGAGGGGCTCGAGGCAGACGGTAACGCCGCGGCTCTCGGCCGCAGCCACGGCCGGGCGAAAGGTTTCCAGCGCCCATTCCCAGGCCTGGTCGGGGGAAACCCCCGGCAGGACATTGCGCTGCTTGGGCGAGCCGACCACCATGCGGGTCCCGCCAAGGTCGGCGCAGAAATCCACCAGGTCGCAAAAGTAACGCGCCGTGCGCCGGCGAATCGCCGGGTCGGGGTGGTTGAGGTGAAGCCCTTCGGGCTTGACCAACACCCAATGGATGCCGGCGATTTCGATGTGGTTCCGCGCCGCGGTCTCGCGAATCCGGCGCCGTTCGCCGGCGGCCACGTCCGTCACCGCCGGCGCGAGGGTAAACGGGGCGATTTCCACGGCGTCGTAGCCAAACCGCGCGGCGGCGGCCAGCGTGTCATCGAGGTTCCAGCCTTGGAAGATTTCGTTGCAGATGGCGAATTTCACGCGGGCAAGGTTTGCGGTTTGCCGTTTTCAGCGCAAGAGGAGAATGGCCCGAATAAGTGCGGCGCGCGGTAGGAAGTGGCGAGTTGGCCTTATTCCAATTCGCGTTGGCATTAGGAGAGCGGAGGCCGAAGGCCTGCCGGCGGGCCAGGGGCAAATTGGCAATTGGCGATTGGCAATTGGCAATTGTCCTACAGCGTGGGAATCAGCTTTCGCCGTCCTTCCATAAACTCGCGCACGACGCCGTTGGCCAGGCGGAGCTTGTGTTGGGTGGACAGCTCCGCCCTGGCCTGCAGGAGAATCATGCATACGCTGAGGACGTCGCCGGTGCCGGTGGAGTTGACCGGACTGGCGGCAAAGTCGGGCGGTTGGACCACCAGCTCACCGTCCTTCCAGTAACCGGCGCCTTGCTTGCCCAGATGCACGACCACGCCCTGGACGCCCCAAGCCGTCAACCGCCGCAGGGCCGTCTCCAGGTCTGCGCTGTCGGTGAACTCGCACAGTTCGCGCGCGTTGCCATGCGCCAGGTCCACCCACGGGAGCACCTCGCGCAGTTGTTGTTTGCGCCGGGCGATGGCCTCCTTTGAGCCGGCGGACCAATGCGGATCAAAATTGATGTCCAACGACGTCGCCAGCCCGCGCCGGCGGGCCTCGAGCAGCAGACGCCGGTTGCCGCCGGCGAGCATGGCCTGCGAAAACCAGACATCGGCCCGCAACAGATGCCGGCATCCTTCCAGCGCCGCCAGGTCGAGGTCCTCGAAGGCAAGCGTTTCGTTGTTCGGCAGGCAACTAAGAAAGTGCCGCTGGCCGGACGCATACCCCAGGGCGACGGTGGTGCCGGTGACGCAACGAGGGTCGCGCGCCAGATGCGTGCTGACGCCGTGCTGCTCCAAGGCCTGGCGCAACCGCTCCGCCAGCGCGTCGGCGCCCGCCTTGCCCACGAACCGCACCCTGGCCCCCAGCGCCGCCGCCGCGCAGGCGCTGTTGGCGCCGCCACCGCCCACCGTCTCCACAATCCCCGCCACACTCGTCTCGCCGTCGCGCCACAAGCCGGGAGACTCGGCCACGCCCTGGACCTGCACATCGCGATTGATGTTCCCCACCACACACAGCGGGGTGCTGGAAAACAGGGCCTGCTCATCCATGATACGCGCTAACCCTCGGCCGGCGCCCCCGCCAGCGCTTGTTTGATCAACCACATGAGGAGGTGCTCAATGACCAGGTGAATCGCCTCCACTTGGGGGGTCGAGGCCGCCGGCACGAGCAGGGCAACGGTCGATTCCCGGAACAGAGCGCCGCCGTCGAAACCGACCAGGCTGAGCGTGCTGGCGCCCGATTCCTTGGCGAATCGCACCGCGCGCACAATGTCGGTGGAAAAGCCTTGCCCGCCATGGACCGAGCAGGCGATGACCACATCGGCCGGCTGGAGCAGACCCCGCATTAAGTTGACGAACACGTCGGCGCGGTCCGCATCATTGGCCCAGGCGGTGTAGAGGCTGACGTTATCGGTGAGGCAGCGCGCGTCAAACGGGCGTTGGCCCGGGGGGATAACGAACTTGGCGAGGTCGCAAGCGAAGTGCTGGGCAGTCGAGGCGGAGCCGCCGTTGCCCAGCGTGAACACGCGGCCGCCGCGGCGGTAGCAATCCAGCAACAAGTCCCGGGCGCGGGCGAGGGCGGCCCGATCCAGCCGTGCCACCAACTGGCAGGTTTGCTGGAGAAAAGAATCGATCGAATCGGTGTGTTCTTTCAAGCGGAAACAAAACGGCGCCCCGCTTCCGGCCCTGCGGCCTTGGCCTTGGGCGAAAAAACGCTCTTGGCTATGGGTCCGTTAATCCATTTGTCCAGGTTGCCCCCGGACCTCTTAATCAGTTCCACCTGCGGAATGGCCGGTCGTATGGTTATGGTTTCCCGCACCCGAGGCGTGTAACACTCATCCCCCCCCTCCGTCAAGGCCCATAAGCTGCGAAAAGGCTTGCGGGCAGAGGGGCGCAGCCTCTAGGCTGCCGCGGCCTGAGAGCTGTGCCGGCCGAGGGAACTTGCCGATGCGCCACGGTGCGTCCTGGCTTCCGCAGCCTGAAGGCTGCGCTGCTCGGCTGCGGCTTGGCCGCGCTGTGTCTATAGAATTGCCATAAAAAAGTCGTCACTGGCGCATGGCACAGGCGGCGGCGCCATGAAAGAATCCGAATACTTATGCCGGAACTGCGCGTCACCATTTGGAACGAATTCATCCACGAGCGGGAAAATGCGGAGGTCGCAAAGATCTATCCCCGGGGCCTGCATCAGACCTTGGCCGAGGCCTTGAGCCGGCAGGACAACCTGCGGGTGCGCACGGCCACCCTGGACGAACCGGAACAGGGCTTGCCCGCCGCGGTGCTGGACCAGACGGACGTCCTCTTGTGGTGGGGGCACGCCGCGCATGAGGCGGTCAAGGACGAATTGATCACGCGCGTGCAGGAGCGTGTCCTGGCCGGGATGGGGCTGCTGGTGCTGCACTCGGGCCACTGGTCCAAGCTCTTCAAGCGCCTGATGGGCACCAGTTGCGGCCTTTGCTGGCGCGAGGCGGGCGAAAGCGAGCGCGTCTGGGTGGTTAATCCCGGCCATCCCATCGCGGCCGGCGTGGGCGATTTCATCGAGCTCGAACAATCCGAGATGTATGGCGAGCCGTTCGACATTCCGACCCCGGAGGCAGTGGTCTTCATCTCGTGGTTTGAGGGCGGGGAGGTTTTCCGCGGCGGCTGCACCTGGACGCGCGGCAGCGGGCGGATTTTCTATTTCTCGCCCGGGCACGAGGCTTATCCCATTTACCATCATCCCAAAATCCAGCGGGTGCTCACCAACGCCGTCTGCTGGGCCCGCCCGCAAGGGCGTCCCCCGGGTGTACCCCGCCATGTGCCGGTGGAGCTGGCGCGGCAGAAGCTCACGGCCAGGGGACCCAGCGTGCATGACGCCTCGGGCCAACTCCCCTCCGCCAAGGCCTAGCGGGATGTTTCACACGCCACCACCTTTCGGCCGGCTCGGCGCCGAATTCTGCACGACCATAGTCGAACACGCTCGCGGCCAGCGAAGATTCCTGGCCGCCATAGGAGCGCGGACAATCTTGTCCGCCGGCTCGCTGCCCGCGCCGCCCAGCGGACAGGATTGGCCGCGCTGCCCGGTGGCGGCCGGGCGGACCTCGACACTGCCACCAATTCCTCTCTACCCGCGCGCAGCGCGGCTCTCTTCTGCCCCGGAGGGGCAGCAAGATAGTAGCCCAGGGCAAGGCCCGTCCCGCTTCGGGCGGGGCCCCGGCGCGCCGGGGCCCTGGGTAAAGTGGAAAAAGGGATCACCCCCCTCCCATGCGCTCCGAGCGCATGGGAGGGGGGAAGGGGGGAGGGCTTCTGCCCGCGCTCGGGGGCAGTGTCAAGATGCGCCCGTTGCGGCCCTGCCGCGCGGTGAGATGTCCGGCCTGGCCGGGACCGCCTGAACCTCCGTGAAGGCCTCCGCCAAACCCATCGATGTCCTCGGCCTTGGCTGCGTGGCGGTGGATGATTTGCTCTACGTGCCGTCGTTTCCGGCCGTCGATGCAAAGGTCCAGGTGGAGCAAGGCCTGCGCCGCTGCGGCGGGCTGACGGGGGCGGCACTGGTGACGGCGGCTCGCTTGGGCGCGCGGTGTGCCTACGCCGGTTGCCTCGGAACGGACGAGCTTTCCCAATACGTCGCCGAGGACTTCGCCCGCGAGGGCATCAGTACGGCCCAAGCGCCGCGCCTGCCCGAGGCCAGGGTCGTGCGCGCGGTCATCATCGTCGGCCGGGACACCGGCAGCAGAAACATCTTCTTCCAAAGCGACGGCCGGATCGGGGCGCATGATTCCCTGCCGCCGGAGGAGGTCATCCGCCAAGCCAAGGTCCTGTTTATCGATCACTGCGGGATGCCGGGCAACCTCCGCGCCGCGCGCGTGGCGCGGGGGGACGGGGTGGCGGTGGTGGCCGATTTCGAAGACGCGGCCGCCCCCTGCTTTGAGGAGGTCTTGGGCCTGGCGGATCATCTCATCCTCTCGGAAGCATTCGCGCTCGGCCTGACCGGGGAACCCAACGCCGCCCAGGCCGCGCTGGCGCTCTGGCGACCGGATCGCGCGGCGGTCATCATCACCTGCGGGGCAAACGGTTGCTGGGGCCTGGCGGAGCAGGGCCAGCGCGCGGCCCGGCATTTTCCCGCCTTCCCGGTCAAGGTGGCGGACACGACGGGCTGCGGCGACGTTTTTCACGGAGCCTATGCCGCGCGCCTGGTCTGCGGGGAGCCGTTGGCGGAAAGAATCCGTTTTGCCGCTGCTGCCGCCGCCCTCAAGGCGATGCAAAGCGAAATCCCGCGCCTGGCCGCCGTGGAGGGGTTCCTGGGGCGCAATTCAGTTTTGTGATGGCCAAAGCCTTTTGAACTGCAAGCGTTGTCTTGTGGAGCACCCCAAGACGACGCCCCCAACCGAGCGGGTTAGGCGACGGCGCGATCATCTGCCTTCATACTTTCGACCGAACCTCTCGGCAGCGACCAGGAGGATCGCGCCGACAAAAAACGCCGTGCCAATAAAGAACAGTCCCACCGCCACTAGTGGGAAAGCATCGCTATTGGTAGGACCCGCTATGGCGACAAGCCCTAATCCACCAGCAAAAAAGAAGCCAAATGATAAAACCGCAGCGATTCGTAGCAATGCTTTCATACAGGTATTACATGATTATCTCATTCACTTCGTATCACAAAGTATGTGCTGTCAGCCAAGACAATTCGCCGGGCGCCGCGCCCAGCTATTTGAGGCGCTCGCCCCAATACGTCACGAAGGACTTCTTTTCCTTGGGCAGGAACGTGTCGGCTTTGCCGACAATCGGGCGCAGGGCCGTGGTCATTTGCACCGCCACGAGGACAAAGATGACGATCCAGGTGTTGAGACCCGCCGTCGACCGGGCCTTGGAATGAGAAAAGCCTGTTTCCAGAAAGCGCAGTCCGAAGAAGGTTGCGATCAGCCAGAAGGTCAGGTGCAGCGCCCCCATCCAGTTGACCGACTCGGTGGATTGGGAAAAGAGCCAGGCGACCGGCGCAAAGCCGACGAGCAGAATGGTCGTGAGCATGAGCAGGCCCGCGACCAGGCCGCCGATCTCCGCCAGGCGCGCCTGGGAACCGCTCAAGCAGGAGAAGATGTAGAGGCTGGGCAGGCAGATGAACACGGAGAGCAGGAGGCCGCCGGCGATCTTGAGCGGCGCCGCCCAGAGTTGTGTGCCCATGGAAAAGGTGCCGACGACCACCCCGTAAACCAGGCTGCAGAGAATGCTGATAAACAGCATGGCGGCGATGAGCCGGCCCGAACCCGGCTGCCGCAACTGGTACATCACCCGCCGCGGCTGCCTGAGAATGGCCTCGATGGCCGCAATCACATTGGGGATGGGTTCGCGTTCTTCGGGGTTTTCGCCGAGGGGTTGGACCACGGGCGCGATGGTGTACCGGCCAGGAAATGCCGGCGTTGCGGCAGTCTGGATCGAGGGCGGGTAGCCGGGCAGAGCCGGCGGTTCCGCGGGCTTTTGCCCGGGCGGCTGGGCGCCCGAGCCGTCCGGGGCCGGGGCCGGGAGGGGCGGCGGCAGGTGTTGGGGGTTGGAATTCATGTTGTTCATAATCGTCCTTTTGGTGCGGTTCAGTGAGGTTGTCAGTTGAAATGCAGCAGGTGCCGGAGGGCGCCCAGAACGGCTTCATAAAAGTTGCCCTGGAAGGCCGTCGGGCGCAGGAACTGCACTGGCAGTCCCGGCGAGCCGATGAACGGACGCAGCAGCCAGCAGAGCTGGCTGCCGAGGAAGAGGTTGCCCGCCAGCCAGGCCGCCAGGACCCGCCAGGCGGCGGGGGCGCTCCCGCTCAGAGAGCGCAGCAACCGGACCAAACGCACGTTGGCCGCCACACCCGCAAAGGCGATCACCCCGACATGCGCCAGTTGGATGAGGCCGTAAGTGGCGCCGGAAACCTCGGCGTTGGCCGAGAGCGGCGGCGTGTTCCAGATCACGAAAGCGGCCAGCGGGCTGAAGGAGCCGAGAATAGCGGAGGCGATGGTGAAGCTCATCAGGATGGCGAGGAAGGATTGGCGCAAGGAGAGATTGAGGCCCAGCAGCGGCGCGAGCATGGCATTGAGGAGGGCATTGCCGGTGGTGGTCAACAGAATGATCAACGGGAACTTGAGGGCCGTGTAGAGGGCCTGGCGGGGGTCGCGCCACCACCCCATGGCCGCCCCGTAAAGGCCGGCGCCCAGGAAGATGACGGCGACACAGAAGCCGAGGCGGCGCGCCTGGGCGCGCTCGAGCCAGGCGCGGAGAGGTTCCGGTTCGCCGCGCAGGAGCACCCCCACTGCTCGGGCTTCCAGATTTGCAGGCCTGGGTTGCATAAACATTACGCGGTTTGGTTTCCTGAGTCTCTTGCCATGCGCCGCCGCCTAGTGGGGCAGGCGTCCCGCCTGCCGGTGGGGCAGGCGTCTCGCCTGCCGCCAGGCCGTCTGGCCCTGGAAACCAACGCGGGCGAGACGCCTGCGCCATTAGCCCTGGCGACCACCAGTCTTTAGGCCGCTTTCAAATGTCCGAGCGGCGCCAGGATGCCGTCGGCCGCAACCGGCGCCGGCAGGGCGGCGGCGTAATTCAGGAGCCGTTGCTCGACTTCCTCGACCACCGCATCCGGGGTGGAGGTGCCGGCGGTCAGGCCGACGGTCCGGGCCTCGGCAAACCACTCGGGGCGGAGGTCGGCGGCCGTTTGCACGTGGTGCACGCGGGAGCAGTAACACCCGCAGGTGCGCACCAGTTCATGGGTGTTATTGCTGTGCGCCCCGCCAATGACCACCACCACGTCGGCCTGCCGGGCGAGCTCGACCGCGGCGTGCTGACGCTGCCTGGTCGGGTGGCAGACGGTGTCGATGAAGCGCACTTCGGCCCGGGGAAAACGCCGGCGCAGCAGGTCCACCAGGCCCCGCACCCGCTCGATCGCTTGGGTGGTCTGCGCCGCCACGCCGAAGCGCGGCCGCTCCGCCATTTCGAAAATGTCCGCCTCCGAAAGCACCACGTCGAAGTCCTCCAGGTCCTCCGTCAGGCCGCGCACTTCGACGTGGTTGCGCTGGCCGATGATCACCGGATGATAGCCTTCCCGGACGAGCCGGGCCACGGCGCGATGGGCCGCCCGCACCAGGGGACAGGTCGCTTCGCTCAAGGCGAGGCCGCGCTCACGCGCCCGGTTCATCGCCTTCTCCGAGGCGCCATGCGCCGTGACCATGACCGCCCGGGTCTGGACCGCGGCCGCGTGCTGGGCGATGCGGATGCCCCGGGCGCGGAGTTCAGCCAGGACGGTCTCGTTGTGGACCAGGTCGCCCAGGATGGTCAGGGGCTGGGCTTGGGATTGCTTCAAAGCCAGCGCGATGGCGTCGCGGACGCCGAAGCACATGCCGAGATGTGCTGCTCGAATAATTCTCATGTGGTTGTTTCGGTTTTGCACTGGCCCGCCAGCTCGGGTTCAAGGGCGCGTGCCCGGGCGCCGAGGCCGGGGCGGCAAGCTGTTGGACGGTCTTTTACTTTGTAACACAAAGTAAAAGACCGCTCGGCCTTGGCTGCGTTCAATTTCACTGGTTACTTAGGCTTGCTCTGCCGGACGATTCGTTCCAGCAGGTTGATGTAATTGCTGAAGGCCTGCTGGCCCGGCGGCGTCAGCGAGCAAGTGGTCAGCGGGCGACGGTTCTGAAAGGACTTGGTCACCGACAGGTAGCCGGCGGCCTGGAGGGTGCGGATATGGGTGGTCAGGTTGCCGTCGGTCATGCCCAAGGCATCGCGCAGTTCGGTGAAGGAGAGGTCGGGCGAGGCGGCGAGCATGGACATGATGGCCAGGCGGCCTTTCTCGTGGATGACCCGATCGAGCTGGAGAAATGGTTCGGGGTTCACGTTTCATTCCGGCGCTGCTCGGTGAAGTAAAGATAGATGCCGTAGGCCAGGTGGGCCAGGCCGAAGAACAGCCCCATAATGCCTTGGCCAAACAGCAACGGCTTCACCCAATCGGAAAGGCCGGCGGCGCCCAACGCGCTGCTCCCCAGGACCAGGGCCCAGCCGAAGAGCTTCATGCCCCGCGGCATGAAGAAGCCGGCGGCGTGCAGCGCGCAGCCGTAGAGCGCAATCCAAACCAGCGGCAGCCAAAGCAGGCAAACCACCGTCCCGGCCGAGCCGGCCAGGGCCCCGGGGCGCACCAGCAGGATCAGCCCGAGGACAAAACCGAAAAACAGCGGCGGCAACAGCGCCTGTGCCACCCGGCGGGTCGGCGGCGACCAGAACGGCTCGGCCTCTTTGAGGGCTTGGCGCCGCGCCAGCAGAAACGAGCCGGCCACCGCCACCAGCCCGACGGCCATCCAGTAGCTGATGAACGGCCGCGGGGCCTCAATCCGCGCCAGCACGCCCACCAGGGCGGCCAGCGTGCCCAGCAGGCCGTTGGCGGTCATCACCGGCGCCAGCGCGCGGCGATAGAGGGCGGCACGTTCCATGAGCGTGCGGATGACCTGCAAGTGCTCGGCGGCCCAATTCGATTCCATGACCATACTTTGTAACACAAAGTGAATCCCTTGGCAAGTAATTCTTTTCGGGGCAAACCGGCGCAGGGCGCATCCCGATCCCGCCCGGAGCGGGACCACTAATTCCACTCCACCCGTGCGGAGCGCGGCATTCTTCCGCCCCGGAGCAGGAAGACAGTAGCTCAGGCCAAGGCCCTTGGGAGAGGCGCGACGCCAAAGGCGTCACTCATACCAGCCTAGGGCAAGGCCCGTCCCGCCTTGGCGGGGCGGGCCGCCGCCCTAGGTAAATCGGAAAAACCGATCACCCCCCTCCCATCCCGCCTTGGCGGGATGGGAGGGGGGAAGGGGGGAGGGCTTCCGCCCGCGCTCGGGGGCGGTGTCAGGATGCGCCCAACCGATCTGAACGACCTGCCAGCGGAGCAAACCGGCACTATCCCGGCCGGCGCCGCTTTGGCTCCCACCCACTCACCCACTCTCTTGCCGGGCGGTTACCTGCCTGGCGACACGTCGAAGCAGGCGCCCTCCTTGGTGCTGCGAACGTAGAGACGGCCGTTGCTGAGGGCCGGGCTGCTCCAGCATTTGCCGGGCAGGGTCTTGAGCCTGGCGACTTCTTTGTAGGCGTCCGGGGAAGGGTCCACCAGCACCAGTTGGCCGTCATCGGCCAGGGCCAGCAGGCCATTGCCGGCGAGCAGCACCTGTCCGGCCCCAAAGCCGGGCTGCTCCCATTTGACCTGGCCGGTCTTGAGGTCGACGCACTTCAAGGGGCCCTGGCCGAATTTCTTGAAGCTGATCATCCCGTAGAGATAGCCGTCCTTGCAGACCGGCGTGCTCCAGAGGCTGGCCACGGCATTGTCTCCTTTGACACGCCAAAGTTCCTTGGCCTCGAAGCCCTCGGTCTTTTTCACGATTTGGCAGGCCGCCCCGCCAATCTCGTAACCGGCGCTGCAGAAGACGATGTCGCCCGCCACCACCGGGGAGCAGCCGGTGCAGATGCGGTAGGGGAACGGAAATTGCCAGAGCGGCTGGCCGCTGGCGGCGGCCACTGCCACCAACCCGCTCTGCATCATATAGACCACCTGCCGCACGCCGTGGATGGTCGCCAGGACCGGCGTGGCGTGGGTCGGGGCGTCGCTGCCGCTTTTCCAGGCCACCGCGCCCGAGGCCTGGTTGAACGCGAGCAACGATTGCTCGGCGCCTCCGCCGGCCACATATAGAAGGTCGCCGTCCAGCAACGGTGACATGGCGCTCTTCCAGCCGATGTTCTTGCCCCCGAATTCCGCAATGATGTCCTTCTTCCAAAGCGGCTTGCCTGTGGCCGCCTCCAGGCAGTGCAACACCATATCGGAAGAATAGACATAGACCCGGCCGGCATTGGCGGCGGGCGTCGAACGCGGGCCGTCGCCGCCGCTGTTGTCTTTGGTGCCGCTGTCGCCCCCGCTCTGGTACTTGGCCACGCCCGTCGGCACCGCCCAGAGTTCGTGGCCCGATTGGGCGTCCAACGCCACGCAGACTTCGCAGAGCACGCCGCCGACGTCGCGGGAGACCACCGTGAACACCTTGCCGCCGGACACCGAAAAGGAACTGAGCCCGGCCGGAGTCGGCACGCGCCACAGGCACTTGGGCGGAGCGGCAGACCAAGTGGTCAGGAGCTTCTCCCCGGACACGCCGGCAGTTTGCGGGCCGCGGTACTGGGCCCATTCTCCGGCCAAGCCGCCAGCGCATCCGACCAGCAAAACGCCGCCGGCCAACAGTGACTTCAAACTCATCGTGTTCATTTCACGCCGGGAGCTTGCACGCAAACCGGCGCCGAGACAACCTTTTATGCCGCAGCTCCTTAAAAACGGGAGCATTTCACTTTTTTGGGTGGTCCTTGCTCCTAACCTTGCTCCTAATCCTAATCCTAATCTCCTAATCCTAATCCTAATCTCCTAATCCTAATCTCCGTCGTGCAAGGGCGCATCCCGGCACTGCCACCAATTCCACTTCACCCGCGCGCAGCGCGGCATTCTTCCGCCCCGCAGGGGGAATGGCCATTACTTAGCGGCAAGGCCTCCAAGGCGGGCGTTCTCGGCGCCGATCCTGGCCCTCTTTCGGCAAGCGCCTTGCCAAAGCGACGCCAATCCCGACACATCGGGGTTGCGCAACAAAGCCCAGGGTTGGCGCGCAGAAGGTGTGAAAAAATTGAAAATCGCCGAAATTCGCTGTCGTAAGTCGTTGATTCCCAAGGGGCGTCGTCTGTGTTTTGGCCGGTTTTTTC
>Ga0187850_10003958_pt1 | contig 12078 bp, 4 predicted proteins | sample June2016WEW_4_15_FD_132436 | JGI IMG/M metagenome (GOLD analysis project Ga0187850, IMG submission 132436) | Peatland microbial communities from SPRUCE experiment site at the Marcell Experimental Forest, Minnesota, USA - June2016WEW_4_150 | ecosystem: Environmental > Terrestrial > Soil >... | reverse complement strand
GCTCCGGCGTGGCGGAGTACCCGCTGCACCGCAAGAAGGACGATCCCGACCACGCCACCGAGAGCCACGACGCCCACATGAAGGCGCTGGCCGAGGCCCTGCGCCGCGCCCTCGAGAATGCCTCCATCGACGGCCGCGCCATCGAGGCCTTGGCGCTCGACACCACAGGCTCCAGCGTGATCCCGGTGGATTCGCGGCTCGAGCCCATCGACGACTACTATCTCTGGTGCGATCATCGTGCCTGGAAGGAAGCCGGCGAGATCACCGCCACGGCGCGCAGCCGGGGCCTCGAGGCCATCGACTGGTGCGGCGGCGTCTACTCTTCCGAATGGGGCTTTGCCAAGCTCCTGCACTGGCTCCGCCACAATCCCGCCAAGCGCGACCGCTTCGCCACGGCGCTCGAGCACTGCGACATGGTGGCGGCCGTGCTGTGCGGGATCGCCGATCCGGCTTCGGTTCCGCGCAGCGTCTGCGCCATGGGCCACAAGTGGATGTGGAACGCGAGCCTGGGAGGCCTCCCACCGGAGGAGTTTCTGGTGGCGGTCGATCCGCTGCTGGCTGGCGTGCGCGCCAGGCTCGGCGGCCGTTACGCCACCTCGGACCAGATCGCCGGTCACCTCACGCCGGCCTGGGCGGCGAGACTCGGGTTGCGCGCGGGCATCCCCATTCCGGTGGGCGCTTTCGACGCGCACTGGGACGCCATCGGCGCCGGCGTGCGGCTGGGCGACGTGGTGAACGTGGTGGGGACCTCCACCTGCATCATGGCCATTGGGGAGAAGCCGGAACTGATTCCCGGGGTCTGCGGCGTGGTGCCGGGGTCGATCGATCCGCGTCGCATCGGCATCGAGGCGGGCCTTTCGGCCACCGGCGACATCTTCGAGGCCATCGCGCGGCGCGCCGGAACAACCGTCGCCGCCCTGTCGCAGGGCTTGGAAAGCTACCGCGCCGGGGAGACCGGCCTGCTGCGCCTCACCTGGGACAATGGCGACCGCACCGTGCTGGTGAACCCCGAGCTGAGCGGCATCACGCTGGGCTGGCGCCTGATCCACACGGCCCAGGATGAGCTTTTCGCGGCCATCGAGGGGACCGCCTTCCACACGCGCGTGATCCTGGAGCGCATGGAGGAGCACAGCGTTCCCGTGCGCCGCATCATCAACGGGGGCGGCATCCCGCAGAAGAATCCGGTGCTCAACCAGGTGTATGCCAGCGTGCTGGGGAAGCCCATCCTGGTGCCCAAGGGCGACGTCACCAGCCTCGGCTCGGCCATCTTCGCGTTTCTGGCAGCCGGCGCCTTCCGGACCATCGAAGAGGCCCAGGACGCGCTGTGCCCCGGCTATGCGACCATCGAGCCGGAAACCGCGGGCGCCGCGACGTATGCGGAGCTTTACCCGCTCTATCGCAAGCTCTACTTTGCCTTCGGCGAGCGGCGGGCCAAGGCGACCGAGATGGGAGACGTGTTGCCCGAGCTGCGCCGGACGGCGGCGCGCGCGCGAGGAGGCGAGAATGTTGGCAGCACTGCGAGCTGAGGTTCTGGAGGCCAATCTCGAGCTGGTCCGCCGCGGCCTGTTGCTATACACGTTCGGCAATGCCAGCGGCCTCTCGCGCGAACAGGGCTTGGTGGTCATCAAGCCGAGCGGCGTGCCCTACGAAAAAATGACGCCGGCCGACATGGTGATCGCGGATCTCGATGGCCGCGTGGTGGAAGGCAGTCTGCGGCCGTCTTCCGATTTGCCCACGCACGTGGCGCTCTATCGCGCGTTTCCTTCGATCGGCGGCGTAGTGCACACGCACTCGCGCCACGCCACCGCCTGGGCGCAGGCCGGCCGCGAGATCCCCTGCTTCGGCACCACCCACGCGGACTACTTCCACGGCCCGGTGCCGGTGACCGCCCCGCTCACGCCCGCGGAAATCGAATCCGAATACGAAGCCAACACGGGAGCGGCCATCATCCGGTTGATGGAAGACCGCGACCCGCTCGGCTGCCCCGCCGCGCTGGTGGCCGGGCACGGCCCGTTCTGCTGGGGCAAGTCGGCGGCGGACGCCGTGCACATGGCCGTGATCGTCGAAGAGCTTGCGGCCATGGCCTGGCAGACCCTGACGATCAACCCCGCCGCGGTCCCCATCTCCGAGGCGCTGCGCGACAAGCACTACTTCCGCAAGCACGGGCCCACGGCGTATTACGGGCAGAAGTAGCGGAACAAAGATTCCACATCCGAAAATGTGCTAAAAACGTCGCTAGTGAAGCTCGTCCCTTGCCTGATGTGCGTTCTATGGTTGTCCGTGCCGGCTGCGGCGCAAACCGCGTCCCTGCGCGGGCTGGTCACCGATGAGAGCGGCGCCGTCGTTCCCACTGCAACCGTTGTCCTGAGCGGACCATCCGGACTGGTCAAAACCGCCAAGACCGCCAGCGACGGCAGCTATGTGTTTCCCGACCTGCCTCCCGGCGACTACACCGTCAAGGCGTCCGCCCCACAGTTGTTTCTCCGCGAACCGGCGAGCGTTTCCCTGGAGGCAGCCCCTCGGAGGCTCGACCTGGTGTTGGAAGTGGCGGCGGAAAAGCAGGAGGTAACGGTCGAGGAAAACGGCAAGCCCACCGTCAGCACCGAGGCATCGGCCAATGCCAGTGCCGTGGTCTTGCGCGGAACCGATCTCGACGCGCTCTCCGACAATCCCGACGACCTGGCTCTCGATCTCCAGGCTCTCGCCGGGCCGGCCGCCGGGCCTAACGGCGGTGCCATCTTCATCGATGGATTCAGCGGCGGCCAGTTGCCGCCCAAGAATTCCATTCGCGAAATCCGCATCAACCAGAACCCGTTTTCGCCGGAGTACGACAGGCTGGGCGTCGGCCGCATCGAGATCTTCACCAAGCCGGGCACCGACAAGTTCCACGCCGATCTCGGCTACAACTTCGCTACCGACAAATGGAACTCGCGCAATGCGTACGCGGCGCAAAAGGCGCCGTTCCATCTCGACGAGCTTCGCGAAACGGTCAGCGGCCCCCTCGGCAAGCGCGCCTCCTTCAACCTCAACGCCATCCGCGAGTGGGTTGACAACGGCAATGTCGTGAACGGAGTGACCCTCGATCCGCGCACGCTCATGGCCGCCGCTTTCACCGCTGCCCCCGTCGCCGCCCTGCGCCGCACCGGTTTCACTCCCCGCATGGACTACCAGCTCAGCCCCAGCCACACCCTGACCGTGCGCTTTTCCTATAACCGCGATATCGTTCGCAACGCCGGCGTGGGCGGCCTCAACCTGGTTTCCCGCGGCTACCACAACGACGCCCTCGGCCTCACCGTCCAGGTCACGGAAACCACCGTGATCGGCGCCGACGTTGTGAATGAGACGCGATTCCAGTACTTTCGCCCCGCCACCGTCTCGCAAGCCAACTCGCCCGGCGCGGCGATTCAGGTTCTGGGAGCATTCAACGGCGGAGGCAATCCCCTGGGCCGCTCCACCAATACCCAGAACACCTACGAGTTTCAGAACTATACTTCGGTCCTGCGGGGCGCGCACACCTGGAAGTTCGGCGTCCGGCTGAGGGGCGCATCGGAAACCAGCGCATCACCCCAGAATTTCGCCGGCACCTTCACCTTCGGCGGGGGCCTGGCGCCCCAATTGGATGCCGCCAACCAGCCGATTTTCGACGCCTCCGGCCAGCCGGTCCTGGCCGATATCAGCTCCATCGAGAGCTACCGCCGGACGCTGCTCTTTCAGCAACTGGGCTTCCCAGCCGCGCAGATCCGGCAACTCGGAGGCGGCGCCGTACAGTTCAGCATCAACGCGGGCAACCCCGTAATCTCAGGAGGCCAACTCGATCTGGGCGCGTTCGCCGGCGATGACTGGAAGGCGAGGCCGAACCTCACCTTGAGTCTCGGTCTGCGCTATGAGACCCAGACCAACATTCACGACTGGCGCGATTTCGCTCCGCGCATCGGCATCGCGTGGGCGCCTGGCGGAGGCTCGGGAAAGTCGCGGCCGAAGAGCGTCATTCGCGCCGGATTTGGCATGTTTTACGACCGCTTCAGCCTCGGCAACACACTCACCGCCGAGCGCTACAACGGCGTCACCCAGCAGCAGTACGTCATCGCCAATCCCGACTTCTTCCCCGGCCCGGGGGGCACCCCGCCGCCGGTTTCCTCCCTGCCGGGCCCGGTTCCACCCTCGGCCGTCCAGCAGATCAGTCCCAGGCTGCGCGCCCCCTATCTCATGCAGTCCGCCCTGGGATTCGAACGCCAGATGCCGCTCAACACGACTATCGCCGTCACCTTCACCAGCTCGCACGGTCTGCACATGCTGCGCTCGGTTGACGCCAACGCGCCGCTTCCCGGAACTTACAACCCGTCGATTCCCGCGAGCGCCGTGTTTCCCCTGGGGAGGCCGGGGTTGGTCGCGCTGATGGAGTCCACCGGCTTGTACAACCAGAATCAGCTCATCGTGAATGTGGATTCCAGGGTGAACCGCGACCTATCGCTCACGGGATCGTACATGTACAACCGTGCCATGAGTAATACCGACGGCCTCGGCACATTTCCGGCGAACCCTTACAGCATGGCGGGCGAGTATGCTCCCGCCGCCACCGACGTACACCACCGCGTTTCCCTGGGCGGCACCATCACCCCCAAATGGGGCATCCGCTTCAACCCACTGCTCACGGTGAATTCTGGACCGCCGTTCGACATCACCGCCGGGCGCGACCTCTACGGCGACACGCTCTTCAACGCCAGGCCCGGACTTGCGACCGACCTCGCCAAGCCGGGCGTCATTCGAACCGCCTATGGATTGCTCGATCCGAACCCGGCGCCCGGACAACCACTGCTGCCTCGCAACTTCGGACGCGGACCCGGCCAGGTTATGCTGAACATGCGGGTGGGAAGGACATTTACCTTTGGATCGTCCCGCGGGCCGGGTGAGGCGTTGCCGAGTGGTCCCTCAGGCGGCGGAGGAGGCGGCCGCGGTGCGCCAACCAGCCCGTTTGCGATCGGCGGCGGCGCGCAAAGCGGCGGAGGTCCATCCTCCAACCGGCGTTACAGCCTCACCGTTTCCATGCAGATCCGCAACCTGGCCAATCACAACAATCCCGGACCGATCATTGGCAATATCAGCTCGCCGCTATTCGGCCAGGCCAACCAACCCGCTGGCGCCGGAGGCGGCATCTTCTCCGAGAGCGCCAACAACCGGCGCCTGGAGTTACAGACCAGGTTCACCTTCTGAAAAAGGCTTCAACCTCACTTATCCGGCGGCTGCCATTCGAAGTATTCGCCGTACCCGCCCCCGAAGTTCCGCTGCAACCATAGCGCGTATTCGTGGCTGGCGGAGTGGGTGACTTCGCGTTTCGCCACCGGTTCCGTATTGGTGTAGACGAACATCGCTGGTGCGCCATCCGCATCCTGCCCCTTGCAGATAATCTCGTCGCGATAGTCGCCTAAGATATCGCCTGCCATCACGCAGCTACTGCCCGGCCGCGGACTGGGGCCCGGCGTGGAGAGCATCTCCACGGCGTGACCCGTGAAACGTCCAATTCTTGTGCCGTCGGAAGAGATCAGGTCGCGAACGGCGCCGCCGGTCCAGTTGGCCGGATTCCATCCTTGCGGGAAAGGCTCCATCAGGATCTTGCCATCCGCCGAGAAAAGAACCAGGTCCTTCGCGGTATGCCCGTCACGGTTGTTGAGCAACTCCATCCCCGGCGAACCTTCCCAAATATCGGACGCCCAGCCAACGTGGGAATGCGTCCAGGTGGGGTCCTCATCGTGGTTGTGCTTCCAGATGATTTTGCCGGTTTTGGCGTCGACCACGTAGCCGCCGGCATTATCGGTGGTCTCGACGCCGTAGTAGACCTGGCGGCCCGGCAGATCGGGCAAGATATGCTTGATCTGCACGGTGTCGGGGTGACCGCGGTAGATGGACCAGCGAACCCTGCCGTCGGGGCCGAGCAGCGTTGTGCCATCGAAGATCTCGTCGCGGCCATCGCCGTCCACGTCGGCAATTTCGATGCGGTGCGATCCGCTGCCGCTGGTCTCCATCAAGCTGCGGAAGGTCCACAGGTTGGTCAACTTGCCGTCATAGGCGTCGAAAATCTCGTTCTCATAGAGGCCGGTCTGGGTGATGATGGAGGGCGTCTTGCCGTCCAGATAGGCAATCGCCATGTGGATGCGGGAAGATGTCTTGGCAAAATCGGTGGACATTTTTCGCCACGGGACCTTGCGCAGAACATGCCCGGTCATTCCGTCGAGAACCGCGAGCCAGGGCTGGTGGTTTTCTTCCAGGCGGCAAATGACCTCGGCCTTGCCGTCGCCATCCAGATCCCACACCACCACGGGCACGTTGAACGGGTTACCCCAGGAGAGCTCGTGGCTCATGAGCGGCCGGCGCCAAAGACTCTTGCCGTAACTGGTCATGGCCTCGAGTTCGATCCAGCGGCCGGTGTCGGGAGTGCGTTCGGCAATGGCGTTGTCGAGGCGGAAGACCACGTCCAACACACCATCGCCGTCCAGGTCGCCGAAAACCGGGACGAAGCCGCCGCCTCCGTTGTGCCCTCCGCTGCCTCCGGTCGAACCATTCGTGGCCATAACGGTGGGTTTCCAAATGGCGGCCAACTGCGTTGCGGCGCCTGCCGGATCAACCCGGGCCCATTCCGAAGGGGCTCCTTCACGGCCGCCGCCTAGAACGGGTCGCACGCGATAGTACAGGGCGGGCCGTTTCGGGGGCTGCCGGTCGAGATAGTTGGTGGAATCGGTGACCGCCTGGGCCGTGATGGATTCTCCGCCGGCGTCTGGCCGCGAGCTGCGGTAAACGTGGAAACCGGTGTTGGGCGCATCGCCGGGAAGCAACTGCCAGCTCACTAAAACGCCACCCTGGCCGCGGGAGAGCGCCACGATGCGGCGTGTCTGGTGGTGGTAGTTGGTGGTGCCGGCGGCCTCGCGCGCCACCCGAAAGCCCATATCGGGATGCCGCAGCCCCGAGTCGGCGGATCCCCCGTAGCCGCACTGAAGATAGCGCGCCGGCCGATACCACGAGCCGCCCAGAAGCGCGTGCTCACGGCTGGCCGGATCCATCAAGCGGTAGGTGTAATCCTCAAAGCTCGGGAAGGGAAATGTGTCGACGAACTGCCAGACGTTGCCGGCCATGTCGTAGAGCCCCCAAGGATTGGGCGCGCGTTTTTCCACCGGCTCCAGATAGCGGCGCCACTCGTTGTAGGAACGGTCCCCTGCCTGGCTGTAATTGGCTTTGCCGTCCGGGCCTTCGCGCCCCCAGGGATAGACCGCATCGGCGTTTCCGGCACGGGCTGCGTAAGTGAATTCCGCGGCTGTGGGCAGACGGTAAATCCGGCTCTCGCGTTTGGTGCGCCACTGGATATAGGCTTCAGCGTCGTACCGGTTGACGAAAATTACCGGATAGTTCTCCCATCCGGTTGGAATGCGCCCCTGTTCCCAGTGCAAAGGGGCGGCATGGCCCGTGGCCTGAACGAACTCGCGGTACTCTGCGTTCGTAATGGGATGGACGGCCAGTTCGAAAGCATCGACGTGGACCGTGGAACGCCCGTCCGAATAGCTGCCGGCGGGGATTTTCGCGAAGCCGTCCCCGCTGGCCCCGGTCAGTAGCGCAGGGGCCAGGAGGGCGGTCACTGCCAGAATGGTTGGTCTCATTAGGTCGCTAGAATTCGATACGTAGTCCCGTGCGGAACGCCCGCGCTCCCGAGGGATCGAGGGGGCTCGAAGCGCCCGAGACCGTAGATGCGCCGCCCACGCCGGCGATCACTCCGGCGCTGGCGGTAGAGCTGATGTTGGTTGCCGGGTCGTTGTAATTGGGGTGATTCGGGAAGTTGACCGCGGTCATTTCCCACCGGATGTTCATCCGCTCCTTCACCTTGAAAACCTTGAACAAACCGGCGTCCATGACGTTGAGCGAGGGCCCGATGATCACCCCGTTTCCGCAGTTCCCGAATGATCCGGGCGTCGGCGCCGCAAATGCGGCCAGATTGAACCACTGGTAAATGCTGCGCTGGCTCGACGGCAGATTGGGATTGGCAATGCAGTTGGGCCGGATGGTGACGCTGGCCGGAGTGGCGCTGGTGGTGTAAGCCGTGTTGGTGGGATCGGTGCCGGTCCATTGCGCCGTGAGGAAGCGCCCGGAATGGTGGGTGAAGATCACGGAAAGCGACCAGCCGCCGGCCAAAGCGTTTACTGCGCCGCTGCTGTTGCGTCCGAACCGCTTGCCTTTGCCGAACGGAAGTTCGTAGATGACGTTCCCCGTGAGGATGTTCTTCGGAATGTCGATCCAAGGACCACGCTCGCGTTTGCGGTCGTATGCGTTCTCGATGGGTTGATCGCGCTCCACGTCGCCGATATCGCGCGCCAGCGTATAGGAGAGTTGGTAGCTGAGCCCGCTCGAGGTGCGGCGCTTGGTCTCCGCGGTGAAGCCGTTATACTGGTGCCCGGCGCCGTTGGTCAGGTAGTAAATCAAGGGGAAAGTCTGGAACATTCGGCCCTTATTGATAAACAGCGTCGTGCTGGGCAGCGGCTGGTTGATGTTGTACTCGTAGACGCCTTCCCGGGTGTTGGTGCCAATGAAGGAAAGGCGGAACGCGTTGGCGCCCATCTGATGTTCGACGGTCACGTTGTACTGCATGCTGTAGGGAATTTTGACGTTTGGATTGAGGGCCGTAGGCAGAGTGACCGTGGTGGGACCAGCCGAGGCGCCGGGATAAACCAACGGTAGAATCACCGTGGGATTGGGAGTCGGGTTGGTGTAGGAGGGCTGATCGATGGCAAAGGGAATGCCGTTGCTCGAGGGACTCTCCGGCACGATGTCGTAGAAGATCCCGAATCCGGCGCGAAACACCGTATTATTTCCGATTGGACGCCAGGCCAGGCCGATCCGCGGCGCGAAGTTGTTCTTGTCGGTGCGGACCAGCGAGTCGGGAAGCCCCGCCTGGCTCGCGCTTTCAACGCCCACATAGCCGGTAGGCAACAGCGCGCTGACTTTGCTGATGCTGCTGGCCGGGACGATGATCTTACCGGAGCCGATATCGAAGATGGAGTTGTAGCCGTCGAGGTTGGTGGGGACGGGGGCCAGTTGATAGCGCACGCCGTAGTTCAAGGTGAGCGTAGGAGCGATCTTAAACTCATCGGTGATGAAGAAGTCGTAGGACCAACGCAATTCGTGATCGACGAAGTTGTTGAACGACCGCGCGCTACTAGTCGGAATCCCCAGCAGGAAATCGGCGTACGGGTATCCAGTGTAGCGGTTGGAAAATGTCACCGAACCGAACAGGTTGGTGGGGGCGCTGCCATCGGCATAGTAGATGCGGCCCACGGTGGCGCCGGCTTTCACCTGGTGGCGGCCGCGATACCAGCTAAGGACATCCTGGAACTGGAAGAACTGGTTCTTGAAACCCGGACGCCGCCAAACCTGTTGGGTGAGGTTTTGCAGGCCAAGGCCACTCCAGGTTACCAGCAGCATTCCCGCCTCATCGGGCAGATTGGGCGCCAAGCCTTGCAGGCCGAGCGATTGTACTTCGCTGAGGCCGTTGATGGGGCCGTTGCGGGGCTGATCGTTGTAGGCGAAGCCCCAGCGCAGTTCATTCACCAGGTTGGACGTGAAGGTATGGGTATAGGAAACGTTGGCGGCCTGGTTCTCGCGCTGGTTCACATCGCGGCCGATGGTGGGCAGATTGTCGTCCCAACCGCGCGAGTACTGGCGGGCCCAAGTGAAGCGGCCGAAGATGAAATCGTGATCCGAAATACGGTGGTCGATGCGGGTGGTCCAGTATGTAGCCGGGTCAAACGGGCGCGATTCCGTCTCGCGGAAGTTCTGGCTGCCGAAAACGGCGGTGTTGCCGTAGTTCGGTAACGGATAGAAGAGGCTCTGGATCTTTTGCGTTACCGAATTGATGCGTGGAGCGGGAATGATGTTGCCCGGGAACGGGGTGTTCGAATTGGACGGGTCTTTCACCGTGGTGGAAGGCAACAGACCAGAGAAATCGCCGGTCCGCCAGGCTGCCAGCGGGACCGTGGGATTGAGCAGGTCATGCACCATGCTGCCGCGGCTGGTCTCGAAAGAACCGAAGAAAAAGGTCCGGTTCTTGCCGTGATAGAGATGCGGCAAATACATGGGGCCGCCCATGGTGACGCCGGGCCAGTGCGTGATGCCCGCGCTTCCCGAGCTGGCGAACGGGTTGCGCGAGACGAACTTGGGTGTCTGATAGTAGTCGAAGCCGCTGCCGTGAATCTTGTTGCTGCCCGATTTGGAAACCACGGTGACCTGCCCCAGCGAGCCGAACTCCGCCGAGTTATTGGCCATGTCCACCCGCACCTCGGCCATGCTCTCGACGTAGTTGACCAGCGGGGTGATCTGCGTTCCGTCGCGGCCATTGCTGACGGTGATTCCGTCCACCGAGGCATCCGATTGGTTGTTGCGGCTGCCCGAGAAGCGGCGCGTAGCTGTGGAACTGGCGGCCTGGACGATTCCAGGGTTTTGGCCCACAAAATCCCACAGAGAGCGCTGGTTCAACGGTAATTGACTGATGGTTCGCGCGTCCTTGTTGTCGGAAATGCGCGCCTCTTCGGTCTGGATCAGGCTGGTGGTGTCATGAACCTCGACGATGGTTTGAATGTCGCCCACCACCAGGCGGACGTCGAGGCGGCGCAGCTCCTCGGCGGCAATCCGGACTGCGTTTACCATGTAGACCTTGAAGCCCGGCGATTCGACACGCACGTTGTACTCGCCTTCCAACAATTGGCCTACGGTGTAGTAACCAGATTCGTTGGTGCGCCCGGTGTATTTATAACCGCTGCTGACGAGGGTGGCGGTGACCGTTGCTCCAACCACGACGGCTCCGTTGGGGTCGGTGACCATCCCGGTAATGGTTGCAAAAGTTGTCTGCGAGAAGGCGGCCGTTTGAAATACCACGGCGGCCAGGAAAATACTAAAGAGTATACGTCTCATCGGCTAACCTCCTTGGCGTGTACAAAACTGCAACTTCTAACTTCTCCGACGCTCAAGACGCAGCCATGACGCCAGGCGTCGGCAACCGAAGACCCCTCGGCCTCATGGTCGAGCCTTTCCGTATTTGCCCAAATCATAATCGATCATCACTACCCTGTCAATCTCACCCGAACTGCATGATTCGCGGCCACTTATGGCCTTCTATTCCAGCCGCAGCCTCAAGATCGTCAGCGAACGCGCGGGGAAGGTGTATGTGAAGCCGTTCCTCTCCAGTGAGACCGCGAGCTGGTGCGTCGTGGGGACCACCTTCTTGTCGTCGCCGAAAGTGTGGGTGGCCTTCAGGTCGGCATGGTTCAGTTGCCAGACCTCGACGTTTTTGGCGAGCGTCCCTTCCTGGTTCTCGATGCGAGTCGCGATGTCCTGGGACTTACTGCGGTTGAGGACGTTGACGTACACACTGCGATCCTTGGCGTTGTAAGTCGCGGAGACATCGAGATAAGGCAACTGCCGGCGGTCAAGGCTGTAAGACGGCGCCTGTACCCACGCACTCAACGCTACGTTGCCGCGCTGCTTCCCGTATTCGACGATGGGGAAGTAAGTGGGCTGGAGAAACAGGCCCTGCTTATTGGTCATGATGGGCGCAATTACATTAACCATCTGGGCCAGGTTGGCCATTTTGACTACATCGGCGTGGCGCAAAAAGGAGTTAAAGAACATCCCCATGGCCAAGGCGTCCTCGAAGTTGTAGATCTCCTCCAGATGTCCCTCATTGTGGACGCGGTACCAGACGTTCCACTCGTCGTAAGCGATATAGATGGGCCGGGGGTTGGGCCGCCCCGCCTGCGCATCCCGGATGGCGGCAGCGGTGGTCTCGATATAGCGGTCGACGTTTAGCTGCGATTGGCCAAGAAATCTCTCGAGGTCGTTCTCCCGATTGCCGATGTAGGTGTGGAGCGAGATGTAATCGATCTGGTCGCGCAAGGCGGCGACCACAGTGCGGTTCCACCCGATCCAGTCGGCGCCGAAGTTACTCGATCCGCTGGCGACGAGCTTGATGGAGTTATCCACCAGGCGCATGGCCTTGGCGGCTTCCAGCGCGAACTTGGCGTAATCCTCGGCGTTCTTGTGGCCGAG
>Ga0187850_10003940_pt1 | contig 12113 bp, 8 predicted proteins | sample June2016WEW_4_15_FD_132436 | JGI IMG/M metagenome (GOLD analysis project Ga0187850, IMG submission 132436) | Peatland microbial communities from SPRUCE experiment site at the Marcell Experimental Forest, Minnesota, USA - June2016WEW_4_150 | ecosystem: Environmental > Terrestrial > Soil >... | reverse complement strand
GAATGTGGGCGCGACCGTGGCGATTCTGCTGGTGCCCGTCCTCTACCATCGTTTCGGTTGGCAATCGTGTTTCATCAGCACCGGGGCGCTCGGCTTTATCTGGCTGGCGTTCTGGGCGTTGATGTACAGGAAGCCCGACGTACATGCCAGGGTTTCGCATACCGAGTTGGCGCTGATTCAAAGCGACCCGCCCGACCGGATGGAGGATGTGCCGTGGCGCCGTCTCCAGCCGCACAGGGCAACGTGGTCTTTCTCGCTCGGGAAGTTCATGACCGACGGGGTCTGGTGGTTTTACTTGTTCTGGCTTCCCAAGTACCTTCAGGAAACCTTCGGGCTGACTTTGGATGCGATCGTGATCCCGACGCTGGTGGCTTACAATGCGGCCAGCGTGGGCAGCATTGCGGGCGGCGGGTTCTCCTCGAGCTTGATCGAGAGAGGCTGGAGCGTGAATGCGGCGCGAAAGACGGCGATGCTGGTTTGTGTGCTGTGCGTGCTTCCAGTCTTCTACGCACCGTTTTCAAAGAGCATGTGGCTGGTAGTGGGACTGGTCAGCCTGGCCATGGCGGCGCACCAGGGCTGGTCTGCCAACCTGTTCACCATTGCGTCGGATATGTTCCCGAGGTCGGCCGTGGGCAGTGTCACGGGGATTGGCGCCACGGCGGGGGCGGTCGGCGGCCTGTTGTTGCAGAAGGCTGCCGGTTACATCGTGACCTGGACCCACAGCTACTTCCTGTTGTTCATGATTTGTGGCTCCGCGTATGTGATTGCGCTGGCGATTGTCCAATTGCTGTCGCCCAAGCTGGCCCCGGCAGAGCTGGATTGAGTGATAACATCGCCTTAACGTGACCATCCAGCCGGCGAGCGACCGTTCGCTTTTCATCTCGTTCGGCGACGAAATCTCGATCGAAGCGCACCGCGAGGTCTCGCGCCTCACCAGTGCCCTCGAGGGACAGCGCGGCATCCTGAATCTCCACCCTGCATTCGCATCCGTCCTGATTGATTTCGACCCCCGGCTCCGTAGCCACGCGGATATCGAAGCTCTGGTGGGCGAGCGCATGGAGGCGGCCGGTGAGGAGGCCCGCGAGACCCGCGTGGTGGAGATCCCCGTCTGCTATGGGGGCGAATTCGGCCCCGACCTGGAGGACGTGGCGCGCCACGCCGGCCTCGCGCCCGAGCGCGTGGTCCAGTTGCACGCCGCGGCGGATTACCTGGTCTATTTCGTGGGATTCTCCACCTGCTTTCCGTACCTGGGCGGTCTTCCGCCCGAGATCGCCACGCCGCGGCTTTGCGCGCCGCGGAGACACGTGCCCGCCGGCAGCGTGGCCATCGGCGGCAGCCAGGCCGGAATTTACCCGCTGGCCTCGCCCGGTGGCTGGCGGCTCATCGGACGCACGCCGCTGCGCCTGTTCGATCCGCAAGCTTCGCCGCCACCGCTGCTGCGCATGGGCGACCGCGTGCGCTTCATCCCGGTTCGAGACTCGGGGACGGCGGCAAATCCCGAGACCGGCTCACGCCTTGAGACAGATCCATCATCCACCCGCCACATCCGCGTGGTCTCCCCCGGACTCCAGACCACGGTGCAGGACCTGGGCCGTTTCGGCTACGCGCACTTCGGCGTCTCCGCGTCTGGCGCCGCCGATCCTCTGGCGCTGCGCGCGGGCAACCTCCTGGTGGGAAATGCGGAGAATGCCGCGGCGCTGGAGATGACCCTGGCGGGCGGCACCTTCGAATTCGAAACGGACGCCGTGATTGCCCTCACCGGGTCCGATTTCGGCGCCGGCCTGCCCTTGTGGACCGCCGTGGAAATCAAGGCTGGGCAGACCCTGCGTTGCGGCGCCACGCGTTCCGGTGCGCGCGCTTACCTGGCGGTGCGCGGCGGCATCGGCGTGCCCCGGGTGATGGGCAGCGCTTCCACTCACGTGATGACGGGCGTGGGCGGCCGTCCCTTGCGCGCCGGCGACGTGCTCCCCATCGGCGATGCGGCCATCCGCCAGCCGCGCGCAGTGCCGCGGCGCGCCCCCGAGTTCGCGCGCACCGGCCCGCTGCGGGTCACGCCCGCACCTCAGGCCCACTGGTTCTCCGATGAGCTGTACGCTGCCGCCTATCGCGTGGCCGAGGAATCCAACCGCATGGGGCTTCGCCTGCGCGGGCCGGCCATTCCCAGCCCGGCGGGCCACATGCTCACCGAGGGCGTGCCCCTGGGGGCCATCCAGGTGCCGCCCGATGGCCAGCCTATCATTCTGTTCGTCGAGCACCAGACCACTGGAGGCTATCCCAAGCCCGCCAACGTGATCTCGGCGGATTTTTGGCGCCTGGGACAATTGCGGCCGCGCGACCAAGTGCGCTTCGAGCGCGTCACCCTCGAGCAGGCACTCGATCTGCTGCGCGAGCAGGAGCAATGGCTGTATGCTCTGGTGTAGGGTGGGACAGACCATCGCCTTTCGTGGTCTGTCATTCACGGTGGGACAGACCATCGCTTTTCGTGGTCTGTCATTCCTCGCGAGCGACGAAAGGTGTGTATGACCATAGATCTCAATTGCGACATGGGCGAACTGGAAGACGCCCAACACGAAGCCGCGCTGATGGAGTACATCACCTCGGCTAATATCGCTTGCGGCGGCCACGCCGGCGACGAAGCCACCATGGAGCGCACCGCGCGCCTGGCTCTCGCCCGAGGCGTGCGCATCGGGGCGCATCCAGGCTATCCGGACCGCGCTAATTTCGGGCGCGTCGAAAACCCCATGGCCCCTGCCGAAATCGAGCGCACGGTGCACGAGCAGATCGAGCGCCTCGACGCCGTGGTGCGCCGGCTGGGCGGCCGGATCGTCCACGTGAAGCCCCACGGCGCGCTGTACAACGTGGCCGTGCGGAACGCGGAGGTCGCGCGCGCCATCGCCGGCGGAGTGGCCGCGTGGGACCCGCGGGTCACGCTCTTCGGCCTGGCCGGCTCGCCCATGCTGGACGTCTGGCGTCAAATGGGGCTGCCCGTGGCGGCCGAAGCCTTCGCCGACCGGCGTTACGAGCCCGACGGCACCTTGCGCTCGCGTAAGTTCGCCGACGCCCTCATCACCGATCCGCGCGAGGCCGCCGCGCAGGCGCTGCGCTTCGCGCGCGAAGGCACGGCGCAGACCATCTGCGTGCACGGCGATACGCCCGGCGCCGTGGAAATCCTGAAGGCCTGCCGCGAGGCCCTTAGCAGGGCGGCAGGGCGCCTCCGGCGCAGCGGCCCTGCATCACAGGTCAACTGAGCGGTCAAACGTTGTCAATGGAGAGCGCTACCATACCAGTGATGAGGCTGCTCCTGGTCCTCGCCGCCGCCGCTCCCCTGTTCGCGCAGTCGTGCCCCACCTCGCTTGCGCCCTCGACTTCGCAGGTCGCCATCCCGGCAGTTTCTTCCACCAGTACGATCACGGTCCACGCTCAGCCTGACTGCACCTGGACGTACCGCACCGATTCTTCCGCGTGGATCACTTTCACGCCCGCGCTTCCGACCGGGACTGGAACTGGAACCGGACCTGGCACGATTTACTGGAGTGCGTCGGCCAACGTTGTCCCCAGCCCGCGCCAGGCCAAGATTATTGTGACCGGCGCGAGCGGCAACGTCCTGACCTTGATCATCGCCCAGGCGGCTCCGGTTTGTGCCCTCACTTTGTCCCAGCCTCCCGCGAGCTTCGGTGTGTATGGTGGCAACGGCTTTTTCCAGGTGCAGGCGAACTGCACCTGGAGCGCCTACGCTCAGGGTTGGATCACGGTGCCCTCCAACACCGGCGGTACAGCCAATGGTGCCGTCAACTACACTGTGGCGGCGAACCCCTGCGCCACCCAGCGCAGTGGCGCTGTCTCCGTTACGAGCTACGCTCTAAGCCAGCAGTTTCAAATCACCCAGGACGGGGCGCCGGGCAACTTCTCCATCTCCCCTTCCAGCGCCATGGTTCCACCGGCGGGCGTGAATCCCGGCACGGTCAACGTGACCACCGGAGACGGCTGCCCCTGGAGCGCATTCGTGGATGCGACCTGGATAACCATCCTGTCCGGCAGTTCGAGCACCGGCAGCGGCCGCATCACCTACAGCGTGCCGGCCAACACCGGCCCGCAGCGCGTCGGCCACATTAACGTTCAGCAGGGGCTACAGGTGTTCACGGTCACCCAGCAGGCTTTGCCCCCTCCCGCGATGCAATTGAACGCCGTGGTGAGCGCCGCCAGTTACGTCGGAGGCGCCGTGTCGCCCGGGGAAATCGTCGCCTTATTCGGCGCCAACATCGGTCCCACAAGCCCCGTCTCCCTTCAGCTCAGCGCGGATGGCGCCTCCATCACCAAATCCCTTGGGAGCACGCAAGTGCTGTTTGACGGCGTCCCCGCCGCCCTGACTTACGCCTCGGCGAACCAGGTCAACGCCGTGGCTCCCTACAGCCTCGCGGGCAGTTCCAAAACGCAGGTGCAAGTGCAGTATCAGGGTGTGCTTTCCAACTCCGTGTCCGTTCCCGTGCAGGCGGCGCACCCCGGCATTTTTACGGTCGATTCTTCGGGGCTCGGCGGCGGCTCCATCCTCAACCAGGATTATTCCCTCAACAATGGCACCAACGCCGCGGCGCGAAAGTCCGTGGTGATGATCTATTGCACCGGCGGAGGGGTTACCAATCCGCCCAGAGTGGATGCCGCGATCACGCCTGCGCCTCCGCCCCTGTTTCTACTCACCACACAACTCGTGTCCGTCACCATCGGCGGGACTTCGGCGACAGTCTCATACAGCGGCGGCGCACCCGGCTACGTTGCCGGGCTGACTCAGATCAATGCCCAGGTTCCAGCCGGCGTGACTCCGGGGACGAACTTGTCCATAATCGTGCAAATCGGGAATTGGCAGAGTCAGCCTGGCGTAACCATCGCCGTGAAGTAAGCAGTGGGGTGCGCGCTTCAGCGTGCCTTATGGCCATCGCCCGAAGAACCGGGCGCACTTGATCGGTGCCCTGGTAGCGCCGGCGGTCTTTGCCGCCGGTTCCTTCCCGTCGTGTCCGCGCCTACCTGGCCCCGCAGGGGCGCAAGATCGCCTACCTTGGCGGCGCGCTTGCCGCTACCGGCCGCAGCAGCAGATCCTGGAAATCAAAGCTGAAATCGGTCAGCGGCGAAACCGCAGCCATCTTTACCTCGTCAATCGAGCCATCCGCTTTCAATGAGAACGTCACATAGGCGTCGGCCACCAGCGTGCGGTCCCGCCAGCGGGCCACAAATGTGTCGTACTGCCAGTGCTCCAGGTCGCCCGTGAGTTGACGGGTGTGCGTGAAGGAAATCGTCAGCTTGCCTCCGTGTTCCTCAATCGCCACGTCCCCGTACCACGCATCGCGATAGCGCCCGGCATAACTCGCCAGCGGCAGCGAGGGCCGCGAGTTCGCGTTCCGTTTATCGGCCGCCTTCCGCACGGCTTCGTCCGCGTCGGCTTCTCCCTTCTTGGCCTGAGCCAGAAATGGAGCCACCCAATCGGTCTCGGGCACCCCCACGTAGCGGTCCAGAATGGTGTAGGTCACCGCCTGGAAGGCTCCACCCGCCTCCTGATTGGTGAGCACGATGACTCCCAGCTTCAAGTCGGGGACCATGGTCACCCGTGACACATATCCTGAAAGGCCACCCGTGTGCCATACGATCTTCTTCCCCCGGTAGTCGTCCAACCTCCAACCCAGTCCGTAGGCGCTGAAATTGGGGCGCAGCGCCGCCAGGGCCGCCGGTGCGCCGCTCGGCAGGTCGCTCATCGGGATGATAGTCTGAGCCGACCACATCTCTTTGGATTGCGCCTCGCTGAACAGTCGGGATTTCCCCATATCGCCGTGGTTGAGTTGCACTGCGACCCACTTCGCCAGGTCCGCCACGCACGAATTGATGGCGCCCGCCGGGGCGTTGTTGTCGACGTCCTCATGCGCTAGCGGCTCCAGTTTGCCGCCGGCCTTGGCGTGCGGGATGGCCACGTCGCCGGCGGCCTTCAGCGCCTGCGTGCTGGTATTCGTCGAGGTCATGCCCAGCGGAGCGAAGATGCGCTCCTTCACAAAATCGTCCCAGCTCTTTCCGGTGACCGCCGGAATGAGCTGGCCCGCCACCAGGTACAGCAGATTGTCATAGGCGTAACTGCTGCGGAAACTGGTGGCCGGCTTCACGAAGCGGAGCCGCCGGATGATCTCCTCGCGGCTGAGGTCGCTGGGCGGGAAAAACATCAGGTCGCCCGCGCCCAGCCCCAGCCCGCTGCGATGCACCAGCAGGTCCCTGACCGTGAGCTCGCGCGTGACGTACGGGTCGTACATCTGGAAACCGGGCATGTGCTGGATCACGGCGTCGTCCCACCGGATCTTACGTTCGTCCACCAGCATCGCCAGCGCCGCCGTCGTGAAGGCCTTGGTGTTGGAGGCGATGCGGAAGAGCGAGTGCGGCGTCACCTCCGCCGCTTCGCCCAGCTTTCGCACTCCGTACCCTTTGGCCAGGACCACGTTGCCGTCCTTGACCACCGCCACGGCCATGCCCGGAACTTCGAACGCCGTCCGGGCGCGTTCCACCACCTGGTCGATGTAATCCTGTGCCGCGCCAAGCGCCGCGGCCGCCAGCAACCCGGCCAGAACACGAAGGGTCCGGCCTCTACTGGTCATGTAGCAACCTCTCATACACCTCCCTCTTCGACATCCTGCGCTGCCGCGCCACCTGTTTGATGGCGTCCATGCGCGGCGTTCCCGCCCGCAACAGCGCTTCCACGGCTTCCTCCACCGGCGTGTCGTCCGGAGCCGGCCCCCAGGCCCGCCCGATCAGAACCGTGATCTCGCCCTTCACCGCGCCGCGCCCCGCCAGTTCGGCGCGAATCTCCGCCGCCGTGCCGCGCAGAAATTCTTCATGGATCTTGGTCAATTCGCGCGCCACCACCACCGGCCGCGGCCCCAGCGTCTTCTCGATGGCCTCTAACGTCTCCAGTATCCGGTGCGGCGCCTCATAGAAGACGAGGGTAGCGCGCTCGTCCGCCAGCGCTTCCAGCGTCTTGGCCCGCTGCCCCGCCTTCAGCGGCAGAAATCCGCCGAAACGGAACGCCTCCGTCGGCAGCCCCGAACCCGCCAGTGCGGCTAGCGCCGCCGAAGCCCCCGGCACCGGCTGCACCGCAATGCCGTTCTCGATGGCCGCCCTCACCAGCCGGTAACCCGGGTCGGATATCAGTGGCATCCCCGCGTCCGACACTAGCGCAATCACCGCCCCGGCCAGCAGTCGCGCCGCCAACTCCGGGGTCCGCTCCACCTCGTTGTGCTCGTGGTAGCTGATGGTGGGCTTGCGGATGCCGTAGTGATCCAGCAGCTTGCGCGTCTGCCGCGTGTCCTCGCACGCGATCAGGTCCGCCTCCCCCAGCACCCGCACCGCGCGGTAGGTGATGTCTTCCAGATTTCCGATGGGCGTCGCCACCAAGTAGAGCAGCCCGGCCATTCCTTGAGTATAGTGTCACCCCCCCGGGTGTAAGCCTGCATGTGGCGCGCGCTCTCCGGCGTGCCGCGTCGGCGCTGGGATCCCAGCCGGGCTTGCCAGTCCCGTAGAGGCGTCAGCCAAAGACGGAAATTCCGATTATAATAGCTTCCAGGATGCGGTTGTCCGAATCTGCCGGCGACTCTCGGCTTCCTTGCGTGGAAGAGCGATCCGCTGTCGGCGGCGGCCGGGTGCGCACGCCACACCAGCGTCCTCAGCCAGCGTCCTCTCATCGGAAATTCAAGGAGACACAGTGAAAACCCACACCTCTCGACGCAGTTTCCTGGCCGCCGGCCTGGCTTTGCCGGCTGCCGGCTTGGCATCCACAACGTCCGGCCCGACGCCGCGCGCTCCAGCTCCGCAACCGGCGGCTCCCGCGCGGGGTAAGATCGCTTACCGCGTTCTGGGCAAGACCGGCATGAAGGTCTCAACCGTCGGCTATGGCACCATGATCACGTCCGACGCCACCGTGATCACCAGGGCCATCGACATGGGCATCAACTACTTCGACACTTCCCGCGGATACTCCAGCGGCCAGAACGAGCGGATGGTGGCGGCGGCGTTGGGCGCCAGGCGCAAGAGTGTCTTTGTATCCACCAAGTGCGATACCAGAAGCAAAGAGGGTGTCCTGGCCGAGCTCGAGACCAGCCTGAAGGAGCTCAACACTGATTACGTCGACGTGTGGCATCTGCACGGCAAGAGCAGTCCGGGCGACATCCCCGATGAGCTGGTGGAGGCGCAGCGCATTGCCAAACAGCAGGGCAAGGTGCGGTTTATCGGCGTGAGCACGCACAACCTGCCGGCCATCGTCGATCGGGTCATCGAGTGCAAGCTGGACGTGGTCCAGCCGCAGTACAACTTCGCCTCGGCTGCCGCCTACGGCCCGGCCATCGAGAAGCTGAACCAGGCTGGCGTGGGCGTGGTGGCCATGAAGGTGATGGCCAGCGCCAGAGGCCGCGGCAGGAGTGCCGGCCCCCCCCGGCCGGCCAATTTCGCGCCCGCCGCGCTCAAGTGGGCCATCAAGAACCCCGGCGTCGCCACCACCGTCCCGAGCATGACCGATATCGACCAACTGGAACAGAACTTCCACGTCATGGCGGAAGAGTTCACCGACGCCGACGCCAAGATCCTGACTGCCCGCCTCGAGGAGATTGGTCCTTATTTCTGCCGTATGTGCGGTGAGTGCGCGGGCCAGTGCCCCAAGGGTCTGCCGGTATCCGACCTCGTGCGCTTCGTCATGTACGCGGACGGTTACGGCCAGTTCAGTCTTGGCCGGGAGAACTTCCTGCGCCTGGCGCCCGAGCACCAGGAGGTCCGCTGCGCCGATTGCCAAACCTGCGCCGTTCGGTGCCCGCAGGGCGTCCACGTGGCGCGGAGGTTGATGCGGGCCCAGGAGTTGTTCGCGTAGTAGGATAACCTCCCAGCTTGTCCCCTGTCTGACGGCGTTGGCCTGCTTCAAGCCGCGGCCGTTTGAATCTCGCCCCAAGCGGTCGCCAGAGGCGCTTGGATATAAAATCGATCAAATGCTCTTCGCGATGCCAGGCCTGACGCTTCTCTTGCTGATTGTCTGCTGCTTCACTCCCGGTTTCTTCATCGTCCGCTATTTTCGATGGAGCCCTCTCGAAAAGCTGTGCGGCGGCATCGGCCTGTCGCTGATATTGCTCTACTTGATCTCCTGGGGAGTCTACTGTTTCGCCCCTGCCTCCCAGACCGCCATCTTTCGCGGCGTCGCGGCGGCGAGCCTCGCGCTCGGTATCCTGGCATCCAGGGACATCGTCCGCCTGTTCCATTCCTTTCGCGCCCGCCGCGCGATTTTTGGTTACTCCTTCCTGCTGCTCTGGACTTTGCTGGTTCTTGCCATAATCCGGAACTATTCGGGAGCCTTGTGGTACGGGGACTGGCTGGAACATTTTCAGCGCACTCTGTTTTTCCTCCGGCATTTCCCCGTTCATAACCGCATCTTGATGGGTTACGCGCTTCCGGCGCGGCCTCCCATGATGAACGTCCTGGCCGCTTTCTTCCTGGCCCTTACCGCCGACCGCTTCGAGATCTTTCAGTTGGTCTTTGCCTTTCTCAACCTGCTGATGTTCCTGCCCTGCTGCCTTCTGATGCCCGCCTTCGCGCGATGGTCCCGGCCCCGCATCCTCCCTCTGGTTGGAATTTTTGCCTTGTCCCCCGTGGTGATGGAGAATGTAACCTTCACCTGGACCAAGGCCCTCGGCGCCTTCTTTGTGGTCTTGACGTTGTGGTTCTACCTTGCCGGCCGGAGAAAGAAGGATACCCTGCGGATGACGGCGGCATTTGTGACCCTCTCCGCCGGTCTGCTGGTCCATTTCTCGGCCGGACCCTATGTCGCCTTCCTTGCGCTGCACTACCTGGTCGCCGTCTTCCGGGCGCGCCCGGGCAAGTGGCGCGAACTGGCTGTCATCGCCGCGGCCTGCGGGTTGTTTCTGTTCACCTGGTTCGGCTGGTCCCTCGCCGTATATGGAGCGCAGGCAACCTTCGCGTCGAACACCAGCGTTACATCCAGTGAGAAATATCAGGGCGATAGCTTGGAGAAGATCGCCGGCAACCTTGTGGATTCGATCCTGCCGGCCATGCGCCACTCTTCCTTGATGCAGGTTTTCGACGACCAGCCGAATTTGGCCGGCGCCATCCGCGACCGCGCCTTCATCTCGTACCAGACCAACCTCATATTCGGCATGGGTGTGTTCGGCGGGCCACTGGTTCTCTGGCTCCTTCTTGGTCTGTGGCGGCAGCCTGGACGGCGGGCCGAAAAATGGTTCTGGCGCCTTTTGGTCCCGTTTTGTGTGGTGGCGGGAATTGCCGTGGTGGGAGAGCGCAATCCGGGAGGCGTTGCGCACCTGACGCTGCTTGCCGTCGAGATGCTCGGACTGACTTTGCTGGCGGTCGCTTTCTCGCGGCGGCGCGTCGTGGCCTATGTGATCACGGCCGGCTGCATCGTCGATTTTTCCTTGGGTGTATTCTTGCAAGCGCATGTGGAAAGCCTGGAAAACACCCCGCAAAAGACGATTTTCCCCGGACCGTCTTTCACCAATGGCGAGTTTCAAGTCGTGCCTGGCCCCAGTTCCCTCTCCAAAAGTGCCATGGGGAACTGGTATCGCAAACACCAATACGCTCTTACCCGGCAGTTGATTCGCGATCTGGATCGGGACCAGCGGGAAGACCCTGCCTTCCGACGCATGGTGCCTGCCGCGCGGGCCCAGTTCCAGCAAGGTCTTGACGAGGATGCCGAACTTTTTCACGGTTGGTATGCCCGCCATGGCGGCGAAGTTACTTTCCTCGGAGACCACTTCGCCGAGCCATCCGTAGCCGGGTTGAACGCTCCGGCTTGTCTGCTGCTCGTGCTCGCGCTCGGCCTGATCGGGGCGCTGTGGAAACAGGCCGCGCACGTCGCGCCCCTGAAGAAATTGCCGACCCGCCCCGTGCCCGCCCCTGCGCGCAAGCGGCTCCCGCGCCGCCGCCGGTGACAACTTTTCCCATCAAATAATCCCTTCCCTTCCCACCACTTGCCGGTCCCCATTTCAGACTCCAACCCCTCCTCGTGCTATTCCTTCAAGTAGCGCCGGCGGCGGAACGCCCGGTGCGGGTCTTCGCCGCCGGTGCTTTTGCTTTTCGTTAAAAGGAGCCATCCATGCCGCACGCCCGCCAGCCCGTCCCCGCCAAACAACCCGCCCCTTTGGCCGGCCCCCGGGCAAAATTACCGAACGAACCCATTTTGGAGGTCCAATTGAAAGAAAATAAAACCACTTGCACCCCTTCGAAACCGGACCCATGGGCGCCCCAAAACCCCGCCCCGGCCCATCGTTGGCCGCCGCCGTGGAGCTGGCTTTTTGCCGGCCATGCCGCCTTGGTATCGCCGCTCGAGAACCATTTCCGCCCCGCCCGCCAAGCCCGCTTTCCCCCCTTCCCATTTCGGAGATTTTTCTCCTATACTGGAGTTGAGATGGGAGGCTGGTGGTGAAGATCCTGAAGCTTCCGAAGGATAAACTGGACTTATTCGCTTCCGTCTTGCAGCAGTTCGGGGAGCTTCATGCCCCCGTCGAGCAGGACGGCAAGTTCGTTTTCAAACGGCTCAAGCACTGGTCGGAGGCGCGCCTCGATTACAACCGCACCCTCCTGCCGCCGAAGAAGTATTTTCTTCCGCCGCGCGAGACCCTCTTCCGCTACCGCTCCGGGCAGGGCTTCGTCCCTTCCACCGAGGGCCTGGACCAGCGCATCGTCCTGTTTGGCGTGCACGCCTGCGACATTTACGCCTTGAACATCCTGGACCGCGTCTTCGCCGGCAAGTTGAACATCCAGGACCGCGTCTACACCGGCAAGTACCATGATCCCTACTATCAGGCGCGCCGCAAGAACATCGCCATCATCGGCATCGATTGCGTTCCCGACGAGCAGTGCTTCTGCCGTTCCATGCGCGCGGATTTTGTGGACCACGGCTTCGACCTCTTCTTCTTCGATACCGGCGACTACTATCAGGTCCTGGTCGGCACCGCGCTCGGCGACGACATGGTGCTCGCCACCGGCAGCCTCTTCGAACCGGTGGACCAGGCCGATATCGGCGAATACAAGCGCCGCTCGCTGGACAAGCGCCGCGCCTTCCAGCTCGAAGTCGAAAT
>Ga0187850_10003931_pt1 | contig 12131 bp, 4 predicted proteins | sample June2016WEW_4_15_FD_132436 | JGI IMG/M metagenome (GOLD analysis project Ga0187850, IMG submission 132436) | Peatland microbial communities from SPRUCE experiment site at the Marcell Experimental Forest, Minnesota, USA - June2016WEW_4_150 | ecosystem: Environmental > Terrestrial > Soil >... | reverse complement strand
CAAGGCCGATACCCGCGACCCGGCCATCTCCCCGACCATGAAGCCCATGAAGGGGCATGAGTTTGTCACTGGCGCCGACTGGGCGCTGAATCCCACTTGGGCCCTGACTTTCCGGTATGCGCGTAAGCGTCTCGATAACACCATCGAGGACATGGCGATCACCGACAACCTGGGTTTCTATATTGGTAACCCGGGCACGCTGTTCGCCGACGTGCTGCATCGCCCGGTGGTCATCCCCAACGCCAGCGGCGCCAACTACTTGACCAGCGTGCCGTTCTGCTCGGAGTGCCCGGCGGTGGTCAAGGCCACCCGCCGCTACGACGGCGCCGAGTTCCGCCTGGCCAGGAGACCCGGCGCCGGCAAATGGTTCGGATCGGTCAGCTATACCTACAGCAAGCTGAGGGGCAATTACCCCGGCTTGACCAACACCGACCCCACCGATGGAACCTTCGGCCGCCATGCGCCCAACAATAGCCGTCTGTTCGATCTGCCGACCATGACCTATCTTCCCAGCGGCCAGATCGACGACGGCCCGCTGTCTACCGACCGTCCGCACACCGCCACCGGCTATGCTTACTACCGGCTGCGGTGGAAGGGGATGGAAACCAACTTTGGCGTAACCCAATCCGCTTTCCAAGGGACGTCCCTCAGTTCCTGCCTGCCCGTGGTCGGCAGCTCCTCGGCTTGCCAGTGGGCGGAAGGCCGCGGCAATTGGGTGCAATTGAGCCGTGCCGCCAATGGCGACATCGTCAAGGGCGACGTGGTCCATGATGCGCGCACCGACCCACTGATCCAGACCGATTTCAACTTGCGTCATGAGATCCTATTCAAAGAGGGGGTCCAGCGGATCGCGTTCGAGGCCACTTTCATCAACCTGTTCAATCAGCGCGCCACTGAGGCGGTCTACGAGTTCATGGTCCCCACCAACTACATCAACCCGACACGGGCGTCCCGCTTCTCCGGCGATCCGCAGGTCGACTGGGGCAAGGTGATGAACGGCTACAACTACATCGATGCGATGAACGCCACCGGAGCCTTTGCCGGCGTTCAGTCCAAGGTGACCCTGGCAAGCCGCTACGGCATGCCGAACCTGTTCCAACAGGCCCGCAATCTCCGCCTGGCCGTTCGCTTTACCTTCTGATCAATCAAATCTGCAAGTCCCAAGGGGCCGGGAAACCGGCCCCTTTTTTTGTGGGGCAGATTGTCAATCTGCGGCGGGTTGGCAACCCGCCAGTCCGCGCCGGTAAACAGGGCACCCTCTGGGTCGCGCGCAGCTTGCCAAGCTGCCCCACAAGCACCCGCCACTATCCGCATTTGCGGCCCCCGAATCCCTGTGGATTTTCACGACATCAGGGCCTTATAATAGGCTTTAAGAAAGTGAATCCCATACTAGTTAAGGAGGGGAGAGTTGACCAGCTCATCCACGGCCGCTCGTCCGAAGGTGACCATCGACGGCAACGAGGCAGCCGCATACGTAGCGCATCAGATTAACGAAGTCATCGCCATTTATCCCATTACGCCCTCATCCAACATGGGGGAGTGGGCGGACCAGTGGTCCGCCGAGCAGAAGCCCAATATCTGGGGCACCGTGCCTACGGTGATCGAGATGCAAAGCGAAGGAGGCGCGGCCGGCGCTCTCCACGGCGCTTTGCAGGCCGGCGCGCTCGCCACCACGTTCACCGCGGCGCAGGGGCTCCTGCTGATGATCCCCAACATGTTCAAGATCGCCGGCGAGCTCTCTCCCACCGTGTTCCACATCGCGGCGCGGGCGCTGGCCGTTCAGGCGCTGTCCATTTTCGGCGACCACAGCGACGTCATGGCCGCCCGCTCCACCGGCTTCGGCATGGTGGCGTCGAACTCGGTCCAGGAAGTGATGGACCTCGCGCTCATCACGCAGGCCGCCAGCCTGGAATCGCGCATCCCCTTCCTGCACTTCTTCGACGGCTTCCGCACCTCCCACGAAGTCGCCAAGGTGGAACAGCTCACGGTGGAAGATCTCCGCGCCATGATCGACGATGACCTGGTGCGCGCGCACCGCGCCCGGGCCATGTCCCCCGATCACCCCGTCCTGCGCGGCTCCGCACAGAACCCCGACGTCTACTTCCAGGCGCGCGAAACCGTCAACTCGTTCTACCTGGCCACCCCCACCATCGTGCAGAACGTCATGGACAAGTTCGCCCGGGTGGTGGGCCGGCAGTATCACCTCTTCGACTACGTGGGCGCGGCGGACGCCGAACGCGTCATCGTCATGATGGGCTCGGGCGCGGAAGTGGCCCATGAAGCCGTGGAAGCGCTGAATGGGGTGCCCTCTGGGCCCGGCGAGAAGGTCGGGCTCCTCAAGGTCCGGCTCTACCGGCCCTTCGCCGTCGAAAGCTTCGTGGCCGCATTGCCCGCCAGCGTGAAGTCCATCGCGGTTCTCGACCGCACCAAGGAGCCGGGCGCCACCGGCGAGCCGCTCTACTGCGACGTCGTCACCGCCCTGGCCGAAATGGGCGTCCGCAAAACCGTGACCGGCGGCCGCTACGGCCTGGCCTCCAAGGAATTCACCCCCGCCATGGTGAAGGGCGTCTACGACGAGCTCCAGAAAGCTTCGCCCAAGAACCACTTCACCATCGGAATTAACGACGACGTCACCCACACCAGCCTGGACTACGATCCCGAATTCTCCACCGAAGTCCGCGGCACTGTGCGCGCCCTGTTCTACGGCCTGGGCGCCGATGGCACCGTAGGCGCCAATAAGAACTCCATCAAGATCATCGGAGAAGAGACCGATAACTTCGCGCAGGGCTACTTCGTCTACGACTCCAAGAAATCCGGCGCCATCACCACCTCCCACCTGCGCTTCGGTCCCCGCCCGCTGCACTCCAGTTACCTGATCGCCAAGGCCAGTTTCATCGCCTGCCACCAGTTCTCCTTCCTCGAGCGCATCGACATGCTCAAGGCCGCCGAACCGGGCGCCACCTTCCTGCTGAACAGCATCTACGGCCCCGGCGAGGTCTGGGATCACCTGCCCCGACAGGTGCAGAAGCACATCATCGACAAGCAGCTCAAATTCTACGTCATCGATGGTTACGAGGTGGCCAAGCAGACCGGCATGGGCGCCCGCATCAACACCATCATGCAGACCTGCTTCTTCGCCATCAGCGGGGTGCTGCCGCGCGAGGAAGCCATTGCCGCCATCAAGCACACCATCGAGAAAACTTATGGCAGGCGCGGCGAAAGCGTGGTGCAGAAGAACTTCGCCGCCGTGGACGCGGCCCTCAGCCATCTGCATCAAGTGAAGGTTCCGGACAAAGTTACCGCGCTGTTCGATATCCGCCCGGCGGTTCCCGCCGCCGCGCCCGAATTCGCGCAGAAAGTCATCGCCAGGATCGTCGAAGGAAACGGCGACGACCTGCCGGTGAGCGCCATGCCCATCGACGGCACCTTCCCCACGGCCACCGCGCAATGGGAGAAGCGCAACATCGCCCTGGAAATCCCCGAGTGGGACCAGGAGCTTTGCATCCAGTGCGGCAAGTGCGTGCTGGTGTGCCCGCACAGCGTGATCCGCGCCAAGGTCTACGACGAAAAGTATCTCGCCGGCGCGCCCCCCACCTTCAAGGCCGTGCCCGCGCGATGGAAGGACATGAAAGACCGGAAGTACACCTTGCAAGTGGCGCCCGAGGATTGCACCGGCTGCACCCTGTGCGTCGAGTTCTGCCCCGTGAAGGACAAGCGCGAAGTCAAGCGCCGCGCCATCAACATGGTGGCGCAGCCGCCCATACGCGAATCCGAAGCCGCCAATTGGGACTTCTTCCTGAAGATCCCCGACACCGACCGCAAGATCCTCTCCATGAGCCAGGTGAAAGACGTCCAGTTGCTTCAGCCGCTGTTCGAGTTCTCCGGCGCCTGCTCCGGCTGCGGCGAAACCCCTTACGTGAAGTTGATGACGCAGCTCTTCGGCGACCGCATGCTGATCGGCAACGCCACCGGCTGCTCCTCCATCTACGGCGGCAACCTGCCCACCACGCCCTACTGCGTGAACGCCGAAGGCCTCGGGCCAACCTGGTCCAACTCGCTGTTCGAAGACAACGCGGAGTTCGGGCTGGGCATGCGGCTGGCCATCGATAAGCAGAACGAGTACGCCCGCGAGCTGGTCGGGCGGCTCAACTCGCTGATCGGCGAGAACCTGGCCCAGGCCATCCTCAATGCCATCCAGAAGACCGAGCAAGGCATCTTCGAGCAGCGCGAGCGCGTCAAGCTGCTCAAGGAAAAACTGGCCGGCGCCGCCACGGCGGAAGCGCGCGACTTGCTGGCGGTCGCCGACAACCTGGTGAAGAAGAGCGTCTGGATTGTGGGCGGCGACGGCTGGGCCTACGACATCGGCTATGGCGGCCTCGACCACGTGCTCTCCACCGGCCGCAACGTCAATATCCTGGTGCTCGACACCGAAGTCTACTCCAACACCGGCGGCCAGGCTTCCAAAGCCACGCCGCGCGCCGCGGTGGCCAAGTTCGCCGCCGGCGGCAAGCCCGTGGCCAAGAAAGACCTCGCCCTCATGGCCATGAGCTATGGCAGCGTCTACGTAGCCAAGGTGGCCATGGGCGCGGGCGACATGCACACCGTCAAGGCCTTCCTGGAAGCCGAAGCCTTCGACGGGCCGTCGCTTATCATCGCTTACAGCCACTGCATCGCGCACGGCTACGACCTCTCCTACGGCATGGATCAGCAGAAGGCCGCCGTGAGTTCCGGCTACTGGCCGCTGATGCGCTACAACCCCGAGCTGGTGGCCCAGGGCAAGAACCCCTTCCAGCTCGATTCGCGCGCGCCCAGCTCGGCGTTCAAAGACTATGCCTATAACGAAACGCGGTACACCATGCTGGTCAAGAGCAATCCCGAGGAAGCCAAGAAGCTGTTGGGGCTGGCGCAGGAGGACGTGGCCGGCCGCTGGCGGCTCTACGATTACATGTCGCACCAGCCTGCCAACGGGGGTGACAAGAAATGATCGACCTTACCAAGACCATTGATCTTTCCACGACGTATCTGGGATTGAAGCTGAAGAATCCGCTGGTTGCCTCGTCCTCGCCGATGTGCGAGGACGTGGGCAACATCCGCCGCATGGAAGACTCCGGCGCCGCCGCGGTGGTGCTGCATTCACTGTTCGAGGAGCAGATCGAGCTCGAAAGCGACGATCTGGACCGCTTCCTCACCGCGGACACGGAGATCTCCGCCGAGTCCGTGACGCACTTCCCCGAGCTGACCCAGCGGGTCATGGGGCCGGAGCGCTACCTCAAGCACATCCGCGACTGTAAGGAGGCGGTCAAGATCCCCATCATCGCCAGCCTCAACGGCAGCACCAATGGCGGCTGGCTGCGCTACGCCAAGCAGATGCAGGAAGCCGGAGCGGACGCGCTCGAGCTGAACATCTACTACATTCCAGTGGACCCCAAGGTAACCGGCGAGCAGGTCGAACACAAGTACGTCGATCTGGTGAAGGCCGTCAAGGCCGAGGTCCGCATTCCCGTGGCCGTGAAGCTGGGGCCGTATTTCAGCTCGCTGGCCAATGTCGCCCGGAAACTCGACGCCGCGGGCGCCGACGCCCTGGTGCTCTTCAACCGCTTCTACCAGCCGGATTACGACCTGGAAGCCCTGGAAGTGGTGCCCAACCTGATCCTGAGCAATTCGCACGAGCTGTTGCTGCGGCTGCACTGGATCGCGGTGTTGTACGGCGGCGTGAAAGCCGACCTGGCGCTGACCGGCGGCGTCCACAGCGCCACCGACGTGGTGAAAGCCATGATGGCCGGCGCCCGCGTCGCCATGATGACCTCGGCGCTGCTCAAGCGCGGCATCAGTTTCCTGGATACCCTCTCGACCGAGCTCCTGATCTGGATGGGCGAGCACGAATACGACTCCATCCGCCAGATGCAAGGCAGCATGAGCCGCAACGCGGTCCCCCAGCCCGGCGCTTTCGAGCGCGCCAACTACATGAAGGTGCTCAGCTCCTACGCCATGCGGTAGTTTTAGTCTGGCGAATCGGCTGAATTGACACGAGCCGCTCTCACCCGCTAAGATCAGGCCACATTATCCTGAATTTGCACGATCAGGCGGAGATCGGAAAATGCGCGTCACCACTTCACGTTTCGTTTGGCTCCTTTCCATGCTGCCGTGTGCTCTCCTGGCGCAGCCAGACCGCATCAGGGTGCCCATTGACGCCCGCCCCAGGGTGGTGCTTCCAGGCGGTGCCCACCCGGAAGCCCAGCCGCAGTTCGACCGGGGCCGGGTGGATCCCGCCCGCCGGATCAGCGGCATTACGGTCATGCTCAAACCAACGCCGGAGCAGCAGATAGCGCTCGAACGACTACTGGAAGAGCAGCAGGATCCCGCGTCGCCCAACTTCCACAAATGGCTGGAACCGGAAGAGTATGCCGATCGCTTCGGCATCAGCCCGGAAGACATGGCGGCCATTGTGTCCTGGCTGGGATCACAGGGCCTGCGTGTGGACTACGTGGCGCGGGGCCGCAACTGGCTGCTGTCGAGCGGCACGGCCGCCGAAGTGGAAGCCGCGTTCCGGACCGAGTTGCATGTCTTTGACGTGGACGGGGAAACGCACTATTCCAACGTGACGGAGCCCTCCATTCCCGCGGCTCTGGAGCCGGTGGTGCTGGGGCTGAGCGGGCTGGACGATTTCCATCCCAGGCCGGCCGGCAGGGCCATCCGCCCGTACTACAACGATCCCAGCGGCAACCACAGCCTGGCTCCCGCCGACATCGCCAGGATCTACAATATCCCCTCGAACCTGGACGGCACCGGACAGAAGATCGCGGTGGTGGGTGAGACAGCCGTCGATCTGAACGACGTCCGCACGTTCCGCAGCCAGTTCGGCTTGCCGGCAAAGGAAGTTCAGCTCGTGCTCGGCCCCACCGACCCTGGCACGAACGATGACGCCTTGGGTGAGGCCAATCTGGATCTGGACTGGGTGAGCGCGGTAGCCCCAAACGTTACCATCTACTACGTTTATTCGACCAAAGCATGGACCGCGGTGGCGTACGCCGTCGACCAGAAGACCGCTCCCACCATCAGCATGAGCTTCGGTTACTGCGAGCAGAAGATATCCGCCTCGCCGGCGGTTTCGGCGCAAAACATCAGGAATATCGCGCAAACTGCGAACTCCTACGGCATCACCTGGATCGCCGCCACGGGAGACAGCGGGGCCGCCGCCTGCGACAAGGCCTGGGATTCCGCCAACCCCAAGGCTTCCAATGGGCTGGCCGTGCAACTGCCGACCTCGGTGCCGGAAGTCACCGGCGTGGGCGGCACCGAGTTCACCGATCAGAGCAGCACGTACTGGAACAGCACCAATGGCCCTACCGGAGGCTCCGCGAGGGGCTACATCCCCGAGACCGGCTGGAACGACTCGGTATTGCGCGGGGCGCCCACGGGCAGTACCGGCGGCGCGAGCGTTTTCTTTTCCAAGCCCTCCTGGCAGACGGGCGCCAACGTACCGCCCGACAACCAGCGCGACGTGCCGGACGTGGCGCTCACGGCGTCGTTGAACGTGGATGGGTACCGCGTCAGACTGAACGGAAGTTGGGGGATCTATGGCGGCACGTCGGCGGCGGCGCCGGTGTTCGCGGGCATCGTGGCTCTGCTCAATCAGAGCCTGGGCACTTCGGGGCTGGGCAACATCAACCCCACGCTGTACAAGATGGCCCAGACCGCGCCGGGCGCTTTCCACGACATCACCACGGGGAGCAACATCGTGCCTTGCGTCACCGGCAGCCCCAATTGCACCAATGGCACTTTCGGGTTCCGCGCGGGACCGGGATACGACCAGGTTACCGGGCTGGGATCGGTGGACGCGAGCTACCTGATCTCCCACTGGAACGCCAGCGCGGCGGTCGCCACCACAACGCGGGTGACCGCCAGCGCCACCAGCATTTCTTCCGGCGCCACCACGGTGCTCACCGCGACCGTGACTGCCGCCAGTGGCAGCATCGCCCCCGCCGGTTCGGTCTCTTTCGCAACCAGCATGGCATCGCTGGGCACGGCGGCCCTGATAGCGGGTGCAGGAGGCGTCTCGACCGCGCATCTCACGGTGTACGGCAGCCAGTTACCTGCCAGCACCACGACCGCGATTACGGCCTCCTACGGCGGGGGCGCGGGTTTCAATGGTTCCTCGGGGTCCATCTCGATTGCGGTGACGGTGCCTACCGCGACCTCTGCCATCGTCCCCGCCGTGTTGCCTGACCCGGTCTATCAGCAGGCGGACTCGTACTGGTATTTCACCGTCAGGCTGACGGAAATCGCGGGAGTGCCCACCAGTCTCACCAGTTTCACAATCGGCGGTTATGACTACTCCGACCAGATCCAGTCGTGGTTTGGGAGCGCCAGCATTCCGGCCCGGGGAACGCTCTCTGCGGATCTGTACAGTTGGGACCTCACCGTTCCGGCAACCCAGGTGTTCGCTTTCGGCGGTTCGGACGCGGGCGGCGCCAAGTGGACGCAGCAAATCTCCATCCCTTTCTTCGGGCAGCAGATCGCGGCCTCGATGGCGCTGACCAGCGCGCCCGGCACGGTGGTCCAGTACTCCAACGGCTATTCGCAGTGCCCGCAGGGGTTCCGGCAGTGGTTCCAGCGTCTGAACCTGCAGGAACAAAACGGCTACGAGGTGGTGCTGACGAAGTTCGTCGCTGGCGGATTCGACCTGACCGATAGCATCGCCTCCTGGTTCGGTTCCTGGCGCCTGGCACCCTTGGGGGCGCTGTATGCCGGCATCTGCTGGCCGGATGGGACTCTGCCCACAACAATGAGCTATGAGATCGACGGCACCGATACAGCCGGCAACGCAATCGTCGCCACGGCGTCGGTTCCCTTCCGTGCCCCGGTTTCGGGTGGCGGGGGTGCGCTCTCGGTCTCTCCGACGTCGGCGAGTATGAGCGTCTCCGGTGCCGCCGGAAACCAACCGGCCACATCCAGCATCAACGTGACGGTCCCGACCGGACAGCAGTGGTCGGTTTCGGTGTTCCCCGCTAACCAGCAGACCCAGTGGCTGGTGGTTTACCCGCTCTCGGGAACCGGTCCGGCAAAGATCAACCTGGTGGCTTCGTCGCCGGGATTCGGCAATGGGGCCTATACCGCGACGCTGGTGGTGCAGTCGGTGGACACGGTGCCTCAGGCTATCAATGTTCCGGTGCAGTTCACCATCGGCGGCTCGTCCGCCATCTCCATCGGCGGCGTCGCCCACGGGGCGTCGTTCCAGCATGTGTACGCACCGGGGATGGTCTTGAGCGTCTTTGGCACGAACCTGGCGCCTTCCGTCCGACTGGCCTCGCTCCCCCTGCCGCTGATCATGGCCGGAGTTTCGGCTACCGTCAATGGGATTGCCGCCCCTCTCTATTACGTTTCGCCATTGCAACTGAACATCCAGGTTCCGTATGAGACTGCGGCCGGAACGGCTCTCCTGGCCGTCAGCAACAACGGGCTCGTGGCTACCTACTCGTTCGAGGTGTCGGCATCGGCGCCCGGCATCTACCTGCAACCGGGCAACGCGATCACCCCTAACGCCAGCGGCAGGCGGGGACAAATATACACGCTCTTCATCACTGGAGCTGGCGAGGTGTCGCCGCCGATCGCCACCGGGGCGGCGCCGTCCGCGAAACAGGTGCCGGTGCCGCTTCTTCCCGTCTCCATGTCCATCGGCGGAGTGACGGCGCAGACGCAGTACGTCGGCATCCCCGGTTGGTCTGTGGGAACCCTTCAGATCAACTTCACGGTGCCGCCCAGCGCTCCCTTGGGCGTGCAGCCCGTGGTGGTCACGGTCGGCTCGGCTGCCAGCGCCGCGGCCAACTTCACCGTGTCGCAGTGAGGTACTTGACGAACAGCACCTCGTTGCCCCGCTGGTTGTAGACCAGCTCGTCCACCAGGCTGCGGGTCATGAGGATGCCGAAACCACCCGGGCGCTGTCCCCGCTCCGCGCGAACCTCCACGTGCCGGATGGGCGCACCGTCCGGATTGGAAACGGCCGCGTGCGGCAGCAGATCCATCGAGAAGCCTTTGCCGGGGTCCTGAATCCGCACAATCAGGGAGTGCGCCGTGCGCACCAGCGAAACGCGCACGCGCTTCCTGGGGTTGGAGCCGCCGCCGTGCTCGACGGCATTCAACAGCAACTCGCGGAAAGCCGCGGCCACGTCCTCGCGCGCCTGGGCCGGGAGGTCGGCCTCCACCTCGCGCAGGAAATGCGTCATGCGCTCGACGGCCTCCAGCTTGCAGCGCACATCCAGCGCGACCCAGTCCGGGCGCGCCGAGAGCATCCTGATATCGTCCCGCCAGGAAGATGACTCCAGGGCCTGCTGCACCATGTCGGCCAGCGGTCCCTCCGGAAACGGCTTGTGGAAGTAGCTGTAGGCGCGCGCCCGAATGGCGCCAATCGCCCGTCCCGGGCTCGGCTCCCCGGTGAGTATCACCTTAGTCTCCGGACGGATTCCGCGGACGCGCCGCAACAGCTTGAAACCGTCGGACCCGTTCCTTCCCTGGCCCGCCACCACCAGGTCGTAAGGCGCGCCTCGCAGCCGGTCCAGGGCCTCCCGCCCGTCATAGGCGTCCTGAATGCTGCGGTCTTCGCGCTGGAGGAGACCGGCAAGAAACTGGTGAACCTCGGGATCGGCGTCTACCACCAGCAAACAGTGCGAACTCACAGCATCTCCATCTTCAGTTTAGCCGAGGTTCAGGATACCACGGCGCCGACGCGCGGGGGCGCGATACAAAAGTGGCGAAGGTGGCCGTTTTCGAAGGAAATCGTGGGTCCCTGGCGTGCCCTGTGCGCCAAGCCGGGTGCGCGGAGCCGTGAGGCTCAAAACGAGGACGTGCTCAGCCCCGCAGGGGCGCCAGAGTGTAGCCCAGCGCGTGAGCGCTGGGAACCCGGCGAAGCTCGGCAGCCCCGCAGGGGCGTAAGAAAACGCCGCCGGCGCAGGCGCGGCCACTGTTGTTAAAAGGCTTCTTTCGCCCCTGGCGGGGCTGAATCGCTGGGCGCTTTTTCCCATGGCTCGCGCCATGGGCTACGCTCTTTCGCCCTCCGGGCTGGCTCAGTCGAAGTCGTGAGCGGTGTGGTTCTCACTTTTGTGTCATGCACCCCGCCACCTGTACCCCCTGCCCCCTGATCGGCAGAAAGTGGCGTAACCTGGAGTCAAGGGGAAGCATCTGTATGACTGGATTGAAAGCTGGAATCCTCTTCCTCGTCGCGTCGGCGGCCGCCCAGGCGCAGATCTACCCGCCCGGCGGCTATCCGGGGCAGTATCCGTATCCGGGGCAGTCTCCCTATCCGGGCAGCCGCGGGCCGACCGTCCCCGGCATCCCCATCCCGCGGAAAGGCAGTCAGCAGCCGGCCAAGGACACCGGCCAGCCCCTGCCCAATTTCCGCGGCAGGCTCAAGCAGATGGACGCCAAGTCCATTACGCTCGAGCTGGGCGATAACCGCGTGCTCGAATTCAAGCGCACCGACAAGACCAAGTTTTACAAGAACGGGGACGTGCTGAAATCGCCGCAGTTCACGCCCGGTGACCAGCTTTCCATCGAAGGCCCCGAGGACGAGCACGGCTACCTGGTAGCGGTGAACGTCTACTGGGAGAAATCCGCCGGGCCCGAAGGGCACCCCGACGCGCATTCCGGCGATGAAAACGGTGGCGCCGTGGATACTTGGAAGGATGCACCCGGGCCATCCGCGCCGGTGGCCCCGGAACGCGCCACCGAGCGGACGCCCCCGCCCGCCGCCCCGGATCCGAATGACCCCGGCCCGCCTAAGCTGCAACGCGGCAAGCCGGCCGATCCCGCCCGCGAACATGCGCCCGAGCCTCCGCCCGACGTTCCAGCCGCCGCCCCGGCCGCCGCCAACCCCCCGCCAACCCTGGAGCGCTCCGTGCCGCCTCCATCTGAAACTGCCGCGCCCACGCGCTCCTCCGCTGCCCGCGGAGACGAGGACACGGCGCCGTTCGTCATCCGCTCCGACGATCCGCTGATCCGCAAGGCCGCCGACGCGGCGCTCGATTTCACCGAAACGCTGCCCAACTACGTCTGCCAGGAGATGATGGCGCGCTTCCAGAGCGAAACCAGCCCCGCCAGCTTCCAGCCCGTCGACGTGGTCTCCACCGAGGTGGTCT
>Ga0187850_10003927_pt1 | contig 12133 bp, 9 predicted proteins | sample June2016WEW_4_15_FD_132436 | JGI IMG/M metagenome (GOLD analysis project Ga0187850, IMG submission 132436) | Peatland microbial communities from SPRUCE experiment site at the Marcell Experimental Forest, Minnesota, USA - June2016WEW_4_150 | ecosystem: Environmental > Terrestrial > Soil >... | reverse complement strand
TCTCTGAAAGCTCACTCATGGGCTGGAATATTTCGAATCATCAAATACGGCACAAATTTATCTAGCGCTATGAATGCTTCCAAGTTGTAAATAGCGGGGTGGGGTAGCCAGGTTTAACCCGCAGATACCGTAGGGCGGATGGCTCATAACCTGGCGAGAAACCCTGAGATTGAGCTTAAAGCTCCTCAACCGGTGGTTCGAAAGGCAATGGTTGCCCGAACATCCACCCCCCGCTACCAATTCTGAACCATAGAAGGTCAGATGATGGATCTAGGCTCCGAGCCAGTCGGGTAAGCTGTAAAAAATTGCCTCAGCAACGCGACGTTCCTGCTCATCGAGTGAACAAAAACAACTTCCACAACTTGGGCACTTATCGAAGCCGCATTGTTGACAGGCGAGTTTGAGGTCGTGACTGAAAAAACGGGCACATTTGAAGCATTGAAAACTCAAAGCAGGAAGTTGTGATGGTGTCATCTAGTTACCTCAATATTGGTGGGGCGGGAGGGAATTTCATGATCTTCCTGATTCTGATCATTTTGAACCCTCGATCACCGGTGTGCTCGCTAACGTGGTCCCGAGACCGGTCTGAAGGCGATTTCTCGCAATCTTAGACCAAGATGTCCCCACGAAGGGTTAACTCGCGGTCTGGACCACCGCCCCCGAGACCTTATGCAGTCAATCATCAGATCTAAAATGCTTCCTGAAGCGTCACAGTCTAATTTTTACCTTGTTTGAGCTCACATTTGGTGTCCGCTTTTCCCGTCTCAAGTAAGACAGGTACTCGCAAGCGATTAGAGCTGAATTGCTTACATCCTCATCAGAATCTTCCATCGCCTTCTCCAATTCCGGAATGGCTAGGTCGTCGCCGATTGAGCTCAAAGCTACAGCCGACTCATGCCGTACGATTGGGCTAGGATCACTTCTCATAGCGGTTACAAGGGCTGGGACAGCCGACCTATAGCCTAGTTGACCAAGAGTGAACGCAGCTTCATGTCGTGTGAGCGGGCTAGAATCTTCCTTCAATACTTTGCATAATTGCGGGACAACCAGTTCATTTCCCATATGTTCTAGCATACATACAGAGTGAACTCGCAATAGTAACGGAAGATTCTTGGATCGGTCTAAGAATGAGATAAAGTATGGGACGTCTTTGGCCTTGAATGCTTCTTCGAGCTGATCTAAGATCTTGTAATCGTCTTCCTTCATTCGAACTTGGCCCATATTATTTCGAGTTATCGGGAAAGAATTGACTTGATAAAGATTGTTCCAGCTTAAATGGAGAGCTCGGAACTACAATTTTTTAAACGTAGTCACATGATATCGATCTGTATTCTTTTGGCGGTAGACCATTGCAACGATCTTTAGAGAGAGTAGGAGCTAGCATCTTTGATGCGGCATCAGCACCAGTAAGACTGCAAATTCTTAGACTCTTGTCGATGAAGGGGCAACTTCAATATACTGAAATAATGTTCCAGCTGAAACTGGACCCTGTTCGCGATGCTGGAAAGTTCGTATATCATCTCAAAAGCCTGACTGCTGCAGGGCTAGCTACATTGGACAAGAAGAGTAAGAGGTATGAGATAACTGAACTAGGCCATATGGTCGTCTCGTTTGCAAGAGACATGGATGAATATGTTAATGTGAAAAGGGGGAAGTTGTATGTTCGTACTTCTAGACTGGCAATTGAAGAATTTCACCGTAATAAGATCTCTCGCTCCCTTGTAATTGAGGGAGGTGTTCCCCAGGAGATTGCTGATGAGATTGCAGCCGAAGCTGAAGATCGCCTAGTCCGTTTGAAGACCATTTACCTCACGGCGCCGCTTATTCGCGAATTTGTGAACGCCATTCTGATCGAGAAGAAACTTGAGGAATATCGACATAAACTGACAAGACTGGGAATGCCAGTTTATGATGTTGCTCAGTTGATTCGCGACGCAGGAGAGAAGCAGTTAAGCGCAGATTATGTTGCACGCTCATCAGCACGATCTGTGCTCTCTGAATACGCGCTCCTTAATTGTCTGCCTCACAAGATCGCTGACGCTCATCTTTCTGGATTGATTCACATAGCTAATCTTGAGAATTGGATTTTGAAACCAAACGAAGTCATCCATGATTTGCGTTACTTTTTGGCAAACAACTTTCGCGGAACAAACTCTCCAGAGAGTCTTGAAGGTGCGTTAGCTTTAATCGGCAACGTTCTAGGAAGCGTCTCGGGGGAGGTTTCGGGTGAACAAACACTCGAGTTCTTCAACGTCTTCCTATCTCCTTTTGCGAAAGGTAGGACGCTGGGCGATCTTTCTACCCAGTTAACTCACTTTCTTACTTCTATGCGTAGAGAGCTGGTTTCTGGGAATCCGCAACAAGGATTCTCGATCGTGATCGATACCGATCTCCCCGAATTCATTTTGAAGGAGGATGCTGTGGGGCCTGGTGGGGAAGTTAGCGGCCATTACGCAGATTACACGTCTGAAGCTTTTCAGATAGCAGAAGCAACAATTGATGCCTATGCAATTGCCTCACGTTCGAGTTACCTTCTCCCTCATTTAGTAATTCGAATTAGAAAACGGACTATGAATGATCAGCCTGCCAAACGAGTTATCGAGAAAGCCCATGAATTAGCTGCTACCAAGAGCATCCCCTTTTTCGAGCTTCTAAACGATTCTGAAAAGTCTACCTATTCAGCCACGGGATTGAGACTGACGGATGACTGGACTGGTCAGTGGGAAGCCGATTGCATTAGAACAGGCAGCATGGATTCGATTTTTCTTAACTTGCCACGAATCGCATACGAAGCGAAGAATAACGATGACAAACTATTCATACTGTTAAGGGAGGCGGCAAACCTGGCTATCGATGGATTCAAGGAAAAGCGAAAGTTCATGGCTGAAAGATTGAAACAGCCACTACTTCCACTTCTTGCTGGTAGCAATGGTTCTGTGGCGTATTTCTACGACAAGAGCGCTTGCTACAATCTAGCATTTGTTGGATTATCAGAGGCTGTCGAGTTCCACTTGAACAGGCATATGGAACAAGATAAGACAGCAAGTGAATTAGGTCTCAGAATACTCAGAGAGCTATCTAAATTCGCGGACGCCGCTTCAAAAGCCTCAGAGTTGAGGATTAGAGTTTCTCAAAGACCTGGAGACGAAGCTGCAGGTAGACTCGCAGAACTTGACATCGAAGAGTATGGCAGAGCAGTGGTTATAGCCGACGGCAATCGAGGGCCGCTTTACTATTCAGATATGCCAACGATTCCACTGTCAACCAAAACATCGATAGAAAACAGAATATCACTCGAGTCCCAACTACAACCAGTAATGCCTGGCGGTCATCTGAATATCTTGTGCGTTGCATCACCCTCTCCTGCATCAAGCTTGGAAAAGTTCACTCTAAACGCTCTTTTTTCCGGAAACAAATTCCTTACGTATACTAGAAACTATTCTTCATGCAACGTTTGTAACGAGACTGAAGCCGGGATCGTTCCTAGATGCAGTAAATGTGGGTCGGATAAATTGACACATCTCGGTAGATCATCATACGGCCTCATACCTTTCAACTTATGGCCGGAAAGCAAAAGGAGAAACGTGGAGATGAGAACATCTTACCTATCAACTAATTGAAATTCGTGCTACCTTATGTATCGACGTGCACTCTTCTCAAGGTCAGGAACAACTTCGAAATCTTGCAAAGTTGGCTGGGTATTCTTGAGATTATCCAGATGCATGTTGAAGATTGCGGTCGAACTTTTCGCGGCGATTCTTGTTGCAGGATGGTCTTCGCCAAAGGTTTCAAGAGAAACTTGATGAACCAGTTTTCGAACCATCTTTTCATCCACGTAACCCAGTGCGTGTAAGTATTCTTGCAGTAGGAGTGAATATACGTAAGAGTTTATTTCTCTAAGTGAATGCCCGCCTCTGGTGACAGCATCTAATACTGTACGATTCATCACGATTCCGTTAGAGCCCAACGGGTGGAAAGCGCCGACATGATTAGGCAACCGCGCAAGGTAAAGCATCAAGCCAGCTCTCCTTTGCTTTAGTGAATGCTCTGTTGACCGTTTCACGATGTCAAATACGTCGCTAAAGTTCTCGCAAAGGTCTAGATGTTCAGTCATTTTCTGCAAGTGGAGTTACCTAATTCGAGCTTACCGTTTATCTCCTTCGAGAAGATGGCTCACCTTTTCAACAAAGGAAAGGTATTCACAGAGAATCATCTTACCCATTGGAGTCAAACCGTATAGGTCGTCAGATAACTCGTCAATTAGCTTGTGAGTTCGAAGTAGCGGAACATTCTCGTAAATCAGCTTCGGGTTAATGTCTTCTCTAAAATGTCTCTTGCCTTGAGGCTGTTCTAGAAGTGGAAGTAGCATCTTGACGCGCGTCTCATTGGTTAGCACATCCATCAACTCCAACACATCACGGAACGCTCTCTCCAATCCTTTGTCGCGCCAGTTCAGATGTTCGATAACAAATTTTCCAGTGTTTACGGAGCTATGGAATTTAGAATCGATTGAATCGGAATTAACCTTGAACGGATACACGACTACTGCTTTCGAGTTCTCTGCTTCATCAACGACTTCCAAGTCTCTAATCAGAGCCTCGTCAGGAGGTCTTGTTTCACAAAAGACGGCGGTTAGTCCTTCCTCTTGAACGCCTACTAGATCAGCGGTCAATCGACGCGAATGCATCTCTGGATCGTAGAGAACAGCATCAACGTACGCATCAACATCCGCAATCTTGGATATATATCGCGCAGCATGGAACTTCTCTAATACATGAAGTTCAGTTTCACTCTCTTCGGATCGAAAGTTCTCGCTGAAAACTTTGTAATCCAGCAAATGCATCGGAAGGATTCGACGTTTCTTTGTTGAAGCATGAACTTCTAGGTTCATTTCTGCTCCCATATCATTGGAGGAAGAGAAGATATAAGCGTTACCTGAGGTAACAGGTGCTACTTTAGGGCTCCCAGTACTAGACCGATCAAGCTCATGCGAACCAAGAGTCCGTACCAGACTTGCTTGAAGTATTTCGCATGTGGTGTGTCGTCAACATCATAGGATATTTCATCAACTCGAGGGAGCGGATGCATTACTATCATCTGACACCTAGCTTTCGAAAGGTCGTTAGCAGTCAACTGATACGACCCCCTGACTTTCTCGTAGTCCTCCAATGACCCGAATCTCTCCTTCTGTATTCTAGTCATGTAGACTACATCTAATTGTGACAGCACTTTCGAAAGTTCGTCAAATTCTTGAACTTTCACACGTTGCTTAACTTCTTCCAAAACTTCCTTCCTCATTCCGAGAAGAGATGGTGACACAAGATACAGATTGATGTCATATTGTGATAATGCATATGCAAGCGAATGCACGGTTCTCCCATATCGCAAGTCTCCCGCAAGGGCTACGTTCAAACCGTCGATTTTGCCGAACTCTCTTTTCATAGTATAAAGATCCAGCATCGCTTGAGTTGGATGTTCTTCAGCCCCAGTACCCGCATTTATCACTGGCACAGAAGCAAACTCTGCCGCCAATCGTGCCGCTCCCTCAAGAGGATGACGAATAACTAGCACGTCAGCGTAACTTTCAACAACTCGTACTGTGTCGGCTAAGTTCTCTCCCTTCTGAACTGAAGCAGCTTTGGGTTCAGCAAAACCTAGACAATTTCCCCCGTAACGGTACATGGCCGATTCGAAACTCAGTTTCGTCCTTGTGCTGGGTTCGAAGAAAAGAGTGGCCATGATCTTGCCATCTAACTCGTGAGAACCAGTCTTGGCCATCGGTTCCACAACGTCAGCCATTTCGAGAATGTAATCAATCTCTTCCCGCGAGAAATCTTTGATTGACACTATATCCCTGCCAGCGAATTCCAAGTTAGCACCCACCACGGGTTTGGTTCTCAGGCTTAATAAGCACCTATTCCGCGGAAACTTAACCTGCTTTGATTGATCGTAAATCACTGCGAATTAGGTTCTGCAACATGTAAGGAAAAAAGGGGCTTTAGTCAGTCCCTCTCGATTGACTAGGGCGAGTTGCTGCAGTAGATGACTAATTCTTCTTGTCTGTCTTTCCTAAGCTCTTCTCCACGTCAATCTTCACGAAGTCTTTTGCGAAGTCTACAATGTAGTCGGTGCATCGTTTCAGGATTTCGTGTCCTTGTTTCTCTAGTTTGTCTAATTCATCCTTCCGAATATCAGGTGGTGCGTCCTTATCAACATCCCAAGCATCGATTGGTATGATTACTGGAGCTCCCTTATACTCGAAATTATCGAATCCAACAGGCTTTATCTTATCTCCAAATAGGTTGTGAAATGCCGTCCATCCCCATTCTCCTTTATATCCTCCTCTTCCAATATCCGCAATATCCTTCCCGCCAATTGCAATCGCGACAGCGAGTTCTTCTATGAAGCAGTGTGGTCTGGGGAATAGGTCTGGCATGGTTTTAGTTCCAACGTTATACCAATCCACGATAGCCATCAGCATCCCGAGTTCACGAATGTCTCTTCCCACTCTCATCAGGACCTCACGGTTTCCGCCGTGACCGTTTAGGACGAGAATTTTCCGAATTCCATTCCTGTGCAAAGCCTTGCAAATATCTGTGTAGAATTGTTCTAAGACGTTTGGGCTTATGCCAATCGTGCCAGGATAGCGTTTCATCTTCTCATCTTCACCGTAAGGTACCAGCGGGAGGACGACCAGTCCAGTTCTCTTGCCTACTTCATCAGCCAGTTTCTCCGGAGAGCTTGAATCTATGCTGATTGGGCTTGGGCCGTGCGCATGCAACGTTCCAGTGGGCAAGATGACTGTATCAGATTTCTTGAATGCTTCCTCGGCTTCACGATACGACATGTCCCAAAGTCGGTGTTTCATAATTGTATCACAGCGAATTGTGGCGCCTGCGTTTGAATATAACCACTTCGTTCAGGTGCGCTGCAGTCGCCGTCAGATTTTCAGATGCTTAAAAACATGCAACCTAGCATTATTGTTTACCTGATTGGATGTGAGAAGAAAATCTAGCGTGAGTAGAAGTTTCTTATGAGCTCCGCCGCTTGCGTTATCTCCTCTTTCGTTCTGGTTGGTCCTACATCCAGCGCCACTATTTTCTTCGCCTGATCTTCAAGAACTGGAAATTGACCTTCTTTGTAGCCGAATCGGTCTTGAACAGGTTTCTGCATATGAATGAATGGATAGTGACCGGGGCCGCTGAACCGTCCCTCGCCTCGCACGCCATTTTGACGCAGATACTGAACCAACTCTGTAGAACTTTCAAAAAGTTTACTCAAGGATTATACGGGTATTTGACTTATCAAGACTAGGAGTTATGCCATTTGGTAAATGGTCCGAGAGGAGTCTTTTGCTTGGCTTGCACACCATTCGACAAGCATGACCAAGTAAATGAGAAAGCACTAAGAAACAATCTCCGGTTTTTGGTTGAGAAGAGCGGAGGTAAGGATTTCACAATCATCTCTACAGGGAGCATAGGCGAGTTCTATTCATTATCAAATCAAGAACACAGAAAGGTAATGGAAGTCACCGTGGAAGAGGTTAACGGGAAGTTGCCAGTATTCTGCGGAACCGCACAAGCCGGTACTAAAGAGACAGTGGAACTCTGCAAACACGCTCAAGACATTGGGGCAGACGGTGTCTTGGTCGTGCTCCCTTATTACCACATACCTACAGAGGATGGAATGTACGCACATTATGAAACGATTTCAAGAAGCATCGATCTTCCAATAATTGTCTACAATAATCCTCAAGTGAGCAAGACTTGGGTTCGTCCCAATTTGATGGCTAAGCTAGCAAAGATTGACAACATAGTTGCGGATAAGGAGAACACTCCAGATATCTCGCTCTATTACCAGATGAAGAAAGCAGTAGACGGCACCGGATTGAGCGTTCTATGTGGTCTCGGTGAACTCATGTTCTGCTTCGAAGCACTTCTTGATTGTCCAGGTTTCGCTTCCGGATTTGCTAACTTTGATCCGCAAATTCCATTGGAACTCTACAGAGCAGCTGCGAGCAAAGACTTTCTAAAGATCCAAGAAATGTTGCACAACCTGGCTCCATTCTTTGCATTCAGAGGTAAAGTGCAGAGATCTCGCACAGGTACGTCAGTCCTGGGACTTCACTATGAACAGCACCATGCATACATTGCCATCAACAAGGAAGGAATGAACATAGTGGGTCTTGATGCGGGCAACGTTAGAGCTCCGCTGCAACCATTGACCGAGGAAGAGAAGAATGAGTTGAGAGAGGTTTTGAAGAAGATTGGGGTTCGCAGCGATCGCTGAGAACTCAACCTATCGCGCTTTGTATTGCTCGCGAACCTCTGTCAGCACTGGCCTTTTTTCGTAGCAACTTGGCTGTAATTGTGTTGTGTAGACAGTATCAGCGAAGAACCTTTCTGCCATTGCTAGAACTGTTCCGTCTGGACCTATGATTCGGCTTCCTCCAAAATATGGAGCATTTATCTGCTCTCTCCAACCGACTAGATTTGTGAAGGCTAGAATCGGCTCTCAGCTGCTCTAATCTTCCAAGTTGTTAGAGGTAAACGTAGCCAATTGCTTATGGATTTTCCCGGTAAAACTTCTTGATGCTGTTAACAACAAAATCCTGTTGTGTACGGGTCAATGTAGCCCAACTTGGAAGAGTCAGCACTTCTTTTTCGACCTTCTCGGTTACCGGGAAGTTTTCGGTAGGCCCATAGCGATCGGTGTAGTAGGGTTCCTTGTAGATCGGGGTGTAATAGTGAATGGCTACGTATATGTTCAGTTTTGTTAGATAGGCGTATAACCTGTCTCTATTCTTGGCCCTTACCACGTATCTGCAGTAACTATGGTATGCATAGTCTTTCTCTACAGGCGTTTGAACAGAGGGAACATCCTTCAGGAGCTGGTTATAACGGTCGGCTACCTTCCTTCTCTTCTCCACGCTAATTGGACCCTGGCGGAATTTCTTGAACTGAACTCTTGCAATGGCGGCGCTCATTTCATTGAGCCAATAGCTATAACCAGATCTTTCTGCTAGTTGTACAGGTGCCCCGTCAGCACTAGTTTGGTTATAGTGCTTACCTCGTCCTTGAGTTGCATAAGCTCTAACTGTGGATGCGATCTCATTACTATTTGTGAGTACAACTCCTCCCCAGCCTGCTGCCATCACATGCTTGTGTCGAGCGAAACTATAGACGACTACATCACTCACGGTTCCCAGTCGTTTACCTTTGTATTTGGCTCCCAACGACTGGGCAGCATCTTCAACGATTGGCAATGCATGTTTCCTTGCGATTTCATGAATGGGATCAACATCATATGGATGTCCATTTGAGTGAACTGGAAGCAGCGCTTTAGTGTTCGGAGTGATCTTCTCTTCTATCTTACTTGCATCCATGTTTAGGGTATCATCATCGACATCAACGAAAGTCGGTTTAGCTCCGGTGTTCATTATGCACATTGGTGGAGTCGAATGGGTGTTTGGAACCGTAAGGACTTCATCTCCAGACTTGATGCCTACAGCAAGGAGAGCGCAATGAAGCCCAGCAGTACCTGAACTAACAGCAACGGCATACTTAGTGCCAATATACTCACAGAACTCTTTCTCGAGTTCCCTCTTCTGTTCGTTAGTTTCGAACTTTGATCCTTGAAGTACTGCTTGTACCGCTCGCCTTTCTGCATTGCCTATATCAAAATCATACTGTACCTTCAATTTAGTAACGTCACGTTTCCCACAAATGATTTGATTAGCATATAATGGATTCTATGAAATCAGACTTCGTATATTCGGGGCTGTGCTGGCGATTACCTGGCTCGCACATTTTCAATTTCAGCTATGTCAAAAGTCGTAAATATGCTGGATCTAGACTACGCATTCCGGTTTTTAATGATGGCTCAGGAGTGGACAAAGAAGAAGACTGCTATCAAGTGGTTGTCTAGAGGCGCTAAGGCTTCACTGCTTCCGGAGTATGGGAAGTGTACTCAACCCTGGAGTAGGATGAGGCTTGCCCAAGTTGCCAGTGGTATTAAAGACGTTGTGGATCTGACATTTGGAACGTCAAGGGAATTCGATCGGCCAGCACCACACGTCCTTGAAGCGGTGTATAAGGCAATAGCTGATGGTGCGTTTGACTATCCCCGTTCATCTACAATTAGCGAGCTAAAGCAAGCAATCGCAGAGAGATATGCGAAACGATATGGTGTTGAAGCAGATCCCCGATCAGAGGTCTGCATAACTGTTGGCGCAGCCCAAGGAATCGATTTGACTCTGAGAATTTTAGTAAACCCAGGAGACCAGGTCCTCATGATGGACCCAGATTACGGCCCTTACGAACCTCACGTCAGAACATATCAGGCGAGGGTTGTTCCGGTTCCTTTGATGGAGCAGAAGCCTGGCAAATGGAGATTTGATATTACAGAGTTGGGGAAGCGTGTGTCAAAGAAAACTAAGCTGCTTATGATGAGTAACGCAAATAATCCAACAGGAATCTTGTATTCGAAGGAAGATAACGAAGCCATTGCAGAATTAGCTCAGAAGTACGATTTCTTCGTCTTAGCCGACCATGTTTCTGAAGAAATAATCTTCGACGGCGCCAAACTACACAATATCGCATCTGTACCAGGCATGAAAGAAAGAACGATTGTGGTTAGTTCGTTCTCAAAGGCTCACAACCTGAGTGGGTTCAGAACCGGATACGCGGTTGCCAATCGAGACATTGTGGAGCACATGAGCAGCATGATTGGAGAGGTTACGGATGGTTACGTGACGCCTGGATTATGGGCGGCTTTGGCGGCGTTGAAGGGCCCCCAGGATTGGATTAGAGAGCACGTTGAGAGTCTTCAGAAACGTCGGGATATGATGGTTGATAGACTCAACAGGATGCCGGGCGTGGTTTGTGGCAAGCCGAAGGGCATCTACTGGGCTTTTCCAAACATCAAAGGTGTTGGCATGCCCTCCCACGACCTCGCAGAATACCTCCTAACAGAGGGAAAGGTGAATATGAGACCTGGAATGTGGTACGGCAGAAATGGTGAGGGTCATCTCAGAGTTAGTTTCTGTGCAAACCCGGAATGGATCCGGAAAGGTATGGACCGAATGGAAGAAGCAATCAACAAACTGAAGAGGCTACCACTTCAATCCTGAAGATCGATCGCCGTTATCACTCGCGCATGTGTTGGCATCGATGCGAATGTGCTGTGAAGTACGCCATCTCTCAACTTGACGAATCGACTGAAGTCACGTAATCAGTCGAATTTTGTTTCACTGTAAGATTAGGGGTAAGGTCGTTCCGGCGGGACTAGGTCTTCGTCTGGAGTTATGCCAACCACTCTATCATTGGTGTTGACGGAAAATGAGTTTCTTCTGAAGCATACAACGCCATCTATTGGACTCTTTAACGCCTCTAGCACATTTCCGAACATGTCCTTCACCACGCCCACCTGATCGCCTTTCTTGACTCTGGTTCCTAATGGTGGGATATAGCAGATCCCGCCCCTACTGACGATGAGGCTGAATCTCTTTCTGATTCTTTGTGCTCTTGCTTTGTTCGGGGTCCCCTCAATCATCTTGAGTCTTTTCATCGCGTTGAACATTCCTTCCACATGCCATCGAACTGCATTTTCGTCAATTCTTCCAAATCCACCAGCTTCAGCGACTATGGAGGGTTTTCCCATTTGTGCCGCTGCAACGCAACTGCCCCCCTTCGTATTGGAAATGCTGACCAGGTCAGTATCATAGGACGCAGCCAAGATTTCCATAGTTTGCTTGTCCTTTTCCTTGTCACCAGATGCTCCTGCGACTACGTATGGAGATAATTCTTCGTTGAGGTCTCCGCCATGGCAGTCAATAAAGTAGTTTGCTTTGGAAACAATTTGGTTCATGAAGACATATGCAATTTGATAACCCATTGTTCCCTCAGGATTACCTGGAAAGATTCGGTTCAGGTTTATTCCATCTATCGGACATTGGAAGGCAGTACTCCACCCGCCTTGTGGGCCTCTACTTTCGAATGATGGTGTATTCACCACAGGGACAACTATGACTGTCCCGCTAAGTTTTGTTGGATCTATCAGATTGAGCATACGCTGGACTGCTTCGATGCTGGAGTACTCGTATGCGTGAACGCCTCCAGAGATGCAGAGAACT
>Ga0187850_10003926_pt1 | contig 12134 bp, 13 predicted proteins | sample June2016WEW_4_15_FD_132436 | JGI IMG/M metagenome (GOLD analysis project Ga0187850, IMG submission 132436) | Peatland microbial communities from SPRUCE experiment site at the Marcell Experimental Forest, Minnesota, USA - June2016WEW_4_150 | ecosystem: Environmental > Terrestrial > Soil >... | reverse complement strand
GCAGCACCGCGAGCTCCTCCTGCGTGAGCTCCGGCGTGAGCACACGCGACACGCCCCCGGCCCCGACCAGTGCGGGCAGGCTGAGAGCTGCGTCGGTCACGTCGTATTCGCCCTGGAGAAGCAGGGACACGGAGAAGACCCTGTTGAGATTCATGTGCACCGAGTCCGCCAGCTCCGCGATTGCCGCCGAGGGTGCATAGTAGGCGCTGGACCTCTTTGCCAGCTCGACGACGAGGTCACCGGCCGTTCGCGTCTCCTCCACGAGCGCCGCGATCTTTTCGGGGGGGAGGAGAAGCGGCAGCGGGACTCCCGCAATGCTGCAGTACCGGGGCAGGCAGATCATGTCGTCCGAATGCCGGCCGATCACCATGGCCGACACGATCTCCATCGAGACGCCCAGCTCTCGGGCAATCAGCGCGCGAAGCCGGGTGGAATCGAGGATGCCGCCGAGGCCCAGCACACGCGCGCGCGGCATCCCTGACACCCGGGTGAACAGCGCGGTGAGCGAATCCACGGGTTCGGTCGCCACGACGACGATGCTTTCGGGTGTCAGCCGGGCGATCTCGGGAGCAAGGGACCGTATGAGACTCGCGTTCACCGTGAACAGCTCCTCGCGGCGCATGCCGGGAGACCGGATGGCGCCGGCCGCCACCACGACGAACTCGGAGCCCTTGATGTCGTCCAGGGAGTCTGATCCCGAGAGGAAGTTGCGGTAGCGCCGGATCGGGGCGGCCTCCATGATGTCCAGCATCTTCCCGCGGGAAAGTCCGGCCTGGATGTCCACCAGGAGTACGTCGGTGACACCTTTCTCCGCGATGAAGAAGGCGGCGTTTGCCCCGACGTTGCCGCCGCCGATGATGCTCACCTGGGCCATGTCGACCGCCTTTCCGAGCGCCTGCTCATCGACGTATGATGAAAATATATAATAAATCGCGAACGCGTGCGAGCAGAATCAAATCCGACTTTCCGCGATTCGTTGCACGAGTGTTCGTTGACTCCTCGCGGGAGGCGTGAGTATACTCTTCAGTGCAATGGCGAGCTCCGGAACCGACGCGATCATCAGTCTTGCCGGATTTCGGGTCACCAGCACGCTCCTTGCGACGCTCCTCGTCGATGCCGTGATCCTCCTCCTCGTTTTCGCGGTGCGCAGGCGCCTCTCGCTTGTGCCGGGCAAGCTCCAGGGCGCCGCGGAAGCGGTGATCGATTACCTCCTGACTACCACCGAGCAGGTTGCCGGCTCCCGGGCGGGGAAAATCTTTCCGTGGGTGGCGGTTTTCTTCCTTTATATCGCTTTTTCCAATCTCGTCGGCCTCCTTCCTGGATTCAGCACGATTGGCTTTTACCGGGGAACGGGTTTCATCCCGCTCCTGCACGTCAGCACGTCCGACCTCAACCTCACCCTCGCGCTGGCTGTCGTTTCAGTCGTTGCGACCAATGCCCTCGCCATCCGCATGACCGGCATCGGGACATACCTGAAAAGATTCTTTGCACTGAACCCGCTGCTCCTCTTCGTCGGTCTGCTCGAGCTGCTGCAGGAGGCGACCAAGTTCATCACTTTCTCCTTCCGTTTGTACGGCAACATCTCGGCGGGCGAAATGGTCCTGGGCACCCTGCCGACCCTGTCGACCCTCGTCGCGTTCGTCGTCCCCGTTCCGTTCCTCGCCCTGGAGATCCTGGTGGCGGTCATCCAGGGGATGATTTTCGCACTGCTCACCATGGCCTTCATGACTATATTGACCGAACCACACGATAAGGAAGGAGAGCACTGATGAACTTTACCCTGAGCGTTTCCGGCGGGCTCATCGTCGCGATAGGGGCTGCGGTTCCCGCCCTGGCCATCGGGCTCATCGGCATGAAGGCGATGGAGGCCCTCGGCCGCAACCCCGACGCCTCCGGGCGCATCGTCCCCATCATGGTCCTCGCAATGGCCTTCGCGGAATCCATCGCGATTTATTCGTTGATCTTCGCGTTCCTCCGATAGCCGTCCGGAGGTTTCCTGATGGACATCGGGAGGTTCGGCCTCGACCCCGTCCACTTCGCGGCCCAGGTGGTGAATTTCCTCATCATCGTCTGGGTGATTAACCATTTCCTCCTGCGTCCCCTGATGGCGAACATGAAGGCCCGCCGGGAGAAGATTGCGCAGGGCCTCGCTGATGCCGACAAGGCGCGGGCCGCCCTCGCGGATGCGGCGCGGGAGCGTGACAGGATCCTCCAGGAAGCCTCCACGGAGGCCTTCCGTCTCCTGCAGAATGCCCGCGACGAAGCCGAGCGCCTGCGGGCGGCGGCGCTGGAACGCGCTGGCCATGATGCGGAGAGGATGATCGAGGAGGCGCGCGGAATCATGGCCCTGGAACGGCAGGACATGGAAAAGGCCGTCCAGGGGCTGTCCCTCAGGCTCTCCGGAAGGATTCTGGAGAAGGTCGTGCAGGGACTCTTCACTGAGGAGGAGAGCGCCCGCATAGTGGCCCGGGGCATCGAGCGGATCGGGAAAGCGGAGGCCTCATGAAGAGGCTCGTGGCACTCGCCCTGGCGCCGGACGGGCAGGTGAACGACGTCGTGGCGGCGGAGCTCCTGTCCCAGCTTTCGCGCTCCGATCTGAAGAGGTTTCTCGCCGCCTTCCGGCTCGAGCTGAAGAGGCGGGTCGTCGAGGTTGCCGTCGCGGGCAGGCCGGGCGCGGCGCTCGACGAGGCGATCGCGCGCGTCTGGCCCGGCAGGAGGCTGGACGTGGAGACCGATGAGGCGCTGGGGGCCGGGGTGAAAGTGAGCGCAGGCGACGACATCGTGGACGCGAGCGTGCACGGCTACATCAGGGAAATCATCGAGGAGCTCGGGAGCACATGAAGGCAGAAGACCTGGTACGGCAGATCGAGGAGAGGCTCGGAACCCTTGCGGTGCGTCCCGAGGTGGCGAACATGGGCCGGGTCATCAGCGTCGCGGACGGCATCGTCAGGGCGGACGGCCTGTCCCGCGCGGGGTACGGGGAGCTGGTGGAGTTCGAGGACGGGAGGCGCGGCCTCATCATGAACCTGGACGAGGACTTCGCCTCCATCCTTGTGCTCTCGGAGGACAACTCGGTCCCCGAGGGGATGGAGGTCCGCAGCACCGGCACGCCGCTCTCCCTCCAGGTGTCCGAGGATCTCCTCGGCCGGGTCATCGACCCGTTCGGCACCGCGCTGGACGGAAAGCCGCTCAGCGTCACGGGTGGATCGCTCGTTGCCTTTGAAAGAATCGCACCGGGCGTGACCAAGCGCGCGCCCGTCGACATGCCGCTGAAGACAGGCGTGAAGGTCGTCGATGCGCTTACGCCGATCGGCAGGGGACAGCGGCAGCTCCTCGTCGGGGACCGCAACACCGGCAAGACCGCGCTCGTCATCGACACGATCATCAACCAGCGCAGCCGCGACCTCGGCCTGCCCCAGGTGGTCTGCATCTACTGCGCCATCGGCCAGAAGCGCGGGAGCATTGCCCGGACCGTGGCGAAGCTCCAGGACGAGGGTGCGATGGGGTACACCATCGTCGTGGCGGCCAGCGCGTCCACGCCCGCCTCGATGCAGTACCTGGCCCCCTTTGCCGCCTGCGCGATCGGGGAATACTTCATGGAGAAGGGACGGGACGCCCTTGTGGTCTACGACGACCTGTCCCGCCACGCGTGGTCGTACCGCCAGATCTCCCTCCTGCTCGGCCGGCCCGCCGGGAGGGAGGCCTACCCCGGGGACATATTCTACCTCCATTCGCGCCTGCTCGAGCGGGCCGCCCGTCTCAACAAGGCCGGCGGGGGTGGATCCCTCACGGCGCTCCCCATCATCCAGACCCAGGCGGGCGACATCTCCGCGTACATCCCGACGAACGTCATCTCCATCACCGACGGCCAGATCTACCTGGAGACGGATCTTTTCAATTCGGGTATCCGGCCGGCCGTCAACGCCGGTCTTTCGGTTTCCCGTGTCGGTGGAAAAGCCCAGTCCAAGTCCCTGCGTCAGGTCTCGGGCCTCATGCGGCTGGAGCTTGCGCAGTACCAGTCCCTCGCGGCTTTTTCCCAGTTCGGGTCGGACCTGGACGAGGCCACGCAGAAACGCATCGTGCGGGGAAAGCGGATCGTGGAGATCCTCAAGCAGCCGCAATTCTCCCCGATCGACGACCTGGCCCAGACGGTGAGCATCCACGCCGCCGGCACGGGTCTTCTCGACGAGGTCCCCCAGGAAAAGGTGGCGGAGTTCGAGAGGCGCGTCATGGACCACCTTCGCACCGGTTCCGCCGCGTTGTGCGCCCGGATCGGCAGCGGGGCGCGGATGGACGATGCGACGGTAAAGGAGCTTGACGCGGCCATCGCCGAGCTCGCGCGGACGCTGAGGTAGCGGGGACGGGGCGATGCCCGAAAATCTGCGCACCCTGAAGGGCCGCATCAGGACGGCGAAGAACATCGCCCAGCTGGCGAAAACGCTGGAGATGGTATCCGTCTCGAAGATCCGCAGGGCGCGCACGCTCGCGGAGACGGTGCGGCCGTACGCGGAGCGCATCACCGTGCTGACGGGCAACGTGATGCGCTCGCTGTCTCCCGAGGAAAAGGAACATTCCTACCTGCGGGCCTCGAAGGCGCCGGCGCGCATCGTCCTGGCGATCGGCCCGGACAAGGGCCTCTGCGGGCCCCTCACCGGCAACCTCGTGCGCAAGCTCGCCGAGTCCGTGGACGAGAACACGCTCCTGATCACGGTCGGCAAGAAGATGGAGAGACCTGGCGTGAGGCTCGTGGGCAAACGGCTGATCGCTTCCTTCATGATGGGCGCCCGGCTTCCGCAGTACTCCCTCGTCTTCGAGCTCGTGCGGGTGATCAATGAACGGATCCTCAGCGGGAAGGCGTCGTCCCTCGATGTCTTGTACGGGCGGTTCGTGTCCTACTTCACCCAGGTCCCGACGTTCCAGAGGGTCCTGCCCCTCGAGCCTGCCGCGCAGGCGGCGGGCGCGCCGGAAGAATTCGAGCCGGGCAGCGCGGCGCTTCTCGCCGCCCTTCTGCCCCATTTCCTCGAGGTGCGCCTGTTCGACGCGGTCGTGCAGGCCTTTTCCGCCGAGCACGCCGCACGGATGGTCGCCATGCAGAACGCCAAGGCGAACGCCAATGACATCGCGGACACCTTCACTCTGCTGTACAATAAGACTCGGCAGGAGAGGATCACCAGCGAGATCCTCGACCTTGCGAACAAAGGGAAGAAACGATGACCGCGACACCAACAGCCCCTTTTTCCGAGGGCGTGGTCCTTCGGGTCCAGGGACCCGTGGTGGACGTCGAGTTCCGCAACGAGACCCCCGGGATACACGAGGCCCTGGAGATCCGTTCCGCGAAGGGCGATTCCCTCGTCCTGGAGACCGAGTTCATCCTGAGCAACGGCGAAGTGAGGACCCTCGCGCTCGGACCCACGGAGGGCATCCAGCGCGGCTTCCGCGTGCGCCGCACCGGCGCGCCGATCAGCGTCCCGATCGGGGAGAAGACGCTCGGCCGGATCTTCGACGTGCTGGGAAGGACCATCGACGACGGCCCGCAGCTGGAGGGGGCGGACGTAGTGCGAAGCCCCATTCACAAGGAACCCCCGGCCCTCTCTGAACAAAAGTCCCGGCCTGAGATGCTGGAGACGGGAATCAAGGTCATCGACCTCATCGCCCCGTTCACCCGGGGAGGAAAGATCGGAATCTTCGGCGGTGCAGGAGTGGGCAAGACGGTCATCGTGAAGGAGCTCATCCGCAACATCGCCATCGAGTACAGCGGCTACTCCGTCTTCGCCGGTGTCGGAGAGAGATCCCGCGAGGGAACCGATCTCTGGCTGGAGATGGAGGAGTCGAAGGTCCTGGACAAGACGGTGCTCGTCTTCGGCCAGATGAACGAGCCCCCGGGGAACAGGCTCCGCGTCGGCCTCACCGCTCTCACAATGGCGGAGTATTTCCGCGACGAGAAGGGCGTCGATGTGCTCCTCTTCATCGACAACGTGTTCCGCTTCGCGCAGGCGGGAAGCGAGGTGTCGGCTCTTCTGGGCAGGATGCCGTCCGCCGTCGGCTACCAGCCGACCCTCGCCGAGGACATCGGCGGCCTCCAGGAACGGATTACCTCTACCCAGGAAGGGTCCATCACGTCGGTGCAGGCCATCTACGTCCCTGCTGATGACTACACGGATCCTGCGCCGGTGGCGATCTTCGGCCACCTCGATGCCACCATCACGCTGGAGCGTTCCATCGCTGAGCAGGGGCTGTACCCGGCGGTGGATCCTCTCACCTCCTCCTCCCGGCTCCTTGATCCCAACGTCGTGAGCCCCGAGCATTACCGCATTGCCCTCGAGGTCAAACGGATCCTGCAGCGCTACAAGGATCTGCAGGATATCATCGCCATCCTGGGCATCGACGAGCTTTCCGATGAGGACAAGCTCCTGGTGGCCCGGGCACGCAAGATCCAGCGTTTCCTCACGCAACCCCTCTTCGTGTCCGAGACCTTCTCCGGCAAAGAGGGGCGCTACGTGAAGCTCGAGGAGACCCTGAAGGGATTCGCCGGGCTGATCGAGGGCCGCTACGACGCGGTCCCCGAGGCCTCCTTCTACAATGTGGGGAACATCGAGGAGGCAGTGGGAAATGGCTGAGCACGAGTTCGCCTTCCGGGTGCTCTCCCCCCTCGGCACGGCATTCGAGGGTAAGGCCAGGTCGGTCACCCTTCCGACACCCGACGGGGAGATCACGATACTCGCCGATCACATGCCCATGGTGTCCCTGCTTGCCGACGGTGAGATCAGGATCACGACGGCCGACCGTGAGGTCTGGATCGCCGTGTCGGGCGGATTCCTGGAGACGGGCAGCAACGCCGCGAGCGTGCTGTCGGACTTCGCGGCGGAATCGGACAGCATCGAGATCGCCCGGGTGGAGGCCGCGAAGGCCCGCGCCGAGCAGCTCCTTGCGGAGAAGAAGGAACGGGGAGACCTCGCCATGGTGGAGCGGGACCTGCAGCGCGCCATCCTGCAGTTGAAGGTGGCGCAGAAGATCAGGACGCGACGCAGGACGTAAATGCGCCGCTGCGCGTCGAAGGCGGCAATTATCCATATATTCTAGGTATCCACCGGGGAGGGACGCATGAAGGTTCGATCTGACATGCTGGAGACCCATCGCTACGATCTGGTGATCGTGGGCAGCGGGCTGGCAGGTATGCGCGCCGCCCTGGCCGCCGCGCGCCTCTCCGAGGGGAAGCTGAAGATCGCTCTCCTGTCGAAGCTGCACGCCATGCGCAGCCACTCCGTGTCCGCGGAGGGCGGGATATCCGGGGTGCTGTACCCGGGAGAGGCGGATGACTCCGCTGATCTGCACGCGTTCGACACGGTGAAGGGCGGGGACTATCTCGGGGACCAGCCGGCCATCGAGACGCTGGTGGCGGAAGCGCCAAAGGAGATCAGGTTCTTCGACCACCTCGGCGTGCCGTGGAACCGGGACGAGGAGGGGCGGATCGTGCTGCGGGCATTCGGCGGGATGACGGTCCCCCGGACCGCTTTCGGGGCGGACAAGACCGGATTCTTCATGATGAGCGCTCTGTACGATTCCATCGTCTCGTTCGGAAACATCGAAATCTTCCACGAGCACTACGCGACGGACCTCATCCTCAAGGGCGCCGAGTTTCGCGGATTCCTCGCCCTGGAGCTGGCGACCGGCCAGCCCCGGTTTTTCCTCGCAAAGGCTGGCATCATTGCCACCGGCGGTTTCGCCCGGATGTACGGTTTCACCACGACTGCCTATTCCAGCACCGGCGACGGGATCGCCCTCGCGTACAAGGCGGGCCTGCCTCTCAAGGACATGGAGTTCGTCCAGTTCCATCCCACATGCCTGATTCCCACCGGGGTCCTGATCACCGAAGCCGCGCGGGGGGAAGGCGGCTACCTGGTCGATTCGCAGAACAGGCGATTCATGGAGGACTACGCGAAGAGCAAGATGGAGCTCGCGCCCCGGGACATTGTCTCCCGGGCCATGATCACGGAGCTCGCCAAGGGTCGGGGTCTCGTCCACGAGGTGTCGGGGATGAGCCACCTCCTCCTCGACCTGCGCCATATCGGGGAGGATCAGATCGACGAGCGCCTGCCGATGATCAAGGAGATCTCGATGAAGCTGCTGGGGATCAACCCTGCGCACGCCCCCCTCCCGGTGCGTCCCGCCGCGCATTACACCATGGGCGGGATTCACGAGAACCTCCAGGGTCAGGTGATGAGAGACGATGCCTCCACCCCGGTCGAGGGGCTGTGGGCCGCCGGTGAATGCGGCTGCGTGAGCGTCCACGGCGCCAACAGGCTGGGCAGCAACTCGCTGAGCCATTGCGTCATCTGGGGCAGGATCACGGGCGAGGCGGCGGCCCGGCGAGCCATGGACGTCCGGAGCGCTCCCGCGGGCGACGACGTGAAGGACGAGCTCGATGCCGCGTGCGGCCGGCTGGACGCCCTGCTTTCCCGCAAGGGAAGGGAGGATCCCTACCAGCTCCGCCGCGAGATGGGAGAGACCCTGGATGCGTTCGCGCACGTCTACCGCGACGAGCAGGGCCTGAAGAAGGCGGAGGCCACTCTCGCGGCGCTCCGCGAGCGCTACCGTGAGGTCGGCGTGCAGGACCCGAGCGAGGTGTTCAACACGAACCTCCGCGACGTTCTGGAGATCGGCAGCATGCTGGAGCTCTCCCAGACGGTGGCCGCGGGAGCGCTGCAGCGAAAGGAATCGCGCGGCTCGCACGCGCGCGTGGAATACCCGACGCGCGACGACGCGAACTTCCTGAAGCACACCCTGACCTACAGGACCGAAGGGCTTCCGCGGATCTCCTCTATCCCGGTGGCCCGCACACGATGGGAGCCGATGGAAAGGAAATACTGATGGAATCGAGAAAACGGCTCACGGATCTCCGCGGTCCGCAGTCACGGATCGGGCGATTGCTCTCGTTCTCGTTCGAGGCCTGGCTGCACATGCTCACCAACCGCATCATGGTCTTCCTGTCCCTCCTCTATGCGGTGTGCATCGCCGTCTACCTGCTGGTTCCCGGACTGGGCACTGCCCTGAAAGTCCTCACTGCGGCTGTCTGGCTGCTGTGGACGCCCCAGTTCTTCGAGGCGTTGAAGGGACTGGCCCTCGTGTGGTCCCGCGGCATGGCCTTCGGACACCTGAATGCGGAGTTCGCGCACCTGTATCGAAAGCGGTACGCGAAGAGATCGGGAGCATACGCGGCGTTCCCGATCGTCGTTCTCGCCGCCTGGGCGGCGGGGTTCGTGGTGATGCTCGTGAGGTGGTTCCCATGAAAGCGTCCTCGATCATGGTTTTCGAATACATGGGCATGCTGGGGGTTCCCGTGCTCCTGCTCGCCCTGGCAGTTTTCGCCCTCGTGCCCGTGGGCGGCGTGGCGCGCACCGTCCTGCTCCTGCTCATCGGTGCGGGCTGCCTCGTGTACGGCGCGATCTCGGTGCGGGAGGTCTACATCCACGGAGGGAAGAAGCGTGAGACAGCAGCTCGGTAAGGAACAGAAGACATTCCAGCTCGTGGTGAGAAGGCTGGACGCCGGCACCCGCGCGTTCGTCGAGAAATCGTTCCAGGTCGAGGCCGACCGGTTCACGTGCGTCCTCGACATCCTGATCGCGGTGAAGGAAAAACAGGACCACACCCTTTCCATGCGCTACAGCTGCAACATGGGCATCTGCGGATCCTGCGGGATGGTGATCAACGGCAAGCCGCGCCTGGCCTGCGAGACGAACGTGTTCTCGCTGGGATCTCCGACGATCCACGTGGGGCCCATGGAGGCGCATCCCCTCCTGAAGGACCTCGTCACTGACTTCGACGAGTTCTTCGCGAATCATCGCAGCGTGAAGCCCTGGCTCGTCCGCAAGGACACGGACGAGAAGTTCCGGGCGGAAAAGGAATACACGCAGACGCGCCGACAGGTCGACTATTTCCTGGACTTCGCCCACTGCATCAAGTGCGGGCTCTGTGTCGATGCCTGCCCCGTGAGCAATACCAACCCGCATTTCGTCGGTCCGCAGGCCCTCGCCCAGGCCTACCGGTACAACAGCGACAGCAGGGACCAGGGAGAGGAGGAGCGGCTGGACTCGCTCGACCGGATGGACGGGGTCTGGGGCTGCGAGTTCGCCGGCGCCTGCTCGGAGGTCTGTCCCAAAGGAGTGGATCCTGCCCTGACCATCCAGCAGCTGAAGCTGGACATCATGAGGCGCCGGCTGACTGGACGGGTCAACCCGGACAAGCGGGCACGGTAGCGTAGCCATGGATGGCGAGTTCGGCCGAGGCCATGGATGGCCGATAGGCCGAAGGGAGGCACGCATGGCCGGAGAAAAATCCGCCGGGCACGTCGACACCGACGACGGCAAATTCCGCGTCGAAACGGACAGCATGGGCGAGGTGAAGGTCCCCGGCAACGCGTACTGGGGGGCGCAGACCCAGCGAGCGGTGGAGAACTTCTCCGTGTCGGACCTGAGAATCCCCGTTGCCCTGGTGCGTGCCCTCGGCCGGGTGAAGCAGGCCGCCGCCGCCGTGAACGGCGCGCTGGGGCTGCTGGAGCCCCGGATTGCAGAGGCGATCGGGAAGGCGGCGGAAGAAGTGGCGCAGGGGAAGTGGGACGCGCATTTTCCGATCGACGTCTTTCAGACCGGGTCCGGGACCTCCTGGAACATGAACGCCAACGAGGTGATCGCGAACAGGGCGAACGAGCTCCTCGGCGCGTCGGTCGGCTCAAAGAAACCGGTTCATCCCAACGACCACGTGAATCGGGGCCAGTCGTCCAACGACGTGATCCCCACCGTCATCAGCTTCGCCAACCGTGTGCGGCTGGACGGACTCGTCGAAACGATGGGGCTTCTGCAGCGCAGTCTCGCCCGCAAGGCCGCGGAGTTCGCCGGCGTGCTGAAGATCGGCCGGACCCACCTGCAGGATGCAGTCCCCATGACCCTCGGGCAGGAGTTCTCGGGCTACGCCCGGCAGATCGAGAAGGCGCGGGAGTTGGTGATGCGCTGCGCCCCCGGACTGGAGGAGCTGGCCATCGGCGGCACCGCGCTGGGCACCGGCATCAACACGCACCCCGACTTCGCGAGACGGGTCACCGCCTCTCTCGCCCAGGCGACGCGCATCCCTTTCCGTGAGGCGTCGAACAAGTTCGAAGCGATCGCCGCCCGCGATTCCCAGGTCGAGCTCATGGGCGCCCTGAACGCCACCGCGGTCTGCCTCGCCAAGATCGCCAACGACATGCGGCTGCTGGCAAGCGGTCCGAGGACAGGCCTTGGCGAGATCGTTCTTCCCTCCCTGCAGCCGGGCAGCTCCATCATGCCGGGTAAGGTGAACCCCGTGATACTGGAGATGACCATCCAGGTCGCGGCCCGCGTCATGGGCTCGAACCTCTCGGTGAGCATCGGCGGGCAATCGGGACCTCTCGAGCTGAACATGATGCTTCCCCTCATCGCCTGGGAAACACTCGGGTCGATGGAGCTCGTGAAGAACACCTGCGAGGCCTTCGCCGTGCGGTGCGTGGACGGCATCGCCGCCAATGTCGCGCGCAGCAGGGAATGGATCGAGCAGAGCCTGGCGCTGGTGACGCCCCTGGCGCTGAAGATCGGTTATGACCGGGCCGCGAAGCTCGCGCAGAAGGCGCTCGCGGAGAACCGGACCGTGCGGGACGTGGTGATCGGAGAAGGCGTGCTGAGCGTCGAAGAAGCAGACAAGATCCTGGACCCGGGGTCGATGCTCGGGCCGACGGAATAGGGACGGCAGCCGTCCCTATTCCGAGAGGTAGCCTCTTATGCGCAGCTTGGGGAAGCCCCCGAGGCTGTTTAACCATTTTGACGTTCAGCGGTACCTTCCGTCCCCAAGATTGAGCTCACCCAGCACCATGGCATGGGCGCTGTTCGGCCTGCAGGGCCAGTGGTAAGCGGATGCACCACGAAGCAAGTTTTCGTTACCTCCGAGATGCTACGGTACCTTCTTCAGGATGCTTTCCATCTCTTCTGCGCTAAAGGCACGCGTACCGGTCGCACCTGTGGAAACGCGAGCTGCAAAAGCTTGCCAATCAGCAGAAGATGAGGATCACGGTATGCCACTTCCCTCCGGGAACGAGCAAGTGGAACAAGATCGAACATCGCTTGTTTTCG